>CABEEA010000021.1_pt1 | contig 35691 bp, 28 predicted proteins | sample 3423201 | NCBI WGS metagenome assembly CABEEA01 (sample SAMEA5534333, study PRJEB31848) | metagenome | biome: tundra; feature: field; material: soil | place: USA | collected 2013-05 | depth 0.15 m | reverse complement strand
CACCCAGCCCGCCCGCATCAAGGCCAACGACGAATTCCGAGCTCAACTCACAGCCCTCAAGCCCGACGCCATCATCGTCGTCGGCTACGGCCGCATTATTCCGCAATGGATGCTCGATCTCCCTGCACTCGGCAACCTCAACCTGCACGCGTCACTCCTCCCGAAATACCGCGGCGCCGCGCCCATCCAGTGGGCCATCGCGAACGGTGAAACTGTCACGGGCGTCACCACCATGCGCATCGACGCCGGCCTCGATACCGGCGACATTCTCCTCCAGCAAGATCTTCCCATCTCGCCCAACGACACTGCCGAAACCCTCGCTCCGCGCCTCGCCTCCATAGGCGCCAATCTCGTAGTCGAGACCTTGCGCCGCCTGCAAGCCCGTTCCGTCGATCCTCGCCCGCAGGACAACTCGCAGGCCAGCCTCGCCCCGATTCTGAAGAAAGAAGACGGCCTGGTAGATTTTTCCCGTTCCGCCGCCGACATTTTCAACCGCATTCGCGGCTTCCAACCCTGGCCCGGCGCGCACACAAAATTTCGCGGCAAGACCCTACAGATCGTCAAAGCAAGACCAGCAGCCGACGCCCTGCCTCCCGCCGAACTCCATGCGACAGCCGATCGCCTCCGAGTCGGCTGCGGCCACAACACCTCGCTCGAACTATTAGAGATTCAGCTAGAAGGAAAAAAGCGCTCTTCCGCCGGAGATTTTGTCCGCGGATATCGTCCCCACCCACGCGAAAAACTAGGCTCCAACTGATTCTATGGGGGGATTATGTGGGGAGATTATGTGGAGACAGCCGCCCCCGGCTGTCTCGCGGGCGCAGCCCGCGTTTCGTAGCCACACTGATCCCGTCCTCACCGGGATTCTCTGAATTTCACCTATCCCGCCTTCCGTAGCCTGCCAGCTTCCGTCATACTGACAGCTTGAACCCCCAGATTAGACCGGCAAAAACTACCGTCTCTCCAGCACGCGCCGCCGCCTTCGACATTCTCCTCCGCGTCGAGCGCGAATCTTCCTACGCCTCAGACCTTCTGCACTCTTCCGCCCAAGAGCACCTCTCCACTCCCGATCACGCCCTCGCGACCGAACTCGTCATGGGCGTTCTCCGCTGGCGCTCGCGCTTAGACGCCGACATCGCCACCGCCTCCTCGCAGCCTCTGTCCAAACTCGACATCGAAATTCTCATCGCTCTGCGCCTCGCCCTCTATCAGTTCCTCTGGCTTGATCGTGTCCCGCAGCGCGCGGCCCTCCACGAGAGCGTCGAATTGGTCAAACGCGCTCGTAAACGCTCCGCTGCTCCCTTCGTGAATGCTGTGCTGCGCAAGCTCTCAGCAGCGCCACGAAAGCCTGATGTTTCCGCGGAAGACGAAAACTCTTCACCCGAAGCCCTAGCCCGTACCTTTGCGCATCCGCTATGGTTGGTAGAGCGCTGGGCCCACGAATACGCACTCTCCGCCGCTCACCAAATCTGCCAATACAATCAGCGAATCCCCGCCGCGGCAATCCGCCTCCGTGCGGCCGCCGCAGAAGCGCAACTCAACCAGGAAGGAATCTCTCTCCTCCCTGGAGGCCTTCTCGCATCCGCCCGCCGTGTTCAAGCGGGAGACATCACGAAAACCCAGGCATTTCGCACTGGCCAGATCGTCATCCAGGACGAAGCCTCGCAACTCGTCGCCGCGCTCGTAGGCAACGGATCAAACATTCTCGACTGCTGTGCCGCTCCCGGCGGCAAGACGCTGGCTCTTGCGGACCGTAATCCCGCAGCCGCAATTACCGCCGTCGAACTTCATTCTCACCGCGCCCGCCTGCTACAAAAACTGTTGCACGCGCATGCCTTGCTTTCCCTCACACGAATCCAAATCGTGAACGCCGACGCGCAGCATCTCCCCATGTCCCTCCCGTTCGATCGTGTTCTTGCCGACGTCCCTTGTTCCGGCACCGGCACACTGGCTCGCAATCCCGAGATCAAATGGCGGCTCACGATCGATGATCTCGCGGAGTTACACGAACGCCAGGCGGCAATCCTGCGCTCCGCCCTGTCCCAGGTCGCTCCCGCAGGACGCCTCATCTATTCAACTTGTTCGCTGGAAAAAGAAGAAAACGAAAACGTCGTCGAGCAAGCCTTGTCAGCGAATCATTCCTTTCGCCTGCTCGATTGCCGCACCGAACTTGACCGCCTGAAAACAACCGGCGAGCTAACCTGGCCCGACCCAGCCTCCCTCACGCGCGGCCCCTACCTTCGCACGCTCCCAGGCGTCCACCCCTGCGACGGCTTCTTCGCCGCAATTCTGGAAAGAATTTAAAAAGGACGTTGGGTTTATCCGGGCGATCGATGTAAATCCGTGGCGAGTTGTTTACCGTACCTCAAAATTAACGCCTGTCCCCGCAAACACTTTCTGCCCCGCCGCCGGAGCTTGCGAAACAATAATGCTCGCGGGCGAAGCCTGCGCTGGAGGCGCTGTCTGGGCTGGAGGAACTGCCGGAGCCCCAGCCGCCGATGGTGCACTCGCAGCATTCGGATTCGCCGCATCCCCTGCAGGAGCGCTCGCCGGCACCGCCGCATTCACATTCCCCAACCTGAATCCTGCATCCTGCAAACTCCGGCTGGCACTGCCCAGCGACTGTCCTACGAAGCTCGGCATCACAAACGCCTGCGGATCCGCTGCCACCGTCACCAGCAAGCTGATCTTCGGCGCTGCCACCTGCGTAGCATTCGCCGTCGGACTCTGCGCCAGCACCTGATCTTCCGGTATGTCCTGCGCCTGCACCTGCGCCATCGAAGCCACATCCAGCCCGCGCCGCCGGATATTCAATTCCGCCGCGTGTTCGCTCTCCCCCGTCACATCCGGAATCGTCACCCGCGTCGGTCCCAGACTCTGCGCAACTCGCAGCTGCCAGCCGCGCCGCACCTTCGTTCCCGGCAAAGGCAATTGCGACATGATTCTTCCTTCAGGAATCTGGGGACTGTAATACTGCCGTTCGATCGAGATTTGCAGTCCGAGTCCCGCCACCGCCCGCTCCGCTTCCGCCGGAGCTAGCCCGACCACAGGAGGCACTGCGACCTCCTGCCCGTGAATGGCAAACCGCATCGCCGTCAGCGCCGACACCATCGCCACAATCACCAGCACCAGCGCCAGTAGCGCAAATCGGATTGCAGATTTCATGCTTCGAACCTTTGTCCGCCCTGCCGTTCACGAGAATTATAGTCCGCACCTTTCAGCCATCGCGAACCTCGCACTTTCAACAACATACATCGCGTCCCATCGCTCGGTCATGGGCATCCGGCCAGCCCCTCCCGCATCTAAACCAATGAACGGCCTACCACTTTCGAGGTGCGCCATGTCTTCCCTATTGGAGTATCATGTCTGTGTGCGGCATTCGATTCCGCCTTCGGTCGCATTTCTCAGCCTGCTTGTGCTGCCAGTGGTCTTCATCTCAACCGGCTACGCGCAGATCAACGGTGCGCCCGCCTCGGTGACTTCACCCGGATTCGGCGGACGCTCTGTCAACGGCCCTCCGGCGAGCGTAACTTCGCTCGGCCCGCGCGGCTTTGCTCCCAACTCCCGCGTCACCTTCTCCACTTCGCACGCGCCTCGCAATGGCGATGGCCATCCTCACCGCCATCACTATGTGGAATACGCTCCTCCGTTGGTTTATGCCGTCCCTGTTCCCTACGCCGTCGACATCGGCGCAACCGACGACGACGCTGACAACAGCGCGGATGACAACTACCAGGGCGGTCCTACCATCTTCGACCGCCGCGGATCGGGTGCCGCTTCCTACATCCCCCCGGTGAGAAATGTTCCCGCGCCTCACTCGGCCGAGGGCGCCGATGCTTCCGTTGCCGATCCCGACCCTCCTCAGGAACCGACCCTGCTCATCTTCAAGGACGGTCGCAAGCTTGAGGTTGGCAACTACGCCATCATCGGCCAGACTATCTTTGATCTGACGCCCGGACACGCCCGCAAAATCGCTCTCGCCGACCTCGATCTCGAGGCCACGCGCCAGCAAAACGAGGATCGCGGCATCACATTTCAGCTCCCGCCGCCCCTTCAGGCGAACTGATCATGCGCACGCTGCTTCTCATCACACTGGCCACCGCGGTCACGCCGTGTGTGAGCGCGCAGCGTATGGTCTCCCCCTCTCCGCGCTTCGCTCCCGGTTACAACCGAGGCGGCCATGCGCGCTCTTTCTTTTATCCGCTCGCATTCTCCGATCCGTTTTATTCCGACTATCTTTCCAGCACGGGATATCCCGTCGCCTCTCAGCCTCCCGTGATCATCCTGCAAGCTCCTCCGGCGGCAGCACCCGTGCCAGAGCGCTCTTCATCGCCCACCCAGCCGCTGATGATCGAACTACAGGGTGACCGCTACGTTCAGGTGAGCGGCCAAGAAACGTCGCAGACAGAGGTAAAGATGATCGATCCCATGCCGGATGCTCGGCGCCAGCAGGAACGGTCGTCGGGTAATGAGGCTCACGCCGTTCCTACAAAAGAAATGCCTCCATCGGTTCTCGTGTTTCGCGACGGCCACCGCGAGCAAGTATTCGATTACACAATCGCTGACGGCGTCCTCTACGCGCATGCCGACTACTTCACTACCGGATCGTGGAACAGGAAAATTGAGCTCTCGTCCCTGAATCTCTCGGAGACGGTCAAGTCCAATCAGTCCCAGGGCGTACGATTTCAACTCCCCTCGGCCCCCAATGAAGTAATCGTCGGCCCGTAGAGACGTTGCTTGCAACGTCTCCCGCACCACCAATCGATAGTCGCCCAAACGCATAACCTCGCCATGAAAAAGGCACAGCACTCAGGAAGCGCCCGCCTCAAACCGGTCAACATCCGCCCCGATGTAGGCTATTTTACGTGCTATAATAAACTCGGCTTCCAAGGCTATAACATCCTGCAAATACAAGCAGTTACACAGTTTCGTGATACCGAATTTCGCGTTTTAAGCTGACGGCTGAAAGCTGAGAGCTAAAGAATGGCAGACGATCAAAACCCTGAACTTCCTCTCACTCCCCCTCCCGGCGGCGATGGCCCCGGTGCGTTGAACATTCAACCGGTCAACATCGAAGAGGAGATGAAGCGGTCCTATCTCGACTACTCCATGTCGGTGATCATCGGCCGCGCGCTGCCCGACGTTCGCGACGGATTGAAGCCCGTTCATCGCCGCATTCTGTACACCCTGCAGCAGATGGGCCTGCAGCCCAACAAGGCTACGCGTAAGTGCGCCCGCATCGTCGGCGAGGTCATGGGCAAGTACCATCCCCACGGCAACCTCGCCGTGTACGACGCTCTCGTCCGCCTCGCGCAGACCTGGAGCATGCGCTATCCGCTGATCTTTGGTCAGGGCAACTTCGGCTCAGTTGACGGAGATCCGCCCGCCGCCGATCGTTACACCGAGGCCAAGCTGGCGCAGGTTTCCACAGCGCTCCTCGAAGACCTCGACAAAGAGACCGTCGATTTCCATGACAACTACGACGGCAGCGAAGTCGAGCCTGACGTTCTTCCCGCGCGCATTCCGAATCTCCTCATCAATGGCTCCGACGGAATTGCCGTCGGCATGGCCACAAAAATTCCTCCGCATAACCTCACGGAGATCGTCGACGCCACCATCACGCTGGTCAACAATCCCAACGCGCAGCTCGCCGAGATTCTGAAATTCGTCCAGGGCCCCGACTTTCCCACTGCCGGCATCATTCACGGCCGCGCTGGAGTCTTTGAGGCCTACCGCACCGGCCGCGGCCGCTTCATGATGCGCGCCAAGGCTGCGATCGAGAACATCAACAAAGACCGTCAGGCGATCATCGTCACCGAAATTCCCTATCAGGTAAATAAAGCTCGCCTGGTCGAGCGTATCGCGCAACTGGTCAACGACAAAGACATCGAAGACATCTCCGACATCCGCGACGAAAGCGATCGCGATGGCATGCGCATCGTCGTCGAGCTCAAGCGCGGCGCCGAGCCCCAGATCGTCCTCAACCAGCTCTTCAAGCACACCCAGATGCAGGAAAGTTTCTCGATGATCCTGCTCGCGGTGGTCAACGGACAGCCCCGCGAATTGGGCCTGATCCAGACCATCAAATACTTCATCGAGCACCGCGTCGACGTCGTCCGCCGCCGCACCGCCTACCTGCTGCAGAAGGCGAAAGATCGCGAGCACATCCTCGAAGGCTACCTCACCGCCCTCGACCATCTCGACAACGTCATCACCATCATCCGCGGCAGCGCCAACCGCGCCGACGCCCGCGAACATTTGGTGCTCTACTTCGGCGGTAAGAAGATCGACATCAACACCACGGGCCGCGCTCCCCAGCTCGATCCCGAAAAGCCCTTTACCGCAAAGCAGGCTGATGCCATTCTCGAACTGCAATTGCATCGCCTGACCAAGCTCTCCATCGATGAAATCGCCAACGAGTTGAAAGACGTCCGCGACAACATCGCCGAATACGAATCCATCCTCGGCTCCGAAAAGAAGCTGCGCAACGTCATCATTAAAGAGTTAGAAGAGGTTAAGAAGTTATACGGGGATGACCGCCGCACCCGCCTCGAAGACGAAGCCGCAGAAATCGTCCTCGAAGATCTCATCGCTGACGAGCAGGTTGCCGTAACCGTCAGCCATTCCGGCTACATGAAGCGCACGCCCATCTCCACCTACCGCATGCAACGCCGCGGAGGCACGGGCCGCACCGGCATGAAGACCCGCGACGAGGATTTCGTCGAGCATCTCTTCATCGCCTCCACGCACGCCTTCATTCTCATCTTCACCAACAAGGGCCGCGTCTACTGGCTCAAGGTCTACGAGATTCCCGACGTCAGCGCCGCCGGCAAAGGCAAACACGTCGGCAACCTGATCGGCCTGCAGCCCGGAGAGACCACTAAGACCATGCTCGCCGTGCGCAATCTCGAAGAAGCCAACAAGTACATCTTCTTCGCCACGCGTAACGGCCTGGTCAAGAAGTCGGAGCTGCGCGAGTTCATGCACGTGCGCTCCAACGGCATCAATGCCATCGCCATTGAACAAGGAGACGAGTTGGTCGCCGCCCGCATCACCGACGGCAATCAGATCGTCTTCCTGGCCTCGCACGAAGGCATGGCCGTCCGCTTCGACGAAAGCCATGTCCGCCCCATGGGCCGCGCCGCTTACGGCGTCTGGGGCATCGACCTGGACCAGAACGACTACGTAGTAGGCATGGCCACGACGACAAAGCCAGGAGCAGAGAATGTGGGGACAGCCGCTTCGGCTGTCCCGGGCGCGCCAGCGCCCGCCTCGGGCGAACCCGAAGTCATTGATGTGACTGTCAAAGGCAGCCTCATCCTCTCCGTCACTGAAAACGGCTACGGCAAGCGCACTCCCGCCGACGAATACCGCCTCACCAACCGCGGCGGCAAAGGCGTCATCAACGTAAAGACTACCGAACGTGTCGGCAAAGTCGTCGGCATCGCGCAGGTCGACGAAACCTCCGAGGTCATGCTGATCAGCCACTACGGCAAAATCATCCGCATGGACTCGACCACCATCCGCGAATCCGGCCGCAACGCCCAGGGCGTCCGCCTCCTGAACATGGAGCCCGGCGACCGCGTAGCCGCCGCGGTTGTCATCGCTCCCGACGCCGAGCCCAATGGCGGCAACGGAGGCACCCTGATTCAGTAGTGAGCCGATCGCGGCGGAGGCGGCCTTCCTCCGCGAAGCTACGGTGCAGTTGTCGAAATATCGCCGTTACCCTCAATGACCAGCGGTCAAAACATGTAATCGCCTTGCTTTAAACAGTTATAGAAAAAACTGGACTGGCCCACTCCAAATCGCGGTCTTGGACTGCGTGCATGTAAGCGCTAGTCTGACTTGCCGCCCGGCAGGAGTTGGATCCCATGCGCTAGCTTGGCAGGTGCTTGTTTTCGGCAAAGGACCATAGCTATCATTACTTGGGTTTGAACAACTTTCCGCTTCTTCTGAAGCATGTTCCGCGAGGTGCCCATGTCTCGCCCTTCATTCTTTCTTTGGATTAGTCTGCTGGCGCTAGTCGCCAGCATCGGACTGGCCTGTGGCAGCGGCAGCTACAAGATTCAATCAATTACAGTGAGCCCCGCGACTGCAGACGCTCAAAATTATCCAAACGGCCAAGTGCCATTCGTCGCGACAGGTTATTACAACTCGGCACCAGCGACGGTGACTCCCCTGCAAGCGAATTGGGGAGCAGCCTTGGGTAGCCTTCCTGCAGATGGAGTTGTTGCTGTCGATTCGAATGGTATGGCCCAATGCACTCCCGGCGCATCCGGCACCTATACCATTGGCGCTTGGATAAACCTGCCCGTGAAAGGTACGCCTCCGTGTCCTTCATTCGCTTTCGGGGCCGCTTCTTGCAATTACGTTCTCGGCACGGCAAAACTGACCTGCCCGTGACGGTCGTCGCTCAACGCTCAAAAGAGCAATTACCCGCGCCATCCTTTAGTTGGTGAAAAATCCCTGTTAGCGTCAAACACGCCAACAGCCGGTTGCTGCGAGGATTCGTTACACTCAATGACCAGCGGTCAAAACGTGTAATCGGCTGTTTTCGTCAGTTGAGTGTGAGGGACTCGTCTGGCTAACAACAATCACAAGCGTTGCCACGCAAAGCCTCCCGAGCCTCAAACGCAATGAGTGGTGTAATTGCCAAAGCTGCCACCGGGTCGGCCCATGCAATGTGCCAAATCGCGTGAACCACAAGACCCATAAGAGCGATGACTGAAAGGTACGCGCACAAGGCACTCTCTGCAGCATCGGCCCTTAGAGCGGCGCTTCCTGTCAGGGCTGAGAGACGCCGCTTCTCCTTGGCAAGTACGGGCATGATAATCGCTGCCCCCACCAACACCACCATCCCCAAGTAGCTGGTTTTCGGTTCGCTGTACCCGAGCAGGGACATCGCCGAAGCAAAGCCGACATATGCAATCAGCACGAATAGCAAACCGCCTGCGATACGCGCAGCACGCTGCTCCGCGTGTTCTGATGCATGGGTGCGAAAGCGCCACAGTACAGCCACCGCTGACATCAATTCGACGGCGCTGTCTCCGCCGAAGGCAGCCAGAGCAGGGCTGCGGGCCGTCCACGCTGCCCACAGCGATAAGGCCGCTTCGACGCTCATCCAAGCGATTGTGATTGTTTGAATCCGCCGAATCTGTTTCAGGGTATCTTGCGTCGGAATCTGAACTCTCGACACCACGGAAGGTGATTATGCCATTAAGGGTGGATGATTGTTGGTGCAAAATCGCCATCACGCTCGCAACCACTGGACAACCGCTAAAGCCTTCTCATCCGAGGAGTACTTCACCTTATACTGGAAGGAACTTTGGGATCAGGATTGCATGCGCTTTCGGTCCCGACCTGCTTGAGGACTCCATGGCCGCGCTAATTGATGCTATTAACGTCAAACGTAAGACGTTGTTTGAGCTTGAAAACACTCCTTTCTGCTGCCTGGCAGCAGACGTAAACACGCCTACCGCTCGTGGCGGCCAGACCCTGGTGCGCCTGAAGATGCGCAACCTCCTCACGAACGCGGTCTTTGAGAAGACATTCAAGGCAAGCGACAAATTCAAGGAGCCGGACCTGCAGTCGGTACAGGCTTCCTATCTGTATAGCGATGGGGATGGTTCTCATTTTCTGGACCAAGAAAGCTACGAGACCGTCACCCTTAACCGTCAGATGATCGGGGACGCATTGGATTTCCTGATCGAAGGTGCATTGATTGAGCTCCGCAAGTACAACGGCAATCCGATTGGTTTAGAGCTGCCAATATTCGTTGAGCTGGACGTTGCCTACACCGAACCCGCGGTTCGGGGCGACTCGTCGGGCGGCGGGACCAAGACTGCCCGGCTGGAGACGGGCCTGGAAATCCGCGTTCCCCTCTTCATCCAAGAGGGGGAAAAGGTGAAAGTATCCACGGAGAACCGTGAGTTTGCGGGGAGGGCATGAGTCGGTTCCAGATCGATGGCTGATCGTTGGCGAAACCTCGCCATTTCGCGCATTGACCGGATTGGCCAATTCTCAACGAGCGTAAAGGCCTGGTTACAAGTTACAACGCCCGTGCACTATCCCAGGATTGCGTGGGTGATCGTGCGCCACCAGGGAGGATTGATACGCCACATGTATATCGCGAGGTTTTGGCCAACGATCAACACGGGCAGCGCATAGAGATACACCTTGTGCACATGCCGATCCACGACAAGATCGCGCCCAACGCCGAGTACGATCAGAAGGTCGAGGCAAAGATAGAAGAGGTTATGGTTGAACAAAAAATCAAAGCGGCCAACGGGTGCGTCCATGAGGCTAACCGTTGCGACGAACATAAGCCGGCGATGGAATTCGGGCCTTCTCCTCCAATAGAGCGCAAGCGCAATGCTCACGCCGAAGGCGATCATGTCGTAGAACGGGATCGCCAGAAAAGCGTCCGTGCCGCTCTGATGGAGCTGAACGGCGTCAAATCGCGCCATGATGATGGCTATGGCAGTGCCTAGCACAACCATCACCGCGGCGAGCCCGGCTCCAAACCATCCCAACAAGCGATGCCAGCTCACTTTGTGTACGCGGACCAATGTGGACTGTGCGATGAAGAAGGCCACCCAACCCGCGAATGCGGCCCCATGAATCCACAGCAAGAAGGGCCTCGGAGGGGCGGCGTGAAAGAGATTGTCGTTGACTGTACGGCTGAAGCCCCACACCACCAGCGTCGCGAACAGCAGCGACATCAAGAAATAGAAGTATCTGTTCACGAACCCTTTGACCTGGGGCATCGTGCTCGTTCCTTTTTCTGAAAACGCGGCAGATCCGACTTGTTCCGCTTTGACGAAGGGCATAGGCATAAGGATCCTTTATCTGCGAGGCGGAATCGCTGCTTGCGCCCGCCTTAGACCGCGACACAGTTTAGCCTAGACGTATCTCTAGGTGGCGCAAAATCGCCTTATCACTCGTTGACCTTTGGAAGGGGTTTTGAGCGCTAAGGCCTGGTTACATCCGTTGAGGAACTCCCCATGCGTTAGAATGCAGGACCGAACGGGAAAATCGGCGACTAGTCGCTGTGCGCGGCTGAACAGTTGACATGCCGATTCGATTCTTCGGAGGTGCGTGATGCAGCGCCTTTCTGTTGTACTGGCAGTTCTGCTAGCCCTTTCAGTTCTGGCACCCTCTCAGACTTCCGACGCTGTGGGTAAGGATGCCGCTTCCAACCTCTCCACCGGCCATCCCAAGGGTGACTACGTAACCGTCAACGGTGCGCGGCTCTGGTATGAAAGCGAAGGCTCGGGAGAACCGCTGATCCTTATTTCGGGCGGACCCGGCATTTCGCACGACTATTTCCATCCGTATTTTTCAGCCCTGCGGGATTCCTATCGAATCATCTATTTCGATGCCTTTGGACGAGGCAAGTCTGATCGTGCGAAGGATCGCCGCGAGTACACTCTGGCGCGGGATGTCGAGGACGTGGAAGGTCTCCGTAAAGCCTTGGGCCTGGGCAAGATCAACCTACTCGGGCACTCTTACGGTGGCATTGTCGCGCAAGCGTACGCGCTGCGGTTCCCAGATTCCTTGCGTCGATTGATTCTGGTAGACACTCTGTTCAGCAGCGAAATGTGGCAGGCCAACAACGACAACAGCAACGCTGAGCTGCGAAACCAGTTCCCTGAAACGTGGGAAAAAATCCAACAAGTTCGTGCGCAGGGCTTTAACACCTGCAGCAAGGAATATCAGGATGCCAATGATGGTTCCCCGGCGTTCCTTATGTTCTATAACGCGTCGAATTTCGACAAAATAGTGAGTGGGGGCGGTTCAGTGAACAACGATGTCTATTGCGCGATCACTGGCGAGGATGCCGACTTTCTGGTTTCAGACGACATGGGCAAATTCGATTACAGGCTTGACCTGAAGAAACTTACTATGCCATTACTCATTCTTGTCGGCCGCTATGACCGTGTTGCGTTTCCTCGATGGACAATTCAGTACAAACGCTACGCGCCCCAGGCCCAGTTTGTAATATTCGAGAAGAGCGGCCACTTTCCGTTTATCGAGGAGACCGACGAGACCGTGCGACTCCTGCGCGAGTTCCTACATAGGAAATAAGCAAGACCGCGATAGGCGGGCTCCGTTTCACCTGTCGGCTATTGACGAAGCGTCGAACCGGCAAAATCGTATCTCTGCTGTGGGCGAGCTTGATTGGTGAAACATCGCGTTAGCGCTCATCCTATGAGAGAAGATGTCAGAAAAAAATACTTCCCACGGTTTCATGAAGCAGTGGTGCTCGACGCCATTCGTTTACGAAGCTACGCAAGCTAAGCGTTGGCTAAAAGTGCCCTATGTGAGACTCGAGGGCAGCTTCCCGCCTTATCCATTCACCAGCGCCATCATGTGCTCCGGATACCGTCCTCCGGCCGCCGCCTCCGGCGGAAACACTTCATCAATTCGGCGCAAATCTTCTTGGCTCAACTTCACGTCAAGCGCACCCACATTCTCCTCCAGATATTTCCGCCGCTTGGTTCCCGGGATCGGCACAAGGTCTTCCCCTTGCGCCAGCACCCAAGCCAGCGCCAGCTGCGACGGCTTGCACCCTTTCTCTTTCGCAATCTCCTCCACCCGCCGCACGAGATCGAGATTCTTCTGAAAATTCTCTCCCTGAAACCGCGGACTATTCCGCCGGTAATCATCCTCTGGCAAATCTTCGAAGCGCCGAAACTGCCCCGTCAAGAACCCGCGTCCCAGCGGGCTATAAGCCACAAAGCCGATCCCCAACTCGCGACAGGTAGCCAATATCTCTCGCTCGGGGTCCCGCGTCCACAAAGAATATTCCGTCTGCAGCGCCGCGATCGGATGCACTTTCACCGCCCGTCGCAGCGTCTGCGTCGAGGCTTCGGAAAGTCCGAGATACCGCACCTTCCCCTCCTTCACGAGTTGCGCCATCGCCCCCACCGTTTCCTCAATCGGAGTCTTGGGATCAACGCGGTGCTGGTAATAGAGATCAATCGTCTCCACCCCAAGCCGCCGCAAACTGGCCTCGCAGGACCGCCGCACATAGTCCGCCTTGCCGCTGACTCCGCGCACATTCGGCTTGCTCGGGTCGCGGACAATCCCAAACTTGGTCGCGACCACAATCTGCGCGCGCTTGCCCTTGATTGCCTTGCCAACCAACTCTTCGTTCTTATACGGCCCATAGACATCCGCCGTATCGAGAAAGTTGATCCCCAGTTCGAGCGCCCGATGAATCGTGGCGATCGATTCGACGTCATCGAACCCGCCATAAAACTCCGACATTCCCATGCACCCCAACCCAAGCGCTGAGACCCTAAGACCGCTGCGACCAAGTTCGCGAATTTGCATCATGACACCTGCCTTGTTATGAGTACGAAGCGGATACCTACTAGATGCTGGGAAACACCGCAGGGTGCGTAGAATTGATATTGATCATCTGGCGCGGGCGCCCCCGCCCGCGAGACCTACCGCAACACGCGGATTCTGGGTTTTGCTTTTTCCAGGACTTCCCCGATCTGCACCGCCGCGATTCCTGCATCGCTAAAAACCTTAGTCAGCGATGCCCCATCCGGCGTGGAAATCAGCAGCCCTCCCGCGGTCTGAGGATCGAACAGCAGCGCCCGCACATCCTCGGCAACGCCGTCGTCGTACTCCACCAGGCACTCGGCAAACTCCCGGTTGTTCTTGAGTCCTCCGGGAATGTATCCCGCGCGTACGCACTCCAACGCCCCCACGAGCAGCGGAACCTTCCCCGCAGAAATGCGGACCGACACATCCGACGCCAGCACCATCTCGCGCGCATGCCCAATCAACCCGAACCCAGTCACGTCGGTCATCGCATTCACCCGAAAATCCCCGCCAGTGATCACCTCGGCAGCCCGCTTGTTCAGCGTAGTCATCGATCGCACCGCCGCATCAATCCACTCTGGCTCGGCCGTCCCTTTCTTGATCGCCGTCGAGATCACCCCCGTACCGATTCCCTTGGTGAACAGCAGCGCGTCCCCCGGCTTGGCGCCGGCATTCGCCAGAACTTTCTTCGGATGCACGACTCCAGTAACGGAATATCCGAACTTAGTCTCTTCGTCACGAATGCTGTGCCCGCCGATGACAGTGCATCCCGCCTCAATCATCTTCGACAAACCGCCGGCCAGGATGCGCTCCAGAATCGACAGATCCGCCTTCTCCGGGAAGCACACCAAAGCGAGCGAGGTGAGCGGCTTTCCACCCATGGCGTAGACATCGCTTAGCGCGTTGGTCGCCGCGATCTGCCCGAACGTATATGGATCGTCGACAATCGGCGTGAAGAAATCCACGGTCTGCACCAGCGCCTGGTCCGGCGCGATTTGATACACTCCGGCGTCGTCGGCATGATCGAAGCCGACCAGAACGTTCGGATCGTGTTGCCGGGCTAATTTCCCAAGCACCGTGTCCAGCGCCGCCGGACTCAGCTTAGACGCTCAACCCGCAGCTTTCACCGACTCCGTCAACCGAAATGGTTTTACATCTGGCACGAGGCCATTGTAGCGGAGGATTGCAGATTGACGATTTCAGATTGATGATTTTCGATTTGGTCGAACTACCAACTCGTACAACGTAAGTAGAAGAACTTCGATTTTCGACTTATCCATTCAAGATTGAAGCGGCTCAGAGTTTTAATCTGCAATCCGAAATCACTTCACTGTCACATCCGTGACTCGCATCTCGGGATACTGCCGGTTCCATTGCGCCGAGATGCTGTCGAACGTGAGCCGGAAGTGTTGCGTCTGGCCGGGTCCGAGCGGGGAGCCTTCGAGATCTACGGCTTCCGGGTAGGGTCCAGTTGTCTTGAGCACGCGTAGGGGCAATTCTTCCCGCTGCGCAATCTGGCCTATATCGTCTTTGAACACAACTTCCACCACGGCATGACTCACGGTCTTGTCGCCACTGTTGGTAACCGTGCCGTCGACGTAGCTGACCGTAGCCCCAATGAAATTCTCCGCCGCGCTCATCTTGAAATCGGAAAGCTTCAGGCTTGCGATGTAGGGCGAGGCCGTCTTCGCAGTCTTCGGCGGCTGGCGCAGCAGAAACGCGGCTGCAAGCGCGCCCGCAATCACCACAACCACGGCGATCCCGATAATCAAACGGCTGGAGTCGCGTTCTTCAGCGACCGGAGTTGGCTGTCCCAGGCTGCCCATGGAGGAATTGTAGGCTGTTGTTTTTTGATTGTCGATTTTAACCGAACGGGTGGCTTTGCAGCGGATTCCGATCTAAGTCGCGGTCCGGAAGAATGCGACGAGAAACAGCACACCGAGCAGCACATCAACTCCACCAAATACCAGGTCCGACGGATGCAGCCGCTGCTGCAAATAAAGAACGAGTAAAGAAGCACCATACCCGAACTTCTCAAGCACGGAAGGAATCATCATCAGCCGGAAGCGCACCGGATCCCGCGCGATGACCAGAAATGCAACCTGCCACGCCAGCCCGACGCTAATGAAACCGTAATAAAAGCCCGGGTGGGTGATGGCCGGGGGATCCTGCCGCCCGATCACATCGAACATGAAAAATAGGGGCGTGAGGACCAGAATGCCCCAGATGCCGGCTATCCAGAAAACAATCTTGGCAAATTTCATTTTGCTGGGAGAGTCTCGAAGTTTTCCTACTCGCCGCCGACGGTCAGGCCGTCCACGCGAATCGTCGGCGCCGCCACCGACCCGCGGAACTCCAGATCATTCGCGATTTCAGAGATGTTAAAAAATAGTTCCTTCAGGTTCCCGGCCACCGTGATCTCCTCGACCGGATACGTGAACTCGCCGCCCGAGATCCACTGCCCCGAAGCCCCGCGCGAATAGTCGCCGGTTACCAGATTCACGCCCTGCCCAAGAAATTCCGTAACGTAAAGCCCTTCCTTGATTCCCGAAATCAATTCCTTCGGCGTCTTCGGTCCAGGCTGCAGAAAATAATTTCCCGGACCGATGCCGGGCGTCCCGGCAAGCCCGCGCGAAGCGTTCCCCGTAGTCTGCAACCTAAGTTTTTTTGCCGTGTAAGTGTTGAGCAAATACGACTTCAGCACGCCGTTCTCAATCACCACCGTGCGCCGTGTAGGAACTCCTTCGCCATCGAATGGGCTCGTGCCAAAGCCGCCCACGATGGTCCCATCATCGATGATATTGACGTTGTCGCCGGCAATTTTCTGCCCGAGCTTGCCCGCTAAAAAAGATGCTCCACGGTACACCGAGTCTCCATTCACTCCTTCGAAAATGTGCTCCAGGATTGAAGTCGCAACCATGGGATCGAAAACAATCGGCACTTGTGCGGTCTTCGCTTTGCGCGCGCCCAGGCGCCGCAGCGTGCGTTCCGCCGCAATCTTCCCAACCTTCTCTGGCGCATCCAACTTCTTCAGAGTCCGCGCCACCGAGTACCAGTAGTCGCGCTGCATAGCGCCGGCTTCGGTCTGTGCAATGGGAACCGCGGCCACTGAACAATACGACCGCCGGTATTCCCCCACAAAGCCATGCGAATTGGCCAGAACCTTGTGCCCCGTGGCGGCATCGAACGATCCGCCTTCGGAATTCTTGATGCGCGGATCAAAATCGAGAGCCGCCTTTTCCGCCCGCCGGGCATAGTCGATGCGATCGGCGCCAGGCAGGGAATACACGTCCTCGTGATAAAGATCCAGATCGCCGGAGAGCGCGCCCAGCTGTGATGCCTCTGGAATTCCGCCGAACGGATCCTCCGAAGTAATCTTGGCCAGCTCCAACGCCGACTTCACCATCCGGTCGAGCCCTGCCCGGGAAAAATCGCTGGAGTAGGTGCTGGCCGCTCGCTGCCCAAAGAACACGCGCACGCCAATGGATTTCGAGCCCGACTCTTTCAGCGTTTCAACTTGCCCTAGTCGAACCAGCGTAGAAAATTCATCACCCTCGCGCACCACGCATTCGGCGGCCGTAGCGCCACCGGCCATGGCGCGCCGTACAATGTCCTGCGCGATTTCGCGCAAATCAGTTTCAACTTTCGGATTTCGAGTTTCAACTTGAGTAGAAGACATAAGATTCTTTACCACGCAGGCACAGAGACACCGAGAAAACAGAAACCACGAAGAACCCTTTTGGAGTGTAATGTTCTAGAGATTGTTTTTGCTTTTCTCCGCGACTCCGTGTCTCCGTGGTGAAAAGCTTTACTGCATGAAGCCACCGGGATCTTTCCTTGCCGTTCCGCCGACCGTGAGCCGATCGATCTTCAGCGTCGGAATCCCCACGCCCACCGGCACGGCCTGTCCGTCCTTGCCGCAAGTCCCGACGCCCTCATCGAGTTTCAGATCGTTGCCCACCATCGAAACTCGAGTCAACACATCAGGCCCGTTGCCGATCAGCGTCGCACCCTTGATCGGCGCGGTGATCCGCCCGTCCTCAATCATGTACGCCTCGGAGGCCGAAAATACGAACTTTCCATTGGTAATATCTACCTGGCCACCACCAAAATTCACCGCATAAATTCCACGCTTCACCGAGCGGATAATATCTTCCGGATGATCCTGCCCCGCCAGCATGTAAGTGTTGGTCATGCGCGGCATGGGGATGTGCTCGTAGCTTTCCCTCCGCCCATTGCCCGTGTCGGCAATGCCCATCAGCCGCGATGAAAGCTTGTCACTGAGATAACCCTTGAGAATTCCATTTTCGATAAGCACGGTTTCCTGGGTGGGCTCGCCTTCGTCATCGACGTTGAGCGACCCGCGCCGCCATGGCATCGTCCCGTTGTCGACCACGGTGCACTTTTCGCTCGCCACTCGCTTGCCCACGAGCCCCGCGAATGCAGAAGTCTTCTTGCGGTTGAAGTCGGCTTCCAGTCCATGTCCCACGGCCTCATGCAGCAGAACTCCCGGCCATCCCGGCCCCAGAACCACTTCCATTTCGCCGGCCGGAGCCTCGCGCGCATCGAGTTGCAGGATCGCCTGCCGCGCCGATTCCTTGGCAAAAAACTCCGGAGTCTTCTCCCCGAAGAAGAAATCCAGGGCGACGCGTCCCCCACCACCGGACGAACCGCGCGCCGAGTTTCCCTCCGTCTTCGCGATGCACGACACGTTCATGCGTGCCAGCGGCTGCGAATCTTCCGCGAAAGTACCGTCCGACCCAACCACCAGAATGTTCCGCAATTCGTCCGCGTAGCTCGCCCGAACTTCCTGAATTCGGGGATCGTATGCGCGCGCCGATTTGTCCGCCCGCATCACCAGTTCGACCTTGGCGCTGATTTCCGCGTCCACCGAAGGCAGCGTCACTGGATACAAACTACGCGCCGCGGCTTTCTGAAAACCCGCAACCGTGGCTTTCGCCGGAGCGCTCGCAATCAAAGCCGCCGTTCGCGCCGCGTGCAGAATCCGCTCCGCAGAAAGATCGTCGGTGTAGGCGTAGCCAGTCCGTTCCCCGGAAACGACCCGCACTCCGCATCCCGCGGATATTCCCTGTGACGCCGACTTGACCATCGATTCGTCCACCATCAACGAGGTCGACGAAAGGTATTCGAAGTAGAGGTCGGCGTAATCGCCTCCCGCCGAAAGTGCGGCCGACAGATAGCGTTCCAGATCATGCTCGGTCAGGCCGTAATGTTCGAAGAAAAATCGTTTATCCAACCTTTGTTTATCCACGTGAATTAGATGCCGGCGAGTTTAGCGAAGACTCCAAGGCAGGTCACTCCCTTTCCTTTATTATCCCACACGAAATCCGATCCGGACCGCGCAGACGATATCTTCCACATACCCGGCGATAATGATGGTCACTCGTCACAGACTCCGCCACGACCAATGTGGACAATTCACTCGTGACCCCCGAGGCCCTTACCCGCACCGTGCAGGAATTTCTCAGTGAAGCCTCAGGCGCGGTCGTCCTTGAGGACGGCGCCGTGGCTTTCGACTTGGGGCAGGCCAAGTACTCAATCTCCGGCGAATACAACAAATGCCTGTTGCACCTCTGGTCGGTCGAGCGCAACACAGTGCGCCGCGTGCTCGATGCCGAGGTGAAGAACGGTACGCTGAGGCTGGCCGTGCAGCGACTCGGGCAGTCGCAGCCCACTCGGCTGGAAATTTGCCGCGAGCGCGACCGCCGCTCGCCGTCAGCAAAAAAGGCAGCGCGGGCCAGTTACGAGCAGAAGCTACGCCGCACCTTCGATCGCCACTTTCCCGGCTTTGCCATCACTCGCCTGACCACCGCCATCGACTTGGAGAAGTCGTTTGGTCCCATCTATGCCCGGGGATTAGTGAGGAAAGGCCAGACGGGGTTCGCGGTTCTGGGAGTCAATGCCTCGGAAACTCAGGCCTCCATTGATGCCGCATTAACCTTCGGGATCCTCTGGCTCGAAGCGTGCCGCCATTCCTCAGCGAGCAAGTTTCTGGTCGAGGGCCTCCACATGTTCGTCCCGCAGGGTTGTTCCGCGCTCGTCCGCGAGCGTATGGCAAACCTGAACCGTGCAGCCGCTAAATGGAGTTTGTTTGAATTCGACGAGCGCCACGATGCCTTGGTGGAAATCGACTGCACCGACCGAGGCAATGTGGCCACGCGCCTGGTACACGCGAGCAACGAAACCGCCGCCCTCGAAAGGTTCGCGGAGTCGATTGCCAGAATCAACACCATCCTGCCCAACTGCGAGGTCGCCGTGCTTTCGCCCGCAGAGCTTGCCTTTCGCTGGCGCGGCCTGGAGTTCGCTCGCGCTCGCATGGGCGCCGAAGCGGCAACTTTTCGCAGCAAACAGGAAATCGTATTCGGCGTGGGCGCCGAAGAGCGCGTTCTAGAGGAACGCAACTGGCCGTTCTTCCTGCAGTTGCTCACGGCGATCCGCGACGCTCGCCATCCCTATGGTTCCCGCCAGCATCCCTTGTTCCGTCTGCGCCCCGAGCGCTGGCTGGAGTCGCTGGTCGCCGCCGACGTCAGCGTAATCGACGAGCGGCTCGATCCGCGCTCGCTCTATTCGCAGGTTCCCGCATTCTCCGCCTCGGACCGCGCCATGCTCGACGTGTTGACCACCACCCACGACGGCCGCCTCGCGGTCCTGGAACTCAAGGCCGACGAAGATATCCACCTCCCGCTGCAGGGTCTGGATTATTGGTCAAGAGTGGAGTGGCATCACTCTCGCGGAGAATTTCCGCGCTTCGGATACTTCCGGGGGGTGAACTGTCGATCGAAAAGCCGCTGCTGTACCTGGTGGCGCCCGCTTTGCACGTACATCCCGCGACCGACGTCTTGCTGCGTTACATTTCCCCCGAGATCGAGTGGGAGTTCGTTGGCATTGACGAGCGCTGGCGCGAGGGAATAAAAATCGTGTTCCGCAAGCGCCCTGAAGGTCTTTGTCACCACGGAGACACCGAGGTGCGACGAATTCCACAGCCCCAACTGCGAATCGCGATTTGACCACTCGCGCGTTGGATGCCCCAGTGCCATCTGCCAGACCGTTCAGCACTGCCATGAGCGGGCTGATCGACGTGGGCTCTTGTGCGGCGGTGAAAACTAAGCCCTAGAGAGCGGCGGACTGAACCCCGCCAAACTCCAGCCGCAAAGCCGCGAAAGAATTCAGCCCGCAGCGCAAGCTGTGGGTGAGCAAGTTGAACAATGGACAAGCCCCGGAGGGGCGAAAGCAAGCAACAACGCAAACTCCGGGGATGGCACAGGTCCTGCACGCAGACTTGCCTCAGCCCTTCCAGGCTCCCAACATTCGGCGCACATCCACCAACTGAGCTAGGTGATACGCGTTGTGATCAGCTACCAGCAACGCCTCCCGCAATATCGTCTGCCCATCGCCCCACGGGATGCGCGCGAACAAATCAGTCTTCGAGTTCGCAACCAGCCTCTGCAGGGCCGTCAGGTCCCGCCGAAACTGCTGGATGCTCCGGTTCCAGGCAGCTGCATTCGGCGGAGCTCCGGTCTTCGGCCAATATCCGCCCGGCCACTCCGGAGAAACGTGCTTGGCATTGCGGCTGAACTCGAGAATGTCCCACTGCGCCAGCCGCAGGTGTTCGAGCAGCATCCACGGAGAGTGCGGGAATTTCGCGGGTTTTGCCCCACGCAGCTTCGCGGGTAAGTTTCTTACAACATCTTCGAATTTGGCGTGGGCTCCCCCACCCCCGAGAAGATCGAGAAGGTGTTGGCGCAAGGACTGTTCGTGATCTTTGGTCATCCAATTCCTCCGCGTACGAGCACACTCCAGTGTAGCGCCGCGCGGAAGGAACCGATCCAGGACTAAAGACGGGATTATGAAGGTTGGTATTTGGTCGCCAGGATTTCGTCTCTACCGGCGTTATCCTGACCGGAGCCGTTTTTCAGGTGGAGGGAAGGCTCGGGCGGAGACCGGCGAATCCTCCACAAAATGTCCGAGGATTCGAACTGCACCGCTGCCGAAAGGCAAACGCCCTCAGCCTACTTGTTCTGCGCGGTAGCAGTTTGCGAAGGCCCTTCGTCGCCCGCGCTCCCGATCGCATCGCCGGACAATACCAGTTCTACGCGCCGGTTCTGCTGCCTGCCTTCGGCCGTATCATTCGACGCAATCGGTTCGCTCTTGCCGAAGCCCCGGGCTTCGATCGCGCTGGCCGAAATCCCCTGCTGCACAAAGTAATCGCGCACCGACTGGGCGCGGTGCTCGGACAGATCCTGATTATATTCGTCGCTCCCCACGCTGTCGGTGTGTCCTTCCACCGCAACATGCAGACTGGGATAAGCGAGCACGATGCCGGAAACTTTGGCCAGACGCTCGCGCGCTCCGGGAAGCAGCTCAAAGCTTCCGCTGCGGAACAGAACGTCAGCCATATTGGCGATCAGCCCGCGCGCGGAGTCGCGCGTCGCCAGGATCGAATTCAGCTGCTGCAGAAGCCGGGCGCGCAATTCCTGTTTTTCTTTTTCCGCTTGCTGCCGCAGATTGTCCGATTGCGCGGCAGCCGCGCGAGCCTTGTCCGTTTCGGCGGACAGAACCTGCTGCTGTGCCACGGCTTCGGCCTTGGCCTTCTCCGCCTCTGCCTTCTGGCGCGCGGCTTCCTGCGCGGCGGCTACGGCTTCCTGCTTCATGCGCTCAGCTTCGGCCTTAGCCTGCTCCGCTTGGGCGCGAGCTTGTTCCGCCTGAGCCCGAGCCTGTTCAGCTTGGGCGCGCGCTGCTTCTGCATCTATACGCCGTTTGGCTTCGGCTTCCGCATCTGCGCGGGCTTTGGCTTCACGCGCCGCGGCGGCCGCCTGCGCTTCATCTTCCGCCTTCTGCTTCACTGCCATGAGCCGCGCTTCTTCCGCGGTCTCGGTGGCTTCCTTGGCCGCGGCTCCAACTGCTGCCTTGTTCTGCTTCTGCCGGTAGAGTTCTTCCGCATGCATCAGTTGTTGGTTGGCCTTCGGCAGAATGGAACTCGCGTACTTGTCCCCTGCCGCGATATGCGCGATGCGCACCGCGTTGCGCGCCTCAAACAGCTCCAGCGGAGTCTTGGTATCGATTCCGAAGATCGCGTCCTGAATGTGCGTGTTCGTCGAGGAGTACGTGCCGCGCGTTACCAGTTCGTACTTGGCGTCGATGTTCTCGCCGCCGCCGCTCACCGAAGCACTCTCCATCACCACCATGTTCCCAGGTTGCGTCACCGCAAAATAGGGCTCCGCAGTAACGATCATTCCAAACGTCTGCAAGTCGGTGTACGCCTTCACGTGCGCGTTGCCGTTGTGATCAAGCGAGAGTTCGCCCAAATTGACTGGGCGCCCTTGCGGCGAAACTGCCCACGCAACATACGTTAGGAATTCGAGCCCAAACTTGGTGGCCTCTTCCAGCCCCTGAAATTTGGCATCGATCTCAAAGTTCGTCTTCTTGCCTTCAACCTTCGCTTCGCCCGAGGCCCGCTGCAGCAGGTCGGTTCCTTGAAAATCCACCTTCGTCGTCCCGCCCTGCAGCCGATAATGCACCGCCTTGGTGGTTCGCGAGACCGTGCTCGCAGTCGTCGGGGTGGCCGTAGGCGCGGGAACAGACGTTTGCGCCTGCGCGAAAGCTAGAGTCGCTACAAAAACAACAAGGGCCAAAGACAGGTTTTTCACAGGGTTCTCGATCTCTGGGGGAGATAAGAACTAACTAATGTTCCTGATAATCTTCGTTGATATGCCGCCCAATGAAAAGAACAGGAAGGGATAGCCCTTTAGTAACCGGTTGAATTTGTTGCGCAGTCGAAAGAACCCGGACCGGCCGAGCCGCGCTCGGCACGCTCTACCTGCACTCACCACTACTCTCTTCACCCCATTCCGGCTCTGCGCTTACGGAATGAATGCCATGGACCCTTTTGCTCCCACCACCAGCACTCCGCCCTCCGGATAGGAACTGGCCGCGTTGAACCGAATCCCCAACTTCTTCTTCCCGCCGATGCGCCGCGGATTGTTAGGCGGTCGCAAGTCGAAGACAAAATCCTCTCCGACGATAAAGATTCGTTCCGAAGGAATCGGCTTCACGCGTATCTTCGTTTCGTCTCCCGCGCCCATGCCTTCACGAATCGCCCCTTCGTTCACTTTCCGGTCATAAGTCACGGCAGAAAAATAGGCGAGCGGATGCAACGGCGGGAGCGTCCAGGTTTTTCCTCCATCTTCGGTGAACGCCAGGTTTGGCCCGTCGTCTTTGGGACGCTTGTAATCCCCACCGGCGATGACCCCATGCGTCGCATCGCGGAACGTAATCGAAAAGATTCCCGCCGAATCCGCACCGTGCACCATAGGAGTCTCGAAAAACTGCCAGCTCTGGCCGCGATCGGCAGAGTGGAACACGCGTGCGGTCTTGCCGCCGGTGGCGAACCAAATGTTGCGATCCGAGCCCCCAGGCACAATCGCGATGCACGTGTTCGATGCCGCAAAGGCGCCCTCCCCTTCCATCGCAGCTGGCAGTTGTGCAGGAGAAATAGGCCGCCAGTTCTGACCATCGTCTGTCAGAAGAACTTCGAACTTGAGTTTCCCGGACTCGTCCGGCAGGGGATCGCCCAGAACGACTCCATGCCTCGAGTCCCAGAACACCATCGAGTCGAAGAAACCCTTGGGATTCGTATTGGTGAACTGAAGCTGCCAGTGCCGCCCCGCGTCGCTGGTGTAGTAGATCCGGGACTGCTCCCCCGGCCCCGCCGACATGAGGAACGCCTCGTCAGCCGAGAAAGCGACCACCGCCCGAAAATCCAGCCCCATGGCATCCGGCACTTTCGCCGGGGTCCACGTCTGCCCGCTGTCAATCGTGCGCACATAAGTCCCGTGTGTGCCGCTGGCCCACGCAACTTGTCGGGACACAACGCTCACCCCGCGCAAGCTTTCGGGAGTGTGCGAGAACTGAATTCGCGGTCCAGATTGCCCCAAAGCCGGAGCCACGATCAGAAGCACTAGCAGGTAGCGCATGACGAATTGTCGCAGAAATCAGCTCCCGGCAAGAGGAAGAAAACATTTGTCCGCCTTGCCCCCGACCCAAGACACTACTACAATTTAGAAAGCGCAGTTTCCCGGCTTGTTCTGTGTGATCTGCCTGACGGTTACAACCATTATCTGTTCTGCGACCTCATAACCTGTAAGTTAGCGCTTCTTTCGCTCGTCGAGCTTCGCGGTCTCTATCACTGGTGCCAGCGGGCTTTTTTGGCTTACGGCCCCTTCGCAACCAACACAGAATTTATTCATTGAGGAGCATACTATGCGTCGAATTTCTTTGAAGCGGGCGGGGTGCGCAGCGGGTTTGCTGCTTATGACAACCGGATGGAGTTTGGGCCAGACCCTGAAGGTACGTCCACCCGCAGATCAAGACGCAGAGCAAGGAAAGGCGGAGCCAGCACAGAAAGACCTCGCTGCTCAGGCCATCGCGGGCCCTCCCGTCACCGTGCCCATGAGCGTTCCCTCCGGCACCCCCATCAAAGTGGCACTCGATTCCGAAGTACGCATCCGCGAAGTCGGACAGCCCATCCACGGCAAGACCACAGAACCGGTCTATGCCTTCGACAAATTGCTCATCCCTGTCGGCACGCCGGTGAACGGCAGGGTGTCCGCGATCGACGCCGTACCCAAGAAGATTCGGACTCTCGAAGCGATGGACGCAAATTTCTCCCCGGTTCGCCGCGTCCACGTGCAGTTTGACGAACTCGTAATGGCCGACGGGCGCCGCGTGCTGATGCAGACGGTGGCGTCTCCGGCTCCAGACGGGGTCTTGCGCTTTGTACCGGCAAATGAGAAGGCCGCAAACACCAACAAGGTACAGGATTTGGCTGCGAAAAAAGTCAGCGGCACGCGCCAGCAAGTCCGGCAGCAGTGGGCTGCCCTGCAGAAACAGATCCACGAGCCGGGAAAAGTGCACAAGCTGAAACGCCTCGCATTGGCCCAGCTTCCCGTGCATCCCCAGTACATCGACATGGGCACAAGCTTCAATGCCGACCTGCAGCGGCCCCTGGATTTTGGTACTGAGTCCGTCAAGCCCGAGGCTCTGACCAACGTTGGCGCTCCGCCTCCCTCGGGAAGCGTGGTGCATGCCCGCCTGCTCACGCCGCTGAATTCCTCGACTTCACGCAAGGGGGATATGGTCGAGGCCCTGATCACCGAACCTCTGGTCGCCTCCGATCATCTGATTTTGCCGGAGGGCAGCGTCATTCGAGGTTCAGTGATGCAGGTGCAGCCGGCCCGCCGCTTGGCCCGCAACGGACAGTTGCGAATCCTGTTTCACGAAGTAGCCCCGCCCAACGGCCTCGAACAGAAGGTCGTGACCAGCCTGGAAGGCGTCGCGGTGGCCAAAGGCGAGCACCTCAAGCTCGATGCCGAAGGCGGAGCACAGGTTACAACCCCTCGCACGCGCTACTTGACCACAGGCATTCAGGTCATGCTGGCGGCAACCTCAGCAGCTCCCGACGGTGATCGGAATTTGCATGGCGGAGGCGGCGGCGACATTGGCGGCGGCGCAGCCAACGGTGCCTCTGGCTTTCGTTTTGTCGGCATGATCGTGGGTGTCCTCGCTCGCTCCCGTGTGGTTGCCACCGGATTTGGCGCTTATGGAGCAGCCAGTTCAATCTACTACCACTTTCTTGCGCGGGGCCGCGACGTCGTCTACCCCAAGGATATGGCTATGGTGATTGGACTGGGCGCGCGCGAATCGAAGCCGACTGCCGCAACCGTCCCTGAACATCGAACCGATGAAGATGCTGTGAGAGACGCCCCCACCGGACCGTAACGCGAGAAAGTCCACTTCCGCTACAGAACTCTGACCTTACTTCGCCGTGAAGTCAGCGAACGCAGCAATCTTGCCCATGTAAATCCGCAACGTGCAGCGTGCGCCGACATGCGCGAACGCAACTTCCAGTGCGTCTGACGCCTGGTCCACCTGCGCCGTCTCCATGGGCGCGCGCGCAATATCTTGCTTCTGATCGTAAGCCGCGCCCGCCGTCACGTTCTTATTTACAACCAAGGTCCAATGATCTTTCGCAGGTATGGGATAGACCGCATACGCCCCAATGGGAATCATGGAACTCCCCAGCGATAGTTGGGCCTCGGTGAACAAAGTCATGGGCGTGCCGCCCGGAGCCCAAGGCCTGCCGTTCGCCGGCCTCTCTTGTTTGGCGGGAACCGCGTTGTAACGCATGTAGACCTGTCGCCCGTCATCCAGATTGCAAGTGGTGGTGGACGTGGAAGCCCCGCCCGATTGCGCGGCCAACCACGGTGCCCACAATAACGATAGGAATACAGCTCTCCAGACGAGGGTCGCGAACATGGTTGGAAGGCCTCCGCGCAGAAGTGTAGCGCCGGAGAGGCTTTTGGGGAAGCACTTTAGGCGGCAAGGACCTAATTCCCGGCGGGATGTGCCGTTCGGCGTGCGTCTTCGGTGATGTTTCCCCAAGCTCCGCCTATTGCTACCGTGACTTGCAGGTACGGGTGCGTCAGGTACCGAGCGAGGACGATTCAATCGAGGGTGATCAATGGCGAAATCAAAACTAAGAATTCTTTATGGCGAAGGGGATGAGGACGTATTGAAAGAGCAGGCCGCAACCATGGAAAAGGCCGGGCACACGATCCAACAGGCGGTGGGCCGCAAGGCTGTGGACGAAGCGCTCAAGAAGACTTCGTTTGATCTGGTCGTCCTGGGTGCAACCCTGACCCGCAACGATCGTCACCACCTGCCCTACATGATCAAGAAGGTATCCACCGAGACCAAAGTGCTTGTCATGCACGCCGACGGAAGCCGCCATCCTTATGTGGATGCCTGCACCGACACCGGAGCCAGCCTGGAAACGGTCCTGAACCGCATCGAAGCAATGAAAATTCCCGGCACGATGCACGCAGCAGCAGCGGGCGCAGGTCGCTAGTCGACTTGCCACGAGGCAGTTGCCAATTGCCGGTACTCAGTTTCCGGTTCTGAGAGGGTGGCCTCATCAGCCACCCTTTTCATTTGCTCAGTCGCGATGTGGTTGCGTCGCGAACCAGCACCAGCACGAATCCAGATGATTAATCGGTGGGAACACAGCGCCATTCATTCCCGCAATCTCGTGGTATCCATCCTGCGAAGTCGACCGAAGTGGGATCTAAAGTCAGTTCGGGATTCCAACCAGTCATCTTCGCAGCCGCAAAGCGGCGAAAGAGTGCAGCCCACAGCTTGCCCTAAGCTTGCCGAAGGGACGCAAGTCGTGGATGCGGCGGGACATGAACCTGATTAGTAATAGTGGACCGTTCCCCCAGCTCTGGGGCCGCATGCAACCGTTTCTCCGCCTTAAATCCGCTGCAAGTGGAAATCACGGCAGCGTTCGCGGCGCCGGCTTCCCCTCCGCCTTGTAGTCCTTGGGATACACGACCAGGCACCGCCGCATCCCTTCGCCTTCGCTCTCGGTGCGCAGGTCGGCTTCGTCGCGCAGCGCAAGATGAACGATCCGCCTCTCCCGCGACGACATCGGACTGAACTGGTACGGCGACCCCGTCTTACGCACTTTTTCGGCGGCCACCGATGCCGCCGTACGCAATTCCTGAATGCGCAGCGACCGCTGATTCTGGCAGTCGAAGCAAACCTTCTCATGCTCGCCGGAAGGCAGTCGAAGCATTTCCAGAGCCAGCAGTTCCAGCGCGCGCAATAGCTCTCCGCCCCGGTCGAGCAGCAACGCCGAGTCCGGCCCAGCAAAATCCACCAGAATCTCCGGCTTCTCCCAATCGCGGTTCTCCGGCAGCGGTGGATCCACAATGATGCGGTACTTTAGTCGAAGTCCGCCGTGCGTCACGACGGCCTGCAGAAATTCATTAATCTTCTTTGCGGCAGCAAGTTTGTCGGGAATGGCCACGCGAATAGCTCCTAGCCTCTAGCTCAAATTCTGTTTGTGATGACCCCTGGCGTACCCGTAGGGGTGCCCCGCTCCAAGCTAGTAGCTAGTAGCTAGTAGCTTCACTTCTCCTTCTTCCGCGCCCGCTTCGCCAGCATCTCGCGCATTTCGCGCCCCAGCGACGTCCGGTTCATCACCGCTTGCTGCGCGATCTGAATCAAGTTGGATTCCGCGTAATAAAGATTCAGTCCCGCGGGCAGGCGGAAGAAGATGAATCCCATCATCAGCGGCATCATTACCGTCAGCATTTTCTGCTGCGCCGGATCCACACCGGGCTGCGGCGTCATCTTCTGGGTGACGAGCATGCTGACAACCATGAAGATGGGCAGCAAGAAAATAGGATCGGCCGCGGACAGGTCATGAATCCAAAGCCAGTGAGCGTGGCGCAGGTCGAGCGCAACCGCCAGCATTTTGTAATAGGCCCACAGAAACGGAATCTGGATGATCATCGGCAGACAGCCGCCGGCCGGATTCACGCCTTCTTTTTTGTAGAGGGCGCTGATCTCCTCGTTCATCGGAGCCTTGCGCGGATCCCGCAGGCTGTACTTCTTGTACTTCTCCTGAATCGCCTTGATCTGTGGTGCCACGCGCTGCATTTTCAGCATCGACTTCATCTGCGTAATCCGCAGCGGCAGCAGCGCCACACTGATAATAAGAGTCTGCAGGACGATGGCCCAGCCCCAGTTTGCGATTACGTGACGATACGTCCACTTGAGCCACAGAAAGAGCGGCTTGGCGATGATCCCAAAAAAACCGAAATCAACCAGGCCATTGAGGTCGTTGTCGGCGCCCGTTACGCCCGGCACCGGGATCTTCTGCAGAACCTCCAGTTCCTTGGGACCAACGAAGATTCGTTCCGACGTCGGACCGTGCAGGTTGCCAACGGCAGCCCCCACCGCGTCCACGTTCACCATCTCCTTCGAGTCAGCCTTCTGCGGATCCCGTGGCACCGAAATCGAGTTGCGCAGCGTCACCATCGCGGCGGAAGCCGGATCGTCGGGAATGAAGACGGCTGCGAAGTACTGGTCGGTAGGGCCGGCCCAGTGAAACGGTCCCGGGTTCGTCCCGCCGCTGCTGATCTTCTTGATCGGTACCCGCTCGATGTTTTTGTTGAACTGGTAGTCGATGGCCCCCGCCGCCCAGAATGCAGGCGTAACCTGATCGCCGAATCCCGATGGCCAAGCCGGGAGCGCCGCTGCCACGCTGCCCTTGTACGTCACACTCGTTTCGACATTCACGATGTAGGTACTATCGAAACTGAAAGTCTTGCGAACCGCCAGATCCTGATCCGCGTATTCGAACGTGATCGTCGTGGGGGATGTCTGCTTGCCTTCGCGCGAAGCAGCGTATAGCGCCGAACTGAGCCTGCCGCGCAAACCCTCATCGTAAGTCCACAACGAGAGCGGATAGCCGTACTGCGCGGCCGCGGTGGGATTGACCATGTCGAGCGGCCCGTTCTGCGCTTCGTTGTCAAACTTCTTCAGGATCCACGATTTCACCTGCGCCCCGCGATTGGTGAACGTAATCCGGTAGAGATCGTTCTCAATGACGGTCTCGGTTTCGCTCGTCGCCTGCTTGGTGACTCCGACGGCAGCACCGACGGCAGGCGCGGCAACGGATGCGGCCGCAGTGGTGGCCGACGGCGGCGGCGCGGCCTGCGTCTGCCCGGACTGGCTCTGCTGCGGCGGCGGCGTAGCCGATTGCGGAAAATATTTCTTGAACAACGGTTGGAACGCCAGCATCACGATAAACGTCAGCAGGAAGACCAGCATCAGGCGTTTCTCGCTGCCCGGTTCGTGTTGTGGATTTTGAATGTCTGGCAAAGTTACCGTTTCCTCAAATCGCGCCGCGTAAAGGGGACGGCGCAGTTGATCGTGGTTCGCAAGCCTGTGCGTGAGCCGCTTTGCGAGTCATCGCTCCCTGCGTCGGCGCTCGTTCGCAACCCACGTTCTGTTTCACCACCGGATCGTAGCCCCCAGGAGCAAAAGGATGACAGCGCAGCAGCCGCGTCAAAGCCATCAGCCCGCCGCGCCCCGCGCCATAACGTTCTACAGCCTCCATCGCATATTCCGCGCAGCTGGGAACGTAGCGGCACGCTGGCGGAAACATCGGCGAGATGGCCCACTTATAAGCTCGCAGCAGTTGCAGCATGACGAGTTTGGCAACCTGGCGCATGTGATTCGGTTTCAAGCTCTCGGCTTCCGACTTCCGGAACCTCGCTCTACTCCAGCGGCGGATTTGTCCCCCGTCTTGCCTGCGAGCTTCTGTTCTATCACTTCAAAGGCTCTGCGGACTTCACCCACCACCTCGGCAAAATCCACCGTCAGCAGCAACTTCTTCGGGTTGATGACCACGTCCGCACTCGCCTCCGCGGGCCGGCGCGTAAGCCGCACCGCCTCCCGCAAACGTCGCTTCATCCGGTTGCGCTGCACCGCCCCGCCGAGCGCACGTCCCACCGTGAATCCAATGCGCAGACCCGAAGCTGCAGGGGACTTAGCTGTCGCGGCCTTCGCGCCGGCGGCGCCGAGCTCCTGCCGCGGCCAGTAGAACACGGTCATGGATGCCGAGAAATGCCGCCGCCCCAGCTTGTACACACGTTCGAAATCGGCGTGACGCAACAGCCGCGCGCTGCGGGGAAAGGTACCGTGGCCGGCTCGCGGCTCGACATCTCGCTTCGATTCTCCAGGCACACTGGCGGTCACAGTGACTCTAAATTTCCAGATCGCTATTTCCACGTCACTAGCGCAACATGACTGGCACAACAGCGGGTGGGGGCGCGGCATTCCCCGCCGCGCCGCTGGACTATTCGCGGAAACCGGGTTTCACCGAGACCCGCTTGCGCCCCTTGGCGCGACGGCGGGAAATAACTTTCTTGCCGCCCTGGGTCTTCATGCGCACGCGAAATCCGTGTGTCTTCGATCGCTTGCGCCGGTTGGGTTGGAATGTACGCTTGGGCAAAGTAGCTCGCTCCTGATTCCTTCGACAGTGTTAGGGCAAACCGTAAGTATAAATCACCCCCCGCATTACCTCCAAACCCGCAATCCATCCCGCAAAGAGTTAATGTCGATACACGTTAGAGCTTGTGTCGTAACTCACCTTCGTCGGGGACGCTGGAGCCAACCGCACAGCGGCGAAAGAAAATCTACGACAAACTCCGTCAGGGGCAGCACCGATCTTTCCAACCTATGCGCACAACCTCTCATCCGCGCGCGCTCCCGCTGCACCTTCTCTGCGGCAGTTACCATCGCGCTACTTGACAGCGCTATGCAATCGGTTCTGAATAGTCATTCGCGGGAAAATTCCTGGCCGAACTTTTCCACACAACAAAAAAATTTGTGCTACTATGCCGCACTGATCCTGCTTCCAGAATTCTTTTTGCTTTTGGCAGCCGCGCCCTGTAATTCGGGCGCTTTCCGCAGTAAACTTAATGTTTCCAGCTACTTCGTAAAACGGCAGTTTTGAACAGGCGCTCTCTAACCGGCCTCGGGGCGCCGTGGTGAATATTTCATATATGTCAGTCCCCAGCACAACTCTCTCCCCGAACCCTTGGGCGCGCATTCTCGACGCGCTGGAAAAGAAAATCAACCGGCACTCCTACGACACCTGGCTCAAGCCTACCCGCTACAGCCACTCCAGCGGAGGCATCCTCTTCGTCCGCGTTCCCACGGTCGAGTTCCGCCACGCCGGCGACAAATATGCCGACCTGATCCAGGAAGCCATCGACAATCTGGGCCTCGGCTTCAACGACGTAAAGTTCGTCACTCCAGAGGACGACCCTGCTGCAACCCCAGTCCGTCACGACGGCGGCCTGACTCCCGCTGCCGCGACCTCATCTCCGTCGCAGTCCCGCTTTGACTGGGATGGCGCCGCGCAACTGAATCCGCGCTACACCTTCGACGCCTTCGTCATCGGCAGCGGCAACCAGTTCGCCCACGCTGCCTGCCAGGCCGTCGCCGAACGTCCCTCCAAGGCTTACAACCCGCTCTTCCTCTACGGCGGCGTCGGCATGGGCAAGACTCACCTCATGCAGGCCATCGGACACGAGATCAAGCGCCGCATGCCTCAGATTGCCATCTCCTACGTATCCAGCGAAAAGTTCACCAACGACATGATCAACTCGCTGCGCTACGACAAGATGACCAGCTTCCGCGACCGGTTCCGCACCGTGGACGTCCTCCTCATCGACGACATCCAGTTCCTCACCGGCAAAGAGCGCACCCAGGAAGAGTTCTTCCACACCTTCAACGCGCTGCACGAGTCCATGAAGCAGATCGTTATCGCCAGCGACCGCTCGCCCAAAGAATTGGCCGAGATCGAGGACCGCCTGCGCAGCCGCTTCGAGTGGGGATTGATTGCCGACATCCAGCCCCCCGATCTCGAAACGAAAGTCGCCATTCTGCAGAAAAAAGCCGAACAGGAAAAAGTAACTCTGCCCACCGATGTCGCGCTCTACGTCGCCTCCAACATTCGCTCGAACGTGCGCGAACTCGAAGGCGCTCTCATCCGCCTGGTCGCTCACTCATCGCTAATCGGCGCCGAAATCACTCTGCCCTACGCGCAGCAGGTATTGAAGAATTTCATCGACTCCCAGGCCCGCAAGGTCACGATCGAGTCGATTCAGAAAATGGTGGCTGAGCAATTCGGCTTGCGCCTGGTCGAGATCAAGGCCAAGAACAATTCCCGCGCCATCGTCTATCCGCGCCAGGTTGCCATGTACCTGGCTAAGCATATGACCGAAGCCTCGCTGCCGGAAATCGGCCGCCAGTTCGGCGGTAAGCATCACACCACCGTGCTGCACTCGGTCGAGAAGATCGAAGAGCTGCGCAAGAACGACAAAGATTTAAACAGGTTGATCAACAAATTGACTGAGCAATTAGGCGGATGATTCGCGTGCGCGATTGAGTTTTCCACTCACCAGTCCACTCTTCCTTCACGGTGGCTGTGAATGCGATGTGGAGGTTGTGCAAGGCAGGGCAGAAATCGGGAGTATCGCCAGATTACACTGGCGTCTCCGCAGCGTTCGGGACCGATTTCTAACATCAAGGGTATGGCGGGAACCCGGTGACAACAGGCGAGTTGTCCCAGTTTTCCACTTCTCCGCAGCCCCTTCTGTTACTGCTGGTTTTATAGGTTTTGTATTTGATATAAGGTAGTAATAAAAGTAGCAGCGCAAGTAGCAGTATCGGGGGACGGACGTTATGCCGGTCGAAGCCGCCGTTGCCGCAGGAACCATGGAGATCACGGTCAGCAAGGTCGAGTTGCTGCGGGAATTGACTGCCACGCAAGGAGTGGTCGAGCGCAAGACTACAATTCCAATCCTTTCCAACTATTTATTCGAGGCTGCCGGCGACCGCCTGTCGCTTACTGCCACCGACCTCGATCTCAGCCTCCGCACCTCGTGCAACGCCAAAGTCAAAAAAGAAGGTTCCTGCACGATCCCCGCGCGCAAACTTCACGACTACGTGAAGCTGTTGCCCGATGCCGACATCACCATCAAGCTGCTTGAGAATCACTGGGTCAGCATTCGCTGCGGCCGTTCCAATACGAAGATGGTCGGCATGGCCAAGTCCAACTTCCCCAGCCTGCCCGCGTTTCCCACGTCAGGCGCAGTCACCATTCCAGCCCAGGTTCTGCGCGGCCTGATCGCCCGCACCGGCTTCGCCATCTCGAACGAAGAATCCCGCTACACGCTGAACGGCGCCCTCATGCTGCTCAAGCCCGAGTCCATCACCATGGTCGCGACCGATGGACATCGCCTGGCCCACTGTGAACGCGCCGGCGAAAAATTCGAGGGCGTCTCCGGCGAACTGAAAACCCTGGTCCCGAAAAAAGCGATGGACGAACTCAAGTCCCTGCTCGATTCCACCGACGCCGAGACCATTGAATTCGCCAAAGACGACTCCACGCTATTCTTCCGCATCGGCAGCCGTTTGTTGACCTCGCGCCAACTCACCGGACAATTTCCCAACTTCGAAGCCGTCCTCCCCAAGGACAACAGCAAGATCGTTCCCCTGAACTCCGACGAATTAAATTCCGCAATCCTCCGCGTAGCCCAGTTCGCCGACGAGCGTTCGCGCGCCGTCCGCCTGCGCCTGGAAAAAGGCGAACTCAAGATTTCCGCTTCGTCCACCGAAGCCGGCGAGTCCGAAGATTCCATCGAAGCTCCCTACACCGGCGACCCGCTCACGATCGGCTTCAATGCCCAATACCTGGTCGACTTCCTCAAAGCCGCCGGCACCAGCGAGGTCCGCCTCGAACTGAAAGACCCCCAATCCGCCGGCCAATTCCGCCCCGCCGAAGGCGACGACTACAAATACCGCTACATCGTCATGCCCATGCGCATCTGAGAATGATGATATTTTCGTCGCATGAGCTTTGCTGTGTGTGAAAGCGGTCCTCGGATACATCGCTGGAGTTCTAAGCAATCGGACACCAGCCGCGAAGCGGCGGCATGGGAAAGCCCGGCATGGAAGTGCCGGGAAAGCGTCGGGACGGCGATTGAGTCCCGCAGGGACGGCACGGATTGAGGCCCTGTCTGCTGCGCTATTCATCAATGCCAATGCCGTTCACACGTTTCAACCAATGCACCCTTGACCTCCCGCCGCCCCTGCCTTACATTGGCGAGCATCCATTTTAGAGGGGGGACTTCATGCTAAGCGGCTTCAAGAAATTCATCCTGCGCGGAAATGTTGTGGATATGGCCGTCGGTGTCGTGATCGGCGCGGCCTTCGGCGGCGTGGTCGCCGGCCTCACCAAGGCCTTTATCACCCCGCTGATTGCGGTGATCGTCGGCAAACCGGACTATTCGAGCCTGAAATTCCTTGTCCGTGGCACCGAATTCCCGATCGGCGATTTCGTCAACGCCGGCGTCTCGTTCATTCTGATCGCCGCGGTTGTCTACTTCTTTGTGGTTCTCCCGGTAAATGCCCTCGTCGCCCGCATGAATCGCGGCGAGAAGCCGCCTGATCCAACCACCAAGAAATGTCCCGAGTGCCTGAGCGAAATTCCCATCGACGCGCGCCGCTGCGCCCACTGCACCCAACCCGTGATGGGCCGCGCCGCCTGAACAAATTGCGTGTCGTAGAGACGTTGCTCGCAACCTCTCTGCCTGCGCCATCGGTGCTGCCGTTGAAAAATTCCGGTAACATCGTCCTATGCAGTTGCGCAGGATTCTCCTCTACGCCGCCGTCCTCGTGACCGTCTTGCTCCCTCGAATCGCAACGGCACAGGACTCGAGCTCCTCGTCAACTCCTCCCAAACACACACAGAAGGCGGCCACTCCATCCACCCTCGACCCCGGGACCCTGACCAGCGGTGTCTATCGCAACAAGACGCTCGCACTCTCATGGAAAATTCCCGAAGGTTGGGTACTGCGAACCGATGAAATGAACGCACGCGAAGAAGACAAAAACACCCCGGATCCCGCC
>CABEEA010000007.1_pt1 | contig 37785 bp, 37 predicted proteins | sample 3423201 | NCBI WGS metagenome assembly CABEEA01 (sample SAMEA5534333, study PRJEB31848) | metagenome | biome: tundra; feature: field; material: soil | place: USA | collected 2013-05 | depth 0.15 m | reverse complement strand
ATCACTGTCATCGGCGAACACTCTCAATTCCTAAAACAATTTTCTGGAGCGGGAGACGGGAATCGAACCCGCGACCAACAGCTTGGAAGGCTGTGACTCTACCACTGAGTTACTCCCGCCCTGAAACAGCTCTCAGCTATCAGCCGTCAGCTTTCAGCTAAACCTTCAGCGGCTAAAGCCGCGTCCGATATTCCGCGGCACGGCTGAAGCCGTGCCCTTCCCGAACCCTTCCAACAATTACCAAGCAATCTGGAGCCGATGACCAGGATTGAACTGGTGACCTCTCCCTTACCAAGGGAGTGCTCTACCAACTGAGCTACATCGGCCCGAAACCAGCTGACCAGCTTTCCGCTTTTCAGCAAAAACCTACTCCGCATCCTTGTCCGCGTGCAGCACGTCATTGCGGCGCAACACCGACTTCACCGCGAACAGCGCCAGAATCACCAGCGTTCCTGCCCTGATCTTCGGGTCGGTAATCGTGGTCCACGCCAGCGCTCCCAGGACCACATAGCAAACCAGCGCAATGGACAAGCGATTCACGTGAATCATGGTGCACAGGGAAGGATTCGAACCTTCGTACCTCGCTAGGAGGGACAGATTTACAGTCTGTTGGCTTTAACCACTCACCCACCTGTGCGTAAACTCTCGGGCGATGCGGCTGTCGCTCTCCATCCGGCAGACCACCAAACGCCGGGGCCGCTGGAAAGCATTCACGCTAAACCCGCAGACCAAACGCAGCACAAGTCACACTTAACTCGTAAAAGAGGACCTTCGCAAAACAGGGAAACCAAGGCTCACGCAAGACACCGCGATGATCATTGATCACTGCACGCCGGAAAGTACCGAATGGAGTGCGTTGGAAAAACCTGTTGCGCCGCTACCGAGTCCGCTGCCTGCCGGAAATACGTTTCCTGGAGCTGGCGAAGGGATTTGAACCCCTGACCCTCTGATTACAAATCAGATGCTCTACCAACTGAGCTACGCCAGCAATTCGGGAAAGTTGCGCCTTCGCGCAAACTTATCCCTCTGATCCCTTCCAGATGTCCGGGACAATTATTTAAGGTATCACAAGGGGAATTGCGCGTGCAAATGCTCTCTTTGGAACCGGCGGCTTTGAACCGGCGTACCTTAGCCGATGAGATCCATTCGAGGACATCGTCTCGCGGCTATTCTGCTATTCCTTTCGCTGTGCATACGGTGTGCGCATAGCCAGAGCGTTCCCGATTTTTCCCAGGCGCAGGCGATGCTTGAGCTTCTCCGCTCCTGCCATGACAACAAGGTCTCCACAGAAGCCGTTGACCGCGTCCTTTCACTGCCAGGAACCGGATTGGTGGTCCAACAGCAGAATATCTCCCGGCGTGTCACAGTACAGCAATACCGGGAAGTGCTAGAAGCGGCCTGCACGGGCAAGGTTGCCGACGTGAAGTCGGCGGAGCCCGGTGCACGCGCGGCGAAAGGCGTCACCGGGCTGACGCAGGACGTCGGCCCTTCGCTGGTGTGGGGCCGGGAGAACATTCCTCTGCTCGAATCGAGCCTTGCAGAGTTGCGGCGAAACCAGTCCATCGGCAATGCGATCCCTCTCGCGCGCAAGTATCTTCCCGAACAGAATTCGACCCAGCAGGTTCCGCTCACGCCCAGGCTCTACGTTGTGATGGGCGGGCGGGCCGGCGCTGCGGCCATCGACGACCAACTCTATTTTGATGTGCTCATCAGCGCGTGGCGCACTTCCCGCGGTACATCCGCTCCTCTGTCAGCAGCAAACGTGGTCGAGTTCTTCGCCCATGAAACCCACCACCTCGGCTACGGTCAGATTCTGGATCGCAAGCGGGATTCTTTAACGTTAAGTCCCGCCGAAGCCCAAGTATGGAACTTCCTGGTCGCGACCATGATGGAGGGCAGCGCCACGCTGCTGATTAACGGTCATGAGAAGCTGGCCGATCTTGAGAAACAACCCGATGTCCGCCCGTTTCTCGCTAAGGTTTCCGTCCTGCTTCCCGCCATGCAGAATATCCTTCGCAGCGCATTGCAGGGACCGATGCCCGAGGAAAGCTACGCCCAAGCTTCGTCAGCTTTTTTTGACATGGGCTACCATGCCACCGGAGCGGTGCTGCTGGCGGCGATTGGGAAAAAGCGCGGCTTGGCCGGAGTCGTGGATGTCATGGCAGATCCGCGCAGGCTCTTGACTGCTTACAACGACTGCGCAACCGAATCGACCGTGGCATTCAAGTTCAACCCAGCATTGGCAGAGCAAGTGGCTCACATGGGCAAATCCAAAATGGCTGCGACCATCCGCCGCACCGGCCAGGGTGCTATCATTTCATCCCTGACCGCATTTCATGCGAATTAGACGCACTCTCCCCATCGTTCTGGCAGTTGTAGTTGTAGCGGCGACGGTAACTCTCGCCGTCCAACTGCGAAAACACGCTCCGCCGGAACCGGCACGCCTGCTGCCCGGCGCCGACGCCTTTGCCTACGCCAACTTTAGCTGGGTCCGCAAGGCGAACGGCGGAAAGCTTCTCCTCCCGGTGGCGCATGACCCGGAATACGAACGTTTCATCCAGGAAACTGGCTTTGACTTCGAGCGCGATCTGGACGCGGTGGCCTTCGCCATCCATTACCCGGGAGAGTGGCCCGGCGGTGGCACCGGAGGCCCGGCGTCCGAGCCTCGCTTTTCCGAAGTCTTCACCGGAAGGTTTGATGGGAGCAGATGTCTCGCGTACCTGCAGCGGACTGCGCAGTCCGTCGAGCATTACAACTCGATCGATATCTTTACCATTCCACTCTACGGACGGTCCTTCCGCATCGCAATTCTGGCCGTGGACACCGTCGCCGCCTCCAATCACGACGACCCTGCCGTGATCCGCGGCATGGTTGACCGTTCCCGGCGGCTGGCGTCTCCCTTTGGAGGCCCGTCTCTGCTGCGGCGGTATTACAAGCGGGTGCAATTGGCCAGCCCGGTTTGGATGGTGGCGCGGGTTGAGCCCTTGGCGCGCGAGTTTGGGGGTTGGTCCTCGATTTTTCCCAAGCCTGCCGATCTGGTGATATCCGCCAGCTACAACCCGCTGCATCTTCCTCTTCGCGTCGATGCGCTGCACCTGCGGGCGGAAGCTTGGGCGGGCAGCGACGAAGACGCCCGCGACATCACCGACAAGGCCAACGTATTTCTAGCCATGTTTCGTAGCGCGGAGGTGTCAGTCGGATCAGCAGGCACTGACACCGATGTGAAGGCTCTTTTCGACAGCCTGCAGGTGCGCCAGGAAGGGAGCCGGGCCATCCTCTCTGCGATCCTTCCGAGTGGAGTTCTTCGCAAGCTGGGGGAATCTCCGGAACAGATGCAGGATCTCGGAGCGCCGCCAGCGTCCGCGCAGCCGCACAAAGCACGCTGATCGCGCACGGAATCGATTCACGTCCTCCGGCTGCAACTAAATCTCGCCCCGAGCGTCTTATCCAACGAGGTAGCACTCAGCAGGTACAATAAGAGCCGATGTCGAGCCTCCCACTTCCTATTGCCGCTTTCTTCGCAGGCCTGATTTCTTTTCTCTCGCCCTGCGTGCTTCCTCTGGTGCCGGGCTACGTCTCTCTGATCTCGGGCGCGGGCGTCGAGGAACTGAAGGCGCCGCAGGGCCAACTCATGCGCCGCGTCATGGTGAATTCGGTTGGGTTCATCCTGGGCTTCAGCGTGGTGTTTGTGACTATGGGCGCGATCTCGACGGAAATCGGACAAATGGCAGCCCGCTACAAACACACGCTGTCGATCGTGGCGGGCGTGGTCATCATTATCTTCGGACTCCATCTAACCGGAATTTTCAAGATCAAGGCGCTTTACACGGACGCGCGGCTGCATAGCGTAAAGGGCAGCAGCACGCCGATTGGCGCTTTCGTAATCGGATTCGCCTTCGCTTTCGGCTGGACGCCGTGCCTGGGGCCGATTCTCACGGCGATCCTGACTCTGGCCAGTGAGCAGGACACGGTGGTGAAGGGGATTTTCCTGCTGGCGGTCTATTCCCTGGGGCTGGCGGTGCCGTTTCTGCTGACCTCTCTGCTGATGGAGCGCTTTCTGAAGTTTTACAGCCGCTTCCGCTCGCACATGCACGTACTGGAAGTGGCCAGCGGCGGCCTGTTGATCGCGTTGGGTGTGTTGCTGGTGATTGGGCGCTTTACGCTCATCTCGAGCTGGCTGTCGTTTCTGAATCGTTTTGCGTTGTAGTTGGAGGATCTGTTTATGTCGGTGCTTGAAAAATCGGACGGAACGCCGCAGGAAAAATCTCACTGGCGCTGTCCAACCTGTTGGGCCACCCAAGAGAAGCCAGTGCGTCCTAATCCTGACGCCGGCCCTGCCGGTACGGTGACGTGCAACGCGTGTGGTGCGGCGTTTCCGGAGTCGGATGTCTATGGCGGCAAATATGACGCCGATGCCTTGGTCGCCGGACCGGTCATAGGAGCAAAGCGCAATCCGCTTGCCCTGGTAGTGGTTGCCGTCGTTGCCGCTGCCATGCTGTATTTCGGCTTTCACATGGCTCGCCGCTCCGGACCCACGCCGGCCATCACCAAGTCGGGGCCCGCACCCGATTTCACGCTGCAATCGCTTGACGGCAAGAGCATGCGATTGTCGGATCTGCGCGGTAAAGCGGTCCTGCTGAACTTTTGGGCCACTTGGTGCAGTCCGTGCAAGATCGAAATGCCGTGGTTCATCGAATTGCAGAACCAGTACGGGTCTCAGGGACTGCAGATCGTCGGCGTAGCCATGGATGACTCCAGCAAGGAAGATATCGCCAAGTTCGCCAAAGATATGGGAGTCAACTATCCCGTGCTGCTAGGCCAGGAGGCAGTGGGCGATGCGTACGGCGGCGTCCCCGCACTGCCGGAGAGCTTTTTCATCGGACGCGACGGAAAGATTGTGGACAAGATTATCGGACTGAAGGGCAGGGCTGAAATCGAGGACTCCATCAAGAAGGCGCTCGATACGCAAGCGGTGAACTCGCAGGCATCTGCCGCATCCTTGCAGCCTCAGAAGTGACAATAGGAACTGGACTCCGATCGCTCTACTATTGGGTGTATCTGGGATGATCTTGCGACGGCACAAGTCGAAGCTGATATGTCTGCTGGGCCTGCTCGTTGGCACAGCTTGGGCGCAAGCGGGAAAGCCGCCTTCAGTTTCGATCGCTTCCATCCCGCTGGTCACGGCGCCGCGCGCCGCGCAGACCATGGTGGATTTGAATTTCCGGGTGGCCTCAGGATTTCACATCAACTCCAACACGCCGAAGTCGGAGTTTCTGATTCCGACGAATTTGAAAATGGACCTGCCCACCGACATCATCCTGGGAAAGATTGCGTATCCTGCGGGGAAGGATCTGAGCTTTCCGTTTTCGCCGGATGAGAAGTTGAACGTCTACAGCGGAGATTTCACAATCGCCGTGGCCGTACATCCACTGCACGCCGTGGTGCCGGGAAAATATGTGATGCACGGCATGCTCCGTTACCAGGCCTGCGACAACGCCCAGTGTTTCCCGCCCAAAACTCTGCCAGTAGGTTTTGAGGTGAAGGTTGTGAAGGAGCCGCCCGGCCCCCATCGCAATCCGGCACAGAGCCCGCACGTGCATAATTAGCGGTCAGCTCGTGGCGGTTCAGATCTCAGCAAAGCTCGGTCACTCGGTGATGATGTGATCGGCCCATTCGACCAGTGACACGAAGATGGGCGGGCTGCCGAACTTGGCTCCGTAGCTGGCCAAGTCGGATTCGGACACGGCGCGCGCGCGGGAACAGGCGCCGCAGGCATAGATCTGCACGTGCTTGGCGGCAAGTTTGTTCAGGAACTCTCCCACGGTGGGCCAACCGACGGGCGTGACCGCATCGGCCACTACCTTGCGCATCAGCACTACCGCCTCCCCGAGCAGATAAATCTGCACCTCGTGTCCGGCTTCGGCGAGCGCCAGCGCGTGCGAGAAGGGGAAAGCGGCCTTGGTGGGGTCGTCCGAGCCCCATGCACTTTTCATCAGAATCTTGAGCGACTTCTTGTTGACTTGTGAGCTGAGAGCGGTGGCCGCCAGGAACGGAAGAGCGGCCAGCTTCGATAGAAATTGTCGACGCGCCATAGGACTCCTTTGAGCGGACAGGAACCATACGCGGCAAGAATCTAACTGATTTTTGTTGCGATGACTAGGTTTATTATTTCCTTTTGACGAAGCGCGAGAGCACTCCCTAAGATTGCGGGCCCTGAGGCAATGGCTGCCGCTGTTGTTAATTGGACTGGGTGCCTCCACCAGGAATTTCTTTAACAAATCGGCGATAAGTGAAGCTAAAGCACGACCAATATCTCATTCTCCAACTACAGCTTATATCATTATTCGTTGCAAATCTGTACGTACACTTCCGTACACAAAAACGTTCCTGCAGGAACACTGTGGAAAACTCCTGGTATTCCGCCGCAACTCCCTTCTTTGCTAAGACTTCCGGCCCTGCACTCTCGCCCAGGCATCCTTCAGCGCGACCGTCCGGTTGAACACTGGCTTCCCCGGCTTTGAGTCAGGGTCGACACAGAAGTATCCCAGGCGCTCGAACTGATAGCGGGTCCCGATCGTGGCATTGCCCAGCGACGGTTCCAACTTCGCGTCGGCGATGACCTCAAGCGAGTTGGGATTGAGATTGTCGAGAACATCCTTGCCCTCTTCGACGTTGCTGGGATCTTCCTTCAGGAACAGGTTCTCGTAGATGCGCACCTCGGCATCGACCGCGTGCGCGGCCGAGACCCAGTGGATGGTCGCCTTCACCTTGCGGCCGTCGGGAGCATTTCCGCCACGCGTCGCCGGATCATAAGTGCAGTGAACTTCGACGACCTCGCCCTTCGCGTTCTTCACGACGCTCGTGCATGTGACAAAGTAGCCGTAGCGCAGGCGAACCTCGCGCCCCGGCGTCAGACGGAAATACTTTGGCGGGGGAACCTCGCGGAAGTCATCCTGCTCGATGAACAACACGCGCGAGAACGGGACCTTGCGGCTTCCGGCAGCCGGGTCCTCGGGGTTGTTCACCGCGTCCATCTCATCGACATGGTTCTCGGGATAATTATCGATAACGACTTTCAGCGGACGCAGCACCGCCATCACGCGGGGCGCGCGCTTGTTCAAATCCTCGCGCACGAAATGTTCGAGCATCGCCAGTTCGATCGATCCAGTCGTCTTCGACACTCCGATGGACGCGCAGAAATTGCGGATTGCCTCCGGCGAATAGCCGCGGCGCCGGATGCCGCTCAGCGTAGGCATGCGCGGGTCGTCCCAGCCGCGCACGCGGCCCTCCTGCACCAACTGCAGCAGCTTGCGCTTGCTCAGAAGCGTGTGGGTCAGGTTGAGGCGGTCGAACTCGATCTGCTGCGACGGGAAGATACCCAGTTGCTGGATGAACCAGTTGTAGAGCGGGCGGTGATCTTCAAACTCCAGCGTACACATGGAGTGCGTAACCCGTTCGAGCGAGTCCGATTGTCCGTGCGCGTAGTCGTACATCGGATAGATGCACCACTTGTTTGCGGTGCGGTGATGCTCGGCGTGCAGGATACGGTACATCACCGGATCACGCATGTTCAGATTCGGCGAGGCCATGTCGATCTTGGCGCGCAGCACGCGGGATCCATCGGGAAATTCCCCAGCCTTCATGCGCTCAAACAGATCCAGATTTTCTTCTACGGAACGACTGCGGTGCGGGCTGTCCTTGCCCGGCTCGGTCAAGGTGCCGCGGTGCTTGCGGATTTCTTCGGCCGAGAGATCGTCGACGTAGGCCTTACCATCCCCAATCAGTTTCAGAGCCCACTCATACAGCTGGTCGAAATAGTCCGAAGCGTAGAAGAGGCCATCCCAACGGAAGCCGAGCCACTTCACGTCGGCCATGATGGAGTCGACGTACTCGGTCTCTTCCTTCTCGGGATTCGTGTCGTCGAAACGCAGATTCGTGTGTCCGCCGAATTCGTCGGCGAGTCCGAAGTCGAGGCAGATCGCCTTAGCGTGCCCGATGTGCAGATATCCATTAGGCTCGGGAGGAAAGCGCGTCTGCACCCGGCCGCTGTACTTATGGGTCTTCAGGTCATCGAGAAAGATGTCGCGTATGAAGTTGGAGCGTCGAGGCTCAGGGGCGGCGTTTTCGCCCGTTTCGGCCTCGGTATCAGACGTTTTCATAGTTCTGATCTTACCCCAAAATAAAGGCCGGTCAGACTCCGGCCGACACCACCTGGCCCGGGGAACCGATCGCCGTCTCTCGTTGTGCTAGTTGCCGGCGATAGTGGACGTGCCGCCAGCGGGTCATCTCCACCAGCGGCTTCCACACGGGATTCACCAAGTCATGCTTGATCAGCACGTGCCAGAAGCGGTTCGATCGCTTGTAGAGGTACGACATCGCCAGGTACAGCGGGATCGCCTGCCAGCCCTCGGGGCGGCGCCTCCAGATCGACGCATGCGAGAACAAGCGCTAGTAGATCCATGCGTATCCCTGCTCGAGTTCCTGGGGGGTCATATGCTTCGGCAGAAAAACGGCGTGGCCCGTGTCGTAGAGAGACCAGTCGCGATGCAGGATCCGCGCTTGCGCTTCCATCTGCCGGAACAGCGGCGTGGCCGGGTACGGCGTGAGGATGTGAAAGGTGGCACACTCCAGGCGGTTCTCTTCGATCCAATCCGCGGTGCGGGCGAAAACGTCTTTGCGGTCATGATCGAAGCCGAGGACAAACGACCCGTTCACCTGGATGCCATAGTCGTGCAGGATGCGCACGCGCCGCGCGTAGTCGCTCGTCTTCGGCGTTTTCTTATGCGAGTCGGTGAGGTTGTCGTCGGAAAGCGACTCGAAGCCGATGAAGACGCCGGTGCATCCCGCCAGCGCCATGTTGCGGATCAGGCTGGGATCGTCGGTAACGTCGATGGTGACGGCAGCGCTCCAGATTTTATTGAGCGGACGCAGCGCGGCACAGAGCGAGTGCAGATAGTCGCGGCGCGATCCCAGATTGTTGTCGATGAACACCGCGTAAGGCTGATGGTCAGCTTGGAACTCGTCGACCACTTGTTGGGGATGCCGCATGCGATACGGCATGCGCAGGCCGTCCGTGGCGAGATAGCAGAAGCCGCAGCGGTTGTGACATCCGCGCGTGGCGATCAAGCTGGTGGTGGTCAGAAAGCTGCGGCGCGGAAGAATGGATCGCCGCGGCGGAGGATCTTCGCAATAATCATTCTCATATGTGGCCGCATAGCGAGGCTGCAGGCTGTTCGCCTCAATGTCGCGCAGGATGCGAGGCCACAGTTGCACGCCATCGCCCAACGCGAGCGCATCCGCGTGCGGCGCGCATTCCTCGGGACAAGACAGAACGTGCAGCCCTCCGAAAATCACCTTCGCGCCCCGGGCACGATACCACGCCGCCAGTTCGTAGGCACGCCGCGCAAAGGTCAGGTGCACGGTAATTCCGACGACCTGGGGCATCGGCCGAAACGGCGGCCGTCCATCCAGCAAATTCTCGTCCCGGTAGTCAACGCGCCAATGGTGCGGAGTGGCAGCGGCAAAGCTGCTTAGCGCGAGCGTCGGCGTGAGCACGTGCTTGCCAAAACTCGCGTTCGCGTCCTTGGGATAGAACGGGTTGATCAACAACGCATACCGCGGTTCCACCGGGCCGCCGGGTTCATTGGGATCGAGCGCGGGCGCAGTGGTCATCTCGCGGGGAATCCAGCGCTTCGGGACAGAGCGAAGGAAGGGCTCGTGGGCTGCGATCATTGGTGTACTTTATATGACAAAGTACTTCATGTCAACAAAGAGGAGTTCGAGAGAGGATCGCGCCGCTAAACAAAAAGATGGACTGGAAGACCCTGCGTCTTCCAGTCCAAATCTGTCGTTCCGTGATGACCGCGCCTAGTCAGCCATGACCATGTTATCGATTGCGCCGGCGATCTTGGCGATGTCCAGCCCCAGGCCCTTGGCCACTCCAGTTCCGTAATCCGGGTCCGCCTTGTAGAAGTGCTGGACCTGGAGTTCCTGAATGCGCCTCGGAGTCTCCTTCAGGCTGCCCACAATATTGTTGATCAGCCGCTCCTTCGCATCCTTCGGCATCAGCCGGAACAGATTGCCCGGCTGTGTGTAGTAGTCGTTCTCGTCGCGGTGGTTGTGGCGATCGACCGTCCCGCTGATCATCTTCGGACGCTCGCGGAACGCCGGATCCTGGGTTGGTCCGCCGAAACTGTTCGGCTCATAGTTCGGCGCTGCGCCGCCATTCCCATCGAATCGCATGGCGCCATCCTTAGTTATAGGTGGCAAACGGGCACTGCGGCTTGTTGATCGGCAGAGAATCATAGTTGACGCCCAGGCGATAGCGATGCGCGTCCGGATAAGAGATCAGCCGCCCTTGCAGCATTTTGTCCGGGGAGAAGCCCATGCCGGGCACGATGTTGCGCGGTTCAAATGCCGCCTGCTCCACTTCCGCAAAGTAGTTTTCCGGATTGCGGTCCAGCGTGAGTTCGCCTACTTCAATCAGCGGATAATCCCCGTGCGGCCACACTTTGGTCAGATCGAACGGATTGATGCGGTAAGTCTCCGCTTCCTTCTCCGGCATGATCTGCATGCTCACCCGCCACTTGGGGAAGTCGCCCCGCTTGATGGCGTCGAACAAATCGCGCTGTGAGTGATCGGGATCGATGCCACGCATCTCGGCGGCTCTCTCACCGGTGAAGTTCTTGATGCCCTGCTTGGTCTTGAAATGCCACTTCACGTAGAACAACTCGTTCTTGGCGTTGATCAAGCTGAAGGTGTGGCTGCTGAATCCGTCCATATGACGAAAGCCATCGGGGGTGCCGCGGTCGGAGAACAGAATCGTCACCTGATGCAGCGACTCCGGCGAGAGCGACCAGAAGTCCCACATCATGGTCGGAGACTTGAGGTTGGTTTCAGGATCGCGCTTCTGAGTATGGATGAAGTCGCCAAACTTCAGCGGATCCTTAATAAAGAATACCGGCGTGTTGTTGCCGGTCATGTCCCAGTTGCCTTCTTCGGTATAGAACTTCAGCGCAAAGCCGCGAGGATCGCGCTCTGTGTCGGCCGACCCCTTTTCCCCGCCGACGGTCGAGAAGCGAATAAAGGTCGGCGTGCTCTTTCCCTTAGCCGAGAACAGCTTGGCCGTCGTGTACTTCGCCATGTCAGGGTTGCTGCAGACGAAATGCCCGTGCGCGCCCGATCCCTTGGCATGAACCACGCGTTCAGGGATGCGCTCGCGATTGAAATGGGCCATTTTCTCAAACAGCAGGAAATCTTCGAACACAACCGGGCCGCGTGGCCCGACGGTCAATGAGTTCTGGTTGTCGCCGACCGGGCGGCCGGCGTCGGTCGTCATGATAGCTTTTTTCTTTTCGGACATAAGAATCTCCATTTGGGTACAACGTTGGGACTAGTTTTTGGCGCGGCAACGACGACAGATGCCAAAGACCTCGACCCGCGGTTGCGTCAGGTCAAAACCATCCGGGAGTTGCCGTGATATGCGTTTGAAATCGATGAACTCACCTTCGATGTCGCGCACCGATTTGCAGCGCGAGCAGACCAGGTGATGATGAGGCTCGAGATTGCCGTCCACGCGCAGCGTGGACGAATGGGGCGTGACCTCTCGCAGCAGGCCGCGCTCGACGAAGAGACGAAGATTGTTGTAAACCGTGGCTAATGAGATGGAAGGTATGCGCCGCCGAACCGCGGCGTAAATCTGTTCGGGAGAATGGTGCCCGTGGGAGGCCACGACGGCCTCATAGACAACCTGGCGCTGGTGCGTGGCTGCCAAGCCATGCTTCCACGCAAGTTCCCGAAATTGTTCGTGGGTGAGGCGCATCGTCATCGCCCGTCGCGGCGTGGATTATTATTGAACGAGAATCATTATAAAACAGCAGCAGCCTCTGTTCAATGGCCGGGTGAGGTTTTCTCCTTCAGTCCGGTTTCCAAATCGGTTCTCCGCTAAGCGCCCATGGTGAGCACGACCCGAAATCTCGCCCTTCCGCTGATCATTTGCTCGTAGGCCGCAGCAGCCTTCTCCAGCGGATAGCGCTCAATCATAGGACGAACCCCGCTCAGCGAGCTGAATCGGAGCGTGTCCTCTGAATCTTTAGCGGTTCCCGAAGCCCACCCCTGGATGGCTTTGCGACCGCCAATGAGCTGCAGCGGAGTGACAGTGAGAGATTCAAAACCTGCTCCCACGATCATCAACTTTCCGTTGCCTGCCAGCCCGTCGATCAAAGCCGAGATGGATTTCGAATCGGGTGCGGTGGCGAGGATTAGGTGCGCTCCTCCCAGCTTTTGCAGCGCTTGGGCGGGAGGACCGGCGCCCGTGTCCACGTAGTCGTGAGCGCCCAACTTTCGGGCCAGCGTCTCTTTGTCTTTGCCCCGACCGACGGCCGCAGTGCGAAAGCCCATCTGGCGGGCATACTGGATCCCGAGATGGCCCAGGCCGCCAATGCCCTGGACCGCGACCAGGTCGCCGACGCGTGCTCCTGAATTGCGCAGCGAGTTGAACACGGTGATTCCAGCGCACAGCAGAGGGGCGGCCTCGGCGGCGGGCAAATCGTCCGGCATCGCGGCGACTGCTTCTGCCGGCGCAATCATGTATTCGGCGTAGCCCCCATCGAAGTGGATGGCGGTAATCTTTTCGAATTGGCAGAGAATAAAATCACCGCGGCGGCATGCGTCGCACTGGAAGCAGTGTCCACCATGCCATCCCACGCCGACCCGCTGCCCTGGCTTCCACAAAGTGACGTCCGCGCCGATGGCGTCAATGCGCCCGGCAATTTCGTGGCCCGGCACCCGGGGATATTGAATTCCCGGCCACTGTCCTTCTTTCACCAGCGCATCGCTGTGGCAAATACCGCAGGCCTCCACTTTGATGCGCACCTGACCGCGGCCGGGCTCGGGCATCGGACGCTCGACTACTTCGAAACTTCCACCCGGCTTGCTGATTTGCACTGCTTTCATAGGAGACCTCTTTCTGTCGTCGCGAGACGTTACGGGATGAAATCGTGGCACACTGACTTCCGCAGAAGCGACGCTGCAAAATGCTATAGATTCAAGAGGCATGGCAATGGATTACAACAAAATTCAGGAGATCGAGTCGTGGCGTACTCCCTATCCGATCCTCCGAATTGCCAGCTCGATCCTCGCCAGCGTCGTCTCCCGTCCCAGCACTTCCAGCGTCTCAAACAGCGGAGGGGCGTTCTTGCGGCCGCAGACCGCCACGCGAATCGGCTGGAACATCTGCCCCGCTTTCACGCCCAGTTCCTGAGCGGCGGCGCGCAGAGCCTGATCCAGCGGGTCGTGCTTAAATTCGACATTCGCCAGAACCTGCTTCGCCCGTTGCAGTACTTTCGCCGCCATGGCCGCGTCTCCCTTTTGGGGGATGAGCTCGGCAGCGTCATACGGAGGCAGTTGGTCGACAAAGAAGAAGTCAGCGGCGGTAAGCACTTCAGGCAGCAGCTTGATTCGTTCGCGGATGAGCGGCGTGATGCGAAGCATTTTTTCTTCGGTGACGTTGAAGCCAGCCTCGCGCACAACCGGCAACAGGCGCTTGCTCAGGTCTTCGATGGCCAGACCACGAATATGTTCGGCGTTGAGCCAGACCGCCTTAGGATCGAAAGTGTCTTCCGGAGAGGACAGCAGATTCCTCGCTCCGCTCGGAATGACAACGTCGGGCGTTGCAGCCGGCTCCTTGAAGTTGACCACTGCATTCGCGCGATTGATTCCTTCGAGCGAGAACGCGTCGATCAGTTCCTGCCGGCTCATCTGCTCGCGGTCGTTTTTCGGCGACCAGCCCAGCAGGCACAGAAAATTGATGAACGCCTCGGGCAGGAATCCTGCGTCACGGTATGTGGTTACGCTCACGACCGGGCCGTGCCGGCGTTTCGAAAGCTTGGTCCCGTCCGGCGCTACCAGCAGCGGAAGATGGGCGAACTGCGGCGGCGTGAAGCCGGCGGCTTCGAAAATCAACACGTGCTTGTAGGTGTTCGAAAGATGGTCCTGGCCGCGAATGATGTGGCTGATGCGCAGATCGGCGTCATCGGCGCACGAAGCCAAGTGATACGTCGGCATGCCGTCGGAGCGCAACAGGGCGAAGTCCTCGATGTCTGCGCCAGCCTTCACGTGCTCGCCATAAACGGCGTCGGTGAACCGCACCACCTGTCCGCCTTCGCGCGGCACGCGAAAACGCAAGGCAAACGGTTCTCCCGCGGCGGCGCGCCGCTCGCTTTCCTCGCGCGAAAGTTCACGCATCCCGGGATTGAATAACCAAGCCCCCTGCGCGCCAGATCTCTCGCTGTCTCCCGTGTGCGCGGGTGTGAAATCGCGGTAGGCGAGGCCTTTCTGAAAGATAGCTTCCGCCATCTGCCGGTGCAGTTCGCCGCGCTGGGACTGCTTGTATTCTTCGTCCCAGCTCAGGCCCAGCCACTTCAAGCCCTCAAAAATTGAATTGACCGAGGCGTCGGTATTGCGTTCCACATCGGTATCATCGAGCCGTAAAATCATCGTTCCGCCGTACCGGCGGGCGTACAACCAGTTAAAAATGAAGGTGCGGGCACTCCCCACGTGAAGAAACCCGGTAGGCGAGGGCGCAAAACGCACTCTCGGCTTGGCTTTCGAAGCTGAATCCAAAGATTCGGACATAAGGTCAGACTGGTTACGAAGAACGCCCTATCGGGCCCGTGCCCGGAAAGGATTCGGTTGCGGTACCCCGATTTTATGATGTTCGATTGAACTTCGATGGTACGAGCAGCGAAAACCATCGTCAAGCTAAGTCGCCATAACGATTTTGCATGCAACCCTTTGATTTCAAAACGATATCGAAAGCGGGCATTGTACTTAAATCCTATTGTGTTCGGCGGCTTGGTATGAAAATATTGGTGCACTGTTTCCCCCCGAAACTGAGCCAGTACTTTTGGCCAGAGGTGTCCTCACCGGCCCTATGAACAGTGTTGTTATCACGACGGTTTTGATCCCGGGTTTTGTCTCGGTTCTGCTGTTTCTCGTGTTTACCTATCTTCACGAGCAGAGCCGGCAGCCCTACTTCCGCGCGTGGCAACTGGCCTGGGCCGCTTACTCGCTGCATTACATCCTCGATACGTTTCCGTCGTCTTCGGTTGCGTTTTTTGTCAGTGAACTTTTCCTGGTTGCGATGGCGCTGTGCATTTTTATTTCGACGCGTCTGATGCGCGGCTCCTATCGTTTCCTCTGGTACGACGCCGGCGTGGGAACGGTCGGCGTCGCACTCGCCTGCCTCACTCTGCGGGGACACATCGTGAACGGTGTGTTTCGCCCGGACGTGCAACCGGCGATTCGTCTGGGTTTGGGCTTGGCCGCTATTCTGCTGTATTGCTCGGCGGTGTTTTACTTGAACGGCCACAAGCGCGGTTCGCTGGCCTTCCAGGTGCTCGCTTTCGCGCTGGCGCTGTGGGCAGTGCTGATGGGCGTGGGACAGCTACAGAATCCCTGGACGGAAATGTTTGGCAACGCCAGCCGTTTGTTCGGCCCGGTGCCACAGATGCTGCTGGGCATTGCCATGGTGATGGTGCTGTTTGAAAACCAGCGCAATGCCGTGCAGGAAAACACCCTGGCGCTGTCGACTCTGGGTGTGGACCCGCGGCGTCTGCTGTTCGCCGACGACCTGGTGCCCAGCATGCAGGCCGCGCTTGAACGCTTGCGAAGCGCCCTGCCCATGGATCGCGCGGCCATCCTCATTACGGAACGTTGGCGTGGTCTGTTGCCTTCCGTACAACAAGGTTTCCCTGCCGGACTCCTGGAGGCTCTGGAAAAGAGCGGGGCGGCAGATTACATCTCCGAACTCGCATACCGGCGGAGCGGAATCTTCACCGCGCAGCACCTGGCGGAGATGACCGAACCTCTTCCCGTCGCTTCGGTGGGAACTTTCGCGGAATTCAAAAGGATTCTCACCGAAGCGGAAGTCCGCAATCTGACTGCGGTCAGTCTCCAGACTCGGGAGCACAATTTCGGAGTGATCCTGTTCCCTCACGCCGAACGCAGGGCGTTCGGCTCATCCGGCCCAAGGCTGATGGTGGGTCTCGCCTTGCAATTGGGCCTGACCCTCGAAAACTACGTGGTCAGTCACGATGCCCATCGCCGCACAAAAGAGTACGAACTGTTAACGGAGATCGGGAAGGCAATCAGTTCGCGCCTCGACCAGGACGAGATCCTTCGCACTATCCAAGTTGAGCTAGGGCAGATTTTTGATACCAGTCACTTTTACATCGCATTCCAGGAGGCAGAAGAGATCCGCTTCGACCTCGAGGTCAGAGATAATCGCGTTCTGCCCAAGCGCACCCGCGAAGTGAGGAATGCCTTCACCGAGTACGTAATCCGCAGCGGCGAACCTCTCCTTATCCGCTCCGACCTGGAGACAACAAGGAAGAGCCTCGGCATCAGCCATGTTCCGCACCGCCCCGCCAAATGCCTCATCGCCGTGCCGATTTTCATGGGCAACAAGCCCTCTGGGGTCATGGTCGCGATGCACCCCGACCGGGAATTCGTCTTCGAGCAGCGCGACCTCGACGTGCTGGCGACGGCCGCAGGGCAGGTCTCGGTCGCGGTGGAGAACGCCCGCCTGTTTGCCGACGAGCAGCGCCGTTCCCGCCAGCTCGCCTTTCTGAATAACGTTTCCCGCACCGCCATCTCCAGCGACGATCCCGTGCACATGTTGAGCCAGATCGTCACAGAAATTCAGAAGAATTTCAGTTTCGATCACATTGGCATCGGCTTGCTCGACTACGGAACCAAAGAAATCGAGATCAAGGCCGAAGCTGGAGCGACGGCCCACGCCGTGGGTAGGCGCATCCCCCTGGGAACCGGCATTCTAGGCCGCGTGGCCCGAACTGGCGAACGCGCCCTGGTACAGCATGCGTTGCCTGGCAATCTGACGGGAATTCTTCCTGATTCTCGCGCCATCCTTTGCATCCCCATCACCTACGGCGAATCGCTGCTCGGCATACTCAACATCGAGAGCCGCAACGAGAATGCGTTTTCGCCTCAGGATGTTCTGATCCTAAATACGCTGGCCGACCTGCTGGCCACCGCGCTGCACAACGCTTTCGTCTTCCAAAAGCTGCAGCAGCAGTCCATCACCGATGGCCTGACAGGAATCAAGACTCGCCGCTTCTTCTGGGAAGCCTTGTCGGCGGAGTGGAAACGAGCTTCGCGTTCGGGGCGACCCTTTTCGGTCGTGCTCATCGATCTCGACAAATTCAAAGAGGTCAACGACACCATGGGCCACTTCGAGGGCGATCTCGTGCTGGCCCGGGTGGGCCGACTGCTCGAACAAAAGTCCCGGCAGTCGAACGTGGTTGCCCGCTATGGCGGCGATGAGTTCATCGTCCTGATGCCTGAGACCGGCGCCGAACAGGCCCAGGTACTGGCCGAGCGCCTGCGCCAGTGGCTGGCCAGCGATCCCATGCTGAGCGAACACCACATTACCGGCAGCTTCGGGGTGGCCAGTTTTCCAATGCACGGGTTTTCTATCGAAGACATCATCCGCGTGGCCGACGCCGGCATGTACGTCTCCAAGCGTTCAGGAGGAAACTCCGTCTCCACGGCGCAGGAATATGTCGAGGGCCAGGACTTCGCCCGGCAACGCCAGCAAATTTCGGCGTACATCGAAGGCTTCCTGCAGCGCGAACACACCGGACCCGAGCATCTTGAGGAGTTGACCTCAACCCTCTATAAGCTCTGCGGCGGAGATGAAGACTGCAACCTACCCGTGCTCAAGGAAGCGATCGAATCTCTCAACCGGGCTGCCGAGTCGCGTGAATTGCAAACCGCCGGCCACGGCGACCTCGTGGCCCGCTATACCGAAGTAATTGCGCGGGCCCTCGGCCTCTCTTCCGAAGAGACGGCTGATTTGGTTTACGCTGCCCGCGTGCATGACGTCGGCAAGATTTTCGTTCCCGAGCGCGTCCTCAACAAGCCGGGCCCGCTCGGCGAGGACGAATTTCTTCAGGTCAGAATGCATGCCCATGTGGGCGCGGAGATTGTCGGCACCATCCCTCACAGCAACATGATGCGCGAGGCCATCGAACATCACCACCAGCGCTTTGACGGCTCGGGCTATCCCGATGGCTTGCAAGGCGAGGAAATTCCATTATGGGCGCGCATCATCGGCCTGACCGATGCCTATGCCAACATGGTCACCGAACAATCGTTCGCGGCCGCCAGGACGCCGGAACAGGCCCTCGATGAACTGTCCAAGATGAGCGGAACGCGCTTCGACGGCATGCTGGTGCGCTTGCTTCTGCGCGGCCTGAAATCTGAACGCATGTCTTCCGGCTCGGGAAACTAACTCCTCGGCACTTGCAACCGCCGAAGGGAAACGGGAAACTAGTCTGCATGTCTATCCCTCTTTCTCTGTCCGGTAAAGTCGCTCTCATTTCTGGTGGTTCGCGCGGCATCGGAGCGGCCACGGTGCAAATATTTGCTGCCGCCGGCGCCAAAGTCGCCTTTAGCTACCGTAGTGCCCGCTCTCAGGCGGAAACACTGGCCAAAGAATGTGGAGCAGCGATCTGCCATCCCATCGCTTCTGATCTAGGAAACCCTGAGGCAGCCCGTGCGCTGGTGGCCGAAACCGTCCGGCATTTTGGTCAGCTCGACATTCTCGTCGCCAACCACGGCGTCTGGCCGGCCGATGACGTGCCCATCGAGCGCATGTCCGATGAGCAATGGCGCTCCACCCTGTCCATTAATCTCGATGGGGTGTTCGGTCTGGTCAAACATGCCGTGGCGCAGATGAAGGGCCAACCCCGCACGAGCGCGCCAGCCGGACACATCGTCTTGATCAGCTCCACAAGCGGCCAGCGGGGCGAAGCCTTCCACTGCGACTACTCCGCGACCAAGGGCGCGCTGATCAGCATGACAAAGGGTCTGTCGACGGAACTCGCTTCCGCCGGCATTTACGTAAACTGTGTTGCTCCGGGCTGGGTTGACACGGACATGAGTGCGGCAGCCCTTGAAGATCCAAAGAGCGGGGACGAGATCCGCAACACGATTCCCCTGGGGCGCGTGGGCAGGCCGGAAGAGATTGCCGCGCCCGTGCTGTTCTTATGTACCGAATACGCCAGCTTCATCACCGGGGAAGTATTCAACGTGAACGGGGGCGCGGTCCTGACCGGATAGGCGCGATAAGAAAAGCACTGAAAAACGCGCGGCGAGCTTGCATTTCTGGCGTTTTTTGCATCCAACGGGCTAGAGGAGCTTTCACTGCGGCGGACAGAAAGTCCCCAAGAAACGCTACAATTCTTAGTTGCGCGTGATCAATCCCTAAAGTGAAATGAAACAGTTCCTGCCGATTCTGGTTTTGGTGTGCTCGGTGTGGTGCCGTGCCTGGGAAGAGCCTCGGAACGGTGGGGATCAGGCGTCGCCTCAGGCTTCCTCGGAAGCTTCCAGGACCACGCCCGCGATCTCGCCTGACCAGGAAAATGCTCATAAGGCCAAGTCCGCAATCGATCAGGCGATTACCGCGCTGGGCGGCCAGACCTACCTTACCATTCGCGACCGTGAGCAACAGGGACGCGGCTACGGCTTCCACCATGGCCGCCCTAGCGGCGGCGGCGGTGTGTTTTGGAGTTTCACCGAATTCCCCGACAGAGAGCGAGTCGAACTGACGAAAGAACGGGACATCGCGGAACTCTACGTCGGCAACAAGGGATACGAGATTACATACAAAGGCCCACGTCCCATCGAGCAAAAAGATCTCGACGACTATCTGCGACGCCGTCGCTTTTCGCTCGACACGGTCCTTCGAACCTGGGTCAACGATCCCGCCGTCGTGCTCCTGTTTGAAGGCCTCGCCGTCGCTGCGCAACATCCGGCGGTGCAGGTCACTCTCATCAACGCGCAAAACGAGAGCATCACTCTGTACTTCGATAGCGACACACACCTGCCTGTTAAGAAGTCTTTCTCGTGGCGCGACCCCGTCGACAAGCAGAAGAATCTGGAAGAAGAGGTATACGAGAATTACCGCGCGGTCTCAGGGATAATGGCGCCCTACAATGTCACCCGCTATTTCAATGGCGATATGACCAGCCAGCGCTTCCTCAACTCAGTCACCATCAATCTGGGCCTCGATCAGGCCATGTTCGAACCTAATTCGGGCTACAATCCCAACAAACCGCCCGGCAAGCGCTAATTGCGCCTTTGTCCTCATTAGCAAGAGCTAATCGATGGTAACTTCTGTTTTCCCTTCTCAGGTTATCCACCTGCTCCTGACAAATTTGGGCGAACGTAAAGTAAGCTCATTATTTTCAGTATGTTATCTTCATTTCGACGGATCTCTCCAGACCTCACCGGGATGGCAGCGTCGTCATTTACTGTGGTTTTTTTGCCACAGACAACTTTGCCAACACTGGCGTAATCTACTGCATTCACTGAAACGATTCCTTTTGACCCCAGAGCAGACAATTCGCTCCGCGGTGGAGTGCAGCGGCATCGGCCTGCATAGTGGCGCGCCCGTGTCCATGCGCATCCTGCCGGCAGCGTCCGGCACGGGCATCGTTTTTCGGCGCACCGATCTCGACGGTTTCGAAATCGAGGCGATCAGCCGAAATGTGGCCCGCGTCAGTTATGCCACCAGCCTCATGAAGAAGGGCGTACTCATTTCCACCACCGAGCACGTGCTCTCCGCCTTCATCGGTATGGGCATTGATAACGCGATCGTCGAACTCGACAACCTCGAATTACCCATCCTTGACGGCAGCGCCCGTCCCTTCGTCGAGATGATTCAGAAGGTGGGCATCCGCAAGCACCGCCGCCCGCGCAAGTATTTGAAGATTCGCCGCGAAGTGGAAATGCGCGAGGGAAACAAGTTCATCGCAGTGTATCCCTCCGACACTTATTCGGTTTCCTATTCGATCAATTTCCCGCATCCCCTCATCGGCAAAGAAACTTTTCAAGTGGAACTGACCAACGGAAGTTATCTGCGGCACATCGCGGGGGCGCGCACCTTTGGCTCGCGCCAGGACGAGCAGGCCATGCGCGACATGGGACTGATTCGCGGCGCCTCGCGCGAGAATTGCATCGTGCTCACCCGTGATGGCATCGAGAATGGCCCGCTCCGCTTCCCCGACGAATTCGTGCGCCACAAAGTACTGGATCTGGTAGGCGATCTGGCGCTGTTAGGGAAGCAGATCCTGGGCAACGTCGTCGCCGACCGCGCCGGTCACGCCATGCATACCGCACTGGTCTCGCGCATCCTGCGCGACAAGACCCTGTGGGAGGAAGTGACCTTCCCCAGCGACGACCGTGCCCATGCCGTCGTCCCGAGCGCCGAGGCCACGGCTGGGTCCTCTCTCTAAACGCCCTGATTCGGAATATCGCCTGTCATCCCGACCGGAGTCGGAGCGAACGCGGAGGGATCTGCTTTTTTCTTTCCATCGGTGAGGTTGTTATAGTGCTGGATCTGGCTAATCTGCGGGCTCGCAGGGCGTCTCGCTGGAATCGCGCATGTCGTGGGGCTGCTCTTGCAGCAATCTTTCCAGCTCAGCTCGCGTTTGATCAATCACGGCCGCCGCGAACTGGCGTGCGGATTCCTGCCGCTCTTTCGATAACTCTTTCACTCGCATGTTAAGCAGAGGAATATCTTCCTCAAACCAGCGTAGCGTTCTTTGTACTTTGGCAATGCGGAAATCATTGGTCAACATTCTGGCTCTCCGGTGATCTCCCAGATTGCCACGCGTACAGCCCTGCGCAAGTCTAAAGTGAGATACCCCTAAGACTAGAGATTGCAGATCTCAGATTGCAGAGTTCAAAGCCCGAACCCTCAATCTGCAATCTGAACTCTAGAGCAGGGCGCCAGAAGGCGCTAGCGGTGTGATGATCAGTTCGAGGTCTCGGATTCCTCGGCCGCCAGTCGCTCCTTGGCTCCGGGAAACTCCTGTTCCAGTTGCTGGTCGAGCCACTGTTCGAGCTGTTCCTGCGACGTCTTCGGAACATTGTGAAATCGGAAGCCGGCGAGGCCTTTGATGTCGACCCAAGCTACCTCGGCTTCAACTTCGAGATCAATGTTCTTGCCTGGCAGCGAGAACTTCAGACGCGGCGCAGCTCCTTTGGGCAGTGCCTCCCGCAACATGAGTGCAATTCCACCCTCGCTGATATTGGTGCTGGTCGCATTCAGAATCTTGCCTTCAAGCACGACTCTGACCAACATCTTCACCGGCTGGCGGAAGTAGCGGCGTCGCTCCTTTACCATGAAATTCAACGCCGCATGAAAGCAACGGGACGCATTCAGCGCGCTGATTGGTTTCTGCAGAACGAAGTTGGCGCCCATGCCGAAAGCTTGTTGCGTGGTCGTTCTCTTTCCGTTGAGGATGGCGAAGGCAACGGAGTTCTTGTTGCTGGGAGTGGTCCTCAGACCCTGCAGAACGGCCAATCCGCCATTCAGATCGTCGCAATCCACAATCACCGCGTCGAACTTGTCGGAGATCAGAATTTTGGCGCCTGCCCTCGCCTCATGGCAGATTTCCACTTCAATCGATAGCTTTTCGAGCGTAGGCCGGATCACACGTACCACTTCCGGGTCCTTGCTCAGGACGAGAGAGTCCAACGTCATACCGCCGATTCTAGCGGTGCGGTGCAGATCCGCGATAGTAACCGAGGTCACGGAACCTTCGTTGGCCTTTCGGACGCAAACCGCAGGGCGCAAGCGTCCAATATTTGGACCGTTCCGAAACTGGGTAGGATTGTGCGATGGAATTTCGCGGAGTACAACTGGACAGCAGGCCCCAATGCGCAACTTCGTCTATCTTTCGCTCGGATCCAACCTAGGAGATCGCGAGACCCATCTTCGCGATGCGATCGCACGCCTGCCAACCGAGGGTTGTGTCATGTCAGTTTCTTCGTTCTACGAGACTGAACCCGTCGAGTTCGCCGACCAGGCGTGGTTCTTGAATTGCGCTGTGGCTCTGGAAACGACGCGGACTCCGGAGCAACTGATGGCGGCCATCCTCAACATCGAACACGAAATGGGCCGGCAGCGCATCCAGAAGAAGGGCCCGCGCATCATCGATATCGACATCTTGCTCTTCGGCGACTTGATCCTGGACTCGCCCCCATTGACGATTCCTCATCCCGCGATGCACGATCGCCGTTTCGTACTCCAGCCTTTGGCGGAAATCGCGCCCGCAGTGCAGCATCCGGTGCTGAAGAAAACAGTTCGCGAACTGCTCGACACTTTGCCTGCCGGGCAAACCGTTCGCCGCGTTATTGCCAAAGCCAACGACTAACGACCGAAGACCTACGAGCGGTTACGGCAAAATGATCCGACTTCCAGCTTCCTGCGCGGCCACTGATTCCTTCTCGGGAAACTGGGCGAACAGAAAGTCCACAAAGGCTCGCGACTTCGGACGTCCCGACGTCCGTCCGTACGCCAGCCGCACCAGAAAGACTAAGGCCTTCAGCACATCGGAATCCCGCAAGCTCGAGTAGCCCGTATGCTTCTGTTCGGCCTCGCGGTATTCCTTCACCATGTTCTCGATCTCGGCCGCGGCCCTGCGCTGCGAATCGCTGCTCAACGGTTGCTCGTAGTGCAGGCCTGAGTTCACCAACCGCTCATAGCTCTTGGTCAACACCGAAAGTGCGGCAATCAGATCCTGATCATGCAGGCTGCGGTCGGAGCGCGCAGCCTTGGCCAGCGCATACGTCAGTCCCATGAGCAGATGTTCTTTCTCGTACATGAACTGATCGGAAACTTCGACCTGCAGAAACAATCCTGCCGGGTTGATCTGGTCCGAGGAGCGCGGCTTTTCGTGCTCCCGCGCCTGTAGAAGATACGGACAATCGCTGGGGCAATCGAGAGTCACTTCGCGCTGCTCGCCGCAGCACTGCGGGCAAATACGCCCGTGAACCGCGGGGCAAAAGCGCTTTTCCTTGCGAACTTCACAGATGGCGCAACTCAATTGCGGAGTCCTCCGAGCAGGATTGCTTTCCGCAGGTTACCACGCTGGTGCGCATGACAGGCTCATTCCGGCATCTAGATGCACGGGAAGCCCTGTAAAAATGCCCTGTTTCGCGTCTGCAAATTAGAAAACCCTCGTAAATAAAGGTGTTTTCCACAGCCCTGCGGGTATAAGATAGGCCCCACTGGTATTAAACCGATTTTTGTCGAGGAGAAAACAACATGGCAGCAGGTTTGACAAAGACACAGCTCATTCGGCATCTCGCCGAAAAGACCGAGCTTCCCAATAAAACCGTGGCGGCGTTTTTGGAGCAACTGGCCGACACCGCTATCAAGGAAACCAAGAAAAACGGCATCTTCGTTGTGCCCGGCCTGGGCCGTCTGGTGAAGGCGCACCGCAAGGCTCGCGTGGGACGCAACCCGCAAACCGGCGAACCCATCCAGATCAAGGCTAAGACCGTCGTGAAGTTCCGCGTCGCCAAGGCCGCGAAGGACGCGATCGCACCCAAGAAGTAGTCACTGTTTGAAATCGATTTCGAAGGCCGGCCCTGGCCGGCCTTTGTTTTTCTGTCGGCATCCACCGCGCATGCTCAACTGGATCGTCATCGGAATTGGCGACATCGCGACTCGCCGGGTCATCCCCGCAATCCAAACCGAGCCCCGCAGCCATCTCTATGGCCTCGTCACTCGCGATCCCGCGAAAGCGGCTCCCTATGGCGTACGCGTCTGGCCAAACCTTCGAGAAGCTCTTGCGGATGACGCTGTGCACGCCGTGTATGTCGGCACGCCAGTGTTCTTGCACGCGCCGCAAACCATTCAGTCGCTTCGCGCCGGCAAACACGTGCTCTGCGAAAAACCCATGGCCATGAGCGAGTCCGAGGCTCGCACCATGCTGCACGCCGCCGAGGAAAGCGACAAGACCTTCGGAGTCGCCTATTATCGCCGCTCCTATCCCAAGGTGCAGCGCGCCAAACAGTTGCTGGCTGCGGGCGCGATCGGCAAACCGGTTCTGGCCGAACTCACTTCCCACGCGTGGTTTGACGGACAAGGCAGCCGCAGTTGGCTGGTCGATCCCGCCCAGGCCGGAGGCGGACCGCTGTTCGACGTCGCCTCGCATCGCATTGACGTTCTGAATTTTCTTTTCGGCCAGCCGCTGCGAGTGACCGCCCAACTCTCCAATGTAGTGCATCACTACGCAGTGGAAGACAACGCAACCGTGCTGATCGAGTATGCAGACGGCGTCCGCGGTGTCGTCGACGTTCGCTGGCACTCCAAGATTGCTCGCGACGAATGCCGCATTCGTGGAACCGGCGGTGAGATGGAGTTATCTCCGCTGAATGGGCCCGATCTCGTCTATCCCGGTGCTCGCGAGAATCTCCCGCCCCACGCCAACCTGCACTATCCCATGCTGGAAAAGTTCGTCGATGCCGTGGAGGGCAAAGCCCCGCTGCTGGCCAGCGGAGCGTCATCGTTCTGGACGGACTGGGTCACCGAAAGAGCAAATCGAGGCAGCCGCGAATCCTAGGCTAGTGGTGCGAGGGGGTTGCTCTCAGCCTTCCGGTATCGGTGATAGGCAAACGCTCCACGAATCGCATTGATGTAGGTAAGGATGAAAATAATTGTCAGGACCCCGAGTGCACCGCTCGGATTCGTTGCCAATTTGTAGCCCACTTCCGCCAGATACATCAGCAGGCCAACAATTACCCAGATGCGGGACGCTTTTGAGATTCGCCACGCAATCAAGGCGAAGATTGCGGCGTCAGCCAGGGCCCATCCATCAAGCCCACCGATCGGCTTGTGATAGAAAATGCTCAGGACGGCGATCAAGGCCGTGACCGCGGCAATAAACCCACTGACCCCTACTGCGGCCTTGGTTGCGTGTTGGGCGGAACTCTCATCTTCAATGGTCGGCCAGTACCATGCCATGAAGCCTCCTCAACAAGGTAAATCGCGACGATTCTACTCCTCTCATTTTCCGTACTCGTTCTTCACCACCTCGCCACCCTTCATCACAAATTTGACGCGCTCCAGAGTGGTCACGTCCTTGACCGGATCTCCCTCCACCGCGACGATGTCCGCCCACGCTCCCGGCTCCAGCGTGCCGACCTTGCCCGACCACCCCAGCAGATCCGCGGCATTCACCGTCGCTGCCTGAATCGCCTGCAGCGGCGTCAGCCCCAGCTTCACCATCACTGCGAATTCACGGGCATTCAAGCCATGCGGATAAACCGCGGCATCGGTACCGAAGGCCACTTTCACACCGCCAGCAAACGCGTGCGCAATGTTCTTGCGCGCCGCAGGAATCACCTCGCGGGCCTTGTCCAGCAGCGGCGGAGGCAGATGCGTTTGCTCCGCATTCTCCATCATCCAGTCGCCCAGGTAGAGGGTCGGCACAAGATAGGTGCCGTGCTCTTTCATGGCTGCAATGCCGGCGTCGTCAATATAAGACCCGTGCTCAATGGAATCGACTCCCGCCTCAGCCGCCCAGCGAATCCCCTCCGCGCCGTGAGCGTGCGCCGCGACTTTCCGCCCCAGCCGGTGCGCGTCCGCCACAATCGCCTTCATCTCGTCCAGTGTGTATTGCGAGTGTTGCGGATTGTCCCCCAGCGACAGCACCCCGCCCGTCGCGCACACTTTGATGAGATCCGCGCCGTACTTGATGTTCTCGCGAACCTTGTGTTGCACCTCGGCGATGCCGTCCGCAGTGCCATCGCCTACCGCGTGATATTCGAAGGGCAGCATGTTGTTGTCACAATGTCCGCCCGTGATGCTCAGCGCCGGCCCACTCACCAGCAGCCGCGGCCCGGGTACGTCGCCCGCGTTGATCGCGTCTCGCAAAGCGACATCGGTAAATCCGCGTGCGCCCACGTTGCGTGCGGTTGTAAATCCGGCAAGCAAGGTGAGCCGCGCGTTCTTGGCGCCGATAAGCGCCTCTCGCGGCACGGAAATTGCCAGCCGGTCGTATCCGAACCTGGGCTCCATGGTCAGGTGCGTGTGCGCGTCAATTAAGCCCGGCAATAGGGTTGCGTTCGGCAGCTCGATGCGCGTCGCGTCCGCAGGAATCTTCGCCTCGGCAGCGCCGCCGGAACTGAGGATCCGTCCGTCTTCGATCACCAGTGTCTGGTCAGCCAGCAACTTGCCGCTCTTCACATCGAGCAAATGCCCTGCATGCACAACCACGTGCCGCGACCTCTGGGCACTCACTTGAACTCCCAGGCAGAACAATGCAATGGCCAAGATCACAGCACTGTGACTGTTCTTCATGATGTCTTTCCTTTTCCCCCGAGCTTTCGATTGGCAAGACGTATCCAAACTGACTTACCGGTGTCGCCTGTCGAGACCCCACACTTGCCCAGCGTCAGCGGCAAAGAAGATGATGAGCAGCAACAGCAATGGCAAAGTATCCAGCCGGGCACCGAAGTAGCGCCACATCGGCACTCCATGGCCCGGTCCCCACCAGGCAGCGAGAGTCAGATTCAGCAAAAACAGGATGCCCAGAATGCAGGCGGGACGCACCCATAGCCCAATTAGCAGAGAGACCCCGATCAGCAGTTCGACCACCCCAACCACATAGCCGAAAAACACTGCATGCGCCAGAAACAACCCCGACAAAACCGGACGATAGAACCTGACCGCGCTGTTCGTAATGTAGTCCTGCAGGTAAGTCTGAAAACCACCGTGGGCGAAGCCCGGCCCCGCCACCTTATATTCTCCGAACAGCAGAAAGAATATGGAGGTAGCAACGCGCACGCCAGCAATCGTGCGGGACAAAGCGGAGGAGGTCTCCATTAGTTCAGGTCGTAGCCAGGCGAAATGTTTCTAGCCCCCCGGCCCGTCGTTGGAGACGTATTGCTCGAGCGACTCCAATTCACGGCTCAGGTCGTCCACGCGCCACTCCAGCAGATTGCGGATGGAAAGAATCCCCAGCAGCTTGCCGTTGTCATCGGCCACCGGCAGATGCCGGAAGTGCCGCTCCAGCATGATGCTCAGGGCCTCACCTGCGCCCGTGGCCCGCGTGGCCATCTCGACCGGCGTGGTCATCAGTTCGCGCACCGAAGTCAACTTCGGATCAACATGGCTGAGCGACATTTTTCGCAGAACATCTCGTTCCGTAAAAATCCCAGCGACTCGATACTCGCTGTCGACCACCGCTACTGCTCCCACATGATGGTCCAGCATTTTATGAATAGCGTCGGCTACGGTGGCTTCCAGCCCCACCGCGGCAATTTCCCGATCACAAAGGTCCAGCACGCTCATAAACACCTCCTTCGGCCCCTTACGACCTTGGAACCGAATTCGACCGGTTCAAACCCGATTGACGCATTATGCCCACCGTGAAGCGCTTGTCAAGCGAATTTGCGAGAAAACTCCCACTTTCGAAACGCCCGCCGGTCCCGAGGCAGGAAGCGCCTACTTCGCGCGAAAAACCTGTCCGTTCTTCATTACAAACTCTACGCTCTCGAGCACTTTGATGTCCCGCACCGGGTCGCCGGTCACGGCGACGATGTCGGCAAACGCGCCCGGAGCCACCACGCCGATCTTGCCCTCCATGTCGAGCATCACGGCCGCGCGCGAGGTTGCGCTCTGGATCGCATCCATCGGCTGCATGCCGAATTCCACCATGTGCGAAAATTCCTGCGCGATCGGCTCGGTCCACGGGATTCCTCCCATGTCGGTGCCGAACACGATCTTCACCCCCGCCTTCAGCGCTTTCTTGAATGAAACCTCGTGTGCGGAGGCGCGCAAGCGGTCGCGTTGTCCCGCTGCCGTATCCGCCGCGGCCCAGTCGGTGTAGTAGACGCTGAGCGTGGGCACATACCAGGTGCCTTGCTTCAGCATCTGCGCGATCGCGGCGTCGTCCAGGTCGAGTCCGTGCTCGATGGAATCGCATCCGCCGTCGAGAGCCCGGTGCAGCCCGATTCCGCCGTAAGCGTGACACGCGACCTTCTTCCCCCAGCCGTGAGTCTCGTCCACAATCGCCCGCAGTTCCTCAACCGTGAGCGTCGGCTGCGAGACTAGCTCCCCGTTCTTTCCCACCCACGAGCGATGGGTCATATAGACCTTGATCCAGTCGGCGCCGTGGTCGAGCTGTTCGCGCGCGGCTTTGCGCGCTTCCACAGGGCCATCGACGATCTGTGCGCCTTTCGGCATCTCGAGCTCGGGCGCGTACCCTTCCAGCATGTAGCCGCCCGTCGTCGAGATGGCACGTGTAACAACCAGCAGTCTTGGCCCGGGAATGTATCCTCCCTCAATCGCCTGCTTGATGCCGACATCGCCATAGCCTGCGCCCTCGGTTTCCACGTCCCGCAGTGTGGTAAAGCCCTGCTCCAGCGCCCGCCGGGCCGATACCGTGGCTCGTGCCGCGCGCATCGCCAAAGGCGCTGTCAGAATGTTGGCGTCGTAGCCGCCCTGCGCGGGATCTTCGCCCTGCAGGAAGATGTGCGTGTGCGAATCGATCAGTCCGGGAAGCACGGTCTCTTTCGAGAGGTCGATCACCGCCGCACCGGCGGGGATCTTCGCATTCGCGGCGTCAGCGACGCTCTCGATGCGGTTGCCGCGAATGACAATTACCTGATCGCGCCGCGGCTTGTCGGACTTACCGTCGATGAGCGTGCCAGCACGAATGACAGTAACCTCCGCCGATGACGAATCAGAGTGTTGCGCGATTGCGCACGTGGCGAACGTAAGAGACAAGATCAAGAGTAGGTGTTTCATGCGATCTCCCAGAGCGATCTCCCCGAATTCACGGGATGGCCCATCGCCGCTCCCGTAAGATGATTCGGCGGAAGGAATTCTATACCCTCTGTGCGATCGCCTGTCTCGGCGTGGATGCCGCCGAAGACTACTGCGCCCAGGCAGGCAGCCGTTTCATGGATTTGCAAATTGTGAATCTGCGGAAGGAATTGCCAGACTTCAACCATCGCCGGGGATACGTCGAAACTGGCGTTGCTCCCTTCACTCCCGGCTTGAACCCGAAGCTGCCTTGTCATTTCGTGAAAATGTCGAAGCCGTTGACCTGGACCCTACCCACAATTCACGGCAACACCGCGTCTGCCTCAATCTCCACTAGAATCTCCGGCGAGATCAGCGCGCTCACCTGCACCATCGACGTGGCTGGCCGAATGTCACGGAAAATCTCCCCATGCGCCTTCCCAACCTTTTCCCACTCCGCGATGTTCGTGACATACATGCGAGTGCGCACCACATCTTTCATGCCGGCGCCCGCTTTCTTGAGTGCGCTTTCGATGTTCTTCAGCGTCTGCACAGCCTGCGCATAAACGTCTCCCACGCCGACGATCTTCCCATCCGGCCCGGTAGCTGTGGTTCCCGATACATGCACATACGACCCCGCCTTCACCGCACGAGAGTAACCCACGATTGGCTCCCATGCCGTCCCGCTTGCAATGTTCTGACGTTCCATCGATTCCTCCGTGGCCGCTCATTCTACAGGTCAACCAAAGACGCAGACACCGAATTGGCAGCCGCTCCATCCGACTGCCAGCAGAATACGGCGGAATCCGCGTACGGACTCACTCACGAACCACCCATGTTCTAACGGATTACGCTCACAACTCGTTCGCGATCCATCCATCTCTAACTGATTAGAAAAACGAATCATGTCGATAAACAAAAGTCACTTGCGTTTTAGCATCGAAGTAGGGTATCTACTCACGCAGGTGGCTGAAACTCCGTTGCGCCATGCGGAGTTCAGGGGGCTAAAAATGATTCCGGAATCGCATCCGCTGCAGGAGTTGTTTCAGGATCTAGTGGGACGACACTATGCCGAAGAAATTGGCATCCGCGATCCTCAGATCGTCGCCTACGTTTCTCATTTGCTGGCGGAGTTCTGCGAAGCCGACCAACTCTACAAGGTTCAAGACGCGCGCAATCGTCCGCTGGCGGACGTCGGCGAGATGCTGCTGGAGTCCGATCCGGTCTATGGTCCCGCGCCTTCGTTTGATCGGGAACGCCAGGTGCGCAAACACATCGGAGACTACACGCTGTTCTTCGCGGGAATGTTCCCCGAAAGCATCAATCATTTCCGCCTGCGCCGCCTGCGTCTGGAAAATTTCGTCGAGTGGGTGAAAGCCGGCAAAGAAAGCTACTACATCGTCTCCAAGTTCGAGCACTTCGAATACGCCAAGGTCGCGCCCCTGTTTGCCAGTCTCTCCAAGAACTTTGAAGGATGCGTCTACGGCCTGAACATGGTGAAAAACGATCTGGAAGAGATGCAGCACCCCATCGTTCGCCGCACCGAGGATCTGATCATGTAGCGCGGACGAACCTTGTCCGTCTAGGAATCCGCCCGCTCAGACCCGCAGATCCCCTCCGCTAGCCATGCGATAAAAACTCAGGGCTGCGCTGCCCTGAGCCAAGTGCCGAAACCTCCGCAGATGCCCAAATTCCTCGCCTGGGTCGAATTTCTTTTCGTGCTCGGCAATCACCACCGACATCGCCCACACCAGTGACGAATCCGCCAACGCCCTCAGTGTTTTCGTGTAAGCATCCTGCATGCGGTACGGTGGATCGATGAACACCACGTCGGCCGCCACGTGTTGCCGCTCCATCCGCCAGAACGCCCGCGGCAATTCTTCCTGCAGGATCTTGAAGCCATCCACAATGCCCAGACTTTGCAGATTGCCGCGGATCGCATCCGCCGCCGGAGCTGAGTGTTCCAAGAAATACACTTCTTTGGCTCCCCGGCTCAGGGCCTCGATGCCGACCGCTCCCGTTCCCGCGAACAGATCGAGCCAGATGCTGCCCTCGAGCGCGGCCGGATTCCCCGCCGTCAGCACGTTAAACAACGTCTCCCGCAGCCGGTCCGAGGTGGGACGTACGTCCATCCCCCGCAACGAACGCAGCGGACGGCTTCGATATTTTCCAGCGATCACTCGCATGCCTCTGTACTCTTGGGTGCCGCAATCACTATATCCATCCATGTAGAATAAAAGTAGCGAAGGCTTATGCGAAGCTGGTCCATACCGGTAGGACGTTTGTTTGGCGTGGACGTCCGCATCCACTTTACGTTCTTCGTCCTGCCCATGTTCATCTTCTGGACGGAGTACGCCGCCCATCAGGGCACGGCCAGCGGACCACGCGACCTGGCGCTGGTCGGTATCATTCTGGCTTGTGTAGCTGCTCATGAGTGCGGACACATGATCGCCGCCCGCCGCGCCGGCCTGACCCCAAAGGCAGTGATCTTGCTTCCGCTCACCGGTGTCGCGCTCTACGACGAATCGCGTGTTGAAAAATCGCAGCCTGCCCTGGTGTGGAAGCGCGACATTCGCCTTGCTCTGATCGGGCCGCTCGTGAGCCTCGTCCTGGCGTGCCTTGCAGCAGCCGCTGTAACTGCCTCTGGCCGCGGAGTTGAGCTTTGGAGGTGGCCTTTTCTCCAGGCCGCCAACTTGCCGCGCAGCCTGGTGTGGGCCAATCTTTATCTGGCGATTTTCAATCTCATGCCTGCTTACCCACTGGATGGCGGACGCATCCTGCGGGCATTCTTTGCCCGCACTCTCGACGCGTCCACCGCCACGCGGCGCGCCGTTTCCATCAGCAACGCCATCGCCATGGTCCTGATGATCGCAGGCCTGTTCAGCGATAGCTGGCTGACGATGGTCGGCGTCATCGTCTTCTCCGCCGCTCAACTGGAGGAGCGCGCCCTCGTCTTCCAGTCCGTGCTCGACAATGTCCGCCTCGAAGAAGTCATGCTCACCGACTTCGCCACGCTCTCCCCTGCCGACACGCTGGAGGATGCCCTGGAGAAAGCGGTCCATTCCCTGCAAGATGATTTTCCCGTGGTTCGCGGCAGCGATATGGTGGGAGTGATTTCGAAGCAGCGTATTCTCGATGCTCTGCGCGCCGAAGGAAACGGCTACGTCCAGGCGGTGATGAACAAGATTTTCGAAGTCTCCCTGCGCCAGGACTCTCTCGGCTCGGCCTTCCGCAAACTCACCGCCCGCAATTCCAGCATCATTCCCGTCGTCGAGGACCAGCGCCTGATCGGCATCGTCACTCTGCAGAACCTGATGCACTCCATGGCCCTGCTCGCCGAAAGCCGCAAACTGCGCCGCGACGAAGCCGAGTCGTAATACGCAGAGACAGCCGCCTCGGCTGTCCGGCCTGGGCGAAGCCCGGCCCGCACGCCTGCCTTTGGCGGGCGCAACGCTTCAGCCCGTCAATTCCACGCGCCTGAATACTCTCAGCATTTCTTCCTCTGACGGCGGCTGAAGCACGTTGCGCGCGATGAACTCTTCGGCTTGCGGATACTTCGTCTCCCGAATGCGCTCAGCAGCTTGCCCGAGATCGTAGAACGTATGCCGAAGCTCAACATCAGGTCCAAGCAACACCCAATCGGCGCCGGCTTGTCCAAAAGGCATTCCCACACTGCCCGCATTCACAACTCGAGTCTTTCCTACCTTTCGATCAAACTGCATGTGGGTATGCCCGCAGACGACCACAGACCCATTGAGGCCTTCAAAGACCGGCAATAGAACTTCTTCAGGCGTCAAGCGAGTGAAGCACTCATTTTCGTTTCGTGGCGTCGCGTGACAGAACAATACCTCGCCTAAACCGCCAATCTCGAGACGAACTGTTTTAGGCCAGTTGCGCAGCATCCGCGCGTGTTCGGAAGAAAGTTGCTGCGCCGTCCAGCGGACGAACTCCAGGGCCTGCTCCGGGAGAGCGTAGGCTTCTGTGCCTGCCAACGCCGCAAGCACCGCAACTTCGCCGTTTCCTTGAATGAATTGAATCGGAATCGTGAGATCGAAAAGATGTGTCAGTGTTTCAACGGGCATCGGCCCCGGAAGCACGTCGCCCCCGACGACGATCAGGTCCACGCCGGCTGTACGAATAGCTTGGAGAACGGCTTCCAATGCGGGGAGATTTCCATGGATATCGTAGATTGCCGCGACCCGCATCAAGAACCTCCCACGATTGAGCCCGCGAAACGACCCCATCCCCTAGAACAACTGCACCGCCTTCGCCTTCTGCACCGCCGGAATCGTCCGCAACTTCGCCAGCACTTCCTCGGGCACGCGTCCGTCCACGTGGACCACCGCAATCGCCTCCCGCGGCTGGTCGGACTCTTTCTGAACTTCCTTCTCGACGCCACGCCGTCCCAGAGAGAAATCGGCAATGTTGATCGACTCCTCCCCCAGAATCGTCCCCACTTTGCCAATCACGCCCGGCACGTCGCGGTTCCGCAGGTAAATCAGGCTGCGTTCCAGGGGCGCCTCCACGTCGATGCCATCCACATGCAGCAACCGCGGCGCGTCCCCGTGCAGCACCGCGCCCTTCACCATGTGCTCCTCGGTGGAAGTCTTCAGAAAGATGGACAGCACACTTCCCGCGCCTCCGGTCGATGCTTTCGCCTTGTGCGACTCCAGCACCCGCAGTCCTCTCTCCTCCGCAATCTTGGCCGCGTTCACCAGGTTCGCTTTTTCCTCCAGCGCCTGGTTCAGAATGCCCTTGATCGCTCCGTTGCGGATGAGCTCCGTTTTCCATTCCGCAATGTGACCGCTGTACCGGATCGAAATCTCTTCGATGCTCCCTTCAGAAACCTGCGACAGAAACGCCCCCATACGCTCCGCCAGCACGATGTAGGGCTGCATCGTCGCATACTCCTCCGCCGAGACCGACGGCACATTCACCGCATTCTGAATCACTCCGTGTTTCAAGTACTCCTTCACCTGTTGTGCAATCTGCACGCCCACGGCCTCCTGCGCCTCGAACGTCGATCCTCCCACATGCGGCGTGAGCACAACATTTTCCAGCCCCAGCAGCGGCGAGTTCTTCGGTGGCTCTTCCGCAAAAACATCGAGGGCAGCCGCCGCAACGTGCTTCGTCTTCAGCGCCTGCGCCAGATCCGCCTCGTTCACCAGTTCGCCGCGCGCGCAATTCACCAGCCGGACACCCTTCTTCATCTTCGCGATCGATACCTGATTGATCATCCCCGTGGTCTGCGGCGTCAGCCCGACGTGCAACGTGATGTAGTCCGCCGCGGCATACAACTCGTCGAGCCCCGCCAGCCGGATTCCCTGTTCCTTCGCGACCCCCACCGATACAAATGGATCATGCCCCACCAACTCCATGCCGAATCCGCGCGCCCGCCGCGCTACCTCCATGCCGACCCGTCCCAACCCGATAATGCCCAGCGTCTTCGCTCGCAGCTCCGTTCCCTGCAGGGATTTCTTCTCCCACTTGCCCGCGTGCATGAGCGCGTCGGCACGGCATAGATGACGAGCCATCGCCAGCATCATCCCCAGCGTCTGCTCCGCCACCGCGACCGCATTGGCGCCCGGTGTGTTCATCACCGCAATCCCTTTGTGAGTTGCCGCTTCGAGATCGATATTGTCCACGCCCACGCCCGCGCGCCCGATCACGCGCAGCTTTTTCGCATGCTCCAAGAGCTTAGCGTCGGCCTGCACCGCCGAGCGGACGATGAGCGCATCCGCAGTCTCCAGATGTTCCTCCAGCTTGCCCTGAAGCTGATCTGCCGTAAGGACAGTCCAGCCCGGCTCTTGCAGCTGCGCCACCGCTGATGCTGAGATTTTTTCCGCTACGATGATTTTCACGAATGATTTCCTTTGAATGAGGATCCTGTTTCAGAAATCCGCTTATACCCTGATGACCAGAAATTGACCGGAGAATGACACGCCTCTGACACCTCGGCCCCTCGGACTTTCTAGACTCTTTCTCACTGGGCCCTGCCCTTTGGAGGACACTATGAAGAAGTCTCAGACACTGCAACCCGTCAAAACAACATTGCTCGCGGCACTGATCGGGATAACCCTCGGGTGCGGCTACAGCGCCAAGACCACTCCGGCCGTTGCTGGAACCGCTCCCACCATCACTCAGTTCGCTCCTGCCAGCGCGACCGCAGGCGGCGCGGCCTTCGCCCTGACCGTCAACGGAACCGACTTTGGCGCGAAGGCGGTCGTGAACTGGAATGGCGCGGCTCAAACTACCACGGTTGTGAGCGGCAATCAGCTCACCATGGCGGTTCCGGCTGCGGCCATCGCGACCTCCGGCACCATCACAGTCACCGTGACCAACCCCGCCACTCCGGGTACAGGCTTGTACGGAAGCGGTGGGACGATGGCCGCGACCTCGAGCCCCATGAACTTCACGGTCAACTAGAGTTCGGGGCAGCCCTCAGGCGCCGACCAGTTGTCGCTTCCCGGCTTGGGTGCGGGCATAGACTTCCTGCGCTGCCCGCACCGCAGCGCCATATTCCACCGGCCGGTCGCTGACCCGCGCCAGCACATGTTCGAGCGCGCCCAGAATCCCGATCGTATCGAGATAGTCGTAGTACCCGATGTGCGCGATGCGGAACAGCTTGCCCTTCATCTCGCCCTGTCCATTGGCCACCACAGCGTCAAAGGCTTCGCGAAACTCCTTCACAATCTTGCTCGAGTCGGTTCCGTCCGGCGCGCAAATAGCGGTCAGCGCAGCCGCCGGCGAAGACGCATACAACTTCAATCCCAGAGCCTTCGCTCCTGCCCGCGTCATCTCCGCACAAAACTCGGCATTGTTTACGAGCTCTTCCCGCCCGGTGGACAGCTCTCCGTTGCCCATGCCGCGCACGAACTCAAGCGCCGCTCCCAACGCCGCGAACAAAGATGTCGCTGGCGTATAGGCCGACTCGCCCTTCGCCGCCGACTTCCGCTCCTTGCGCAGATCAAAGTAATACCGCGGCGAGGTGGTCGTATCCATGCGTTTCCACGCCCGCTCGCTCACCGCGCAGTACGCCAACCCCGGAGGAATCATCAGCGCCTTCTGCGATCCGCCAATAATCATATCGACGCCCCAGCCATCGACATTGAGATGAGTCGTGCCCAGCCCCGTGATCGCATCCACCACCAGCAGCGTACCGTCGCCCTGCGCCCGCACAATCTTCGCGATGCCTTCCACGTCATGCCGCGCTCCCGTGGAACTCTCGGTCGCCTGCACAAACACCGCGCGCACATCGGAAGTCACCCGCGCCCGAATGTCGTCCAGCGAAAACGTCTCGCCATACGGAACACTGAGCACGTCCACCTGGCAGCCGAACGCCTTGGCCAGCCCCGTCCAGCGCTCGCCAAACTTCCCGGCAGTCAATACCAGCACCTTGTCGCCCGGGGACGTCAGGTTCGACACCGCCGCCTCCATCACGCCCGTGCCCGAACAAGCCAGCACCAGCACATCGTTCTTCGTGCCGATGAATTCCTTCATGTCGGCCAGCACGCGCTGAAACAGCGCCCGAAAGTCGGCCGTCCGGTGATGCGCCGTAAACGAAGCCATGGCCGTCTGCGCCGCCGGCAACAACGGCGTTGGTCCGGGAGTAAAAAGACGGTTCTTGTGCAACATAGTCAGAATCCTTAATAAGTAGCGATAGTCCTTAAGTCTACCGGAACCGCGTCATTGCAGCACGCATTCGCCCGCCAATCTTCTAGCGCGAATTCCAGTTCCGTGCCGTGACCCGCGTCACACAGATCGGAGGTGGAAGAGCGGCCCTTTAGGGCCGCTCTGGCGGTAAGGGATCTATCGGGCTTCGGCCCGTGGGGTGAGCGGCGCTCACGTTCTATAATCCCCTCATGAGCCTCACTGAACAGATCCAGAAAGATATCGTCACCGCCATGAAGGCGAAGGACGAAGCGCGCCTCTCCGCCCTGCGCATGGTCAAGAGTGCATTGCACCTGCGCCAGGTCGAAAAGATGGCCCCGCTCGACGAAAAAGAATCCCAGGCGGTGCTGGCCACGCTGATCAAGCAGCGCAAGGAATCCGTCGAGCAGTTCACCAAGGGCGGACGCCAGGAAATGGCCGACAAAGAAGCCGCCGAAATCGTCCTGATCGAAACCTACCTTCCCAAAGCCGCCGGAGAAGCAGAA
>CABEEA010000464.1_pt1 | contig 44508 bp, 39 predicted proteins | sample 3423201 | NCBI WGS metagenome assembly CABEEA01 (sample SAMEA5534333, study PRJEB31848) | metagenome | biome: tundra; feature: field; material: soil | place: USA | collected 2013-05 | depth 0.15 m | reverse complement strand
TCGGGACCGTATTTGTCGGAGGTAAGGCCGAGGATCATGATCGGCGAATCGGCGGGATTGACTTTGCGATAGGTCGGATTGCCCGGCAGGTTAGCGGGCAGATAGCTTCGCGCCGCATTGATGGCAGCCTCTACATCGCGCGCCGCTCCGTCTATGTCGCGGTTGAGGTCAAACTGAATGGTGATCGAGGTGCTCCCGAGTGTGCTGGAGGAGGTCATCTCCGTCACTCCTGCAATATGACCCAACTGCCGCTCCAGGGGAGTGGCGACGGACGACGCCATTATGTCGGCGCTGGCTCCGGGCAAGCCTGCACCGACGGAAACAGTTGGAAAGTCAACCTCCGGCAGGGGCGCTACCGGCAGCACCACATACGCAATCGCCCCGGCAAGGGCAATCGCCACCGTGAGCAGCGTGGTAGCCACTGGCCGGTGAATGAAGGGTGCGGAGATGTTCATGCCGGCCCTGCCAGTTCCGCGCCGCCGGTCTCCGGTTGGCTCGTTTTGTGCGAAAAGCGCTGCGCTAGATTGTCGAAGAAGATGTAAATGACGGGCGTGGTGTAAAGCGTGAGCACCTGGCTCAGCAGCAGTCCGCCCACCATGGCGATGCCCAGCGGCCGCCGTAACTCAGAACCGAAGCCCGTTCCGAGCGCCAGCGGCAGTCCCGCCAGCAGCGCGGCCATGGTGGTCATCATGATGGGGCGGAAGCGGAGCAGGCAGGCGTCGTAAATTGCGTCGGTCGCGTTCTTCCCGTGCTCGCGCTCGCCTTCCAGCGCGAAGTCGACCATCATGATGCCATTCTTTTTCACGATCCCGATCAGCAGAACGATGCCGATGATTGCGACCACGCTCAAATCCTGGCGAAAGATAAGCAGCGCGAGGAAAGCGCCGACACCCGCGGACGGCAGCGTGGACAAAATCGTAATCGGGTGGATAAAGCTCTCATATAAAACTCCAAGCACGATATACACCGTGACCAGCGCAGCCAGAATGAGCAACGGCTCGTTGGCCAGTGAAGCCGTGAACGATGCCGCCGTGCCCTGGAAACCTGCCTGCAGGCTGGGAGGCATGTGCATGTCTTTCTGCGCTTTGTCGACCGCCGTAATGGCCTCGCCCAGCGCGGCATTCGGCGCGAGATTGAACGATACGGTGATGGCTGGAAATTGACCCTGGTGGTTAATGGAGAGCGCCTCTGTCGTCTTCTCAAAGTGAGAGAAAGCGCTCAGCGGCACGGCAGCGCTTGTGGCCGAACTGGTGGCGCCGGCCGAGTTTGCTCCCCTGCTCGACGAGGAGGCGCTCGCCGAAAGCGCGTTCCCCAGAGCTGCCAGGGTATTGGCCGCTGGAGTGTACAGCGCTGAAGTTGTTACAGCATTCGACCCTGCCGAGGACGATCCGGAGGAGGCGAATGAGGAAGAGGCCCCCGCGCCGGTTGCGCCTGCCGACGCATTGGACTGGATGTAGAGATGGTTTAGCTTGTTCGGGTCCTTCTGAAATTCCGGTTCACTCTCAAGCACAACGTGGTACTGATTCACCTGGGTATACATCGTGCTAATCTGCCGCTGACCGAAGGCGTCGTACAGAGTGTTATCGATGGTGGTAGGCGCGATGCCAAATCGCGAAGCCGTGACCCGGTCAATCACCAGCGATACAGCCAGCCCTCCGGTTTGTTGATCGGTGGCGACGTCTTCCAATTCCGGCAACTGCTTGAGACGGGCGACGAAACGATTGGTCCAGTCATTCAGTTCATTCGCATCGGGGTCTTCGAGCGTGTACTGGTATTGCGTGCGACTCACCCGGTCGTCCACCGTAATGTTCTGTACCGGTTGCATGAACAGTTCTATTCCCTGAACCTGATCGAGTTTTGACTTGAGCCGGCGAATTACGTCGGACGCATTCATCTTGCGCTGGTCGAGTGGCTTTAGATTGATCGATATCCTGCCGCTGTTGGTGGTTGTGTTCGTACCATCCGCACCGATAAACGATGAGAGGCTTTCGACGGCCGGGTCAGCCAGAGCTATCTTTGCCAACTCCTGCTGCTTCGCTGCCATGGCAACTGAGCCAATCGTCTGCGGCGCCTGCGAGATGCCCTGGATGACGCCGGTATCCTGCACCGGGAAGAATCCTTTGGGGATGATGACGTAAAGGAAAACCGTGAGCAGCAGTGTGGCCAGCGCAACCAACAGCGTGATCGTCTGGAATCGAAGGACAAACTTGAGGGTCCGGCCATAGAACGCGATCATCCCCTCGAAGACGCGCTCAGACGCCCGATAAATGCGTCCCTGCTGCTCTTTTGGCTGGTGCCGCAGGATGCGCGCACTCATCATGGGCGTGAGCGTAAGGGACACCACTGCCGAAACGACGATGGTGACCGCAAGGGTCACGGCAAACTCGCGGAACAGACGCCCCACCACGTCGCCCATAAATAACAGTGGAATCAGCACGGCGATGAGTGACACGGTCAGCGAGAGAATGGTGAAGCCAATTTGCTCCGCACCCTTGAGTGCCGCTTCCATGGGTGGGTCGCCCGCTTCGATGTAGCGCGCGATGTTTTCGATCATCACGATGGCGTCGTCCACCACGAAGCCGGTGGAGATAGTCAGCGCCATCAGCGATAAGTTATCCAGGCTGTAACCGAGGATGTACATCGCCGCGAAAGTGCCGATCAGCGACAGGGGCACCGCCACACTCGGGATAATGGTGGCATAGAGACTCCGCAAGAAGAGAAAGATGACCAGCACGACGAGTCCGACCGTCAACAGCAATTCAAACTCAACATCGGAAACCGATGCTTCGATGGCGGTTGTAAGATCGGTGAGCGTGGTGACCTGAATGCCCGTGGGCAGGTTGGCCTGGAGCTGCGGCAGGAGTTGCTTGATGCTCTTGACCACGCTGATGGTGTTGGCCCCGGGCTGGCGTTGCACATTCAGGATGACTGCGGGCGTCTGATTCATCCACGCGGCCTGATTGTTGTTTTCCACGCCATTCACAATGTTGGCTACGTCAGTCAGCATCACCGGCGCGCCGTTACGGTAGGCGACGACCACTTTCCGATAGTCGTCGCTGGTGATCAGTTGATCGTTGGCGTCGATCTGGTAATCCTGACGGGGCCCATCGAAGTTCCCTTTGGCGGCGTTCACACTGGCATTGGTCAGCGCCGTGCGCAGATCTTCCATGTTGATGCCGTAGGATGACAGGGCCGTAGGGTTGGCTTGAATGCGGACCGCCGGCTTTTGGCCGCCGCTGATGGTTACAAGGCCCACCCCGCTGAGTTGCGAGATCTTAGGCGCAAGCCGCGTGTCCACAAGGTCCTCGACTTGAGAAAGCGGCATGGAACTTGAGGTGATGGCCAGCGTGAGCACAGGAGCATCGGCTGGATTCGTCTTGCTGTAGATCGGCGGCGAGGGCAGAATCGATGGCAAGAGACTCTGCGACGCGTTGATGGCAGACTGCACCTCCTCCTCGGCTACATCAATATTCAGACTGAGGTTGAACTGCAGCACAATGACGGAAGTGCCGCCGGAGCTGGTGGAGGTCATCTGGCTCAAACCCTGCAGTTGGCCGAATTGGCGCTCCAGTGGCGCCGTCACCGTCGTCGACATCACCGTCGGGCTTGCTCCGGGATAAAACGTGAGCACTTGAATAGTCGGATAATCCACTTCTGGCAAGGCGGAGACCGGCAGTTGCGTATAGCCAACAATGCCTACCAGGAGAATCGCCGCCATCAGCAAAGAGGTCGCAACTGGCCGCAAGATAAACGGACGAGATGGACTCACGGGGCGCTGCTCCCGCTCGTGCCAGCTGGGGCAGGCTTCGAAACCACGACGGCGGCGTTATCCTGCAACTTATCGAAGCTGCTGTTGGCCACCACGTCTAAAGGATTGATGCCATCCACCTGCGTTAAACCGCCGTCTGTAACTCCGGGCTTTATGCTGCGCATGTGAGCGATATTGTTTTGAATCACATACACGAACGATGCCTGGCCATTTTGTTGAATGGCCGACGCTGGAATCAGCGTCACCCCCTGCAACGTATTCACCAGCAGCCGCGTATTAACAAACTGGTTCGGGAAGAGCACATCAGTCTTATTGTCGAAGACGGATCGTGCTTTTACGGTCCCCGTCGTAGTGTCAATCTGGTTGTCCAGCGTCAACAGCTTCCCGCTTGCAATCTTCGTCTGCGCAGTGCGATCAAAGGCATCGACCGTGAGCACAGCCTTCTTGCGCAGTCGAGCTGCAACTGGGCCTAGACTATCTTCCGGTATTGTAAAGATCACGGTGATGGGATCCAGTTGCGTAATGACTGCGAGGGTTACGGTCCCACCCGACTGCACCACGTTGCCCGGATCCACCAGCCGTAAACCTACGCGGCCGGCAATGGGCGCGGTGAGATGACAGTAGTCGACTTGAATCTGGTCAAATTGCACCGTACCCTGATCGTTTTTTACTGTCCCCTCGTCCTGCTGCACAAGCTTTTCCTGGTCATCCACGACTTGCTTTGCAATGGCGTTGCGCGCCCACGCCGCACGATAGCGTTCCAGGTCCATCTGTGCTTGTGCGAGCAGGTTCTCGTCTCGCTGCAGCGCTCCTTGCGCCTGCAACAAAGTTGCGCGGTACGGACGCGAATCGATGTCAACCAGCGGATCGCCCTTACGTACCAGTTGGCCCTCCGTATAGTGCACGGCGACAACCAGGCCGTTCACCTGGCTGGTAATCGAATCGGTGTAGACCGGGGTGACCGTACCAATTGCATCAAGATAAACGCCGATGTCACCTTTCTTAGCGGTCGCGGTTGTAATCGTGATCTTCGGCGGCGCGGGCGCGACTTTTTTCACGGCATCGAGGTGGCGCCATAGCAGCAGAACTGCAAGCACAATGGCGAGCAACAACAGAATCCATGTGACGATCCACACTACCTTATGCCGGTGAGATTCCGAACCGTGAGCCGGGAGTTGATGGCTAGAATCGATGAAGGAATGCTCACTTGTGTCAACGGTCAAAAGAAATCTCCTTTTCGGCTCTGAATTGCTGGGAATTATATTCCAGGAAAGGGAGTCCAATTCGCAATTGTGACGCCCTATTGCCCTTGCCTCAGCGTGTTTCCGAAGTGAGCTATTCTGCACAGTATTTCGAAAGGGATTCGGGCATCACACGTTTGAGTTCGGCACCGATTTATTCCTGATTCGCAACCACCCCAGCTACGGCAACTCCTTCTCCGACGCTCGGACCAACGCGGTTTATCTGAACACGGGAGGAATCGCCGGCACTTCCAGTCCGCTGGATCCGGGCAATAACGTCTATCCAGCGTGGATGGCAACTTCGGTCCGAACTACGACAGCGCGGCTACGATCGTCATGGGTATTTTCCCCGAGGGCGACGGGCATTATAACTTCGCGCGCGGTACCGGCTCCGGTCCGTAGCCTGGATCTAGTCTGCAAATTCGACGCGGTTACGCCCTTTGTGTTTCGCCGAATACAGTGCAGCGTCTGCGCGGGTCACGAGGTCGGCGAAATTGGGAGGGGCGACTCCACGGAAGCCGACGATTCCGAAGCTCGCCGTGGCGCCGAAAGTGTGACCCGCAACGGTGAACCTTTGGGTTCCAAATTCTTTCCGGATTCGGTCGATGGCAATCGCGACGTTTTCTCTTTCTTCCACGTGGGTGATAACCAGAAGAAATTCTTCGCCTCCCAAGCGACCGCAAATGTTTGACTGGCGCGTGTTGGACTTGAGAACTCGAGCGAAACTCTTGAGCACGATGTCTCCGGCGTCGTGTCCGTGGGTATCGTTGATGCTCTTGAAGTTATCCAGATCGGCCATCGCGACCCAGACCGGGAAATCGTGGCGCGCCGCAGCGCTCAGTTCGTGCGTAGCCCAGACATCAATTGCACGGCGGTTAGGCAGACCGGTGAGAGGGTCGGTCAGGGCCATCTCTTCCAGTTGACGATTCTTGGCCTGCAGTTGGTGATGGAGATCGGCAATACGACGGCCCACTTTCACGCGGGCATGCAATTCTCCAGGATGGAAAGGCTTGGTGAGATAGTCATCGGCTCCCGCGGCTAGACCTTCAATCACTTCTTCTTTATCGGTGTTGCCGGTGAGAAGAATGACGTAGACGTAGAAAGTTTGGACTTCTGTCCGGATGCGCCGGCAGAGTTCAAGGCCGCTGATGTCGGGCATGGTCCAGTCAGTGATTATTAGGGCAGGGCGATGTTCGGCAAACAAATCCAGAGCTTGACGCCCATTCTTCGCAAATAGAACCGTACAAGGCTCTTGCGAGAGCGACTGCTCAACGAGTTTGCGATAGATCGGCGAATCATCTACTACCAGGATCTTCAGTTCGGGGGGAAGGGAGTCCATTCTTTGGCCTCGATTTTAGGAACGAGAAGGCAGCCAGTATCGCATGAAAAGGGCACGTTTTGAGCACTGCCATCTCGGCGTTTTCGCGTTCCGGCGTGCTTGACCGTGACTTGGCGTGCCGCCGCCCCCAAGACGAGCTTGGGTAAGAGTTCAGCTTGCGAATTTTACCCCAGATTATTTTCAGTCCTTCGCCAGCCACGTCGCAGCTTCCTCGAAGCTGCTGAAAATCGGCAGATCGCGACGAGAGAAGGCCTCAAGTTGCTCGTGAACATCTTCCAGGTAGTTGCTTGCGCCAATCCATGCAGACTTCCTGATGTATGGCTTGTCGAACACTGCGCTTTCTTTCATCGTGCGGACAGTTTCCGGATCAAAAGACGCGCCGGTAAAGTCCACCAGCAGGAGCACAGAATTGCGAGGCTCTATTGTGACGTATTCGGGAACGGCCCGGGCCACGGTTGCTACTTCGCTGGGTGGGCAATTTGATACGTCCACGAAAAGAATCTGCTTTCCATGATGGGTAATAAATCGAATACGGTCGGTCACGGTTTCAGCTATTTCCTTCTGGGGGAAGGAACTAGAGAGGGTGGAAGTCTGTCACTGATGACGGCTGATGTCAACCGCCCGGTGGTTCTCCGTTGGTAGTTCCCCTATTCTCGAAATGCAAGACTGCGCATGGTCAAGGCCTGCCCGAGACACTCGCCTTCGCTCAAATCATTTCCGGACGACTTCGACTCGCGTTGATGCCCGTCCATCCGGCTACTCCGGTCGCCGATACTCACGATCGTGATTCGACGTTGGCTCCAGCCGGAACTGATCCCCCAAGCTCCGCACCAGCGAGTTCAACCCGCTGGCCAGTGCGCCCCGGCAGCGTTCCACCGACTTCCGCGCCAGTTCATCCAGGCTTTGCTCGAAAGCCTCCAGCGTTCCCGCAGCCTGCACCCGTATCGACTCGGAGACCGCGTTCTCAATTCCCTTCTGGATAATCCCCAGCTTCGCGCCCGCTTGCTCCACCTGGTTCTCGAGCGCCTGGCTACTGCGCGTTCCGAATTCCTCCAGAATCACATCCACGGTGCTCTCTAGTTGCGTGCGCGCGCTGCTCACCGTATTGCTGGCCATCTTCGAAAGCCGTATATCCAGGCCCGACTCCAGCCCGCGGACCGACTCATCCAGCTTGGCGATCCGGCCATCGAGATCGGCAACCTCCGCCTGCAGCCTCGACGACTCCGACGCAACCGTGGCCCGCAGGTGCTCCAGTTCGCTCCGGCGCGCGTCGTGCTCGTTCCCCAGCGTGCGCTGCTGAACCTCGAGAAGCTCTTCACTGAGCCGCTTTAAACGATTGCCCGCATCTACCACGTGCTGGTGAAATTCTCCCATTTGGCGGCGCGCGTGGTCCCGCAAATTCTCCACCACGTCGGCCGAGACTCCCTGCACCCGTTCCTCCACCCCCCGCAAGTCCTCCGACACCTTCTGCCGGAACTCTGCATGGCTCTCAGACGTTCTCTGCTCGATCGCCGTCTTTGCCTTTTTCAGCACCTGCGCCGACTGCAACCGAGCTTCATCCAGGACGCGCGGCCCCAACTCTTTTCGCAATCGCAGTTCGACCTGATCCTGCAACTCGGGCGGAATATACGAGAGCGACACTTCGAACTTGCTGCGCTCTCTGGGCTGCTCCGCGCGCGCCAGTTTTTCGCGCAACTCTGCCACCTCGGTGAGCAGCGGCTTCACTGCCTCTGCCATCAGGGCGCGCAAGCGTTCGTCAGCCACTTGCTTCTGCAGATTGTCCAGCATCAATTTCAGTGAGGCCGGAAACTTCTCCGCCGGCGGGCTGATGGTCTGAACATTCTTCGCCATCACCGTTGCGGGAGGCATTTCCCCGGTCGGCTCCGCCGGCGCGGGCAGTCGCGCCCAATCCTGCGGAAACGTCTTCAAACCCCAGAAGTTCTCCGGCCGATCGAGTCGCGCCCCCAGCCTCCAGCCTTCCCGCGCCGAATCGAGCGGCTGGCAGTACACCACCTTGGCTGTCGTTTCGCGCCCTTCTTTACTATGGAAGTGCACGACCACTCCCGCGTCCAGCTTCACCTGGGACCGCATCGAGCAGCCATGCGCGTTGACCTCCAGGGTCTCGCACACCTCGGAGAACCGGGCACCCGGCTCCAGGCTCGTAACCAGAATTGGAACGTTGACCGGCACTCTCGAGCTGCGCCGAAGGCTGGCGGGGGCGTACGAATTTTGCATGGTCACTGCCTTTTTTCGGAGGAGTAGGTGACGCTCAGCTCTGCACTGCGGAGCGCCTTAGCGCACTACGTTACCCCCAATCCGTCCATTGCGCTTCACCCAGGAGTGTCGTTCGCGGATGGTCAACCGGGCAAACGCAAGCTGTCTTTGGTAACCACGCCGGAATCAGTTTCTTTGCGGAGAGGGTCGGCTCGAACTCGCTCATTTCCCAAAATGAATTCGCTCACAAATCAGCGATCGAGACGTACGATCAAGATATTGTTTCGGCAATTATGCACAGGTCGATTCCTACTTTTGACGCCCCCTTTTGCCCCTGTTAAACTGTTAGTTTATCCAGCCACCGTTATAACCAGAAGGGAAGTCCGTGCGCGCAGAAACCCGCCATCAACTGAAACAGGATGCTTTTAGCCGTGTAACCTTCGACGCCGCCGAGAAAACGGCCGATTGGACAGTCGCACACCGCTCGACTCTCATCATCTCCGCAGTGGCAGTCGCAATCGTTCTCGCCGCCGTGATTGGTGGATGGTATTACCTGAGCGCACAGGACGAAAAGGCCAGCTTCGAACTTTCGCAGGCAGTTCGCACCATGGACACGCAGTTGCGCCCTGAAGGAACACCTGCCCAGCCCGACGTACCCAGCTTCACTTCCGCGAAAGAGCGCGCCCAATCCGCCACCAAACAATTCCAGGCAATCGTCGACAAGTACCCACACACTCGCACCGCCGACATGGCCCATTATTTTCTGGGAGTGAACGCGGCCAACTTGTCTGATAATGCCGCCGCCGAGCGCAACTTCAAACAGGTGGCTTCCGCCGGCAACCGCGAGGTTGCTGCCGTGGCCAAATCCGCCCTCGCCTCGCTCTACGGTCAGACCAACCGCACCAAAGAAGCCGTTGCTCTCTATCAGGAACTGATCAACAAGCCCACGGCATCGGTCAGCAAGGTGACGGCGCAATTGCAGTTGGCCGAGCTCTACCAGAACTCCAACCAGCCGCTCGATGCCAAGCGCATCTACGAGCAGATCAAGAAAGACAATCCCGGCGCCGAAGCTGGTCAACTCGCCACGCAGAAATTGTCAGAGCTGAAATAATTCTTTAAACCGCTTTCGGACCCATTTCATCTCTTCGTAACGCCATCTGCCATTTCCCTTTTCCCGCAGGTTGGATACCATGTTGGGCAGCTTCCAAACTCCACAACTGGACCTACATGGCAGACATCACACTCCGCGTCAACGGCAGTGAAAAGCAAGTCAGCGTCTCTCCGGAGACGCCTCTACTCTGGGTTCTCCGCGACACCCTCGAACTCACCGGAACCAAATTCGGCTGTGGTGCGGGATTGTGCGGCGCCTGCACCGTCCATGTCGATGGCAACCCGATTCGCTCCTGCTCGACTCCCGTTTCGCAAGTCGCGGGCAAAAGCGTCACTACGATTGAAGGCCTCGGAGCCAACGGCCTGCACATACTGCAGCAGGCTTGGATCGCCGAAGAGGTCCCGCAATGTGGCTACTGCCAGACCGGACAGATCATGTCCGCTGCAGCGCTGCTCGCGAAAACGCCTAGCCCGACCGACGAGCAGATCACACAAGCCATGAACGGCAATCTCTGCCGCTGCGGCACCTATGAACGGATTCGGAAAGCGGTGCATCGCGCCGCCGGGAATGGAGGCTCGCGATGAGCCCTATTTCCCGCCGTGAATTCGTCACCGCCGGAGTTGCCGCGGGCGCTGGCTTGGTAATCGGCTTCTACCTCCCGCATGGAGGCACTTCGCATCAAGAGTCCTTCTCGCCCAATGCATACCTGCGCATCACGCCCGACAACAAAGTCACGATCGTGGTCGCGCGCTCCGAGATGGGACAAGGCGTGCGCACCGCGCTGCCTATGATCCTCGCCGAAGAACTTGAGGCCGATTGGAAACAGATCGAAATCGAGCAGGCAGGAGCGAGTACGCTCTTCGGCGATCAGACCACGGGAGGAAGCGCGAGCATCCGCACCACGTGGGATCCCATGCGCAAAGCCGGCGCTGCGGCGCGCGAAATGCTGATCTCCGCCGCAGCCTCGACGTGGAACGTTCCGCGATCTTCGTGCACGGCGGAGAATAGCCACATCAAGCACGCTGCATCCAACCGGAGTTTGAGTTATGGGAAACTCGCCAGCAAGGCTGCGACGCTGCCGGTTCCGACTGACGTGCCGCTCAAGCAGGGCAAGGATTACAAGATCGTCGGGCAACGCCTGCCGCGCGTCGACTCGCCCGCCAAGGTAAAAGGCGAAGCGATCTTCGGCATCGACTTCCGCGTGCCCGGAATGAAGTTCGCTGTGCTCTCGCGGTGTCCCACGATCGCCGGGAAAGTGTCGGGGTTCGATGACAAGGAAGCGAAGAAAATCTCCGGCGTGAGTTACGTGGGCAAGATCGGCGATTCGGCCGTGGCTGTGGTCGGCGACAGCGTTTGGGGAGCGATGGAAGGCCGCCGCGTGCTAAACGTCACCTGGGACGATGGCCCGAACAAGGGTCTGAATACTGCGGCAGTGACGGCGTCGCTGAAGCAGGCCGCGTCAAAGAAAGGTGTGAGCCTGTATTTGGCCGGAGATCCCGCGAAAGCTTCGGGCCGACACATCTCCGCAGAATACGAATTGCCCTTCATGGCTCACGCGCCCATGGAGCCGGGGAATTGCACCGCGTCCTACCTAGGCACGAATTGCGAACTGTGGGCGCCCACGCAGGTTCCGCAGGATTGCCGCGACTCGGTGGCGCAAGCGATCGGACTCGACCCGGATCAGGTGAAGGTCAACGTCACGCTCATGGGCGGAGGATTTGGCCGACGCCTGGAACACGACTATGCGGTGGAAGCTGCGCTGGTTTCGAAGGCGATCAATGCTCCGGTAAAAGTGATCTGGACGCGCGAAGATGACATGCGCTTTTCCACCTACCGTCCGGCGAGCCTGCATCAACTCAGCGCGACGCTCGATGGATCAGGATTTCCGGTCGCGCTGACGCATCGCATCATTGCGCCGTCGATCAGCGGGCAAAAGGGACAGCCGGTTCCGAACGGAGTGGATCCTGATCTGCCTGACGAAGCCGGACCCGTGTATGGACTGCCCAACTACTCGATCGAGTACGTGCTGGCCGAGACGCCCGTGCCCCTGGGCTGGATGCGGTCGGTCTACGCACTGCAGGCGGGGTTTGCGCTGGAGAGTTTCATCGACGAACTCGCGGTTGCCGCGGGCAAAGACCCGCTGCAGTACCGGCTGCATCTGCTGGCGAAAGATCAGGACTTGCAATACTTCACCACGACCTGGCACACGGCCCGCATGCGAGCTGTGCTGCAACTGGCCGCCGAGAAAGCGGCATGGGACAAGCCTCTTCCCGCGGGCCACTATCGCGGAGTCGCCTGCTTCAGCTGCTTCTCGTCGTATATGGCTGAGGTGGTGGAGATCACCATGGAAAAGGACCAGCCTCGCGTGCATCGGGTCGTGGCTGTGGTCGATTGCGGGCAAGTCGTGAATCCGAGCATCCTGGAACAGCAGATTCAGGGTGGAATCGTATACGGACTGGGCAACGCGCTGCGCGCCAGGATCACGATCGAGAAAGGTCGCGTCGTGCAGGGCAACTTTGACGACTACGCCCCGCTGCGGATGGAAGAAACTCCGGCAGTCGAGGTCTATGCGGTTCCGAGCGCGGAGGTTCCAACGGGAATTGGTGAGCCGTCGGTGCCTCCGGTCGCTCCGGCACTGTGCAACGCCATCTATGCTGCGACGAAGAAGAGAATTCGAGCGCTGCCGATTCTCAGCTAATACCTCGTATTCTTAAGGAGTCGTTCATGATCCGTAATTGGGTCGCTGTCTTTCTGTTTCTGGCTTCTGGGCCGTTGGCGCAGGCGCAGGCTCCAACGCAAGCGCTCTCCTCGGTTCCTGCCGCTCGCCTGGCGCACATTCGGCAGGGCATTAATCTGAGCGAGTGGTTCGCGCAGGTTTACGATCCCAAGGGATACACGAAGGAACACTTTCAGACCTGGACCACAGCGACAGATATTGCGCTGATCAAGTCTGCCGGTTTCGATCACGTGCGCCTCAGCGTGAACCCGCAACCGATGATGGATGCTGCACGCAGCCGCAATGAGAGCGCGGAATATTTCGGCTATCTGGATGCTGCGGTCAAAATGATTCTGGACGCGGGTCTCGCGGTGGAGATCGACATGCATCCCGACTCCGACTTCAAGACGCGCCTGGGCAAGGAAGACGACTTCGTCGAGCGCTTCGCCGATTTCTGGAGCATGGTGGCGCAGCACTACGCTTCGTGGGACCAGGACCGCGTATTTTTTGAAATTCTGAACGAACCGGAGATGCGCGACGCCTACCGCTGGTATGGAGTGGAGGCAAAACTGGCCGCGGCCATTCGGCGAGGCGCGCCCATGAACACCATCATCGCCGCCGGCGCACGCTGGGACGATGATGACGACCTGGTTTTTCTCGAGCCCCTGCCCGATGCCAATGTCATCTACGTGTTCCATTTCTACGAGCCGCACATCTTCACGCATCAGGGTGCAACGTGGGGAGCGTATTACTGGCACTGGCTGAAGGGACTCCATTATCCGTCTTCGCCGGAGAATGCCTCTCAGGTTGCCGCGGCAGTTCCCGAGGCGCGCGATCGTATGCAGGTAATCCGTTACGGACAGGATCACTGGGACGCGTCGCGCATCGAAGCGGAAATCAATCAGGCGGCTGACTGGGCCAAGCAACGCCGGGTTCCGCTGATCTGCAATGAATTCGGCGTATACCGGAATTTCTCCGATCCGCAAGATCGTGCGGCATGGATCAAAGATGTCCGGACGTCGCTTGAGCGCCACAACCTCGGCTGGGCCATGTGGGACTACTCCGGCAGCTTCGGTGTGGTCACGAACCGAGAGACAAAAGCCAGGCTGGATGACGTCACAGTGCGAGCACTTGGCTTGAAGATGCCAGCGGGGCAATAACTTACTGCCCGCGGTCACTCACTAAGGAGCCTGCGACCGCATGTCCTGAGCGAAATTCTGAAATGCGGCCAAGTCCTCGGCAGGACCGGAGCGCAGATCATTCTTTCTTCTCAGCGCGTCGCGAGCGGCTTCTTCGGCGGTCCAGTATTTCAGAAAGACACCCTCTCTCAGATACCGGATCTGCTGCAACGTAGAATCTGAAGCGCCTGCATATTTATCCATCTGCTGCAGGAAGAATTCGAACAAAGGCTTAGGCAGTTCGAAGTCATCCGGCACGTCGCGGCGCTTGTACTCGAAGATCGTTTTCTGATGCCACGGGTTGAATTTCTTCGTGCCGAACGAATCCGTAACCTCGAGAAATATCTGTGAAGTAGGCACGACCACCCGAACGTCGGCGCCCTGAGTCGGATGCAAAACCCATACCGCCACCGTGTGATTTGGGTACGGCCAGAATAATCCGACACGTCGCACTCCGGCGCGCTCTACTAGAAAGGCATATAAGGCTGAGAGTTCATCGCACTCCGCAGAGGCCGTCGGCGTTAGCGGCGAAACGACTGTCCCTGCCTTCCATTGGCTCCAGACCCGGTCTGAATTCGGCGGCATGTTTGTGATGGTCCAATGCATGTTCCAAAAGCCTGCGTCCCGTGTGGCCTCGTAAACGAGTCGCACGATGACGAAATCGGAATAGCTGACGCTGCCGGGCACGATTTTGTAGGCAGAAGTGAACGACTGGAAGCTGTTGCGCATTCCTGAGCTATTCTCGAGCGCCTTCGCTCGGATGCGGACTTCGTTGACCAGACGCGCCACGGTCGTGCCTGCTACGCGAGAGGCTGGTTGCTGAGGTTCGGGATCGATGGCCATTGAACCGACGGCCGTCAGGGCGACAAAGGCACAGAACAAACAAAGGGAGCATCGCAATCGCACAGGCAAATCATATCTCCCGGCGCTCGAAATGCCAGCTGAATCGAGCGGCTCCGCATACATTCCTTTCGCGGAAACTTAACTCGACCTGTCGGTATCTAAATAAGAACCAATGGGGTTCTCCCAGCGCTCTTGAGTCTCTCGCGCCATCGTCTGGAAATTTCGTCTCGCGAGGTGGTCTATGCTCGAAGCCGTGCATCTGACGAAGCGCTATGCGTCATTGCCCGCGGTGCAGGATCTGTCGTTCTCGTTGCGGCCCGGACAAGTGCTCGGATGTCTCGGCCCGAACGGATCCGGCAAGAGCACCACGGTAAAGATGCTCACCGGATTGTTGCAGCCGACACGCGGCGTGGTTCAGTTCGACGGTCAGAACATTCAGGACAATCTGGCAGCGTACCGGAAGCGCCTGGGCTACGTTCCGGAGGAGCCCAACCTGTACCCGTACTTGACTGGCTGGGAATATCTGGAGTTGATTGGAACTCTGCGCGGGATGACGCAGCGTGACCTCGAAAAGAAAGTCGATTCCCTATTAGAACTGTTCTCCCTGCATCCACACCGGCACGCCAGCATCGGTTCCTATTCGAAGGGGATGCGGCAGCGCGTTCTGCTCATCGCTGCGATCATGGACAATCCTGAGATCTTCATTTTTGATGAACCGCTCTCGGGCCTGGACGTCACTTCTGCGCTGATCTTCAAGAACCTGGTGCAAGCGCTCGGAAAGCAGGGGAAACTCGTGTTCTATTGCTCGCACGTGCTCGAGGTGGTGGAGAAAGTTTGTTCTGACGTGCTGATCCTGCGGAAAGGAATCGTGATCGCGCAAGATTCGGTAGAGAACATTGGCCAGATTCTCGGGCAGTCTCTGGAGAATACATTTCTGCATCTGGTCGATGATGTGGACACAATGAGTGTGGCGCGCGACATCGTCACCGTCATGAAGATGAAGGCCGCATGATCACTCAGGCAATCGAATCGATCATGGGCGCGTGGGACGACCACCGCCAGCGCCCCTTCTGGCGGATGGTTCAACTCTTCGTGGCCCGCATCTTCCGCGGCGGAGGCGATTCCGACACGGAAGGTCTCGATCTCGGCGTCGGCCTGGTGCTCACTCTGCTTGCCCTACCAGGTGGATTCGTATCGATCCTGTTGTTCGAGAAGTACGGCACGCTGCTGCAATGGATGCGGGGAGCGACGAACATTGACCCCTTTGCCAGCGCCATTCCCGACGAATATTTTTTTATCAGCCTTTCGATGGCGGTCACCGGCGCGGTGGCTGTGTGGCGATGGGACGCCATCTTCCCCGATCGCCGCGACTATACGAATCTGGTTCCGTTGCCCATCTCGACGCGGACTATCTTTTTCGCCAATCTGGTCGCGGTGCTGTTTCTCGTGGGCTTGATCGCGATCGACGTCAATGCGGCGTCGTCCATCTTGTTCCCGCTGGTGGTGGGAGCTACCCAGAATTTGTTTCTCTTCTTCTTGCGCTTCGCGGCCGTGCATGCGCTCGGAGTGGTGCTGGCGAGCGTCTTCTCATTCTTTGCTGTGTTCGCGGTGTTGGGCTTCGGGATGGCGGTGTTGCCGCCACCAGCATTCAAGAAGATCTCGCCGTACGTTCGCGCGCTGGTTGTGGTGTATCTGGTGACTCTACTTTGCACCAGCTTCGCCTTGCCGGATTTCTTGCGGAGGTTCCCGAGATCTCCGCCGGCATGGACACGCCTGTTGCCATCGTGCTGGTTTCTGGGACTCTGCCAGTCATTGCGGGGTCACGCGGATCCCGCTCTGTCGGCGCTCGCGCGTTTGGCTCTGCCGGGCTTCGCGGCGGTGATCGTGATTGCATTTTGCGTCTACGCCGTCGGATACCGGCGGCATTTCATTCGCATTGCGGAGATGACCGAAGGCCCGTCCATCGAACGCGCGATGAAAAGGTCGCGGTTGGGCGCGTGGTTCGACCGCTGGGTGCTGCGCACTCCGTTCCAAAGGGGCGGTTTTCGTTTTGTGTGGAAGACCTTGTTCCGCAGCGAATCGCATCGCCTGGTTTTGGCAGGGATCGGCGGCCTGGGCCTGGTTCTCGCGTCCCAGGCGCTGCTGAGCGCCTTCGAAAATGGCGAGCCAGCCGGAAAGGCGATGGTATCGGCCGATGGTCTCTCGATCCCGCTGGTGCTTGCCTTCTTCATCATTGTCGGCCTGCGCATGGTGTTCGAGATTCCCGTGGAATTGCGCTCCAACTGGATCTTCCGGCTGATGCTCGATGCAGAGAAGCACGAGTGCGAACCGCTGGCCCGAAAAGTGATTCTGGTGTCGGTATTGCCGTGGGCGCTCTTGGTCTCTTTTCCGATCTACGCATACCTGGGAGGCTGGGCGGTTGGCTGCCTGCACACGCTCATTTTCGTAGCCTGGTCGCTGCTGCTAACCGATGCAGTATTGATTCGCTTCCGAAAACTTCCTTTCACTTGCTCGTTTCCGCTCTTCGAGCAACACTCCATCGTGACGCTGCTGGGATGCGTATTCGCATTCTTCCTGTTTGCCGTGGTGACGCCGCAGGTGGAGTCGTGGGCGTTCGTCGAACCCGCGCGGATGATCCTCTTTGTCCCCTTGGCTGCAGTGGGCTGGTACGTACCTCGTCATATTCGGCACACTGCCTTGGATGTCGAAAGAGCACTGATCTTCGAGGAAGCCCCGACCCGAGCGGTCGAGGTGCTGCAGCTTGGAGACTAGGTAAGCGGACAATCTACGGCAGTGGATACGGCCCGTCGGAAAATGCGTTGGCATGATATCCCTTGGAGCCGATGATCTGCGCGAGCGGACTTCTCAGGTTGTCGCCTGCTCGCAGGCGGCTGAGGATGTAGTTAAAGTCGTATCGCGGCTTCCAGCCCAGTTCCCGGCGAGCGCGCTCGTTCACATACACTCGTCCGATGCTGGGAAACATTTTCCAGCCCCGGCGCTGGTACTCGGCTTCATAGTCGGGAACGCGCTGCCGCACCACTCGCGGCGCGTCCACCCGAAGGTCCGCCAAGTCGTGGGGCAGGAAGGGCGTGGTTGCACTGATGATATATTTGCGAAATCCGATGGCGGGCGCGCGCTCGGCAGACAGTAGATGTGCGCTCACGACATCTTCAATCTCGACGCGCCGGTAAAGAAATTCATTGGCCTTGACGTTCTCGTCTGAGTAGGCTTCGCGCACTTCCCTGTCGTCGTCCTCCTCGGGGAAAAACCGTGATGTTCGCAGCACGATGCACGGGAGTCCCTGGTTGCGGTGAAACAACTGGCAAAGATCTTCGGCTGAAGCCTTGGTCACTCCATAGATGTTCTTGGGAAGGGGCGTGACCTCTTCGGTCACCCATGCGGCAGGAGCTCCATCCGGGGGCACAAGCGCGTCGCCGAATACGCTGGTGGTGCTGGTGTAGATAAACGACTGGACGCCCGCGGTCGGGGCCGCCTCCAGCAGGTTGAGCGTTCCGGTTATGTTAGTGTCGATGAAGTCCTGCCGGCTGTGCGTGGCGACATGAGGCTTATGCAGCGTGGCGGCATGAAAGACGGTTTGCACACCACTCATACAATGCCGGACGCAAGATCGGTCGGTAATCGAGCCGAGGTGAGTCGTGAACGGAGACTCCAGGACGTCAAGGCCGACGACCTCGTGCTTCAGGTTCCTCAGAGTGCGGATCAAAGCCTCGCCCAGATGACCGGCACTTCCTGTAACCAGCGCTCGCATGCTCGCCTCATTCCGCCTGCCGGAATCGAAATCCTCAGTCGATTATGGCATGAGCAATTCGCCATGGGGACGGCGGATTCGACTATGGATATCGGAATTTGCCGTAGCGCTGAATTGGCTCAGAGAGCTCCCAGCCACTTTACCGGCAAGTGCGCTGCGAGCGCATTGGCTAGTCGCTCGTCTGCGGTGATCAGATTTGCTTTCACGCGCAATGCCAAGGCAACATAGACCGAGTCGTAGACCGTTCGACGATGCGTTACAGCTAATTGCAAAGCCAGAGGCACAAGATCGACGGAGGAAATGGTGGGGATTTTGAGATCGCTGACTACTCGAAAACTCCTTGCGGCCGTTTCTGAGTCTATCTTTTGCTTCCAGACAGCTTTCCAAAGAGCGTTTGCCACTTCCAGCCAAAATAGGTCTGGAACCAAGAATTGCTCCGCCCCGGTACGATAAGACGCAAGTAATTCTTCCGCCTCTGAGACGAGGGATTCATCGCGGGCGGGCAAGCACCATTTGACCGCAACACTGGCGTCAACGACGGTGGGCGTCACCGGTCGCGGTCCTCACGGATCATTTCTTCTGCCGAGGGAAATGGACCCGAGGTAAGGGGTGGCCGTGCACGAAGCTTGGCAAGGTCGTCAAAGACTTTTCGGCGGCGCTTCAGTTCCTGGGCCGTTGGAACAAAATGCTCCAACAGCGAAATCACTTCGGCGGCGATCGATCTGTGGTTGGAGCGGGCGCGCTTACGCAAGGCCGTGTAAATATCATCCGGAACATTCTCGACATAGAGGGTCGCCATAGGGAACTCCTAGGGATATTCTAGCACTCCCCAAGGCCTTGGCGACTTCCCTTTTCTTGACACTCTCGCGCCATCCGCCTTATCCTAAGTCTTGCTCCTTGCGGTACTTACGCCTCTTGGCGTGCTTCCGCGGAACTGGTTGGCGACATTAGCGCGGAGGTTTCGCAATGTTTCTGGACATCAAAGAATTGGAACGCCACCCTCTGGATTTTGAGGAGGAGTTTCAGCCCGAGGTCATCGACTTGGGTGGCGAAGCCCGGCAGCGCACGCCGCTGAAGGCGTCGGGGCACGCTGAGGTGGTCGAAGAGCATCACGGCAAGCATCAGATCATCAAGGACATCCGCCTGCGAGGACGGCTAACGGCGGGTTTGGAATTGCAATGTGCCCGCTGCGTTGAGCCAGTGGCCCAGGATATAACGCGCGAGTTCGAATTGCTCTACCGGCCGCTCGGGGTAGACGCGGGTCGCGACGAGCTTTCGGTGACCGACGCGGAAGCCGAAATCGGCTATTATCAAGGCGACGGGATTCTGCTCGAAGACGTTTTGCGCGAGCAGGTGCTGCTGGCCTTGCCGTTGAAAGTCACGTGCCGCGAAGATTGCAAGGGCTTGTGCGTGCACTGCGGCAAGAATTTGAATGAAGAACAGTGTTCCTGCACCACCGCGCTGGAAGATCCACGGTGGATGGCGTTGCGAGAGATTCGCAGCAAACTGGAACGCTAAAAAGCTATCAGCTGTCAGCTTTCAGCCGTCGACGGTCCGCGAATAGTTGCGCTCCATCTGATGGAAGTTCGATTTTCACGCTAAGCCGCTCAGCAATTCAGCACTCAGCTTCAAAAGCTGAAAGCTGATGGCTGAGAGCTGACAGCTTCTTGATCGAGAGGAATTTTAACCATGCCTAATCCCAAACGTCGACACTCTCAGAAGCGCACCTCCACCCGGCGCGCCCACGACGCATTGAAAGGCCACAGCCTTTCCGAATGCCCCAACTGTCACGAGAAAAAAATGCCGCATCGCGCCTGCGCCAAGTGTGGTTACTATAAGGGACGCGAAGTCCTCGACGTTAAAGAAGCCAGCTAGCTCAAAGACACCATGCCTAGCGTGATTGCGCTGGATGCGATGGGTTCGGACCGCGCTCCCAAGCCTGAGATTGAGGGCGCCCTACAAGCGGCGCGTCAATACGGCGTGCGGGTACTGCTGGTCGGCCCGGAGACTGTGGTCAAGGCGGAATTGGATCGCCACTCGGCGGCAGCGCACCTGCCCGTTGAAATCGTCCACGCCAGTGAATTCATCACCATGGAAGATAAGGTGGAGGCGATTCGCGCCAAGCGCGATTCCTCGATGCGCGTGGGCTTGCGCATGGTGCGCGACGGACAGGCGGGCGGGTTCGTCACCGCCGGCAACACCGGCGCGGCCATGGCTACTGCGAAAGTCGTGCTGGGCGCGGTTGCCGGCGTCGATCGCCCCGCGCTGGCCGCGGTTTTCCCGACCGCACCGGGGAATCCTGCGATGTTGCTCGACGTGGGCGCGAATGTCGACTGCACGCCGCAAAATCTCGAACAGTTTGCCGTGATGGGCGATGTCTATTTTCGTGCGATGTTCGGGAAGAGGCCCGGAACACCGGGACCGCGCGTCGGCCTGCTCTCCATTGGCGAAGAGGAAAGCAAAGGGAACGACCTTACTCGCCAATCCTTCCAGCTGCTCAAACAGCTTCCGCTGAATTTTGTGGGCAACGTGGAAGGCCGCGATCTTTACAACGGGCAGGTCGATGTCATCGTGGCCGATGGATTTGTGGGCAACGTTGCGTTGAAGATTTCCGAAGGGGTGGCCAACCTGGTGCGAACCGCGCTGAAGGAATCGCTGAAGGCGACCATTACGCGGCAAGTGGGCGCGTTACTCTCGCGCAGCGCCTTCACCGATTTCAAAAAGCGGCTTGATCATACCGAATACGGCGGTGCGCCGTTGCTGGGTGTGAAAGGCGCGTGCATCATTACGCATGGTTCGTCGAACGCCAACGCGATCAAAAATGCGGTCCGCGTGGCCGCGGAATTTTCGGAACGCGGGATTAACGGGTCGATTGAGCGCGGCTTGGCGGCGGTGCGGACCGCGTCCGTCGAAATTGGGTAATTGAGAAATTGTGTAATTTAGGAAGACCATGGGCGACCCTGAAAATCACACATTACACAAATTACACAATGACCCAATGACCCAATTACTTCATGCCTGAAATCACAATCGCATTGCTGTTCCCCGGCCAGGGCTCGCAGGCTGTCGGCATGGGCAAAGATTTGGCCGAAAAGTATCCGGTCGCCCGCCGCACGTTTGAAGAAGCCGACGACGCCCTCGGATACAAACTCTCCACCGTGTGCTTCGAGGGACCCGAAAACCAGCTTCGTCTGACGGAGATCACGCAGCCGGCGATTCTGACCGTGTCGATCGCGACGCTGCGTGTGCTGGAGACGCGCATTCCCAAGCCCAGCTACGTCGCGGGACACAGTCTTGGCGAATATTCCGCACACGTCGCTGCGGGGACGTTCAACTTTGCCGAAGCCGTCCGGACGGTGCGCAACCGTGGCAAGTACATGCAGGAAGCCGTGCCGGTGGGGGTGGGTGCGATGGCTGCCATCCTGGGGATGGATCCTGCGAAGGTTACCGCGGTCTGCCACGACGCGTCGCAGGGGGAAGTCTGTGAGCCTGCCAACATCAATTCGCCGGAGCAGATCGTCATCTCGGGCAATACGGCCGCGGTCGAGCGCGCCGCGAAACTAGCGGACGAACGCGGCGCCAAGCGCGCCAAGCTGTTGCCGGTCAGCGCACCTTTCCATTGTTCGCTGATGAAGCCGGCACAAGATCGCCTGGAAGCGGATCTCAATGCTCTGAAGATGCAGAAGCCCGTCTACCCCGTCGCCTGCAACGTGGAGGCTGACCTGGTGACGGACGATCAACGCGCCCGCGACACGCTCCTCCGGCAGGTCACGGGATCAGTGAAGTGGGATCCGTGCATGCGACTGCTGATTGCGCAAGGCGTGCGGACGTTTATCGAAGTTGGGCCGGGGAAAGTCCTTTGCGGACTGATGCGGCAGATCGACCGCTCGAAGACCTGCCTGAATGTCAGCGATGATGCGACGCTGACGAAGACCTTGGAGTCCATGGCGCAGGTGCACGTGTAACGTTTAGCGGAAAATCAGCTCGCACGGCGGATAGCTCAGCGTATGGTCCGATTTCTCCACCCACACCTGCGCGTGTTCGGCGCGGTCGTTCACGACCACATCCACTACCACGCCGCTGCCGCCGCCGGGGCAGGTGCTAGCGCCGTAGACCTTCTGGGCCTTGATGAGCCCCCACTCCCCGCCTGGGCCCCAGTCCCGGTAAAAATCATTGAACAGATATTTCGGATGCTCGCTGGGATGCTGCGACCACTGCGGATCGTGCATCCAGATGCCGTAGGCTGTCTTGTAATCCTGCTTCTGCAGGGCATCGAAGAAGTGGCCGACGATGAGTTTTTCAGGCAAATAGCGATTCCACCAGATGACGCAGACCACAATCAACACGATCGCGATGGCCGAAATGATTCGCCTCCTGCGTTTCCGCGCGTTTTCCGGGTCGTACTCTTTGGCATCCAGGAGTGTCATACCCCTCTAGCATAACGGACCCAGGGGAATTGAGTAATTGGGTAATTTGGTATTGGGTAATTTCGGGGGTGGGGCACGGGCTTTCTTCAATTACGCAATTACACAATTACCCGATTACCCAATTACTCAACCCTCTACAGGGTTCGCTTGAACAACGGGATCGCGATGCCCAGCGTTACCGCGGCGAAGATGGAGAGGAAGAGCATGTCTCCCCAAACGGCGGAAAGGCTTGTTTCTTTGAGCAGAAGGCACTTGAAGCCGTCTACCGCATAGGTGAACGGGTCGCACTTCGCGATCACGCGTAACCACGGAGGAAACGCCTGGATGGGATAGACCGAACCGCTGGGAAAGAACAGCAGTGTATTGAGGATGCCGAACATGGCGCGCGGCACCAGCGGATCTTCGATGCGCACCATGAGCAGAAACATCATGGTGTTGAAGGCCAGCGAAGTCAGCACGATCATGATCAGCAGCCCCAGATCGGTGATCGGATTAAAAATCGTCCCCACTCCCGCCATCATCGAACCGATCGCCACGATGATCACGCCCGTCATGACGGCTTTGATCGCACCGGCCAGGTTCAATCCCAGCACCAGTTCAAGCTTCGTGATCGGCGTGACCAGGTAGCCCTCGTGCACGCCGCGAGCCTTGTCGTCGATGTAGAGCATGCCCCCGCCGATCATGACCGAGACAAACATCGCCAGCACCAGCGACCCCGGCAGCAGATACTTCATGTATTCGATGTAGGGATAGAGTTCAACGATATCCAGCGCCGTCTGCTGCAGAATGCGGGGCGAGACCATGGGTTGGTTGAGCGAGTTGGTCAGATCCGTCAGTTCCGCTTCGACCGCCGAGCTCATGAAGTTGTCGCTGTTGTCGACGACCAGCGCGATGCGCGGGTGATTCTCCTCGTACACGCGCCGCGAAAACTGCGGCGGGATGATCACCGCGCCTTCCAGCTTGCCGTTACGCACGTCTTCCATGGCCTGCTTGTCGCTGTCGTACGAGATCGGAACAAAGGTGCGAATGTTCGCCCGCACGGAGTCGAAGGCTTCGCGGACCCTTAGTGCCTGCGGGCCGCCGTCCTGGTCGACGATGGCCACCCGGGCGTCATGGATTTTTCCGCCGAACGCATTGCCCAGAATGATCAACTGCACCAGCGGAAAGATCATGGACGCCAGCATCAGCGCGGGGGAGCGGAAGAACTTGCGCATTTCGCGCTCGACAATCGCCATCATCCGATTCATGGCTGCAACCCCGGCCGTGGCGGCATTACGAAGGCGTACGATTTTTGCAGTTCGTCGCGCAGCTGTCTGCCGGTGTAATGCACGAACACATCGTCGAGGGTCGTGTTCTGCACCGAAAGCGACTTCACCTGCACTCCGCTCTGTACCGCCATCTCGACCAGTTCCGTCGTAGTGCGCGAGCCGTTACCGGTGAGCACGCGGTACATGCCGGCGCCTTCATGCTGCACCGAAGTGACTTCATCGAGTGCGTGCAGGCGCTGCTCCCAGTCGGCGGGAGCATTCTCGAACTGCGCTTCGATCACATTCGATCCCGGCACACTCGCCTTAAGGGCCATGGGTGTGTCGAGCGCCACCAGTTTGCCGTGATCGACGATGGCGATGCGGTCGCACAGGCGGTCGGCCTCGTCCATGTAGTGCGTCGTGATCAGAATGGTCAGTTTCCGATGTTCCATGATGTTGCCCAACATCTCCCAGACGGCTACACGGGATACGGGATCCAGTCCGGTCGTCGGCTCATCCAGAAAAAAGATTCGGGGATGGTGCACCAGCCCGCGGGCAATTTCGAGCCGCCGCCGCATGCCGCCAGAGAGCGTTTTCGTTGCCGCGTCGCGCCATTTCGTCAGGTCGACCAGTTGCAGAAGTTCATCGATCGACCTCTTCCTCTCTTTCGCTGGAACGTCGTAGAGCTTCGCATAAATATTCATGTTCTCTTCGACGGTCAGGTCGAGATCGCTGGTCAGCGCCTGCGGAATCACCCCGATCATGCGCCGCACCGCATTCGGTTCTCTTGCCACGTCGTGTCCGGCGATGCGAGCTTTCCCCGCCGTGATCGGGATCAGCGTGGTCATCATGCGGATCAGAGTCGACTTCCCTGCTCCGTTGGGGCCAAGCAGGCCGAAAATCTCGCCTTCTTTCACGTTGAACGAAACATCGTCGACCGCGGTAAAGTCTCCGTACTTCTTGACGATATGCTCGACCTCGATGGCAGACGGCGCGGTGGGGTCGTAGATCGGCTTTTCCAGGCCGGAACCGGACTCGCTAGCGGCGGGGCGGTTCGGGTCGTTCGTCTTTGGATTCAATTCGGCCCTCATCGTTGCTCCGCGGCGGCGGCGTTCTGCGTACTGTTGCCCTTCAGTTGCCCCGGCGAGACCAGCACTTCGGCAGTCATGCCAGGGACGAATGAGCCCTTGGGATTTTCCATGCGGATTTTCAGCACGATGGTTTTGATATCGCGCTTGCGGCGACTCACATCGCGCTGCGTGGCGAAGTCTCCTTCCACACCTTTGAAGAAGACTTTGCCGCTCATAATGGTTCCACCCGGCAAGCGCACGCGCAGTACATCACCGTATCCGATGTGGTCGGCGTAGGTTTCCGGGATTGCGGCTCGCGCCCAGGTATCGTTCAGATCGACGATGGTGACGATCGGTGCGCCGATGTTGACTACTTCTCCCTGGCGTGCGGCGCGCACGGAAACGGTTCCGCTCACCGGCGCATAGACGTTGGTATAGCCCAATCGCACCGCGGCCTGATTATTCTGCGCGATCGCATTGTTGAGGTCGGCCTCGGTAGCGGCCACGGTGCTCTTCGCGGCATTGGCCTGATGGGTGCGCGCCATGGCGGAGTTCAGGTCGGCTTCCGCGGCCTTAACCAGTTCCTGCTGCGCCTGAACGATTGCCTGGGCCGCCTGCAGGTTGGTCTCCGCCTGCACGCGCTCCTGATCCGACGTGATTCCCGCCTTAGCCAGTTCGATAGCGCGACGGCTGTCACTCGCGGTGCGGTCCAGTTGGGCCTTTGCCTGAAGCAACTGTGCCTTCGCCGACGACAGCTTGGCCTGCGCGTTCGCCACATCGCTCGAAGTGGAGCCCTTGGTCGATTCTTCCGTGTGCTGCATTTCAGAGACTTTATGCTGCAGGCTGGAGATGGTCGCTGTAGCCGCAGCCTGTTGCGCCTGCAATTCGGAGGGGTCGAGCACGGCGATGAGATCTCCGGCTTTGACCGGCGTGCCCTCATCCACCAGCAACTTCTGGATGCGGCCGCTGACCTGCGCACTCACGATCACCTGGTTCGCATCGACCGTGCCGATCAACACCAAGTCCCGCGAGTGGTCGGCGGAAAGAAAGTAGTAGGTCGCGGCAATCACAAAGATGATTCCGAGAAGGATAAGAAATTTATTACGCGCGCTCATGAGCGGGCTCCTTGCGTGGCGTGGCGTTGCTTTCTGACCGGAACAACGCGGCGGAAATAAAATCGAGCACGGCGGCGCGCCGCTCGGCGATCCGCTCGCGGGTCAAAGGATTGAATCCCACGATCTTCTGCATCATGGGGGCACTGCTGAAATAGAAAACAATCATCGCGACCATCGAGGGGACAAAGTGCGCTGGGTTGACGGGACGAAATTCCCCGTCCGCAATTCCCTTGCGCATCAACTCGCTAACGCGGGCGAAAATAGGCTGGATATAGGTCTTGATCACGTTGTCGATGGGTTGGGACTGGCCCGCGCGCGCCCGCATCATCTCGCGCTGCATGAGGCGAGGATAGATCTGATTTGAAGCAATGAAATCGAAATATGCGCCGACGTAGGCCATCATCTTTTCGCGTGGGGGAAGGTCGCCGTCAAGCGCGCGAAAGACGCTATCCTTCAGACCCGAGAAGGCGTTATCGAGCACCGCGCCGTAAAGAGTCTCTTTGTCCTTGAAGTAGTAGTACAGGAGAGCCTTGTTGACCCCGGCCTCGCGGGCGATGGCGTCGGTGCGGGCGCCGGCAATGCCGTATTCCGCAAACTCCTGCGCGGCAGCCTCCAGGATGGCGGCACGGCTCTCCTCGGGCTGGCCGCGGGAACCCATGCGGCGATGCACCGCATTACGGGGATGGAGAAGCCTTGCCATTAATTAACCAGTTAGTTAGATTATACATTTGCGGGAGGACGGTGCAACTCTTTTGCATCCTCGGGCTGCTGGAACTTTCGCTGGATCGTGTTTTAATACGCATTCCTCCTTTTCTATGCTCACGAGGCTCCTTTATGAAATCGCTGCCGATGTTGGTCGCTGTTTGCACAATTTGCTTCTTCTCTATCTCCCCCAAGGCAGAGACACCACAGAAAACGGACCGCCAGGTCGCCGTGACTATTGACGATCTTCCCGCGGGCATAGCCGACCGGCTCCCTGCCACCGAAATCACGGCGATGACAACAAAGCTGCTCAGCACGCTGCGCGATCAGAAAATTCCCGTGGTCGGCTTCGTCAACGAGAAGAAACTCTACAAGCCAGGAGAGGTCGATGAGCGCATCAAGGCGCTCCAGATGTGGCTCGACTACGGTTTTGAACTGGGGAACCACACTTTCAGTCATGCATCGCTGAACCAGGTTGGATTGAAAGCGTGGGAAGACGACGTGATCCAGGGCGAGAGCGTGACCCGCATGCTGCTCGCGCAGCGCAGGATGAAGCTTCGGTATTTCCGCCATCCCTATCTCGATACCGGGCGTGACCTGCTTACACGCCGCCAGGCGGAAGCTTTCCTGGCGGAACGCGGGTACCGCATTGCTCCGATTACGCTGGACGGATGGGACTGGATGTTCGCCGGACTCTACGAAGACGCCAAGAAGCGTAACGACACGGCATTAGAGCAGCAGATTGTAAGAGATTATCTTGCCTACCACGACGCGGCGATCGCCTATGCCGAGCAGCTTTCCGTCAAAGTCGTCGGGTACGAGCCGAAGCAGATTCTGCTGCTGCATGCCAGCAACCTGGAAGCCGATCACATCGGTGAGTTGCTGGAGGTTCTACGCAAAAGAGGGTATCGCTTCATCACGCTGGAGGACGCGCTGGGGGATCAGGCGTACAGTCTGCCCGACACCTACGTGGGAGAAGAAGGCAGCGGCTGGCTCGAGCACTGGGCCATCTCGCAGGGCAAGATTCCGCAGGGCGCTCCGGTCTTTCCCCAGTGGGTGATCGAGCGCTCGAAGTCGCTGCAACTGCCCACTGGCCAAGTCACTGCGCCAACTCCGTGAGAGCAGGGTTGGTTGTGATTCACTGAAGAACAGCTTTCACGGTCTCCAGTTCTTTACGCGCGGCATCCGCGCGAGGGCCGCGCGGCTCCTCTTTGAGGAACAACTCCAATTCTGCAATCGCACTCGCTCCCTCCTTCTGCTGTTCAAATGCACGCGCCGCCACGCGATGCACGAAGGCGTGAGGCTTCTCCAGCGCATGTGCCTTGCGGCAGGTCGCAATGGCCTCGTCGAAGCGCCGGTCCATGAACTCCGAGTAGGAGAGCAGGATCAATGTCATCGGGTCCGTCGGATCGAACGTTGCAGCCTTGCCCAGTGCGGTCTCCGCCCCCGGAAAATCGCCGACCGCAATGTTCATTCTCCCCACGTTGACATACGCCAGAGCAAAGTGATCGTTGAGGCTGATCGCTTTTTGCAGAGCTTCGCGTTCCCGCACCCCGTCTCCCAGACGCGAATAAATCACGCCCAGGTTGTTGTAGGCAACTGCGTAAGCTGGATAGATCGAGATTGCTTTGTTCAGCTTCTGAATCGCCTGCGCCAAGTCCTCCTGGCCGATCAACTCACTCGCTTTGTCAAATTCCTTGCGGGCACGGTTCGGAACGCGGAGATCGGAGGCCGAGACAAAAGCGCTGCCGGACACGCCGTAATTGCGGCTCAGTTCGTTTGGCCGCTCCACCTGGACATCGAACTCCGTCGGACCGCCGGACGTCATGTTGATGCTGCCCGAGTCGGCCTTGGCAAAATTACTACCGGACACATTCAGGTGGTAAGTGCCTTCCGGCACGTTGAAGAAGTCTACTTGGCACTGATCATCCGCCGCGCCTTCGGCCACGGGACCACCGTGTCCGATCAGGGTGACGTGGGCAAACGCGTCACAGCCTCCGCTCCCAAAGGCAACCCGCACCCGGACCCGCCGGACGACGTTGCCCGCGTCGAGTTGCGCCGCAACCGAACCTGCAAGCAAAAGAAAGACAACAAACATGCGACCCTTCATGGCACACTCCAAGGCCGCTGTCACGAACCCGCTCGTTGCCTGTCACCGGAGAGGACGAAGGCTCGTGTGACAACTTGGGGAGTGAGACGAACTGGCAGAAAATTCGGTAGCGGCGGATCGCGCCTTGGGAGTGCGTTTACAGATTCTTTTTCAATTTCCGAGACATCACGCCAACACATACCCGTGTCAGCGCGAAGTGTTGGGACGTTTGTTAAGTCTTGCGAGAGATCGGAGGCGCGAGCTGAATCGTGGAATAAACAAAACAGAAAACAAATAACAAGGCCGCTAATACAGCGGCCTGGGATGAATCATTTTTTGAATCGATGTTTTCTGAGAATCGACCAGGCGCTATAGTGCGCCGCCCGCGATCGAGGGCACAAGTAAAACTTCGTCGCCTTCCTGGAAGGCGTAAGTTTGGCCGCCCAGGAAGCGTATGTCTTCTTCATTCACGTAAATGTTGAGAAAGCGTCGAACCTGTCCCTTGTCATCGCGCAGATGCGGTTTCAGTTCGGGGAATTTCTCGTCGAGGACAGAGAACAATTCTCTCAGGTTCGACGCTGCGCACGTGATGGAACTAACGCCCGCAGTGTGGCGGCGGAGTGCGGTCGGAATTTGCACCGTGATCGGCATATTACGCTCCCACGGCCTCTGCTTCGGCAATCACTCCCGGTACATCGGCAGGGCTCAACGTCTGCTGCAGGTAGTGTTCGAATTCCGTCAGCCTGGGGGCGATCGGGCGTTCAGTCTGGTAGACGCCGGCGAGCACGTCGGTCGTCTTCAAGCCGTTGCCAGTGATGCACAGCACGGTCGTTTCTTCCGGCAGGATGCGGTCCTGACGATAGAGCTTTCCCGCTGTGCCGACGGTCACGCCGCCAGCGGTTTCCGTGAAGACGCCTTCGGTTTCCGCCAGCAGCTTGATGGAATTGACAATTTCCGGATCGTTGACATCTTCGCTCCATCCGCCGCTGCCCTTGATCACTTTGATGGCGTAGTGTCCGTCCGCAGGATTGCCGATGGCTAGCGAGCGTGCGATGGTCGATGGCTTTTGCGGCTCGATCTCGGAACTGCCCGTCTTGACCGCCGTCGAAATCGGAGAGCACCCGGTGGCTTGCGCGCCGAAGAATTTCACTTCCTTGCCCTCAACCAGACCCAGCTTGATCAACTCGTCGAACGCCTTCTTGATCTTGACGATCAGCGAGCCACCAGCCATCGGGCAGACTACGTTATCCGGCAGCCGCCAACCCAGTTGCTCAGCGATTTCAAAGCCGACCGTCTTCGATCCCTCGGCGTAATACGGCCGCAGATTTACATTGACGAAGCCCCAGCGATGCTCGTCGGCAATCTGCGAGCACAGGCGATTGACCTGATCGTAGTTGCCGGCAATGCGCACAACTTTCGCGCCGAAGACGTTTGTGCCCAGAATTTTCGCGGGCTCGAGGTCCGATGGAATGAAGATCCAGGCCTTGAGTCCTTCGCGAGCGGCGTGCGCAGCCACGGCATTGGCTAGGTTCCCGGTCGAGGAGCACGACACGGTGTCGAACCCGAAGGCTTTCGCCTGCGATAGAGCGACTGCCACCACGCGATCTTTGAAGCTAAGCGTGGGAAGGCAGACCGCGTCATTCTTAATATAGACATTCTTCGCGGCGGTGGTCGTCCCACTCAACTGCTCAGCCAGACGCGGAGCCTGCAGCAATGGAGTGAAGCCGACCGGCAGCCGCGGTTCAAAGCCCTGGGGGAGGGGCAAAAGTTCGGAGTAGCGCCACATGTTCGGCGGCCGCTGGGCGATCTGCTCACGGCTGAACGTTCCTCGGCCAACCTGCGCTCGCAGCGCTTCGTAGTCGTAGGCGACTTCCAGAGGAGAGAAACAATCGTCGCAGATGGAGCGGGGCTGGTTTCCCCACGTCCGTCCGCATTCCCGGCACCGCAGTTCGTAGTGAGACATCGGGCTACTCGCTTTCTTGCTTTGCGGTTTTGTTCTCGCAAAGCAGCGAGTAACTGGGGACGAGCCTGAAAAAGCGGCCTTAAAAAGCAAAGGCCTCTTTTTCCAGGAAAAGGAAAAGAGGCTATCGGAATGCAAATACAGCGCGCATGCCGAATCCCATGTTCCCTGTTTCCAGGAGAGAGTTGGCACCAGACACCCGGGATATATGATCCCGGATCGGTTGCCGTGGCGTCATAGGGCTCGTCCCTCAGCCACTCTGCATGAAATTCAGGTCCGCTCCGAAGAGTGGACTTGTTCTTACGATCCTACAAAATGCGGGGGGCGGCGTCAAGCGCAAACTCGCGTTCGCTGTTCATTCGCCCGGATTAAGATCAAAGTCCGCGCCCTTACGCGGCCGTTTCCGCGACCAAGCCTTCCTCGATCTGGCGGATCTCTTCCTCTGTGAGTCGTAGTTCGCCGGCGCGCATCACGCCTTCGGCCTGGTGGGAATTGCGTGCGCCGACAATGGCTCCGGTGACGGCTGGATTCTGGAGCGTCCACGCGACCGCGACTTCCCCCGCGGAGCGTCCGCGACCTCGAGCGATCTGCTGTAAACGATCGACCAGCGCAAGATTGCGGGAGAGGTTCGGTTCGGTGAAGTCGGAGTGTCCCTTGCGCCAGTCGTCTTTGGGAAGGTTGGCGATGCGTTCGCGGGTCATTGCCCCAGTCAGCAAACCGGACGCCATCGGGGAATAAACGATCGCGCCGATTCCTTCGCTCTGGCAGTGAGGAAGAATGTCGTTCTCAACCTGGCGATGGAGCAGTGAGTACGGCGGCTGCAGGGATGTGACTGGCGCAATCGCATTCGCCCGGCCCAGTTGCTGGAGGTTGAAGTTAGAGACTCCGATCCAGCGCACTTTGCCTTCGCGTTTCAGATTCGACATGGTGGCCCAACCCTCTTCGAGTTCGGCGGAATCGGGATCGGGCGGCCAATGAATCTGGTAAAGATCGATCACGTCGACGCCCAGGCGGCGCAGGCTGAAGTCGAACTCGGCTCGGATCGAGTCGGCGCGGAGAACTTTTCGGACTTGGCCGCTGGCGTCCCAGCGCAGGCCGCACTTGGTGAAAACGTAGGGGCGCGGGCCGGACCAGCTCTGGAGAGCGCCGGCGACAACTTCTTCGGAATGCCCCAGACCATAGACGGCAGCGGTGTCGATCCAGTTCACGCCCAGTTCGAGCGCGCTGTGGATCGCGGCGATGGAGTCGGTATCATCCTGATGTCCCCAGGCGAATTGCCAGCCCGAGCCGCCAATGGCCCAGGCACCGTAGCCGATGGGAGTGATGTTCAGATCTGAGTTGCCAAGCTGGCGGGTTTGCATTCCAATCTCCTTTTAAAATTGGATTCGCGAGAAAGTGGTTCCGATTCAGAGAGAAACTGAAATGAATGTGGATGAAATTCGCAAGTATTGTCTGGCCTTTCCGGAGGCGACGGAAAAGCTTCAATGGGGCGACGCCCTTTGCTTCAAAGTCAGGGCCAAGATGTTCGCGGTGCTGGGGCTGGATCAGGTGCGGCTAACGTTCAAGTGCACGCCGCAGACATTTGCCGAGTTGATTGAGCGGGAAGGCATTGGGCCGGCCCCGTACCTTGGGCATCACAACTGGGTCATGCTCGATCGGTTGGACGCGCTGCGCAACGATGAGTTGCAGGATCTGATCCGGCAATCGTACGAGATGGTTGCGGCGAAGGCGCCGGGTAAGTCGAAGTCGCGGAGCAACGGAGTCAAGAGGAAAGCGGCGAAGAAGAAATCCGCTGGCTCGACAGGACGCCAGAGGAAGCGTTAGCTGGCGTGCGCGCGAGATCCTTCCCTCCGCCTCAAGACGGCTCCTGTCAGGATGACGCCCCGCAAGAATGGACACCGTCGAAACTCAACCGCATCACTATCCAAGACCGACTGATTTGACTCGGCTTGCCGCCGTCGGCTAGCCTCAGAGTTCGCGCTTAAACGTTGAGTCTGCAACCTGAATGCGATCTCCACATAGATTATTGATTTTACTGTTTCTGGCGCTAGTGGTGGCGGGCGCTGCGAATCCCGCCACGGCCTCGACGCACCCGGTTCATGCCGCGCACGCGATCGTGGTCAGCGTACACGAACTGGCGTCTCATGTCGGCGTAAAGATCATGCAGGCCGGCGGCAATGCCGTCGATGCCGCGGTAGCGACAGGATTCGCGCTGGCCGTGGTGCATCCCGCGGCAGGAAATATCGGCGGCGGCGGATTCATGCTCATTCGCATGGCGGATGGCAAGGCGCGCTTTCTCGACTACCGGGAAATGGCTCCCGCGGCGGCGACCCGCGACATGTATCTGGACCCGCAGGGCAATGTCATCGAGGGCGCCAGCGACATCGGCTACAAGGCGATTGGCGTGCCCGGGTCGGTGGCCGGCATGGTTTACGCTGAGCAGAAATTTGGCAAGCTGACTCTCAAGCAAGTGATGGCTCCGGCGATCCAACTGGCGCGCGAGGGATACGCGCTGAGCTGGGAAGAGGCCGTCGATCTGCATGACCGGCATTTGGCGGAGTTCCCCGAATCGCGGCGGGTGTTTCAGCGAAGCGGCGATTACTACAAGCCGGGAGAGGTTTTCCGCCAGCCAGATTTGGCGCGGACGCTGGAGCGGATCGCCGAGAAGCCGGATGATTTCTACCACGGCTCACTGGCGCGGGAACTGGCCGCGGCGATGCAGAAGGGCGGAGGCCTGATTACCGCCGACGATCTGGCCCGCTATGAGGTAAAAGAGCGGGAACCGGTGCGCGGGACGTATCGTGGTTATGAGGTCATCAGCGCGCCACCCCCCTCCTCCGGCGGAGCGGTACTGATCGAAATCCTTAACATTCTGGAAGGGTACGATCTCGGCAAGATGGGAGAGCGATCGGCTCAATCGATGCACTATACCGTCGAGGCTTTCCGCAGAGCATTTTTTGATCGCGCCGAGTTTATGGGTGATCCGGATTTCGCGAAGATCCCGGTGGCGCAGCTCATCGATAAAAGATATGCAGCGGCGTGGCTGGAGACCATTGATCCCGCGCACGCCACTCCCAGCAAAGATCTGAAGCGGCCAGCGGTATTCAGCGAACTGGAACAGTATGCCGCCGGGCATCCCCCGGTCATGGCGCCGCACGAGTCCAACCATACGACGCACTATTCCGTGATGGACGCGGACGGCAATGCAGTCGCCGTGACCACCACCATCAACGATTGGTTCGGGTCGCGGGTGACAGCCGACGGCCTGGGATTTTTGCTCAACGACGAGATGGATGATTTTTCCTCCAAACCGGGCGTGCCCAACGGCGACGGCTTGATTCAGAGCAACACAAATGCAATTGGGCCGGGGAAGCGGCCGCTGTCGTCGATGACTCCGACGATGGTGGTGCGCGACGGCAAGACTGTAATGGTGCTGGGTTCGCCGGGCAGTTCCAAAATCATCACCACCGTGGCCAATGTTCTAATGGGCGTGGTGGATTACGGAATGAATATTCAGGAAGCGGTGAACGCGCCCCGCTTTCACAATCAATGGATGCCCGACGTGGTTAACGTCGAACAATGGTTTTCGCCCGATACCGTAAACCTGTTGCAACACATGGGATACGACGTTGAGGTCGGGCTTCACTATGGGACGCATGTCGCGCCCTACTGGAGCGACGCGGAGTGCATCGCCGTCGATGCCAAAACCGGCGAACGGCTGGGCGCCAGTGATGTGCGGGATGGCGGAAAGGCAGTGGGATACTAGAAAGGCGTTGATGATTGTTGATTTTTGATTATTGATTGAAAAGCGAGGCGCTGGGCTTTTCAGGTTTTGCATCAGCAATCGGCAATCAGCAATCTTCAGTCAACGATTTCTCAAGGGACGAGCATGCAGAAAGCGGTTTCCACCTATCTGTTCGTAAGAGAGCGGCTGCACCCCGGGATTCTGGACGGGCTGTCTCGCAGCGGAGTGCAGGCGGTCGAGATTTTTGCGGCGCGCCAGCATCTCGATTATGCCAACCGCAAGGCGCACGTCAAGGAAATTGCCGAGTGGTTCCGCGGCAGCGGGATCCCGCTCAATTCGGTCCACTCGCCGCTGTACTCCGACTACGAGTGGGGCCGGGCCGGGGCTCCCCCAGTCAACGTCGCCTCCATCGACCGTGCTGCGCGAATCGAGGCGATGGATGAGATCAAGCGCGCCCTCGAAATTGCCGAGCAGATTCCATTTCGGTTTCTGGTGCAGCATCTGGGAACGCCGAATGAGAGTTTCAGCGAGAAAAAGTTTGAGGCGGCCATGACTTCCATCGAACATCTGCGGGCATTCGCCAAGCCGCTGGGCGTGCGCATTTTGCTGGAGAACATTCCGAACGAACTCTCGACACCCGATCGACTGGTGGAAATGATCCGGGGCGCGCACTTCGACGACGTCGGGGTCTGTTTCGATTTCGGACACGCGCATCTCGAGGGCTCGGTCCGCGAGGGGTTTGAGATTTTGCGGAATCACATTCGCTCGACGCACGTTCACGACAATGCGAAAGACAAAGATTCGCATCTGTGGCCGGGACAGGGAACCATCGACTGGAAGGAAGCCATGGAACTCCTGCGTTCGGCTCCGCAAACCCCGCCTCTGCTGCTGGAACTCGCGGAAGATGAGAAAGTGAATGCGCTGGAGAAGCTGGGGGAGACGTTCGAGAAGCTCGAAAGAATTGAGTAATTGGGTAATTTTGTAATTGAGTAATTTTGTAATTGAGTCATTGAAAACCGGTGACTGCGTCCCGGTCTGCAAATTACCCAATTACAACATTTCTCAATTACACAATTGATATGTCTTCACCTGTCACTACGATTGCCGAAATCGGCAAGCATGAAGGCCAGTCGGTCACGATCCGCGGTTGGCTCTACAACCTGCGCGAAAGTGGCAAGCTGTTGTTCCCGCAGTTTCGCGACGGCTCGGGCATCATTCAAGGGGTTGTGCCGAAGAACGCGGTCCCGCCGGAAGTGTTCGATGCGATCAAGACCCTGACGCAGGAGTCGAGCGTCATTGTCGAAGGCAAGGTTCGCGCCGACAAGCGGGCCCATGGCGGCTACGAGCTCGATGTGGCGAATGTGCAGGTCGTGCAGCGCGTGCCGGAGTCTTCGCCTTACCCGATTACTCCCAAGGAACACGGCACCGACTTCCTGATGGAGCACCGGCATCTCTGGGTGCGATCCCAGCGGCAGGCGGCGATTCTGCGAGTGCGGGCCGAGATCATCAAGGCGGCGCGCGACTTCTTCGACGAACGCGGCTTCACGCTGACCGATCCGCCCATCATTACTCCTGCGGCGTGTGAAGGCACCAGCACGCTCTTCCCCGTCGACTATTTCGACGAGCAGGCGTTTCTCACGCAGTCGGGCCAGCTTTATGTGGAAGCGACCGCTATGGCGCTGGGCAAGGTGTATTCGTTCGGTCCCACCTTTCGCGCGGAAAAATCGAAGACGCGGCGCCATCTCACTGAGTTCTGGATGGTCGAACCGGAAGTTGCCTACGCCGAACTCGACGATGTGATGGAACTGGCCGAGGGACTCATCACCTTTATCGTGAAGCGTTGCCTGGAGAAGCGGCGCGTCGACTTGCAAACCATTGGCCGCGATCTTTCCAAACTCGAAAAGATCGAGGCGCCGTTCCCGCGGATCAGCTACGACGATGCGGTGAAGAATCTGCAGGATGGCCACGCCAAAGGTGCGCTGGAATCGAGATTCGAATGGGGTGGCGACCTGGGCTCGCCGGACGAGACCTACCTGTCGGCACAGTTCGACAAGCCGGTGATGGTGCATCGTTACCCGGCAAAGGTCAAAGCGTTTTACATGGAGCCGGATCCGCAGCGCCCGGAATTGGCCTTGTGCGTCGACGTGCTCGCGCCCGAAGGCTACGGCGAAATTATCGGCGGCTCGCAGCGCATGGCGTCGTACGAATTGCTCTTGCAGCGCATCCACGAACACGGGTTGCCGGAAGAGGCCTTCAAATGGTATCTCGACCTGCGCAAGTTCGGCAGCGTGCCCCACGGCGGCTTCGGCATGGGCATTGAGCGCGCCGTGGCCTGGATCTGCGGCCTGGAGCACGTGCGCGAGACCATTCCGTTTCCCAGGATGCTGTACCGACTCTATCCGTAAGAATTGGTAATTGGGAAATTGAGTAATTGAGTAATTTTTAAAATCAGTCGATTCAGTGTTTTCAAATTACACAATTACTCAATTACAAAATTACCCAATCTGTTTCAATTTCAAGTCCATGATGACCACATCCATCGCGTCCACCAACATCACTCCCAGAAAAATTCGCGTTATCGGCGTGCCGCTCGACCTTGGCCAGTCCCGGCGCGGCGTCGACATGGGTCCGTCCGCGGTCCGCGTGGCCGGGCTTGAGGCGCGCCTCGAGGCGCTCGGGCACGAGGTGGAAGACGGCGGCAACGTTCCCGTTGCCATTCCTGAACAGAAAAAAGAAGGCGACACTCACGCCAAGTATTTGAAGGAGATCACGGCCACCTGCACCAAACATGCGGAGTTGGTGATCAAGACGCTGGAGGCCGGGAAAGTTCCGTTGGCGCTGGGCGGGGACCATTCCATGGCAGTCGGCACCGCCTCGGGCGTTGCCGAATTTTATCGCCGGCAGAACCAGCCAGTTGGCTTGATCTGGATCGATGCGCATACCGACATCAACACGCCCGAATCGTCTCCCAGCGGCAACGTGCATGGGATGCCGCTGGCCGCGCTGATGGGTCTGTGGCCTTCGGAACTGGCGAACATTTTCGACTTCTCCCCCAAGGTAAAACCGCAGAACTGCGTGCTGGTTGGGGTGCGTGACATCGACGCGGTGGAAAAGGAAAATGTGCGGCGCGCCGGCATCGGCGTCTTCACCATGCGCGACATTGACGAGCGCGGCATGCGCACGGTGATGGAAGAAGCCCTGCGCATCGCCGGTCGGGGCACCGCGGGCTATCACATTTCGCTCGACATGGACTGGGTGGATCCGGAAGACGCGCCGGGTGTGGGCACTCCCGTGCGCGGCGGCGCGACCTACCGCGAGGCTCACCTTGCCATGGAAATCATTGCCGATCACGGCCGCATGCTCAGCTTCGAGATTGTCGAGGTGAATCCGGTGATCGACGAGCACAATCGCACGGCCGATCTGGCGGTGGAACTGGCGCTGTCCGCGTTTGGAAAGAAGATTCTGTAGCCGTTCCAGACCCGTACCAACCCTGCGATTGACGGAAGACTTCGGCCGCGTCCACACTGGAAGGTCATGGAAAAGCTTCGGGTCGGTATCCTGTTCGGTGGGCGCAGCGGAGAGCACGAGGTTTCATTGCTCTCGGCCGCGTCTGTTCTCAATGCGATTGATAAAGAGAAGTACGAGGTCGTGCCCATCGGCATCACCAAAGACGGGCGCTGGCTGACGGCCGAGCACGCCGAGAACCTGCTGCAGGGCAAACTCATGATCGAACCGCGGAACCTGCGCGCCGGCGATCCGGAGACCACTACCTCCGCCGCGGTGCTGGCGCGCGGCGAAGCGGTTGTCGTGCCGCCGGAGCCCGTGCACCGGCAGAGTGGACTGGTGCCTTTTCAAACTGATGCTGCGATGATGCGGCGCGCCAGCGACCGCGCCATCAACGTGGATGTAATTTTCCCTGTGCTGCACGGCACCTTTGGCGAGGATGGCACGATCCAAGGTCTGCTCGAACTCGCTGACATTCCCTACGTCGGCGCGGGCGTCCTGGGCTCGGCTGCCGGTATGGACAAGGACATCATGAAGTCGCTGTTCATTGCCGCGGGAATCCCCATCGTGAAGCACGTCACCATCCTGCGCAGCGCGTGGGAGAAAGAGCCGAAGACAGTTCAGAAACTGGTGGAGAGCAGCCTGACGTATCCGGTGTTCGTGAAGCCGGCGAACCTGGGATCGTCGGTGGGCATCAGCAAGGCGCACAATCGCAAGGAACTTGGACCCGCGATCGAAGAGGCGGCGAAGTTCGACCGCAAAATTGTCATCGAGCACGGCGTGGGCGGCAAGAAAGAAAAAGCCCGCGAAATCGAGTGCTCGGTGCTGGGGAACGACGAGCCATCCGCTTCGGTTCCGGGAGAGATTGTTCCCGGCAAGGAGTTTTACGACTACACCGCGAAGTATGTCGACGAAGGTTCGCAGTTGATTATCCCCGCGAAGCTCACCAAAGCCGAAACCAAGAAAGTTCAAGACTTGGCGGTGGCCGCGTTCAAAGCCGTCGATTGTTCAGGCTTAGCGCGCGTCGACTTCCTCATGGATCCCAAGACGGGGAAGATTTTCCTGAACGAGATCAATACCATGCCGGGATTTACTGCGATCAGCATGTATCCCAAGCTGTGGGGCGCATCCGGGCTGGCCTATGCCGACTTGATCGACCGCCTGATTCAACTTGGCCTGGAGCGGCATGAGGACAAGAAGAAGAATCAATACAGCCGGTGAAGCGCATTGGTGATTCTTGATTGAAACCGCCGTCCTCCGGCTACTTCTTTCCGGCTCCACACACAAAGTTCGCTGCATCGTTGGTGTCGCCGCTTCCTTTGTACTTGGCGCCTTGCGGATATGCGCACAGTGGCCGCGTCATTGCGGCGTGTTGCTTGTCCTCGGCGGAATATTTCGAGGTGATGATCGTCGACGGCGCAGCACCCTTCTCCACCCACTGTTCGAGAGCCGCATCCACGCTGTGCTGAGGATCGTCGAAGGTTAACTCCCCGACTTGACCGAAAGAGTCGGGGCCGGGGCCGTTGTCGCAGTGCTGCATACCCGGCACCATGTAGAGGCGCGCGAACGAATCTGCGTCGCGTTGCCCCATCTTCGCGAGCACACTCTGATAATAATTGACCGTGTTGATCGCCGGAATCGCCGGATCCTCCCACCCGTGGTACAGAATCAGTTTTCCGCCCCCTGCCTTAAAGGGTTTCAGGTCAGCATCGATCGCGTTCAATGCGCTCGCGGTCTTCTCTTCGGCCGACTTCATCCCGGCTTCGAGCGTGAATGTCTTGTAATCCCAGTCAGATTTTTCATACACCATGTTCGAAAAGTACCCAATCCCGAAGAATGACATCAGGCTCTTGATCGGAGCCGGACCGGTAATCCAGAGTCCCCATCCGCCTTGCCCGTCTTCCGCGCCCGGCAGATAGCCGGGGAAAACTTCGTGTCCTTGGGGATCATGCGGACCCGCGTAGATCTTTTTCAACGCGGCGGCTTGTGGCGCGGTCAAGCACGTGTCAGTGTCTTCGCCAGCCTTGCACTCGATCGTCGCCGGATCGAAGTGGCACTGCCTGGGATCGTTCAGAATTCCGTCGCGCACACCGTCGAGCGCGTCGCAAGCGGCGAGAACTGCCGCCGATATCGCCGGAATCTTCGCCGGAGGAATAAAACTGGCCGCATCGAGCGTTAGTGCCTGCGTGTCCCACGCTGCAGTCGAGAGCAGAGCCGTCCAATAGTTGGCCGGAGCCCCCGCAAGAATGCCGTCATAATCCGCGGGATAGCGCTGCGCCTCCATCAGCGCCTCGCGCCCGCCGTCGGAACATCCCGCAAAGTAAGACCGCTGCGGACTCTTTCCATAGAACCCGCGGACCGCTTCCTTGGCAACCCGCGTCATCTCGTGGATTCCGCGATGGCCGAAGTCGACGACTTTCTCGGGATGTCCCAGCGCCCAGGTCGCATCAATAGGCGATCCTGTGTGGCCCGCATCCGTAGCAGTCGCCGCGTATCCTTTACTCATGGCCGCGCTGAGTTGCATATAGTCGATCAGCCCGGCGAATCCGCCGTTGCCAATGCCTTGCAGCTTGCCGTTCCATCCCGAGACAGGTAACCAGACTTCGAGTTTGATGTCGGAGTCCGCAGTCGGCTTAGCCTCCGCCACAACGCGGCAGAATGCAGGCAGGCTCTTGTACAACGCGGACACGTCTATCCCACTGAAGGGCGCGGGAGGACCGACGAATGCGCCGGCGGCGACCGTTTGGGCTAGAGTAATCGTGGTTCCTGGGATCTTTGCCCCGGCCAGCTTCTCGCACGACTCTTGGCTGAGAGCGACTGCGCTTGCGGCGAGCAGAAAGAATGAGAGTACGACTGTGTAGCTAAGATGCGCTTTCATGAACCTCCATTAATCCGACCGTGATTTTTACTGCGCCCCGGCCTTTCCCATGAACGCGGCTTGATCCGCCTTCATCTTCTTCAGACCGTCCATGGGCAGGTACACCATGTGTCCCGAATCGTAAGTCGCAAACGAAACATTATCCCGATATTTTTGCGGTACGTTGAGGTGGTCCACCGTGTAGTTGGCGGCGTAATAGGGCGTCGCCAAATCGTAATAGCCTTCCATCACCAGAATCTTCAGATACGGATTCTTCACGATCGCCTGGCGCATCGCGGAAGCGGTGTCGGGAAATCCCTGAATCGCCGATCCCCAATCCCACTTGTCGAAGCCGACGTCCTGCGCCCGCACGTAGTAGGGCATGTCGGTCTTGTATCCCAGTTCGGTGCGGATGTAATTGTTGAAGACCGAGGTAAACGGCGGCTGCGTGGCCGACCCGGTTGGGTCGTACATCGGAGTGTCGAGCAAGCCGTTGGGATCGGGACCAGTGTAGCGAGCATCGAGACGTCCGATGCGCAGTTTCTGATCGATCAGCAGATAGTGCGTGAACTTGCGAACATTAATGCGCAGGTTGGCCTCGTCGATCACTTCTTTGCTCAGGCCGGTGAAGCGCGCCAGTTGATCGACTATTTTCAGGCGCTCCTGCGGGGTGAGCGCGTCTCCCTTGGCCAGAGCTTGCGCGTATTCGGTGGATGCCCACTGTTCCGATTCCTGCCGGGCGCGGTTCATGTCCTGCGCCAGATCGGGCGCCAGCTTGTGGTGATAGCCGGCGATCATGGTGAATGACGGAACCAGAAAAATGTAAGGCTGGTCGTTGGTATTGTTGTCTTCGAGCGTTTCGAAGTTGAGCACCGTGGAGAGCAAGGTGATGCCATTGAACGAAATGCCGCGGTCGGCAAGGTATCCCGCGATGCCGGCGGAGCGCGTGGTTCCGTAGCTTTCTCCGAAGAGGAACAGCGGCGACGACCAGCGCTCGTTGCGCGTGATGTAGAGCCTTATGAATTCGCTGAACGCTTCGATGTCGCCCTTGACTCCCCAAAATTTCTTGAAGAGCTCGGCGTCTGCGGCGCGGCTGAAGCCAGTGCCAATGGCGTCGATCAGCACCAGGTCGCTTTTGTCGAGCAGCGTGTAAGCATTGTCTTCCATGCGGTAGGGCGCGGGGGGCATGAAGCCATCGGGTTGCAGCACGACCTTGCGCGGACCGAGCGCTCCCATGTGCAGCCAGATGGAGGCCGAACCCGGGCCGCCATTGAAGGCAAAGGTGAGCGGCCGCTTGGCGCCGTCCTGGCCGTCGAGCGTGTAGGCGACGTAGAACATTTCCGCTTCGATCCTGCCGTCGCCACGCTTGATGGGCAGGCGTCCGGCGGTAGCACTGTACTTCAGCAGCTTCCCGTCAACATTGATCTGGTGATGGGTTACGACCGGCACCGCCTCGGTCATGTCGTAATGCTCTTCTTTGTCTTTGTCTTTGTCTTTGTCTTTGTCTTTGTCTTGCGAGGCTTCGCGAGGCGCGGGCCTCGGCTCAGCACCCGGCTCCGGCTTAACGGCGCTCTCCGCCGGCTTTTCGGACGATTGCGCGGCAGCCTGTTTCTTTGCAGCCGCGGGCTTGGGAGTATCGGCTTGTTGGGCGAAAGAAGTTGCCGCGCAAGAAGCGACAACGATTAAAGCCGCGACCCTGATCAAGACGGCACCGAACCTCCGGAAGAGTCTGTTCATCGTTTTTCCCCACGAATAGATTATCGCAACCAGATTTTCTGGACTCTGCGAGTGGGAGGAATTGTACACCGGCCTTGGATGAGATATGGGCGACGCATGCTATTCTTGCGCGCATGCGATTGCGCTTCAGGCTATGTCCGTTGCTTTTGTCTCTGGCTCTTACCGACATACCGCTCAAGGCGCGCGTCTCCCCTTTATTCGGATGATGAAAGGAGGACAGTATGCGCATTGACATTCGAGGCCTCGCCCCGCTGCTGCAGGTTTTCGATATGCCGACCGCAATTCATTTCTACCGTGACGTGTTGGGTTTCGAAGTCTCCGCCTCGTCTGAACCCGGGGATGACTGCAACTGGGCCGGCCTAAAGTTGAATGGCGCGGAGTTGATGCTCAATACAGCCTACGAAGCGGATCGGCGTCCCGCCGCTCCCAATCCCGCCCGCGTTGCCGCGCATGGCGACACCTGCCTGTTTTTCGGTTGCGAGGATCTGGACGCCGCTTACCAGCACCTGCGCGCGCATGGTCTGAACCTGAAAGAGCCGAAAGTCGCGCCTTACGGCATGAAGCAGTTGTGGTTCACCGATCCCGACGGCTACGGCCTCTGCTTTCAGTGGCCCGCCACTCAGCAGACCTATGATCAGTGGGTCGCCGCCTATGGTCTAGGAGCCAAGACGATTGCGTAGGGACAGCCGCCCCGGCTGTCCGGAGGAGGTCCACGCTCACCGACGCCGAGGACGAGATCGCTACGCCTCAAATTGCTTGATCACCGTGACCTTGCTGTACGCCACGCGAAAGCCCAACCGCTCCGCATTGCGCTGCGAAGTTGTCCCGCCCTGCGTGACCACCACGGCGTACTCGCATCCGGCTTCGACCGCAGCCGCCATGCGGGCGCGCAGCAGCGCCGTCTGCAGCCCGCGTCCGCGAAACTCGCCGAGGGTACCCGCGCCGCACAGGGCGAAGACTCTGTGCTCCGGGATGACCAACCCCGTGCCGCACGCCACCAGTCTGCCTTCGACGCTGGCCACAAACGCCAGCGCCCGCTCCATCTGATAGAAGGGCGCAATCAGTCCGCGAAACGCCTCCGGCGCGCCATCGGGAAAGAATGCACTCTCCACGATGGCGCCCGCGGCATCGGCTTCCTCCAAACGGCTGCGCCGAATCTCGAATCGCGCTGGGGGCGGAGGAAACGTCTCCTGCGCGTCCAGCTTTCGGAACAGCACGTTGTTCAACTCCGCGATCGCATATCCGCGCTCTTTGAACATTTCGAATACTGTCGCCTCGTGCATGGGACACAAATCCACTTGCGACGGAGCCTTGTGCGCTCGATAAAACTCTTCCACGCGATCAAGATCCTCGGCTGTGAACGGACGGTCGAGCCCCACTCCGGTCGCCCGTCCAATCGGCGAACCCAACCCGGCAAATATCATGTGCCCGCCGCAGATTTCTTCCTCCGCCGCCCCAATCTCGGGCCGCGTCTTCTGAAATGTCCGCGCGTACAACACCTGCGGCATCTCCTCGACCGACTCTAGCCGGCGGGCGCATGCCTTATCCACGAATTGCATGGGAATAATCCTTTCTGGTTTTGACAGCTCGTGTGGAGACAACAAGACAGGAGCGCCGCACGCACCTTCGCGCGCGTCTCGCTCAACGTTGCAACCCGCAGAATTAAAGGACGGCAGTCATAGGCAGGAGGACAGACTATCGCGGAACCTGCACGTTTTCAAGCAGAGGCCGAATCGCGGGGACTTACTTGGAGGCCCGCTTTGAGCAGCATTCGGTGAGCAATCTCAGTCACCGAACAACCGTCGGTGGTAACGGCAAAGTCCTCCAATCCCGCACGGTCAAGGATGGAGTTCAGTTTTGAGACCCGAGCAACAA
>CABEEA010000360.1_pt1 | contig 57423 bp, 52 predicted proteins | sample 3423201 | NCBI WGS metagenome assembly CABEEA01 (sample SAMEA5534333, study PRJEB31848) | metagenome | biome: tundra; feature: field; material: soil | place: USA | collected 2013-05 | depth 0.15 m | reverse complement strand
GGCCTCACTTCATCCAGAGTGTAAACAGACCTGCGCCGTCCACGCCCCATGAGCGTACACCACAGACTCAACCCGATTTTCATGTCAATCGGTGGGCCGCGGCCCATGCAAACTCAAAACCCCATGGGGTTGGCCCATCTTAAGTTTTCGCTTGCGCCACATCTGAGCTGACTGCCCCACCCTTCCCTCCGAATTTAAAATACTGCAAAATAACAACATGCCTCCACTCCCGCGTTCCCTCAGCATTTGCCTTCTGGTTAGCCTAATCGCGGTTCCCAATCCAGTCTCCGGCCAATCTCCTCAGTCGCCGCTGCACACGGAACGCCCGGCGCCGCCGACGCGTGACCCCAAAACTCCCGGCTATGTCACGGCCAAGGAGTTGCCCGACGGCTCCAACCCCCCCGCGAACGTGGACGGAAATTTCATCATCGGTCCAACCCACGATGTCCCTCCCGAGATGTCCGTCCACGACGGCATCTCTAAGGGCACCGTGATTGAGTTCACGATGAGTTCGACGGACAGCAAAATCTATCCCGGCATCGCGCGTGACGCCAACACTTTCGGAACCGTCGATCCTGCTGACCCCGCAAAGCTCCTCGTGACCACAAGCCATCCCGCACCCTACACGCGCAGAGTGGCCGTCTATGTCCCCAGGCAGTACGTCGCCGGCAGCGTCGCGCCCTTCATCGTCGGGGCCGACGGACCTGACCCGCTGCTCTTTTCTGCTCTGGACACCTTGATTGCCCAACACAAGGCCCCTCCGATGATCGCCATTTCTATCGGCAACGGAAGCGGGGACGCGCAGGGCAGTGAACGCGGTTTTGAGTACGACACCATGTCCGGGGTCTATGCCGAGTTTGTGGAAAAGGAAGTTTTGCCTCTGGTCCAAACCCAAGCTCACGTGAAACTCACCAAGGATCCCGACGGCAGGGCAACCATGGGTGGCAGCTCAGGAGGCTCTTGCGCCTTGATCATGGCTTGGTATCACCCCGAGCTTTATCACCGGGTTCTCACCTATTCCGGAACATTCATCAACCAGCAGTGGCCTTACAATCCGCGAACGCCGCACGGCGCCTGGGAGTTTCACGAGCATCTCATCTCGGAGAGCCCCGTCAAGCCGATACGAATCTGGATGGAAGTTGGTGACCGGGATCTGCTCAATCCAAACGTGATGCGCGACAACCTGCACGATTGGGTTCTCGCCAACGAGCATATGGCGAAGGTACTCGCTGCCAAGGGCTATCACTACCAATTCGTATTTGCCCGCAATGCCGGACATGTTGACCGAGCGGCGAAACAGCAGACGCTTCCCGAGGCGCTTCAGTACATCTGGCAGGACTACCCATCTTCAGCCGTCAAGAAATGATCCGCTACTCGGGGCGCTGCCCCACCTTCGATTCTCTCTGTGCACGGTTTCCGCTGAGTGTGGCCCACTCTTGGCGAGTGGCCCCGCCCTAACCCGCATCTCTACTCCCGAGGGTGCCTCGTCCAAGCTTTGCTTTGGCGGGGTTTTTGATGTTCGCTCGTCACTACCCTTCGCACCTTGCCGCAGTGAGACGCACCCCTTTTTCAACAGCGCGAAATGTGAATCTTGTGACGAACAACCTTGACCCAGGATAGGGAAAGAGCAAACTGGGAACATGCTTGACTGCTCCCCCAACAGAACCGAAGCCGGACCGTCTGCCGCTCCAGATCGGAGGCTAACCCCTTATTCCGCAATATTTTGCGCGCAAGTCCTTGCGGCTCAAGATTTTACCCATATCCCAGCCATATCTCGGGAACGCAACTCTATGAAAATAAGGATTTTAGATATCGTGCAGGAAAAAAATAATATGCATATACCGGACGGCTGGATCCCAAAACAATCTGGATCCCAAAACAATAAGGACAGACGCCATGATGGGTCTGCCCTGATGTTTCTGATAGCTGATAGCTGACAGCCTATTTCATCGCATTGACGCGCACGCCCAGCCGGGACTTGTATCGCGAAGCGGTGTTCTCGTGCAGCGTCCCCTTCTGAATGGCTTTATCGAGAGCGGAGACGGTCTGGCGGTAGGTTTGCTCGGCGGCGGCTTTGTCGCCCTTTTCGATAGTCTCGCGCAAAATGCGCAACTGGGTGCGCAGGCTCGATGTGTTGGCGCGATTGGTGGCCGTACGCTTCGTGGTCTGGCGCGCACGTTTCAGCGCCGAAAGATGATTTGCCATGGCTGGTTCGTTACCTTCGTGTATTCAGAGAGATATTCGGGTGGGTCCGAATTCCTTATTATAGGGGAGCATTCCCGACCGGTCAAACCTTTGAGGTTGTTCGAAGGTATGTGGGGACAGCCGCCCTCGGCTAGCTTGCCCTGAGCAAAGCTGAAGGGTCGAGCGAAGCTCGACAGCCGGTCCGTAATTCGAGCGCGGCGGTTCCAAAGATGACGGACGGACTCGATCGCCTGAAGGTACTCATCAACTCCTCGACCCCCATCGTAGTGATGGAGACGTCGGAGGAGATGCACGCCATCAGCATGGTGCGCGCGGCGTGCGGCGAACTCAACATGGTGACCTTCGAGTGGAGCATCGCCGACGGGCTCTTGCGCTGCGGGACGAACGCTCTGCCCGAGGGCCAAAAAGTGTCCCTGCAGGCCCGCATCGACCAGACCACAATCTGGACCCAGGGCGGGCGCAGCCAAACGCAAACACGAACTTCACTCAGCCCCGGCGGCGCGGAAGCGGAAAGACTGGCTCGAGCGGTGAAGTCATCCATGCCAGCCGACAGCACTGCCACAGGCACCGCTGCTGCCATCTACAATACGCGCGACCCAGTGCAGGCGCTGGCCAACATGGAGTCGATGACGGTTGAAGCCGTCTTCATCCTGAAGGATTTTCACCGTCACATGGACGATCCGGTGGTCGTGCGGCGGCTGCGCGACGTGGGGCAGAAATTCGCGACCAATCGGCGCACCGTGGTCATCACCGCGCCCGAAATCGCCGTGCCCGCGGAACTTACCACGCTGGTGGAATATTTCGATCTCCCGTTGCCCGATCGCGACCGCCTGCGCGAAATCATTCACGATATGTTCACCCGGCTCTCGAAAACTTACACATTGAAACTTGAGCTGGACGCTGCTGGCGTGGACGCGATGGCGGCCAATTTGCGCGGACTGGGCGAAGAAGAGGCTGAGCGTGCCATTTCGCAGGCTCTGGTTACGCGATATGCGCTGTGTCCCGAGAGCGTCACCGATGTGCTCGAGGCCAAGAAGCAACTGCTGCGCCATTCGGGCATGCTCGAGTTCGTCGAGGCCTCCGACAACATGGCCGCTGTCGGTGGCTTGGAGAACTTGAAGCGCTGGCTGGGCCAGCGTCGCGGAGCCTGGGAAGATGCGGCGCGCGAATATGGTCTGGAACCGCCGCGCGGCATGATCATCCTGGGCGTGCAGGGATGCGGTAAGTCGCTGTGCGCGCGCGCCGTGGCCGGGGAGTGGAAACTGCCGCTGGTGAAGTTCGACACGTCGGCGGTCTACGACAAGTACATTGGCGAGACCGAAAAGCGCATTCGCAAAGTCTTTCACGTCGCCGAGGGACTCGCTCCCTGTGTGCTCTGGATTGACGAGTTGGAAAAGGTATTCGCCGGCAGCGGCCCCGATTCAGCCTCCGCCGACGCGGGCGTTTCGTCGCGCCTGCTGGCGTCGTTTCTGTCGTGGATGCAGGATCGCAAGGCGGCCGTATTCGTTGCCGCGACCTGCAACAATGTGACGGTGCTGCCGCCTGAGTTGATCCGCAAGGGACGCTTCGATGAATTGTTCTTCGTCGATTTGCCCAATCAGGCCGAGCGCCAGCAGATCTTCTCGATTCAACTCGCGAAACGCAAGCGTAATCCAGCAGATTTTGATCTGGAAAAAGTTGCCGCTGCCGCGAAGGGATATTCCGGAGCCGAAATCGACGCCGCCGTGCAGGGCGGACTCTATGCTGCGTATTCCGAGAAGAAGCCGCTCTCCACGGAGTTGCTTGTGGATGCCCTGGCGCAGACGGTGCCGCTTTCGACCACGCGCGCGGAGGAAATCGCCGCCTTGCGCGATTGGGCCCGGACCAGAGCGGTGCCCGCGTCGGCTCGGGATGCAGGCTAGTGTCCGCCTCCCATTTGACTCCCTCTTCGCCCCGGGGTACGCTTTAAGTAATGGTAGTGACTTGCCTCCTGGGCATGCGCATTCCGGCTGGTCCCGTCTCCAAGCGAAACCCTGCTTTGCCTGTGAAGTGCAGCAGGCATAGGCGTACATCAATGTCCGCGACTGCCGGGCTCGCTCGGCCGGACAGCCGGGGGCGGCTGTCCCCACATGGGTTGTCAAAGAAACTGAATGAAGAAAAGCATCGGAGTTAGTCCCAACATCGAGACCTTGTTCGGCACGCGCGATGAGAATGTGCGTTTGCTGGAAGACGGGCTCAACATCACCATTAATCTGCGGTCGAACGCGATCGAACTGGAAGGCGCGGCGCGGGATGTGGCGCGCGCCGAGCAGGTCTTCGCCGACTACGAAACCTTGCAGCGCTCGGGCTACACTTTCAACAACGGCGACCTCAACAGCATGATGCGTGTGCTGACTTCCGATCCCAATACGACCCTGCGCGGATTGGCGGATGCCGGGCGCCAGCGCTCGTTTGGGCGCCGTACCGTGCAGCCCAAGAGCAGCAACCAGCGTCGTTATCTCGAAACCATCGAGGGGCACGACATGGTGTTTGGGATTGGTCCGGCTGGCACCGGCAAGACTTACCTTGCTGTGGCAATGGCGATCTCCGCGCTGCTGGCCAAGCGGGTGAACCGCATTATCCTGGCGCGTCCGGCAGTGGAAGCGGGCGAGCGCCTGGGGTTTCTGCCAGGCACGTTGCAGGACAAGATTGATCCTTATCTGCGGCCGCTGTACGACGCCTTGTATGACATGCTCGATCCCGAAAAAGTGGATCGCTACCTGGAGAAGAACGTCATCGAGATCGCTCCCATCGCTTTCATGCGCGGGCGCACGCTGAACGATTCGTTCGTCATTCTGGACGAAGCGCAGAATACGACCTCAGAACAGATGAAGATGTTCGTCACGCGCCTCGGATTCAACTCGAAGGCGGTGATCACCGGCGACGTCACCCAGATCGACTTGCCTAACGCTCGCCGCAGCGGGCTGCTCGAGGCGATGGACGTGCTGAAAGGCGTGAACGGACTGGCGTTTGTGCACTTCGACGAAACCGACGTGGTGCGTCACCATCTGGTGCAGCGCATCGTTCGCGCCTACGACGAGCACAAGACGCGCGTGGCCGAGCAGCAGATGTTGTTGCTGGCCGAGCCCAGGCATGCTGACGCGGCGAGCGCCGAAAAGCAGGCGGCAGCGGCTGCGAACGAAGCGGCTGTGAACCAACAGAAGTCGACGTCCGCCGAAGCGAAGGGATAAAGCCGTACACGTTGGGTGGGGAGGGCCGCGGTTCGGGCCCTCCTGTTTGATTTTGGGCCGCATGCTGAAGAGAGAAGGTTGTCGAAAACAGTTTGGTGATTCTGGAAAAGCAAGTCGCGGGGTTGAACCAGGACATGCTGGAGCGCTTTGTGTTGCGCGCGCGGAAGGCCGTAGGCCTGCGAGGAACGGTGAATGTGCTGGTGACCAGAAGTGCAGCCGTGCGCGCGCTGAACCGGCAGTTCCGCAGCCAGGACAAGGCAACCGATGTGCTGTCGTTTCCGTCAACTTTCCCCGCCTCGGAGTCTCGCAAAGGATCCAAGCTGGCCGGTGACGTCGCCATCTCCGCCGACATTGCCGGGCAAAATGCCGTCCGGCTCGGTCATCCCGCGGCCCAGGAAATTAAGATTCTGGCGCTGCACGGGATACTTCATCTGGCGGGCTTTGACCACGAGCGCGATAATGGTGAGATGGCGCGCAAGGAAGCGAAGTTGCGCCGGACGCTCAGGCTGCCGGCTGCCTTGATTGAAAGAGTCCAGCCTGAAAGAGTCCAGCCCGAAAGAGTCCAACCCGCCGGTAGACAATCCTCGAAACTCCAGCGTGGCACGACGCGCGCTCCAGGAGCGCGGAGGATGGCATGAATTTCGGCGTCGCCGTCGCGCTTCTCCTCCTGCTGGGATTGCTGACGCTGGTCTCTTACGTGGATCGTGTCTATCAGGAAGTCGGGAAATTCCTCTCCCGCGAATTCCAGGACAACATCGACGTCTTTGAGCAGAAGATCGAACCGGAACTCGGAGTAGCCCGCACCCGGGCCTCGCTGTCGATGGCCGTGCTGACGCAGCTCACCATGGCGGCGATTGCTCTGCTCATTGGTTTTCTGGTTTTCAGCGACCAATCCTGGGGTATTTACGAGATCTTGCAGGCGACGATTAGCCTGATCCTCATGGTCATCGTGTGCAACCGCTTTCTGCCGTTCGTATTCTTCTCGCGTACGAAGGGGGAGTGGCTGATTCACTGGACCCTGGTTCTAAAGATATTGATCTACCTGGTGATGCCGGTGACGATCGTGCTGGGCTTCCTGCAGTCGGTGGCTGCACTGACCAAGCAGAACACCACCGAACAGCCGGAGACCTCGGCCGAGGCGGTGGATGCGTTGATCGAAGCGGGCCAGGAAGAGGGCATTATTCAGGAGGGCGACCGCGACTTGATCCAGTCGGTGGTCGAATTCAGCGGCAAGACGGTGCGCGAGGCGATGCAGCCGCGTCCCCAGATGTTTGCCGTTCCCACGGATACGACGGTCGAGCACTTCATCGAATTGCTGCGCGTTAAGCACTACTCGCGCGTGCCCGTGTATGAAGGCAACATCCATAATATTAAGGGGATCGTCTACGCGCAGGACGTGCTGCAAGTGCCGGACAGCGAAGCGCACGTCCGCATCCTGGATACGATCATGCGGCGCGACGTGTATTTCGTGCCGGAGAGCAAGCTGGGGAGTGATCTGCTTCGCGAAATGCAGAAGCAGAATATCCGCATGGCGATTGTGGTGGACGAATACGGCGGCGTAGCCGGACTGGTCACGATCGAAGATCTGGTGGAAGAGATCGTGGGCGAGATCCGCGACGACCATGAAAAGCCGGAGATCGTGCGGGAAGGCGAGCGCTCGTTCATCGTTGCCGGCGGCATGGACGTGGACCGCCTCGATGAACTCTTTGGCAGCAAGCCGGAAGGAAAAGAGTCGGCCACCATAGCCGGCCTGGTGAGCGAACTTGCTGGCCGAATTCCCCGCAAGGGAGAGGTGGTGCAGGAAGATGGCTTACGCTTTGAGGTTCTGGAATCCACCGACCGCAAAGTGGAACGCGTACGAGTCAGCGCGGTGCAGCCCCAGCAGTTGAAACTGATATGAAAACAGCTTCTAGCTTCTAGCTCCTAGCTTCTAGCTAAATCCCTTTGCGATTGAGTTCCGTATGTACATGTTTGCGCGGTCGAGTGCGACGCAGGAGGCGTAAATGGAACAGCGCGTAAGCATCATCACGCTTGGCGTGGCAGATTTAAAGCGCAGCAGGGAGTTCTACGAGCGCCTCGGATGGCGGCGGTCAATGGCCAAGGCTGAGGGTGTCGTATTCTTTCAGGCGGGAGGAATGGCCCTTGCGCTGTATCCGCGGTACGAACTGGCAAAAGATGCGAATGTTGCCCCCCATGGAGACGGCTTCAGGGGAATATCGCTTGCCTACAATGCCCGCAATCGTGGCGAAGTTGACTCGGTGCTCGAAGATGCTGAGGCCGCAGGCGCAAAGCTCCTAAAGGCGGGCCAGGAAGCCTTCTGGGGCGGCTATTCCGGCTACTTCTCTGATCTGGATGGGTTTCTATGGGAAGTTGCCTGGAATCCATCCTTCCCGATGGCGGAGGACGGAAGTCTTCGGATACCGGAATAATTCAGCTATTAGCTTTTAGCTTCTGGCTTCGAACCCAAGCAGCTTCCTAAACAGGATCTTGTTGGCGGCTGCGCACGCCGCTCGATTTGTAGCCTAAGATGAAAGAGTGGTTAGAAGTTGTAGTTAGAAGCTAGTAGCTAGAAGATAGAAGCTGATACCTTATGCCATTCCGCTCCGGTTTCGTTTGCATTCTCGGCCGCCCTAATTCGGGCAAGTCCACCCTGCTCAATGCGCTCGTGGGCGAGAAACTGGCGATTATCTCGCCCAAGCCTCAAACCACGCGGAACCGCATTCAGGGCGTGGTCCACGTTCCCAAGCGCAACGGCAAGGGCGGCGGGCAGATCGTGCTGCTTGATACTCCTGGAGTCCACAGGCCGGACAGCTCTCTGGGCCGCAAGATGATGGTCGAGGTGCGCGAAGCGCTGGAGGGCTGCGACCTCGTGCTGGTAATGATGGATGTCGCGCGCAAGTTCGATCCCCGCGACCAGTTTGCGCTCGATTTGCTGCGACGGCCGCGGACGAAAGCATTTCTGGTCCTGAACAAGGTCGACCTGATCCGGGAGAAATCCAGGCTGCTGCCTCTGATCGAGCAATACCGCAAGCTCTATGACTTCAGCGAAGTGATTCCCATTTCCGCGCTTAAGCGTAAAGGACTGGACACGCTTTTGGAGATGGTGATCTCGGCTCTCCCGGCGGGCCCGGCATATTTTTCCGAAGATCAAATTACCGACCAGCCGGCGCGGTTCATGGCTGCGGAAATCATTCGCGAGCAGGTGCTGCTGAATACCAGCGAGGAGATTCCCTACGCGACCACCGTGATCGTCGATAACTTCGAGGAAGGGGCGAGGCTCACCCGAATCGCGGCGACCATCTATTGCGAGCGCGAAGGGCAGAAGGGAATTCTGGTGGGTAAGGGCGGCAAGATGCTCAAGAAGATTGGTACTTCGGCCCGTTTGCAAATCGAGCGCATGCTGGGAACCAAGGTGTTTCTCGAACTGTACGTAAAGGCAGAACCGGGCTGGCGGGATTCGCGCCGGTTCGTGGAAGAACTTGACTGGCGCCGGCAATTGGAGCACAGGATGATGGAACATGTGACCCCGGAACGCGGGAGGGAAGAGCAGGGCGCACCGATCAGAATCGCGAGCAACGGCGGAAACCACACAGAAGACTGAGCTTCTGTTATGTGGCGAACGCCCCAAATGACGCGGCCATTGCGAGATTTGAGTCGTGCCACTAGAATCGAAACAGGCCGCGCTCCACGGGCGGATACAGGACCATCGAGCCAACCATGGAAGCTGGGGCTTCTTCCGAGGAACACTCTCCGGGGCACGACTTCGATCCAGACAGGCTGAGTCTGCGCGTGCGAGTCACGCTCGCGGCTGACCGGAAGTCCGTGGATCCGGTCGTGGCGCAAGTGATGCAGGCTGTCCGCGACATGAAGTGCGTCGACGGCAAGGAAGATGCCATTGAACTCGCCCTGCAGGAGGCGTTGGCCAATGCCGTGGTTCATGGCGCCAAGGAAGATCCCAGCAAAATCGTAGAGTGCGTGGTGGCTTGCGACGAGCAACGCGGCGTCCTAATCATCGTGCGCGATCCCGGGCTGGGGTTCGATCCCCAGACAATTCCCAGCTGCACCGTGGGCGAGAATCTCTATTCCAATCACGGCCGCGGAATTTTCCTCATCAATCAATTGATGGATGAGGTGAAGTTCCATAAGAACGGTACCGAGATCCACATGGTGAAGCGGTAGGTTCTGCGCTCTGCGCCGTGGGGCTGCGGAGTTCTGCACGCGACTCCTGAGGCGCACAACAATTGTTTCGCGGCACTCGCCGAATGTTAACCTTGCTGCATGCCTGACGGTCCTGATGTACGCCCATCTCCCAAACCTGCTCGATCCCGCGCGGCGGTCGCGTTTGCTCTGGTTCTCGGAGTGTTCCTCGGTGTGATTTTTGTCGGCTCGATGGGAGCGCTGATGCTCTCGCGACATTCCGGGCGAGCCCTGTTGAGCCATATCTGGACGGCGATGACCGGCAGAACCCTCAGCATCGATGTAAGCCAGCCCACTGTGGTCGATCGCATTCAGCGCCTGCAGCGGTTGGAGACGGTGGTTTACGCCATGGACAAACTGGTGGCCGGCGCGAAAGAAAGCTCCATCTTTCCGGATTTTCTGGCCGGAGATCGGCTGTTGATGTTGGTGCACGGTGAAGTTGTCGCCGGCCTTGATTTCTCGAATCTGAAGCCGGGCGACGTCAGAGTGGATGGCAAGCAGGTTCACTTGCATCTTCCCATGCCACAGGTGTTCAGCACTCGCATCGACAGCGCAAAGACCCGCGTATATTCCAGGCAAACTGGGTTGCTGGTACCCACCGATCCGAATCTGGAAACGCAAGTGCGACAGGAGGCGGAACGCCAGCTGCAAGAGGCCGCCGTAGCCGATGGCATTTTACGAACCGCCCAGCAGAATGCCGCTTCGACGATCACCAGTCTGTTGCAGGGTTTGGGATTCGAGAAGATTGACTACGACTAACAGCGATTTCATAAGCTGGCGAACTCAAGCACAACAATCTCTGGATTCGATCCCAGGCGCAGTGGCGGTCCCCAGGTTCCTGCTCCGCTCGAAGTGAAAACCTGCATCTCCCCGATCCGGCTTAAGCCGTACACAAACTGGCGGTAAATCCGCCGCGCCATCCAGCTCCAAGGTATGAACTGCCCAAGGTGCGTATGCCCGGATAGCTGCAGAGAAACGCCCGCAGCCTCCGCGATTTCCGGGCGGTCGGGAGCGTGCGTCAACAGGATGCTGGCGCGGTCGCGATCCAAGCCGACGCCGCGTAGCACCGACGCAAAGTGCCCGTCTTGCGCCGCATTCCGGTACGGCACACCAATAATCTGCAAACCCTCCACTTCCACCTTCTCATTGCTGAGCACGCGCACCCCGGCCGCCGCAATGGCACCGAGATATTTGCTGTCGTCTCCAAACTGCTCGTGATTTCCGGCGACAAAATACACGCCTTGTGGCGCGGTCAGCTCGTTCAATGGCGCCGCTGCCCGCCCCGCGTCAATGGCCGTGCCGTCATACAGATCACCGGCAATAAAAATTGCGTCCGGCTCTTCCTTCAAGATCTTCGCAACCAAGCGTCGCAGAAACCTGCCGTTTCGCACGTGTCCCAGGTGCACATCACTGATTAACGCCGCTGTTCGCCCGTGCCACGCCGCTGGCAGATTCGCGAGCCGCACCGTGGTTCGCGTGATTCGCGTCCAGCCCGCATTGAAAACCCCGTAGAGTCCCGCTGCGACGGCAGTACTGAACAGTACTTCCACGATCCGATGAAAGTTAACCTGTAGCCCGGCCATCCCAGCGACTTCGAAAATAACCCACGAGGAAACCGCCGCGACGAAAAGAAAAGTCAGCAGACCTACCCAAACCGCGGCAGCCCTGTAAAACACGCGCACAGCAGCATTTGTATAGCGAAAGGCGAGTAGCGAGGCAGCAACAAAGCTCACCGACAACAAGCCGAGGATCAGCCCGATCCACCGTGCCCCAGGAGGGTGGCCCGCTGCTGGAGCAAACGTCCACGTCTCATAGAGTAGAAAATGTGTCAGAAAAAGAACCGACTGAAGAACTGCAATGAAACCGATGAGCCGCTTTCGTACTCGCATGGTGCATTAGATTCGCCAAACCGAGATTCGATTGTTCTCCTAAGCCGAAAAATTTGGGATACGACTAAGAGGTGGGGTAGGACCAGATCATGGCTCGGTGTTCCCAGCAACCGACGGCGACATTGCCAAAGTGTGGCCGCGACGTGCAAGCTGGTATCCATGCCAGAATTGCCGGATATCTCTGCCTACATTAGCGCACTGGAATCGCGGATACTTGGCCAGCCACTGGAACACATTCGGCTGAATAGTGCCTTTTTGCTGCGAACTGCGCAGCCGCCGCTGGCGAGTGCAGAGGGCCGCATGGTTCGCGGTCTGCGGCGAATTGGTAAGCGCATCGTGATCGGAGTTGACAACGATGTCTGGCTAGCGCTTCATTTGATGATTGCCGGCAGGTTGCACTGGCGGGCGCCGGAAGCAAAGCTGGCCGGCCGTCGGAGTCTGGCAGCTTTCGACTTTCCCAATGGTTCTCTGGTTCTTACCGAAGCCGGCACAAAACATCGCGCCTCCTTGCACGTACTTCAAGGCGAGGAGAGCTTGCGTTCCATAGATCCTGGAGGAGTCGACATCTTCTCCAGCGACCTCGATTCGTTTCGCGCCGCGCTCGCGGCCGAAAATCACACTCTCAAGCGGGCGCTTACCGATCCTCGTCTTGTGAGCGGTATCGGCAATGCGTATTCAGACGAGATCCTGCACGCGGCGCAACTATCGCCCATCACCCTCACCCAAAAATTGGGAACACACGAGTGGGAGCGACTATTTGCTGCGACCCGCCACACGATCGAATACTGGGTCGACCGCCTCGTCGCCGAAGCAAAGACCGGCTTCCCCGAAAAGGTCACTGCGTTTCGCAGGGGGATGGCAGTGCACGGACGCTATGGCGAGCCGTGTCCGAGATGCGGCGACAATGTTCTGCGCATTCGCTATGCCGACAAAGAGACGAACTACTGCGCGCGCTGCCAGACTGGTGGCAAGGTTCTGGCGGATCGCAGTCTGTCTCGCCTGTTGGGATCGGACTGGCCACGGACCCTGGAAGAGTTGGAAGCTCTAAAGAGAAGGTAAAAAAACGGCTTCCGGCTTCCGGAAAAGCCTTCGAACGGGGGCCGGACGCCGGACGCCGGAAGCCGACGCCGGAAGCCGTTCCTATTCTTTCGCCGCGATTGCCAACGCTTTCATCTTCCGGTAAAGGTGGCTGCGCTCCAACCCCAGCACCTCCGCCGTGCGGCTCACATTGCCGTGGTTCTGGTCGAGGGTTTTGAGGATGTAGTCGCGCTCGTAAGCATCGCGAGCCTGGTGCAGGGTGGAAAATTCACTCTTGGGCGCGCGCCGGCTGCCTTCGCGGTAAACCAAGGGCGGCAAATGTTTGCTGTCGAAGCGCGTGGTCGTGGGGTTCATGATCACGATGCGCTCAATCACATTGCGTAACTCGCGCACATTGCCCGGCCAGGAGTAGCGCATGAGTATTTCAATGGCGTCATCGGTGATTTCCCGCGGCCGGCGTCCATACGTCGCCGCCAGTTCTTTCAGGAAATGCCGCGTAAAAAGAGGGATATCCTCTTTGCGCTCGCGCAAGGGCGGGACAAAGAAGGGAATCACATTGAGCCGGTAGAAAAGATCTTCCCGGAAGTTGCCACGCGATATTTCTTCATCCAGATCTTTGTTGGTCGAGGCGATCACGCGAACGTCGACTGTGATCGTTTCATCGCTTCCGACGGGCGTGAAGCGCTGCTCCTCGAGCGTGCGCAACACTTTCGATTGCGTCTTCAGACTCATGTCGCCGACTTCATCCAGGAAGAGCGTTCCTCCGTGAGCTCTCTGAAACTTGCCTTCCTTGTCGGTGGTCGCGCCGGGGAACGATCCCTTACAGTGTCCAAACAGTTCGCTCTCGATCAGATCTTCGGGAATCGCAGCGCAGTTGACTTCGACGAAAGTTTCGTCCTTGCGCAGGCTCTGGCCGTGAATCGCGTGAGCCACGAGTTCCTTGCCCGTACCGGATTCGCCGTAGATCAAAACACGGCCATTGGTCGGCGCCATTAAGCCAATCTGCTGGCGCAGAGCCTTCATCGGGATGCTGTCGCCCACGATGATGCTCTTCACCTGAAGCTGCTTCTTCAGGTCAACGTTCTCCCGGTGCAGTTTCTTGGACTCAATGGCGTTCTTGACCAGGATCAAAGTTTTTTCGAGGGAGAGCGGTTTTTCCAGAAAGTCGTAAGCGCCCAATTTCGTCGCGCGCACCGCGGTCTCAATGGTTCCGTGGCCAGAGATCATAATGACTTCGGGAGGATTGTCGAACTCGCGAATCCTTTCCAGAGTCTCCAGGCCGTCGACACCGGGCAGCCAGATATCGAGCAGCACGACGTCAAATGGGGCTTTGCGCAGAAGGTCGAGGCACGCTTCGCCGCTCCCCGCCGAAGCGGTGGAATACCCTTCGTCAGCGAGGATGCCGGCGAGGGAGTCGCGAATTCCGTCTTCGTCATCAACGATGAGGATGTTATGCATGGTGGACGGCGGCCGCTGCCGGCGTGGGTTCGAGGACTACGGGAAGTTCGACGATGAAACGCGTGCCGACGGGATGGTTTTCTTCTATGCGGATCGAGCCATGATGATCTTCTACGATGCGGCTCACGATGGCCAAACCAAGCCCGGTGCCGCGTTTCTTGGTGGAGAAATATGGCAAGAAGAGTTTTTCCTTGAGTTCGCGGGTTACGCCGTGGCCGGAGTCGGCAACGGTGATCTCCACCGCGTCGCGGGTCGCCACCAAGGCAGTCGAAATTTCTATCTCCCGCACCACTGAAGCTTGCGATGCCTCCGCAGCATTGTCGACCAGATTGGCTACAGCGCGTTTGATCGCCTCGCTATCGGCCAGGATTTTCGGTAGATCGGCGGCCAGCGATTTGTGGACGTCAATTCCCTCCAGCCGGCCGTTGAACATCGAGAGCGCGTTCTCGATGACTTCGTTAATGTCGGCCGGCTGCGGTTTGGCGACGGGGAAGCGCGCCAGGGTGGAGAACTCGTCCACCAGCCGGCGCACGGTCTCGACTGCCCCGGCAATCGTTTCCGCGCAGGAACGCACCACCCCGAGCGACGCGGGATCGGTTGGAGTGGCTCGGTCCAGATGCCGTTGAATGCGCTCCGCCGACAATGCGATGGGCGTCAGCGGATTCTTGATTTCATGCGCGACCCGGCGTGCCACCTCCCGCCACGCTGCCTGCTTCTGGGCTTTCAGGAGGTCGGAGAGATCTTCGAACACGACGACATAACCGGAGCCCTCGCCGTGATGCCTGAGGGTGGCGACGGTCACGGCGACGTTCAACGATGTCCGAGGCAACTGCATCTGCATCTGGCTGGTGGTCATGCCCATGCGATCGGCGCGCCGGAGCAGAGGTTCGAAATCTTCCAGAACCTCGGTGGGGAACACATCGGTCAGAGACGCGCCCCGGAGAATCTGAGGCCCACCGTCACGTCCGGCGTCGGGATGAAACATGCGCAGCAAGGCCTGATTGACGTGGGTCACGAGCCGCCCGGCATCCAACGAGAGCACGCCGGTCGGAATACTCTCGAGGATGGTTTCCATTTGACGGCGGCGCTGGTCGAGCTCCGCATTGGCCGCGCTCAGGTCGCGGCTGGAAGCCTCAATCTGCCGCCGGCTGCCTTCCAGATCCTCCGCCATGCGGTTGAAGGAGCGCACCAGGTCGCCAATTTCGTCGGCGGCGCTGACGGGCACGCGATAGTCGAGGCGTCCGCGCGAGATCTCCTGTGTGGCTTCCGCCAGCGCTGACAGCGGTCGCGTCACCAGTTTGGCCAAAAAAAGAGCGAGCCATGTCGTGACAAACAAGACCATCATGGTCAGCAACAGAAGCAGGCCCATGTAAGTCTGGCGCACTCGACGCCGTTCGCGGCTTAGCTGAAAGTAGCGCTGCTGGCTGGCCTCCACCTGGCGCACGGTCCGCGAAAACTCCCGTGGAAGCGGAATCGCCACCAGAATCAAGCCTCCGCCCGGAACTGGAGCGCTGCCCAGCGTGTATTCCATCTCCTGCCAGGTAAATTGAGCGGGATGTCCCAAGGCCGCATCGGCCAGCGGCAGTCTGGTCTTCAGGACCGGCCACGGGGCCGGTACATTGAAACTGGCCTCTGCGTTGCCGTCCCGCACCGCTACGGCGAATCCGCCTTGCAGGGTCAGTTCGTGGTGCTGAAACTCGCTCACCACGCCCGAGAATCCGCGCCCGGAAAAGCCGCGTTCGGTCTCTGGAGACCCCGCAATGGCAAACGCTTCGGCCCGCGCGTTCTGCATGGCATAGGTAGCCAGCAGCGTAGCCATGGCGTGCGTGTCGGCCCGCACTTCCTCTACGGGGGTCGAGAACCATTTGTCAATGGAGCGGTTCATCAGGCCGTAGGCAAACCAGTACATCACCATCACCGGCACAGATGACAGCAGCAGCGCGCCGGCGACCATGCGCGTCCGAAACTTCGATCCCAATACTCCAAGGCGGCGCTCGGCGAACAATTTCAGCAGGTTGCGAACCAGTACAAAAAACAGCGCGACAAACAGAAGCGAGATGAGCACCGAAAGGGCATAGAACACAACCGTCAACTGGTTGGTCTCTGGACGCAGGATGGTCGCGTCGAACGCAGTTTGTGAAACCAGCAGGACGAGCAGCAGAAAAACAGAAATCGCGAGCAGAATGATGACCTGCTTGCGGTGCGAGCGCTTCTGAGGCGGGATTGAAGTTGACGGTGTCACTGGGATTTCCGCTTCCAGGCGCGCCTGGTCTGCCACAAACTCCAAATCGCCAGGACGTGCAAGTCATTATAGATGCACAGCGCGGACCTTAGCTGCACCAGGCACGCAGCGACTCTGTTCAGTTATCGGTTGAACGTGTCGGGTGAAGGGTGTGGGAGCGGGCGCCGCTCACCGCAGGCGATTTCGTTTGCCGGAGATCTCCTCAATCATGGCGTCATAAGCGAGCTTAGGCTTATAGGCGCGGTCAAACGGCAGTGCCGCTCCGCGCGTACCGTGCGAGTGGGATCCGATCCAGGAGTATTTGTCCGTGAATCCCCAGGTTTGAATCGCGGTACAGCCTGGACTATGCAGGCACCCCCGAACCACGCCCCGATACACCTCTGCCTGGCGAAGAAGATCGTCGTTCCGCACCAGGCCACTAGAGTCCAAGGCGAGGGACACGTCGAGTTCCGTGATGTGAACCTGAACCCCCAACGCGGTCAGACGCGTGATATTGGCGGCGATGGCCGCAGTGTCGAGGTCAAGCTGCGAGATGTGCAACTGCAGGCCGACTCCATCGATGGGGACGGCACGACGCTTGAAATCCTTCACCATCGCGTAGACCGCATCGGACTTGCGGTTGAGCCCTTCGCCCTCCGCTTCGTTGTAGAAGAGCAGCGCCTGCGGGTCAGCCTCATGCGCCCAGCGAAAAGCCTGCTCGATATACGCAGTGCCCTTTCCCGACAGTCCGATGCCGGGCTGGTTGTACCAGAGCGAATCCTTGACAAGGCCGCTCGCATCCAGAGCCTCATTCACCACATCCCAGGCGAAGACTTGGCCGGCGTAATGCTTCATCTCTGTGGTAATGTGCTGTTGCAACAAGCCGGACAACTGAGCCGGCGTGAAGTGGCCTTGCACCAGCCAATCGGGATTATTGTGATCCCAGACCAGACAGTGTCCGCGAACTTTCATGCCGTGCGCCTGCGCGAAGCGGACGACTTCATCGCCCTCGCGGAAATCGAATGTGCCGGCGTTCCGCCGCACGACCCACCACTTCATCACATCCTCAGGCTCGACCATGTTGAATTCGCGAGCCAGCGTTGCCGAGTAAGCAGCCTCGGAAAACAGGGATGGACGAACGGCAGCGCCCACCAGCAGATGGGCTTGGTCGGCTGCTTGCCGCAACCCGAGGGAAGGCGTCACCGCGGTTGCGATTAGCGATATAGCCAGGAAGCAAACCTGGCGGCATAGGATTGACATCAAGTGTGCCTATTCCTCTTACGTAAAGCTCGTACCCATCACTTAACGCCAGGCAGAAAACGCTGTAAAGGGCATTCGTCACATTTGGGCTGTGATTTTCCACAATAGCTCTTGCCCACTCCAACGATGAGCCCGTGCATCTCGTTGTAGATCTGTACCAGCGCCGTGCGCGCGGCCGTGCTCATCGCAGAGGGGGGGTGAGCGGCGCCGCGGATGCCTGATTCCAGTTGCCCCGCAGGCTTCGCGGGCATTCGTTCCTGCTGGTGAACCACCGGCGCCAAGGCCTGCTGGAACAGTTCCCGAATTTCCTCGTAATCCGTTTTCTCCGGCAGAATCCCGTGCCGATTAAGGATGCGCCGGGTATAGGCGTCCACCACGAACACCGGATGATTCCCTGCATAGAGCAGGATCGAGTCTGCGGTTTCCGGCCCCACCCCGTTCAAGCTGAGCAACTCTTCGCGAAGTTTGTCGGTCGGCTGAGCGAAAAGTTGATCCAGCGAGCCCCTGTACTTCCCATCAAGAGAGGCCACGAATGTCTTGAGCCGCGCGGCTTTCTGGCGGAAATAACCGGACGGACGAATTAGGCGCTCGAGTCTGCGCAGCGATACTTTCCGAATTCCTTCGATGCTCAATACCTGCGCTGTACGCAGGTTTGCTAGAGCTAGTACCACGTTGGTCCACGCAGTGTTCTGCGTCAGGTAGGCCCCGACGATGACTTCAATGCGCGTTTCGGCTGGCCACCAGTGCTGCGGTCCCCACACACGATAAAGGGCGCGATAGTACTGCAGAATTTCATTTTCTTTTTCTTTTTGTGCTCGCGACAAATTAGGAATTCCTTAGTCCGAGTCTAATTGACTCCGCTCTTCGGTGGTTACGCCGTTCCCCAGAAGGTGACTAAAACTTACTGAAGTGCATGTACCTGGGCCGGCAGACGGCCCATCCGCCGCGAGAAAAGCGGCATTTGGCGCGGAGTCCAGCGGAAATACGAGCCCGCGCGTGAAACTTAACGTCAGGTCCAAGTACCAAAGTTACTGGTGAAGTAATCCACTTGCGTTGACAATTTGTGTCAACGCGAATGAGCTGCGTCTCTCCCCATGATGGGCGGCCGTTTGCGCTATGCCTGCACAAGTGCGCGGCATCGTTCCACCCACGTGGATAGGAGATCTGGGTATGTCTCAACGGCTGGGTGACCTTCTCGTCAAAGAGAAGATCATTACCCCAGAGCAGTTGGAACAAGCGAGTAAGGTCCAGAAGGAGCAGAGCTGTCGCCTGGGGTCTGCCCTGGTGAAGCTTGGCTTCCTCACGGACGAGGACGTCACCAATTTCCTCTCCCGCCAGTATGGTGTTCCCGCCATCAACCTTTCCTACTTCGAGATTGATCCTGCAGTCGTCAAGCTGATTCCGTTCGAGACCGCCAAGCGCTACCAGATTCTTCCGTTGAGCCGCGTGGGCGCCTCGCTCACTATCGCGATGGTCGATCCCACCAACGTCTTCGCGATGGACGATATCAAGTTCATGACCGGCTTCAATATCGAGCCGGTCGTCGCCTCGGAAAGCTCCATCCTGGCGGGAATTGAAAAGGCCTACGGTTCGACCAAGGAAGAAGATCTTGAGACCGTGATGCAGTCGATGTCGGAGATGGGCGACAGCGACGTCGAACTGCAATCGGAAGAGCAGCAGATGGAGTTGGCCGAACTGGAGAAAGCGGCCGACGAAGCTCCTGTCGTCAAGTTGGTCAACGTGGTTCTGGGCGATGCGGTGAAGCGCGGCGCAAGCGACATCCACATCGAGCCTTACGAAAAGGAATTCCGGGTCCGGTTCCGTATTGACGGCATTCTGCAGTCCATCATGTCTCCGCCGTTGAAGTTGAAAGACGCCATCACCTCCCGCCTGAAGATCATGTCGAAGCTCGACATCAGCGAAAAGCGTCTGCCGCAAGACGGCCGCATCATGCTGAAGATGAACGTCGGCGGCCGCAAGAAGCAGCTCGACTTCCGCGTGAGCACGCTGCCTACGTTGTGGGGCGAGAAAATCGTGCTCCGGTTGCTCGACAAAGAAAACCTGCGTCTTGACATGACCAAGCTTGGCTTCGAGGCCGAGTCGCTGGTGAAGTTCGAAAAAGCCATTCTGAAGCCTTACGGCATGGTGCTGGTTACGGGACCGACGGGATCGGGCAAGACCAACACGCTCTATTCGGCGATCTCGCGCCTGAACCAGCCCGACACCAACATCATGACCGCGGAAGATCCAGTCGAATTCCAATTGGGCGGCGTCAACCAGGTGCAGATGAAGGAGCAGATCGGATTGAACTTTGCCGCCGCTCTCCGATCGTTCCTGCGGCAGGATCCCAACATCATTCTCGTCGGCGAAATTCGCGATTTTGAAACCGCCGAAATTGCCATCAAGGCCGCGCTCACGGGCCATCTTGTGCTCTCCACGCTGCACACCAACGGCGCACCGGAAACCATCACCCGCCTGATGAACATGGGCATTGAACCGTTCCTGGTGGCTACGTCTGTCCATCTCATCTGCGCGCAGCGCCTGGTACGGCGCATTTGCAAGGACTGCATCGAGGTGATGGATGTACCTGCGCAGACTCTGCTGGACGCAGGCTTTACTCCCGAAGAATCCAAGAGCGTGAAGATCCAGAAGGGCAAAGGCTGCGGGGTCTGCAACAACACGGGATACAAGGGCCGTTGCGGATTGTACGAGGTCATGGAGGTCGACGACGAGATTCGCGAACTGGTTTTGGTCGGAGCGTCGGCGGTTGAATTGAAAAAGAAAGCCATCGAGCGCGGCATGATCACGCTGCGCCGCAGTGGATTGATCAAGGTGGCGGCGGGGATGACCACGCTCGAGGAAGTCGCCCGCGAAACGATTCATTGATTCGGAAGCGGGTAGTAACTGAAAGGGAAGGACCTTTATGGGTTTGTCGTTAAGCGATCTGCTTAAAAGAATGCTGGAGATGAACGGCAGCGATCTGCACATCACCACCAATTCGCCGCCCCAGATCCGTGTGCATGGACATCTGGTGCCGCTCGATTTGCCGCAGATGACGCCAGCCGAGACCAAGCAACTGGCCTACAGTGTCATGACCGATGCCCAGAAACACCGCTTCGAAGAAAGTCTCGAGCTCGACTTCTCATTCGGATTGAAGGGACTGGCTCGCTTCCGCGCCAACGTATTCAACCAGCGCGGAGCCACGGCGGCAGTCTTTCGTTTAATCCCTTTCGAAATCAAGTCGTTCAACCAACTCGGTTTGGCCCCAGTTGTCAGCAAGCTCTGCGATAAGCCCCGCGGCCTGGTGCTGGTCACCGGGCCCACCGGTTCGGGCAAATCCACCACGCTCGCGGCCATGATCGACAAGATCAATAGTGAGCGTCACGACCACATTCTGACGATCGAAGATCCGATCGAGTTTGTGCACATGAACAAGAACTGTGTGGTCAACCAGCGTGAACTTCACGCCGATACCAAGAGCTTCACGGACGCGTTGCGCGCCGCGCTTCGTGAAGATCCGGACGTGGTGCTCATCGGCGAAATGCGTGATCTCGAAACCATCGAGTCGGCCTTGCGCATCGCCGAAACCGGCCACTTGACCTTTGGCACGCTGCACACCAACTCGGCGATTTCGACCATCAACCGCATCATTGACGTGTTCCCGGCGCACCAGCAGCCGCAGATTCGCGCCCAGTTGTCGCTGGTCCTGGAAGGCATCATGTGCCAAAGCCTGCTACAGAAGATCGACGGAAAAGGCCGCGCCATGATCATGGAGATTCTGATACCCAACGCGGCCGTGCGCAACCTGATCCGCGAAGACAAAATTCACCAGATCTACTCCTCCATGCAGTCCGGGCAGGAGAAATTTGGAATGCAGACGTTTAACCAGTCGCTGGCCACCGCCTATTTCCAGAAGCAGATTTCGCTGGAAACCGCCATGGCGCGTTCCAGCAATGTGGACGAGTTGCAGGAAATGATCAACCGTGGCGCCAGTTTGTTGAACCGGCCGACCACGGCAGGAACGACTTTGGCGAGAGGGGCTGCTCCGTCCAAGCACTAGGGCGACTGCAGCGTAGATATGCAGCATAAATACACGCACAATTTTCACCCAGCAGCTACATCAGTGAGGAGAAGCTAAACCATGCCAGTCTTTACATTTTCCGGCAAGGACGCATCCGGACAGAAGATTTCCGGGGAACGGATGGCGACGAACAAGCAGGCCTTGGCGCAGTCGCTGCGGCGCGAGCGCATCACCCCCGGCGCGATTCGTGAAAAGGGCAAAGAATTTTCAATGCCCACATTTGGCTCCGGCAAGGTCGGGACCAAGGAGATTGCGATCTTCTTTCGTCAGTTTTCGGTCATGATTGATGCCGGCCTGCCGCTGGTGCAGTGTCTGGAAATCCTGGCGGCTAACCAGGAAAGCCAGTCATTTCAGAAAATTTTGACCGGCGTGCGAACCACGGTGGAAGGCGGCGCTACGCTCGCCAACGCCATGCGCGGCTACCCCGCGGTCTTCGACGACCTCACCACAAACATGATCGAGGCCGGCGAAACCGGAGGTATTCTCGACATCATTCTGCAGCGCCTGGCCACCTACGTGGAAAAGGCCGTGCGCCTGAAAGCAGCAGTGAAGTCCGCGCTGATCTATCCCATCGCGGTGGTCAGCATGGCAGTTTTGATCGTCGGCGCGCTGCTCAAGTGGGTCGTGCCCATCTTCTCCAACCTGTTTGCCGGACTCGGCGTCGATCTGCCTCTTCCCACTCGCATCGTCATGGGGCTGAGCGCTTTCGTGCAGAGTTTCTGGTGGATATTCTTTGTGGCGATCTTTGCTCTCTTCTTCGGGATCAAGCAGATCCGCAAACATCCACGGGGCCGCTACTACTTCGACAAGATGCTGCTCCATATTCCCGTGATCGGGGCGCTGCTGCGCAAGATCGCCGTGGGCCGCTTCACCCGTACCTTGGGCACACTGATCACTTCCGGCGTTCCCATTCTGGAGGGCTTGACCATCACGGCTAAGACATCAGGCAACGCCGTGCTGGAAGAGGCGCTGATGAAGGTGCGCAAAGCCATCGAAGAAGGCCGCACGATCGTCGACCCGTTGCGGGAATGCGGTGTGTTTCCCAACATGGTCACGCAGATGATCGGCGTTGGCGAAGCCACCGGCGCCATGGACTCGATGCTGCAGAAGATCGCTGACTTCTACGAGGAGGAAGTCGACGCTGCCACGAAAGACATGCTGGCCATGCTGGAACCGTTCATCATCGGAACCCTGGGCATCATGATCGGCGGCATCGTGATTTCGCTCTACATGCCGCTGTTCGCCATGATCGCCAAGCTGGCTGGCTAGAAAAGTCAAATGGTGGGGGCCGGGACTCGCTGCGCAACAGCCACGGCCTCCTTAGCCAAAAACGGTGTTAGGACTGGAGCTTAGGACCCGAACACCCAAGGACCGAAGACCTAAAACCGCCGTTCGCAGGACGGCGCGGTTGTTGTTTTGCATCACCGGGATCGCAATGCAATCGACGTTCGACGAGCGCAATTGGCTGATATGGCTGGTCCGGGTACGAATTTTTATCCTGACCCTCCTGCTGGGAATTGAGCTGGCAGTCGCCCAGTTCACTCCGGCGCCGTTACCCCTGCGGCTCTTCGTCAGCACCATTCTTTTCTGGTACAGCCTTTCGCTGTTCTACGTGCTTTTGCTCTCCCTGTGGCAGGAGCACCGGCTGCAGGCCTCGCTACAGGTTCTCACCGATCTCATACTGGTCAGCCTTGTCATCCACGAAACCGGAGGATGGGACAGTTCGCTCAACTTCCTCTATCCGCTGGTCATCATTGTCGCCAGTGTGCTGCTGCCCCGAGCGTGGGCGCAATTGGTGGCGGCCCTGGCATTCATTCTTTACGGGACGGTCCTGGAACTGAACTACTATGGCTTCGTTCCTTCCTACTGCACCACTCATCCCGGACTGAAGACGCTGCAGGCAATCATCTTCGTCAACCTGTTTGCCTTCCTGGCGGTGGCCTATCTTGCGGGACTGCTCACCGCAAAACTGCGGCAGGTCGGCGTACAACTGAAGGACACCAGCGGCGCACTCGAAAGTCTGCAGGCGTTGCACGAAAACATCATCCATTCCATCAGCAGCGGGCTGATCACCACCGGCCTCGACGGGCGAATCACCCTGGTGAACGGCGCGGCTCAACGGCTCCTGGAGCGCACACCCGCGGAACTGCTGGGTGCACCGGTGCATCATCTGTTTCTGGATCCTTTACCCACCGTGGAATCGCAACAGGCTCACGGGGAGGTACGCTTCGATGCTCCTACAAAATTTCGCAAGACGCTCCGGGTGCGGGTAGCAGCCTTGACCGTGCCGGAGCGCGGGGAACTGGGATACGTCTACGTGCTCGACGATCTTACCGAGATTCGACGCCTGGAGCGCGAAGTGCGGATGCAGGACCGTCTGGCCGCCGTCGGCCGATTGGCGGCGGCGATTGCGCACGAAATCCGCAATCCGCTGACTTCCATTGCGGGTTCGGTCAGCATGCTTTCCGGCGTCCCCGAGATGAATGAGGATCACCGCCGCCTGCTCGACATTGTGACGCGCGAGTCGCAGCGGCTGAACAGTATCATTACCGACTTCCTGGCCTACTCGCGCACCAAGCAATATCACTTCGACAGAGTCGACCTCATCCAGCTCGTCGAAGATACGTTGACGCTGATGGATCACCGCATGACGGCGGAGAAGACCGGCATCACGATCGAGCGCCGGTTCCCGGTCGGCCAGGCCTGGACGATGGCCGATGGGGACAAGGTCAAGCAGGTGTTTTGGAATTTCTGTGAAAATGCCGTCCGCGCGATGAAAGGTGGAGGCGCGCTCACCGTCGCGGTCGAGTCCCTCGGGGACGATTGGCAGGTGGGATTTACCGACACGGGAGCGGGCATGAGTCCGCAACAAATCGAAAAGATCTTCGAACCCTTTCAGTCCAACTTCGAGGGCGGCACCGGGCTGGGGCTGGCCATCGTCTACCAGATTGTGCAGGCGCATGGAGGCAAGGTTTGGGCGCGATCCAAGCCCGGGCAGGGAACTACGTTCGTGTTGCGGTTGCACCGCCTCGATGCCGGGCGGCCCGTCTCCACCGATGAGAACACGCCGGATAAGGCTCGCGTGCTGGTCGCGGCCGGAGGGGGTGGGCGTGGCTAAAATCCTGGTCTGCGACGACGAACGTTCCATTTGTGAAATGCTCGACATCTCTCTGCGCCGCGAGGGGCATCGCGTCGAGACCGTCCAGGCTGGGCAGACGGCGAAAAACAAGATCGACGGCGCGCTCTACGACGTCATCATTACCGACATCAAGATGCCCAATATCGATGGCATCGAAGTGCTGCGCCACGCTCACCGGGTTTCGCCCGATTCCGCCGTCATCCTCATCACTGCGGTCGATGATTACGCGGCCGCCGTCGAAGCCGTAAAAGCGGGAGGCGCCACCGACTATATTCGCAAGAGTCCCGGGCTGGTCGACGAAATCAAGCTTGCGATCAACCGCGCTCTTGAGAAACTCAATCTGAGCAAGCAGAACTTCGCGCTGCGCCGCGACGCCGCCACCCGCAACTCGCTCGACAACATTATTGGCTCCAGTTCCGCCATGGAAAAGCTCAAGCAGACGGTGCGAACCGTCGCCTCCACGGCCAGCACCGTTCTAATCCACGGCGAAAGCGGCACCGGAAAGGAGCTCGTGGCCCGCGCTGTTCACGTATGTTCGCCGCGCGCTACCGACGCTTTCGTTTCCGTCAACTGCGGAGCCTTCCCTGAGACTTTGCTGGAGAGCGAACTGTTCGGTTACCTGAAAGGCGCCTTTACCGGCGCGAACCAGAACAAGCGCGGTCTGTTCGAAGTCGCCGACGGCGGCACCATCTTCCTCGACGAAATCAGCGAAATGACTCTGGCCATGCAAGTGAAGCTTTTGCGCGTCCTACAGGAGCGCACCGTGCGTCCGGTGGGCAGCACCAGCGAAATCTCGATCGATGTGCGCGTAATCGCCGCCACCAACCGCGATCTCGACAAAGCCGTTGCCGAAAACGTGTTTCGCGAAGATCTTTACTACCGGTTGAACGTCATTCCCATCCGCGTGCCACCTCTGAGCGAGCGCCGGGAAGATATTCCGCTGCTGGTGAACCACTTTCTGAAAAAGTATGCCAGCGCGGCGGGCCGCAGCATCCTGCGCGTCAATGCGCCGTCGCTCGATTCCCTGTGCGGCTACGAGTGGCCGGGGAACGTGCGCCAGTTGGAGAACACCGTCGAGCGCGCCGTTGCCCTTGAAACTACCGACGAACTGCACGTCGAGCTTCCGGCCGAACGGCCCAAAGCGCGCGCTGCGGCAGCCTCCGCCGGCGTCGGCACGCTGCCGGAAATCGGTGGCGACGTAACTCTTCCCGAAGGTCTGGGTATGGAAAGCTATGTGGCGGGCATCGAGCGCTCGCTGCTGCAGAATGCGCTCAATCAGAGCGGTGGCGTGCAGACCAAAGCCGCCGACGTGCTCGGCATCTCCTACCGCTCCTTCCGGCATTTGATGAAGAAGTACGGGTTGTAGCTCTCAGCCGTCAGCTCTCAGCTGTCAGTGAAAGCCGCTCCACGCGTCAGCCGTTTTCCGCTGGCTGAAAGCTGAGAGCTAGTTTTTCTTCAACTGCTGCTTCCATCCCAGAACCCGCGCCTTTGCGCCTTCCGCCTCGGCCTCGGGAATCATTCCTTTTTTCTGGTACAGCACCGACAAGCTGGTGTGCGCCAGCACATCATCGGGATCGATTTCCGCAAGCCGCTGCGCGACCGCGATGGCCTCATCGTAGCGCTGCAAGTCCTGCAGGGCCCGCGCCAACCCGTGCATGGCTTCCGTAAACGTCGGATCGGCGTTCAGAGCTTCCTGATAAGCAGCGACGGCCTTTTCCAAATGCCCGTCGGCCATTAAGTCGAGCGCGGCATAGTAGTGGTCTTCGGCCTTTTGGCGAGCGTTTTCGTCGGGCATCCGGGAAAATTCCAAGCAGAAATTGGATTCTAACATGCAGCCGCAGCATCCCCCTGCGTCCCCATTGACGTTACAGGTATGATGGCTGCGTGCGCTACAAACTTCGCTTTCTCTGGAACGCCACCAAGGGCTATCGCCTGGCCCCGTGGCGAAGCCCCTATCTTCTGTGGCGCATCGAAACCTATACGGGCGTGAAGATGACGCAGATCGGCTTTCTGGAATTCTGGGAATTCACGTGGCGTGAGCGTCGCGAGCTCTGGCGCTTTCTAAAATGGACGGCGGAGATGGAGCGACACGTCCATCCGAAACCGAAGAGTTCCTAGCTTAGAGTTTCCCAGGCGGGAACCAATAGGCTTGGCTTTTGCTGCGAACTGCGAACTGCGAACTGCGAACTGCGAACTGCGAACTGCGAACTGCTACGCTCCCTTGCCTGCCGCTGCAGCTTCGCCTAAAAAGATGCTGACCTCGGCACCCTTGCCAGCGCCAGTGATCTGCGCCGCAGCCGCGCGGTTGGCCACGATCTCGAGATAGCCCATACTCCCGAGTATGCCAAAGACTTCCCCCGGGTCGCCTTCAGCGAAGTTCTTGCGGATGTCCGTAATCTCGCGGCTTCCCACCACAATCTTGAACCTTGCGGACTCCGCAAACAGCGCAGGAGCGTCGGCGGGCGTCACATTGGTGATCAGATTGCCGAAGCGATCGACTTTCAGAACCACGGCGCGCAAGCGGTTCTCGCCCGCGGCCTTGGGCTTGGGCGCCGCGAAGCGCACGTAATCTTCAATCTCATCGCCGAATTTGTGGGAATCGACCATCTTTGCGAGATACGCCGAGACCGGAGCAAACACGTCGCGCGCGTGAAACGTATTGCTCACTGGTTGCCGAAAGTAATGCTCGGAAGTGATGTGCCGAACGTGAATGCGTTCTTCCCTGGCATATACCATTGAGAGCACGCCATTGTCGGGGGCAACGAAATGATATCCGTCGCTCGAGGCCAGAATCGGCCGCCGCGTCGTTCCTACGCCCGGGTCCACGACAACCATGTGAATCGTCCCATTCGGGAAATACGAATACGCCTGGGAAATGGCCAACGCTCCATCGAGCACATCAAAGGCCTGTACGGCGTGGGAAATATCCACGATCTGAACGTCAGGCACGATGTCGACAATGACACCCTTCATTGCGCCCACAAAATGATCGTTGGTTCCAAAATCGGTGGTAAGAGTAATAACTGGACGATGCGGCAATTTTCCCTCGCTGGAAGATCAAATCAAGAAGACAAAATAATCCCTGTACATCCGAAGTTAATTTGCGGGTAACCTGTGCGTCAAGGCACGTAGGTAATAGGCTGTTCTTACTCGTAATCGCAACGCTTCAATCTTCTCGCAACGCTTGCATGGGCTGGATGGAGGCTGCTTTGCGCGCGGGAAGGAGGGCCGCGATCAATCCGATGGTCGGGAGCGTGAGCAGTACGGCGACATAGGTCCACACGTCCAAGGGATGCACCTGGTACAAGAAGCTCTTGATCAGGCGTTCGGTGGCAAATGCCAGCAGAAGGCCCACGCCGAGCCCAGCACCGATCAGGATCGAGCCCTGCCGCAGGACCATTTGCGCCACGCTCTGCCGCGATGCGCCCAGCGCCATGCGGACGCCGATTTCGCGGCGGCGGTAACTGACCAACTGCGACAGGACTCCATAGAGGCCGGCGACCACCATGACCACCGCAAGTCCCGCGAAGGAGCCCACCAGATACAGCCCAAGCCTCTGGCTGAAAGTGTTCTGTTCAACCGCCTCCTGCATGGTTTGAAAATTGTCGAGCGCGATGCCGGGGGCGGCCTGATGGAAGACCGAACGCATCTCCGCGGCGACGGGAATGTTGCCCTTGACTTGGACTACAAAGTTGACCATCGTTTGCAGAAGCGCCTGATAGAACAGCGACGTGGTCGGGATCTGTTGCTGCGGGAGCAAAATGAAGGGTTGGATATCGCCGCCGACGCTCTTGTCCACCTGGTCGCCAAGAATGCCGACAATGGTGAAGGGCTTGATCATGCCGGTATCTTTGCCGCCCAGATTGATCTGCTTTCCCAGGGGATCGTTGCCCGCGAAGTATTTTCTGGCAAGGGCCTCATTGATGACAGTCACAAAGGGAGTGCTGGCGAGGTCGTCGTCGCCAATCATGCGGCCACGCACGACCGGCGTGCCCATCGTCTTGGCATAGTCTCCGCTAACGGCCGAGACCCGGGCTTGCGGCCGGTTGGCCGGGTCCGTCGGTTGGCCGAGAATCTCGAAGCTCGAACCCACGTCCATACCCGAAAGCGGCGGCGCAGTCACTAGCGCGGCGCTTTCGATGCCGGGCACCTGGCGCATGCGGTCAAGAACGGGCCGATAAGTGAGCGCAGCTACAGAAACCGGAGCATTCGCGGTATCTTCTGAAACAGCCATTGCGGAAAATCCTGCTGAATCGGCCGGCATCGCGGTGAAGGTGGTGACGTGCGCCGTTTCAAAGCCCAGCCGCGACTGTTCGAGATTCCAGAGCGTGTGGAAGAGCAACCCGGTTCCTACGAGGAGGAGCGTGGAAAGAGCGACTTCAGCGGCGACCAGTCCTCCTGTGAGCTTTCCACCGACGGAGCGGGAGCCGATGCCCCGCGAAGCCGCCTGCAATGCCGCCTGAGGCTGGGTGCGCGCCACCAGAAGGGCGGGCAGCAGCGATGACAATACGGTGATGATGATAGCCACCGCGGCGAGCGCCAGCACGATCGTCCAGTGAATCGCGATCGAATCGGCGCGCGGGATGGTTCCCTCCGGCAGTTTGCGGATCCCAACCATGGCAATTTGCGCGAGCAGCACGCCCGCTCCGCAACCCAGCAGACTCAGCGCCAATCCTTCCGCCAGCATTTGACGGACGAGTCGCATCCGGCGGGCACCCAGCGCCGCCCGAACGGCAAACTCCTGCTGGCGCCCCAGGCAGCGGGCGATCAGCAGATTGGAGACGTTCGCACAGGCGATGAGCAACACCAGTGCCAGCGCCCCGAACAGAGCATAGAGAACCGGGCGCACCGGTCCAGTGAGCAATTCCTGATAAGAAGTGGCAAGAAATTTGATCGCGCTCTCGGAACTCGCTCGCGGAATGTGCGCGGCAATGGCATCCAGTTCCTGCTGTGCCTGCGTGAGGCTGACCCCGGGGCCCAGTTCGCCTATCAGATTGAAGAAGTTATAGCCCCGATCCTTCAACATCTCCGCCGTGGGTTGCAGCGGCAGCCACACGCCTTTCTGAAGATCCGGTCCCATTTCTTCCGGGAAGTGAAAGCTTTGCGGCACTACGCCGATGACCGTATGCGGCTGGCCGCCAATTTTCACCACCTGCCCAACGATGCCGGGATCCGCGTGGAAGCTTTGTCGCCATAAGCCTTCCGACAGCAAAACCACCAGCGGGCCTCCGGTTTGGCCCTCCGCGTCGGCAAATGTGCGGCCCAGCAAGGGCCGTGCGCCGAGCATGGAAAACAGATTCGTGGTGACGTGCGGCGCCGCTATGCTTTGCGCGCTGTCCTGACTCTCCAGTACGGTCACGTCCTCCGAGTAGCCGGCGGCATCCCGCAGCAGTCTTGATTGCGAGTGAATGTCGCGATAATTCAGCCAGGAGGTCGTGGCAAAACCTGGTTTGTCGCCCGGGGGTCCAATGTAGAGCAGACGATCGGAGTGCGCATACGGCAGCGGTCGCAGCAGGACGCTTTCGATTACGGTGAAGATCGCCGTATTTGCGCCCACTCCAAGCGCCAGAGTGAGAATAGCGAGCAGTGCCATTCCAGGGGTCTTGCGCAGTTGGCGAAGGGCATAGCGCAAGTCAGAGAACAAGGTCGGCACGAAAGCCTCCAGGCGGAACAATTCCAGGCGGCAACGTCGCATTTTCGTCGCCAAATTCCTCTGGAGAATATCTCACATGTTTTCAATTGCTTTCCTACACTTATGCCCACTGGCCAGAGCAGGCACCTGACCGAAATCGGAGAGATCTGTTCGAAAACGAACAGTTCAGGGCGCAATCCTTGAGGCTAGCTGGAACTACTCGTAGCGCAACGCTTCAATCGGATTCAGTCGCGACGCCTTCAGGGCAGGAAAGAAGCCAGACACGATTCCCACCAGCGACAGGATCACGAAAGAAATCATCATCACGCTCATCGAAGCGTGCAGGAAGATCGCGCCGTCATGATCGGCGGTCTTGTAGAACTCATCGTAGAGCGGCATGGGCGGAATCGCCCACGTTAGAAACTCGGCGACCGCCATCCCGATCAGCCCGCCCACAAACGTGAGCACGAGGGCCTCCAGTAGAAACTGCACCAGAATGTGCCGCGGCCGCGCTCCAATCGCTTTCCGCAGCCCTATCTCCCGCGTCCGCTCGGTCACCGACACCAGCATGATATTCATCACGCCAATGCCGCCCACGGCAAGGGTGACCACGCCGATCAGTCCCAGCACGGCCTGCAGTCCGTATGAAAACGCGTTGATCATGGCGCGGTCTTCAATGGTGTCCCACTCCGGCGTGGCCTTGTCGTCCTTGGGATCGAAGTGGTGCCGCCGCGCAATCACCTCGCGCACGGCCATGAGCGCCTTCTTGTTGAGTTCGGGCGCAGTGGGCTGGATGATGATCTCGTCGGGATCGCGAATGTTCTTGAGATCGCGCATCAACGCGAAGGGAATGAACCCGTTTTCGTTGTCCGGACCCTGATACATCGAGTCCTGAATCTTGTTGCGCATGGTGCCGACGACTTCAAAATCGAGCCCGCCAATTTCGACGTGCTGTCCCGCTCCGGGTGCGCCCTGAAAGATTTTCTTCGCCGCCTCATACCCGAGAATGACCACGCGGCGGTGGTCGGCGAAATCGCTCTCGTTGAAGTAGCGCCCATCCGCCAGATCCAGTTTGCGCATCTGCCCGTACGGCATATCCACGCCGCGCACCTGGATGGACACGACCCTTGTGCCGATCTTGAAACCGAAATCGCGGTCGATCTCGCCGCTTACCGCTCGCACAATCGGAACTTCGTCGCGAATTGCCTCCACGTCCTCCAGTTCGTAAGTGACCTTCTTGCCCGCTCTCTGGCCGCCGGCCTGCATGCTGGTCTGCCCCGGCCACATGACAATCACGTTGTTGCCCATGTTCAGGAATGCGTGCAGCACGCACCCGCCCAAGCCCTGGCCGTACGCCAGCAACAGCACCACCGAAGCCAGCCCCCACACAATGCCCAGCATGGTGAGCGCCGAGCGCATACGATCGCGCATCAGCGACTGCCAGCCTTGCGAAATGAGCTCTTTCATGTACATGGTTGCTGAATAAGCTGCACTTAGTTCTTGCACCCCGGAGTCACAGAAACACGGAGAATTTCTAAGCGCCTTCTCCGTAGCTGCGTGACTCCGTGGTGAAATTGCATTTTGAAACTCTCATTCCCGTTCTACTGAATGTGAATATCGCCCGATCCCGTGCGCACTTTGAGCAGCGGGCCTCCGCCGTGGACCTTGCCGTGAATCTGCTTGTGCGCATCGTTCACGCGTCCCTGCACCGTCATCTCGATCGGCGAGCCGACGTCTATCGTTCCCGAACTCGTGGAAATATCCGCGTCAAAGGCGGCATTTGCCGGCAGACGTACATGCACGTTGCCCGAGCCAGTACGAACGTCCCACGCGCCGCTCTGCGTGCCCTCGGCTGTCACATCGCCGCTGCCGGTTTCCCCCTGAAACCCGCCTTGCACTCCCCGGGCGTTGATGTTCCCTGAGCCGGTATGCAGGTCGATGTCGCCCGAGGCGGCTTCATCGATCTCGATGTCGCCGCTTCCCGTGCCACCTTTCACCGGGCCCGAAATCTGGCGTGCCCGTATATTGCCCGATCCCGTCTGCAGACGAATCTCGCCGGTCAGTTTCGCGAGCTTCACGTCGCCCGACCCGGTCTGCGTGTCCACATTGCCGCGTGTGCCTTCAATGATCTGATCTCCCGAGCCGCTGCGCGTGCGAACGGTCGTATCCGCGGGCACACTGATCTCGTAATCTACCGAAATGTTGCGCATGTTCACGTAGTCAATGTGAATGCTGTTGCCCTCCTGCCGGATCGGAGGATGCTGCTCGATCTCGTGGACGTCGGCGTCCCGGTTGCTACTCAACCAGTGGTTGCCAACGTAGATCTTTCCCCGGATGAATACTGACCCGGATGAACCGGCGCGAACGGTGACGTCACCGGAATGGGTGAGGACCTCAAGATCGACGGGTCCGCTCACCGTAAGCGTTTTTTCGAACGTGCCCTGGGGCGTTGAGGCAAGAACAATAGTGGATGCGAAAAGCACGACCAGCACGATTGCAAATACAGACCGGCCGCACACAGAAGCTGAGCGAATTATGCGAATGTTATTCATAGCGTAGTGACTCCACGGGTGTCATATCCGCGGCGCGCTGGGCCGGATACATGCCCGCGGTCACGGTAATTAATGAAAGTGTCAGGATCGAAGCAATGATCGAAATCCAGGAAACGATGGGATGCGGAACAAAGTCGGGCAAGGGCAACGCTTCTAGCGCCGCACACGTTCCCATTCCAAAGGCGAGGCCCAGAATGCCGCTCACCACCGTCAACATGGCCGACTCAGCGAAGAATTGCCGGAGGATGTCGCGCTTGGTTGCGCCCATCGCCTTGCGCGTGCCAATCTCGCGCGTGCGCTCGGTGACCGATACCAGCATGATGTTCATTACGCCGATCCCGCCCAGGCACAGCGTCACAATGGCCACGCAGCCGAAGAATATGGTCACGACCCCGAAGATCTTATCCAGCAGCTTGGCGCCCTCCATCGTGTCCCAGATAAACAGAGCGTCTTTATCGATAGCGTCAAACTGGTGTACCCGCGCCAGCGCCCGCCGTACCTGCAGGACCGCGGCCTCGTGTTCTTCGGGATCGCCCACTTCGAAGACAATATCGTCGAGATACCCGCGCGTAATTCCAGCGCCAGGCTTGGTCGGTGGCGGAAAATCGCGTGACACCGCCGAATAAGGCGCGAACAAATAGTCGTTGTCCGGGCCGCTGTAATTCGAGTTCTGCTTTTTCTCCTGCAGAATTCCCACTACTAAATAGGGAACACTCTGCACCAGCACGCTGGCGCCAATTGCGGGCTGCCCGGGAAATAGTTGTCGATAGGCCTTCGACCCTAGCACCAGCACGCGCCGGCCCTCGCGCTCGTCGTCGTCGGTGATCAGCCGGCCTTCGGAAATCTGCAGTGACCGGAAATCCTGATACGACGGCCACATTCCAACCACGCCGCGGTTCGCCAGATTGTACTGGCTGACTTCCGGAATGGTTCGCCGCAATTCCGGGCTGACGTTCTTAACCAGATAGCACTCGTCGCGAATCAAGTCGGCGTCGTCAACGCTCAAGTGAATTTCCCGCCCCGCCGCGCGTCCGCCCACCTGCGAACTGGTGCGCCCGCCCCACATGATAACCAGGTCCTTGCCCAGCGACTGCATGTGCTTTTTCTGGTCGACGCTGAATCCCCGCCCAAGTCCCACCAGGATGATCACCGACGCAATCCCCCACACGATTCCAAACATCGTGAGGAAGGTTCGCATCTTGTGGGCCCGGAATGTGGAGAATGCCTGACGCAGGATTTCGGAGAGAGTCATAACAGTGCCTAAAACGGCCTCCGGCTCTCGGCTTCCGGTGTACGGAGCTTCGAACCGGAAGCCGGAAGCCGGAGGCCTGTTTTACTGCAGAACTACCTGATCGCCTTCCTTCAGCCCGCTCAGCACTTCGGTCTTCGCGCCGTTCGAGATTCCGATGTTGACGGCAACTTTGTTCTTGCCCTCTTTACCTTTCGGGTCCGGCACTTCCACCGAGGCCTTCTTATCCTTGTCGTAAAGGATTGCGCCTTCAGGAATCTGCAGCACATTCTTGTGCTCTTCCAGGATGACTTCCGCATTGGCGGTCATCTCAGCCTTGAGTTCGCCGCCCGGATTTTGGATCGAGACGCGCACTTCAAACGTCGTGACATTATCTTTCTCCACGCCCATCGGAGAAATCTTGGTCACTTTGCCGTCGAAGGTCTTGTCCTTGAACGACTCCACCTTGATGCGTGCCCGCTGGCCGAGATACACCTTGCCGATGTCGCTCTCGTCGACCTTGCCCTTCACATATACTTCGCTGGTATCGCCCAGCGTCATGACCAGCGTGGCCGACGAACCCAACACCAGAATCGAGCTCACCGCGTCGCCCATCTGTACGTCGCGCGACAGCACGATGCCATCAATCGGCGAAATGATGTCGGTATAGCTGAGCTGCTCTTCCAGTTGCTTCAGATTCGCCTGATCCTGCGCGACGTTGGCCCCGGCCTGCGCGATCTTGGCCTTAAGCACGGTGACCTGTGCCTTCGACACGTTTTGCTTGTTCAGGGCCAGCTCGTAATTCTTCTCCGCGTCATCCAGTGCCGAAGCGGAAACGACCCCATCCTTCGCCATGCTGATGGCACGGTCGTAGGCGCGCTTCAACAGCGGTACATCCGGACCTTCCGCATCGACTTTGGCGCGCTCGAAGTCGGCCTCCGAGCTCTTCAGATTGGCCTGCGCGGCTTCCAGCGCAGCGCGCGACTGCTCCACCTGCGCCTCAATCTCGATCTTGTCGAGCTGGGCCAGGAGTTGTCCCTTCTTGACGCGATCGCCGTAGTCCACCAGAAGCTTTTTCACGATGCCGCTGGCCTTGGACTTCACTTCGACCTTGGTAATCGGCGTGACCTTGCCGGTCGCCACCACGCTCTTGGCCAGGTCGCCTTTTTCCACTTTGGCAAGTTTTGACGGATCAATCTTGGTTCCGCCCCGCGTCGCCGCGAACACGCCCACCGCAATCAGCAGCACAATTCCCAATCCAATGCTGCCCCAGATAATCAGTCTGCGACGCTTCTTCTTATTATTTCCGTTACCGTTCACAACGCCTCCTGTAGATACCGCCACGTGGAGATTGGGAGCCATTCCGCTGCCCTCATTCTCTGGTACGCGGCCCGAGTTGTTTTTGTTCCTACGATCTCGAAACTATGATTTCCACCCTGATTCGAAAAGACCGCCGTCGCCGCTAACCCATCTGCCGCCTGCCGGTTAGACCGACAACGTTCTAAAAGGATAGCGGATTACCGAATCGAATTTTGTGACCCTACGCACCTGTAGCGCCGCGGTCCCGGCGACTGTCCGGCGGGCGTCCCCGCCCGCCGCGCCCCAATCTTGCTCCAAGAATTAACGGGACCCAGACCAGCCACGAGCCACAAACTGCTACTAACAACTAAATCGCTGCCCACTGACAACTGCCTTTAAACTGTTAGAATTAGCCTTTCATGATCGCCTTTGTGCTGCTCCGGGTCTTTCTGATCCTTCTCCTGGTGGCGGCCAATGCCTTCTTCGCGGCGGCCGAATTCTCTCTGGTGAGCGTGCGCGATACCCGCATCCTACAGCTCATTTCAGCGGGACGCATCGGCGCGCGTATCGTCCAGCGCCTTCACCAGCACCTCGACGAAGTCGTGAACGGCGTTCAGCTTGGCATCACCATCGTTAGCCTTACCCTCGGCTGGATCGGCGAGCCCATGGTCGCCCGCCTCGTAGAAGGGATGCGTTTCGTCCACGAAGTCCCGCACGCCGCCGTCTATGCCCACACCATCGCCATCGTTATCGCCTTCAGTCTGATCACCTACATGCACGTGATCCTTGGGGAACTGGTCCCGAAAACGCTGGCCCTGCAGCGCGCCGAGCAGGTCGCGCTCGCCGTGGCTGCGCCCATGGAAGCTTTTCTCACGCTCACGCGCCCCGTCCTGTTTTTCATGCGCCGCTCCGGCGGTCTGGTCCTGCGCCTCTTTGGTGCGCAAGCCGCCCGCCGTGGTGGCGCCGTGCACTCCCCCGATGAGCTCAAACTCATCGTGACCGCCAGCCGCCAGTTCGGCCAGATCCCCGAGTTTCAGGAGGAGATGATTCACAGCGCCATCGAACTCGACAGCATCACCGTCCGCGAGGTCATGGTCGCCCGCCCCGACATTTTTTCGTTGCCTTCCGACCTCATGCTCGACGAAGCCCTGGTGCGCGTGGTCGAGGGCCAGCACTCGCGCATCCCGATTTACGATCCGCAGCGCGGCCCCGAGCACATCGTCGGCGTGCTTTACTACAAAGACCTCATGCGCTGGATGCGCCTCCGCCTCAGCAATCTCGGACAGTCCACCGCGACTCGCATCTCGCGCATGCAGATCAGTCAGATCATGCACGACGTCCTGGTCGTTCCCGAAACCAAGGTTCTGGCCGAATTGCTCTCCGAGTTCAAAGATCGCCGCCGCCATCTTGCGGTCGTGGTCGACGAATTTGGTTCGACCGCCGGCGTAATCACCGTCGAGGACATCCTCGAGCAACTGGTCGGCAACATCGAAGACGAATTCGATGTGTCGCCCAGCGAGCCCGCGCTGGAACATGAATCCGTTCTGGTGCTCGAAGGCTCGGTCAATATCCGCGATCTCGAAGCCGAACACGCCCTGACTCTGCCGCGCGACGCCGGTTTTGAAACCCTGGCAGGATTCATTCTCGCGCGCCTGCAGAAGATTCCATCCCTTCGCGATTCCTTCGAATACGAAGGCCGTCGCTACACCGTGGAAGAGCTGGAAGGCCACCGCATCGCGAGAGTCCGAATCGAAAAAACCGCCAAAGTAGAAGGCGAGGCCGAAGCGGCAAGAGGCGCGGGAACCTAACGAAATGCTGAGTATGTGGATGCACTCAAGAAGTTGTCATCCTGAGCGGAGCACGGCGGCGAGCGAAGCGAGTCGGCGCGCGCAGTCGAAGGATCCCTACTCCATCGTCGTTCTAGTCTGCTGCATCGAGGCGTTCTCCCCGCACCGCGCGGCGGTCGGCGCACGAGTTGGGATGGAATGACGGAACCTTCGAGAGTGTTACTGACGATCGCATATTGGACCCTACTCACTGCGGCGATCGCTGCAGCGTCCGTCTTTATGGCATTTTTGTCAGAAGGCTTCGCATTGCAGCACGGTATCTTCAATGGCACGCCTGGCTTGATCGTGTCCGCTCATACTGTTCCCCCAAGCTCTGACCGCGGGTTTGAAGCTTTGGCCAAAGGGATGGACGTCCAACTGAAGGTCGACACAGCATTCTGGTTTGCAATGATCTGGGCCGTTGCAGTTACCATTCTCGCCATCAAAGGCCGCCGGAGGAGACTGAGCAGGGTGAAAACTGACGACTGATGCTCCGCCGCCTCCTCCAACGCGTCCTCTACACCCTGCCCGTCATCTGGCTGGTCGTAAGCCTCGTCTTCCTGCTCATCCACCTCGTTCCCGGCGATCCCATCGCGCAGATGCTCGGCGAAGGCGCCCCGGCTGCAGACATCGCCGCCACGCGCCATGCCTACGGCCTCGATGCCCCGCTCGGCGACCAATACATCCGCTACTGGAAAGGCGTGCTGCACGGCGACCTCGGACGCTCCATCCGCTACAACCAAACCGTGACCCGCCTCATTGCTACGCGCTACCCCTACACACTGCGCCTCACGCTGGCGTCGCTATTGATAGCGATCCTTCTCTCCATCCCCGCCGGAGTTCGCTCCGCCCGCCGCCGCAATCGCTGGGACGACCGCCTGCTCTCAGTCGTCAGCCTGTTCGGCCTGTCATTCCCCAACTTCGCGCTGGGCCCCATCCTGATCTTGTTTTTTGCCATCAAACTCGGATGGCTCCCAGTCTCCGGCGCGGGCTCGTTTGCCAACCTCGTTCTGCCGGCCCTCACCATGGGCAGCGCCCTCGCTGCCATCCTCACCCGCATGGTGCGCACTTCGATGCTCGAAGAACTCAGTCAGGACTACATCCGCACCGCCCGCGCCAAGGGTTTGCCCGAGCGCACGGTCGTTTACCGCCACGCCCTGCGCAACGCGATGATCCCCGTACTAACCGTGCTCGGCCTGCAGTTCGGCGCGCTGCTCGCCGGCGCCATCGTCACCGAAAAGATTTTCTCCTGGCCCGGCATCGGCCGCCTCACCGTCGACGCTATCTCGAGTCGCGATTATTTTCTGGTGCAAGGCTGCATCCTGGCGATCGGCCTGACCTACGTCGCTGTGAACTTTCTGACGGATGTGCTGTATTCGGTGGCTAATCCTAGGATCCGACAGTGACCCGCACGTACGAGCGACTTTGCCTATGACAAGCGATCAACAACTCCAGCTCACCGTAGTCGCTGTAGGCACCGCTGTTGAAATCACAAATCTCTCTCAATGTCCTTTTTACTTTCACCGCTTTCGGCTACAACGCGGGCGGGAGAGATATTTATTGGGGCGTCCTGCGACTGGCAATCGGTATTTCGATCTAGACCTAGGAGACATTCCGTTTCTGGCGGGAGCGAAAACAGCTACCGGCGTTTGTAATGAAGGACACGATTCTCTCGACAGATCGAGAGCCTATTCAATGGCCCCTTGAGATTCTCGCAAGGACCAAGCTCTGCATGTACACAGGGGAGCCGGACATAGGAGAATGGGGATTGATCAGACCCGCGAGACCGAGTTTGAGCCGCCGTCACTTCATCCCCAGTTTAGACTCTTCGTCAAAACCAGCAACTGGCAAAAGCATGTACTCGGCTTGTCAGTGCGACGCGTGAGACGCCGGGATCCAATACGCAAAGCAGTCGCCGAGATGAGACAGGAGGATTAGCCAGCCTCTGCGTCGACGATCTGCTCGCGGTCTCGCGTTACACGTTCCTATTGATGGCTGTGCTGGTCTTCCTCTTTAAGTCTTTTTACCTTGTTCACTTCCAGCGAGCGATCGTCCTCGTGCAAGCGCGCGTTGACCTTGACGTGATGTCCCTCATGCTCTCTTACCGTTTCCGAGTTCTGGATGCGGTATCGCTGTTTGTTCTTGTCGTCTTCCAGTACATAGTTGTCGCCGTCTTTTCGAACATAGCCGGACACATTCGTCTTTGTGACGCGGTGTGATGAAGCTTGTTGATCATGCCGATCTTGGCTCTGATCCTGAGCAACGGCACCGGCCGTGCAAACGACTGCGAGAGCAATGGTTGCGAAAATCGCACTCTTCATGTTTCCTCCTATAAGCGGGCATTCGGGCAGTTTCGACCCGGCTTGCCGGCTTCTATGATGCAAACCGAGAGATCGGCGCACCGTTCGAAATGCACAAGACAAACTTGTGCAGCATAAGTCGTTTATTCTCTAAATTTTGACTTTCAAGCTATTTTGCGACCGCAGTCGGTACAACGTGGATCGTCCGCAGCCAGGTCTCAACCAGCCTCGGCCAGTCGGTGACGGGAAGCTCGGTGCGCCGGAGTCCGTACCCGTGTCCGCCGTTGGCGTAAATGTGCATCTCTGCCGGAACCTTGGCGTTCTTCAGGGCGAGGAAGTAGACAGTGGAGTTTTCGACATGCACCGGATCGTCTTCGGCCTGCACAATAAAAGAAGGGGGAGCCTTTTCGGTGACGTGAATCTCCGAATTAGGTGCGAAGTCCTGTTCGGCTAGCGCCAGATAGCCGGGATAGACAATCACTGCGAAATCAGGACGGCAACTGACTTGATCAGCAGCGTCGATGGGATCGTAGAGACGCTGGTCGAAGTGGGTGCTGAGGGCAGCGGCGAGGTGGGCTCCGGCAGAGAATCCGAGCACTCCGATGCGCTTAGGGTCAATCTGCCACTCCGCCGCGCGGGACCGCACCATCCCGAGCGCTCGCTGGGCGTCCTGTAGCGCGGCAGAAGATTTCGGATAAGGTCCGGAGTCGGGTACACGGTATTTGACCAGCACGCAAGTGATGCCCACGGAGTTGAGCCAATCGCATACTTCAGTGCCTTCGAGATCGATGGCCAGGATGTGGTAACCGCCTCCAGGGAAGACGACGACAGCGGCGCCGGTGTTCTTTCCCTTGGGCGCGTAGACCGTGAGCGTTGGCATGGACACATTGCCGAGGCGGATGAGTGCTTTGCCCGCAATCAGGTTGTCTTTCGCGGTGGTAGTGTCGGCTTCAGAAGCCGAATTCGGTTGAGCTCCGGGCGCGCCCTGCGGCCAGAGGCCCAGAGTCAGGTGACCCGACACGGGCTGCCAGGCGGCCTTTTGAGCGGACAGGCTACAGGAGAGGACGATGACTGCGGCAAGAGATACCAGCGGATTAGGCATGTCCGATAATCGCAACCGCACCGTCGAATGCGCAAGTCTGGAGTGCAGTCGCGAGCATGCACGTAGCTAGAGAAAGGCTTTCACCGAGTACGCCCTGGATTTCTTGCATAGACCTCAAGTTGGTAGGGCAGCTAAGATTGGGCCAGACCATCGACCGTGCTGGATTCACCCATGTCCACCGCCGCCATCTCGTTCCGCCGGGTCGCGCGTCACAATCCATTAGCATCCACAGGCGTGGTGTTGGTCGTGATCTTCGTAATCTTCGCCCTGTTTGCGCCCTGGATCTCCCCCCAGGATCCCGCCTCGATCAACCTGCCAGCGCGCCTCGACCCTCCGTCGTCCGCACATTGGTTCGGGACCGACGAACTCGGTCGCGACATTCTTTCGCGCGTCATTTACGGCTCGCGCATCTCCATGCTGGTCGGCAGTTGCGTCGTCCTCGCCTCGCTTGCCCTGGGACTCATTATCGGCTCTATCGCCGGATACTACGGAGGAGCCATCGACCGCTTCGTCAACGTCGTGCTGATGAACGCTTTTCTTTCTTTCCCAGGAATCTTGCTGGCGATCGCCTTCATCGCCTTCCGCGGCCCCGGCATCTTCAATCTCGTTCTCGCGCTCTCGCTCGGCGGATGGGTCGGTTATGCCCGCCTGGTTCGCGGCCAAGTGCTCGCCGCCCGCGAACGCGAATTCGTTGAAGCCGCTCGCGCCCTCGGCGCCAGCGATCTACGGATCATCGTCCGCCACATTCTGCCCAATATCATTCAGCCGGTCGTGGTGCAGGCCGCGATTGGTATGGCTGGAGCCATTCTCGCGGAAGCTACCATGAGTTTTCTCGGACTTGGCGTCCCGCCGCCCACCGCCAGTTGGGGAGCCATGCTCAACGATGGCCGCGCTCACCTGTTCGACGCACCGCACCTCGTACTGTTTCCCGCGCTCGCCGTGATGCTGGCCGTGCTGTCGTTCAACTTCATCGGCGACGCGTTGCGCGACTACCTCGATCCCCGCTCGCGCATCGAAGCGGGACTGTAGGCAGTCACTGGCTCGCCTGGTTTCGTCCGAAACCCGCTCCAGTCGAGCCATTCGGCCTGTAAGTGCTTCACACCAAGCCACATAAAATCTCCGCAACATTTCTTTACACTCTGGGTTTCTTTCTCGTGTGGCCACAACGTTCTAACCAAATTCCAATACATCAGACCAATGGGAGAGTTCCTATGAAGAGCACGATCAAGATTACGTTTCTGAGTGCAGCGCTCGCTATCCTTGCGCTGCCAGTTGTGGCCCAAACTACCAACCCCGCGACGGTCACGGGCGAAAGCATTCAGGACCGCAAAGAGAACCAGCAGGATCGCATCGCCAACGGCGTAAAAAGCGGCGAACTGACTGCCGGCGAGACGGCCAACCTGGAAAAAAAAGAGTCCAACCTGAACCACGAAGAGCGCGACATGCGCTCGTTGGATAACGGCAAGCTGACCTCAGCGGACAAGACCACCCTGAACCAGCAGCAGAACCAGCTTTCGAAGCAGATCTATCAGGACAAGCACAACTCCGCGGTGCAGAACACAGATCCGAAGAGCGAAGTAGGCCAGCGCGCCGAGAACCAGCAGGACCGCATCGCGCAGGGCATCAAGAGCGGACAGCTGACTGCCGGGGAAACCGCTCACTTGGAGAAGAACGAAGCGAAGATCAACAACGAGGTCCGCAACGACCGCGCCGCCAACGGTGGCAAGCTGACTACGCAGGAAAAGCAGCAGGTCAACCGTCAGCAGAACCGCCAGTCGCGCCAGATCTACCGCGACAAGCACAACGGCCGCCGTCAGTAAGCCGAGTTTTCACCACGACAAAAGAAGAGAGCGAGGCCGCAACGCCTCCGGGCCAGCCGGGGGCGTTTTCTTTTGTCAGGAATACGCCGGGAAATCGCTGGTGTGCGGACGAGGCTTCTGCCAGAATCGCAAGAGAAACACGATCTCATTCTCCCGAGGAGGATGGACATCGCAGCGAGCACTCACTCCGCCGTCTCAGCATCAGGCCGTGCGCACGAGCATATCGCATCCGCTCGCCCGGACCAGTACGCCGCCATCTACGACGAGCAGTGCGAAATCTGCCAGGCGTTCGTGTCGTGGCTCAAACTTCTCGACCGGCACGGGAAGGTGGCCGAACTCCCCATCGTTCCTGAGGGGCTGTCCGCAATTCACCCCAGCCTGGAGCTTGACGCTTGCTTGCGCGAGCTACACGTGGTTACGCCCCGGGGTGACGTGCGCCGCGGATGGGATGCCGTTGCCGAACTGGCGCGCCTGTTTCCGGCAACGTTCCTGATTGGCTGGCTCGGCCGCGTGCCTCCATTTTGCTGGCTGGGCCAGGCCGCCTACCGCTTCGTCGCGCGCAACCGTTATGCGGTCAGCAAATGCCGGGGTGGAGCCTGCCGAGTGGCGCGCCCCGACGAAGTGAAGCGGAAGTCATTCTTCGGAACGTTCTGGAGTTGTTACCTGATCGGTTTGTTGATACGGCTGCCGCTGATCGTGGGCGCGGGAGTGCGCGACATGCTCGGTCAGTGCAGCGCCCACGTTCGCACTTTCCGCCGCCGCATTGATTTTCCGGGGACCAAGCTGACTGTCTTGTTCCTCGGGGGCATTCCCTGTGACGTAGTTCCCCTTCTTTTTGGAGAGCTATTCACCGCCATTCTCTACGACGGACTGCTAATTGATCCGGGTTCACCGCGCATGCGCCGCTCGCTGGCCCGGCATCTGCGGCGCATGCCCAAGGGCAGCGTCTGCGGGGTGGCAGCGACGCATCACCACGAGGAGCACGTCGGCAACCTGAACTGGGCTGCGCAAACCACCGCAGCGCCGCTCTACCTTTCCGCCCCCACCGCCAAACTGCTCGGGTCTCCGTGGCGCCTGCCCTGGGTGCGCGCCGCCATCATTGGCCAACCCGAACCGCTGCGGCCACCCTTCGAAATTCTCCAGTGCAGCATTCAGACCATTCACGGAGAACTGGAAGTCCTCGACACGCCCGGTCATTGCGACGACCACATTGTGCTTTATGACCGCCGTGAAAAGGTCCTGATTGCCGGCGATGCATTCATGGGCAGCTACTTTGCCACTCCGAACCCTGATGTCGACAGCTGTAAATGGATCGATACGCTCGAGCGTCTGCTGACACTCGACATCGATGTTCTGGTCGAAGGGCATGGCCACGTTCACACCTTGCGCCCAGATTTTCCCGAAATCTCCGGAGTCGTGATGCGCGAGGACCCGCACCAGGCGCTGGAGAAAAAGCTCCTGTATCTCCGCTGGCTGCGCGAACAGATTGAATCCGGGAAGCGCGAAGGCCTCGACCCGTCCGCGGTCGAAGCCACCTGCTTCCCATGGGGACGCGGCCGCGCCTGGGAGAGCTTTTCCAAGAATGAACTGGTCCGCATCCTCAGCCTGGGACATTTCTCGCGTTCGGAACTGGTGCGAAGCTTCGTGCGCGGTGCATCGCCGGGGGAGGTTTTTCCCACTGTCTATCAAGCGTGCCTGCACCGGCCTGCGGCTGGCGATCGGCCGTCATCGCCGAAGACGCCCTAGTCCGCGTATCCCAAGTCGTTGAAAGTGTGGGAAATCCTCCCCTTGACATAAATCGCAAATTGCAATATAAATATCTCGATTTGAAATACGGCTTGGGAGCCGGATGAAGCTGGGCGAGAAAATTCGATACTTGCGCGAAGTCGAAGGTTCGCTGCGCGGTCTCGGCCGACCCCTGACCCAGCTCGAACTGGTCCGCGCACTTCGCGCGGAGTTAGGAAAAGGCAAGAGCATCAGCCAGTCCTACCTCTCGCAGATCGAGAACGGAGCGCGCCCGCATATGACGCAGTCGTCACGCGCGCTGCTGGCGAAGTTTTTCAAGGTGCATCCCGGATTTCTGGTGGATGACCCTGACGGCTACCACACAGAGCTGACTTCGGATCTGCGCACCACTGAAGGCCAGCTTGACGTCTGGCTCCTGCAAGGTTCGGAGCGTTTCGCGAACGACCCGGAAGTCAGCCACGTGCTGATCAAAGCTGCGCGCGAAAAAGATACGCGGCGCTGTTTGCTTCTGCTGGGCGCGATTCTTGACACGCCGGGATTGGCCGAGCGCCTGCTCGAGGCGCTGCGGCCGGAGGTGGCGGCCGGCGGGAACCATCGTCGTCCCGCCAGTTCGGAAGGGAGGCGAATCCGATGACGTCGACAGGGTTCGGCTGGTCAGACTTCTATTTGATCTGTTTTGCGGTCGGTTTTTGCTTCAGTTTCTTTTCGTTTGTGTTTGGCGGCTCGCGCTTCGGTCGTTTGCATTTGCCGCACTTCCACGGGCACAGCGTTCCGCACCTGCCGGCAGCAACCGGTCCGACGGCACATGCTCCCGTAGTTCCCGGGCCGCCGACATCGCATGCGCCGGGCGCCCATCAGGCGACGCGCGGCGGTAATATTTCGCCGTTCAATCCGCCCTCGTTAGCTGCGTTCCTGGCATGGTTTGGCGGCACAGGATATCTGCTCACCCGCTTTTCGTCGGTGTGGGTTGGTTTGGGACTGCTGCTTTCAGTGGTCAGCGGCGTTGTCGGCGGCGGAATCATTTTCCTGTTTCTGAGCAGGGTGCTGATGTCGGACGAGGAGAACATGGATCCCGCGGACTACGAAATGGTTGGCGTGCTCGGCCGGCTCTGCGTTCCCATCCGCGAAGGCGGCACGGGCGAGATCATGTACTCGCAGGTCGGCACCCGCCGCGTCTGCGGCGCTCGCAGCGAGGACGGCAGCGCCATCGCCAAGGGAACCGAGGTGGTAGTCACGCGCTACGAGAAGGGAATTGCTTACGTTCGCTTGTGGAGCGAGATGTCGGGAGAAAGCGACTCCGAGACCGCGGGCACGGTTGGAAGCTGAACCGCTACACGCAGAGGGCTGTTTAGAGCACGGTGCCTGGAGTTCTTATGAAGCGAGATTGGTACACACTAGCGACGTGGCTGATGTGGCTGGTGCTCCCGATGAGCGCCCTGAACTACTCGACGGCTTGGGATCAACTCCCCGCGCGCATGGCCGTTCACTTCGACGCCAATTGGCAACCCAACGGCTACACGTCGCGAGAAGGGGCGGTGATGCTGGGGCTGGGCATCATGGCGGTCATGCTGGTGCTGTTCACAGTCGCAGCTTTGATCGCCAGGGCGCTGAAGCCGAGTGCATCGTGGCCAGTGCTGGTGGTTTCTTATGTGGTATTGGGCTTTTGTTGGTTCGGCAACCATTCCATCGTTAATTTCAATTTAAGGGCACAGCCGGCCCATTCCGAGTTGGTGGGCCCGAATTCCCCTGCGACAAGTAACTCAGACGGACGGACCAATCTTCAACGGCATTTGTAACAGGAGGCGTTATGTTCAGTGGCATCTCGACTGTAGTGCAGATCTGGATCTTCGTTGGGCTTGGGGTGATGGTCATTCTCTTCCTGATGAGCGGAATGGCCAGGCTCTATCGCAAAGCAGGGCCGCACGAGGCACTCATCGTGTACGGCTTAGGCGGAACGCGGGTGGTGCAGGGGCACGGCACGCTGGTGCTGCCCATGGTGCAGATCTGCCGCGATCTATCCCTGGAACTGATGTCGTTCGATGTGGCGCCGCAGCAGGATTTGTACACGAAACAAGGCGTCGCGGTGACGGTCGAAGCCGTGGCCCAGATCAAGGTGAAGTCCGACCGCGAGTCCGTCCTGACGGCAGCCGAGCAATTCCTCACCAAGAGCGATCAGGAGCGCGAAGGCTTGATCCGGTTGGTCATGGAAGGGCACCTGCGCGGCATCATCGGTCAGCTGACGGTGGAAGAGATCGTCAAGCAGCCGGAGATGGTTTCCGATCGCATGCGCGGGACATGCGCCGAAGACATGAACAAAATGGGCCTGGAAGTGATCTCGTTCACCATCAAGGAAGTTCGCGACAAGAACGAGTACATCACCAACATGGGCAAACCCGATGTGGCTCGCATCAAGCGCGATGCCGATGTCGCCACGGCGGAAGCCGACCGCGATACCGCGATCAAGCGTGCGCTGGCGCAGCGGGAGTCGGCCGTGGCCAAGGCGCAGGCCGATCAGGAGCGCGTGCTGGCCGAGACATTGTCGCTGGCCAAGCAAGCGGAATCGCAGCGCGACCTGGAAATCAAGAAGGCGCAATACCTGGAAGTCACAAAACGCCAGCAGGCGCAGGCCGACAAGGCCTACGACATCCAGACCAACATCATGCAGCAGCAGGTGATTGCCGAGCAGGTAAAAGTGCAACAGGTCGAGAAAGAGCAGCAAGTCAAGGTGCAGGAAGCGGAAATCAATCGTCGTGAGAATGAGTTGATCGCCACCGTGCTGAAGCCGGCCGAAATCGAACGTCAACGGATTGAGACCCTGGCCGCGGCCGAGAAGCAGCGCCTGATCGCGGAAGCCGAAGGCCATGCATCCTCGATTCGCGCGCAAGGCGAGGCCGAAGCCGAAATCATCTTCAAGAAGGGCGAGGCCGAAGCCAAAGCGATGAACGTGAAAGCCACGGCGTACCAGGAATACAACCAGGCGGCAGTGATCGACAAGCTGTTCGCCAGCATGCCGGAGATCGTGAAGGCATTGGCGGCTCCGTTGGCCAACGTCGACAAGATCACCATCGTCTCCACCGGAAACGGCGACGCGGCAGGCATGAACAAAATCACCGGCGACATCACCAAGATCGCGGCGCAAGTGCCGGCGCTGTTCGAGACGCTCTCCGGCATGCCGCTGTCGGAGTTGCTGGGCAAGGTCCGCCAGATCGGCGACAAAACCCTAAAGCCGGGCGATGCGCCGAAGAACTAGCGAGGGGTGCGGGAACGAGCCGGGGCTCGTTCCCGCTTTGAATCGCGCCTACGAACGACAGGCGCCTCGCCTGTCCCGCCAGAGCGAAGCTCGGCGGCTTTCAGGAGCACGGTTATGACGAGCAAATCGAAACCTACCGGATTGGGCATAGCGTTGGGAGCGGTGCTGGGAGCGGTTTTCGGTGTGCTGGCTGGACACGTTGGCATCTGGCTTGCCATGGGCGTCGCGATCGGCATGGTATTGGGCGCCACGTTCCGGCGCAAACAAACAGACTGCCCGCAGTGCGCGCAGATTCATCGCGCGCATGAACTGCGGAGGCAGCTATGACAACACACAGAAAACTTGGAGCCGCAATTGCGTTGGTCACCGATAGGAGCAGCGACCGGCGTAGTCGTGGGCTATCTCGACATCACCCCGGCCGTAGGAGCCGCAGTGATCGGAATCGTGATCGGCACGGGAGTGGCGCGTGGAATGTTTTCGACCACGCCCAATTCCGCGAAGTGAAATCGATGAGCCCGCCTCGCGAGGGGTTGGCTAGAAGCTAGTAGCTAAAAAGGGGGTTCGATATGGCACTACTGGAGCGCGTTTCAACACTAGTCCGGGCAAACCTCAACGACCTGATCGACAAGGCCGAGGAGCCGGGAAAAATGATCAAGCAGGTCATCCTCGATATGCAGAACCAGCTTCTGCAGGTCAAGACGCAGGTGGCGATTGCGATCGCCGACCAGCACCTGCTCGAAAAAAAGCAGAAAGAAAACGAGGACAAAGTGGCCGAGTGGATGCGCAAGGCCGAGCTCGCCGTCGACAAGAAAGAAGACGACCTGGCGCGAGCATCGCTGCTGCGCGTGGAGAGCTATCGCGAACTGAGCGAGAATTTCACGCAGCAGGTCTCGGACCAGAAGGCGCAGGTGGAAAACCTGAAGTCCGCTTTGCGGCAACTGGAGCAGAAGCTAACCGAGGCGCAGGCCAAGGCCGACGTTCTCATTGCGCAGCATCGCCGCGCCCGCGCCGTGGGCAAGGCCAGCGACGCGCGTATGGCGTCGGGCGACGGCTCAAAGGCCGCCGCGTTCGACCGCATGAAACGCAAAGTTGCGCACTCGGAGGCGATGAGCCAGGCGAAGTCGGAAATCGCCGGCGACAACCTCGACGACCGCCTGGCCGCGCTCGAAAAAGAAGACCGCATCGAGCAGTTGCTGGCCGAGTTGAAGACGAAAAGAGGGGCGTAAAAAGATGCCGGTGTTTAGGCTGTTGCAAGCCAACGGGAGGCTCCCTTCCTTCGAAGCAGCGATGGTATTCGCGGGACTGGCGAATGGCCTTGCATTCTTCGTCTTGAGCCGAATGCGTTCGCTGGGTCTTATTCTTAATTTGGCTTCGTCCAGTCCTCAAGCCTTAACCCCTTCACGCGATGGAAGACCCGGTCGTGGGTGACCAGCACGGTTTGCGCAGCCAGCGCGTGGGCGGCAATCATCATGTCGAGGTTGCCCATGGGCTCGCCGGCGCGTTCAATATCTGCGCGCAACCGCGCGTAGGCTTTTGCTGCTGCTGAATCCCAAGGCAGAATCTCGACCCGCAGCAGAAATTCTTCCACAGCTGCACCGAGTCGCGCCGCCTCGGGTTTCTTTGCGACGCCAAACCGCAACTCCGCCTCCGTAATCACCGAGATCCCGACTTCGGACATTGGAACCTTCAGTAGCCTCTCCCGCACGTGCGGAACATTGCCCTTGATCACGTAGCTGGCCATGTTCGTGTCGAGCAGATAGCGGACCGGCATTAGAAAAGCTTCCGCTTTTGAGGAGGCGTGTCGCGGCGGTGCGACAGAAAGTCTTCGGGAATGTCGAGCGTGCCGGTCAAATCGAAGAAATCCTGCCAGGAGTCAGGCCGACGGGAAAGGATGACGTCGCCAGTAGCGGGATCGCGGCGGACATAAACTTCCGAGCCGGTGAAACGAAAGTCCGCCGGCAAGCGGACGGCCTGACTGCGGCCATTGCGGAACAGTTTAGCGGTATGAGTCATGGGGCCGTCTCCCTCTCGGTCGATACCTAAGTATATCACGCGGTATCGATCAGGATATATACCTACTTAAGGCGCACTAAGTACATGGACGATGAGTAGACCGACGGACCTTGGCATTCCGTCCCAAGGTCCGCGGGCCTTACATCCATTGACGGGCCTGCCCGCATCTCTCTATGCTCATAGTGATCTCAATTCAAGGACGGTACATGAAGAAGCTTGCGTTCCTGATCGTGCTGGCGCTGGAATTCGCGGTTGGCGGCTGCGGCAGTAACACGATCGCACCTCAAATCACAAATACCGTTACCAGCGGTAATTGGGAGGCTCAGCTTACTGGAGGTGTCGATCAAGCCAGTCTGTTGAATTTCACAACCGAATTCTCGGTGGAAAACACTGGGCCGCTTGACATTAAAGGCTTCTCCTTCTTCAATCTCGGGAAATGCTTTGCCAACATTAATGGTTCAACCGAGACTGGCGACGCTACCCTGATCACCGGTTCGGCAAACCAGGTTACAGGCACGCTGAATTTTAAGGTGGTGTCGGTAACGCCGGCGGGCAATACGCTCACGATGACCGGAAATCTGACCGGCACCTCGAATGGAACTCCGACCACTACCGGAACTCTGAGCAACGGAGTTGTGGTGGGCACGTGGACTTTGACCGGGGGCGCCGGCGACCCCACTTGTGGGACCCAAAGTGGCAATTTCGTGATGTGCCAGGGGACCAATCCCTGCAGTATTCCCTAGAACCGGCCGGGCGCGGTGAACTCTGAGGCCGCGTCATCTCTCTGGCAAGCTCTTCGGCTCTTCCTTCCTCTTGCCCCGCTACTATACAGTGGGAGCCATGAAGCGCTCTCTGCAACAGATTGCTGAGGCGGTCGGAGCCCGCCTGCTGGGGGAGGGTCGGGTTGAAGTAAGTGCGGTGGCCAGCATCGAATCGGCATCGCCGGACGATCTGGTTTTCGTCGAAAATGAAAAACATCTCTTGGCGGCTCTGCAATCGCGGGCGGGCGCGGTGATCGCGGGAGAGTTCGCGGCATCTGTGGCATGCGACCGGCCGCTCCTGGTCAGCGATCATCCCAAGATGGCGTTTGCTCGTGCCGCGCGAGTGCTGCGCGGAGAATCGCCGCGGGATGTTCCGCCGCTCGATGGCGCTCCACAGCAGGGAAGTGCGCACGCTACTGCGGTGATTCACTCTTCCGTCGTGCTTGGTCCCTGCGTTCTGGTGGAAGAACGGACTGTGGTGGGCGAACGGGCGCAGATCGGGAAGAACACACGGATTGGCGCGGGTTGCGCCATTGCCCCTGGCGTAAAGATTGGAGACCACTGCGAGATTTACCCCAACGTTACGATGTATCCGGGCACGACCTTGGGCGACCGCGTGATTGTGCACGCGGGCGCGGTGCTGGGCAGCGATGGGTTCGGTTACGTGCGCGACCGCAAGACCGGGCACTACGAAAAATTTCCACAGGTAGGGCGGTTGGTCATCGAGGATGACGTCGAGATCGGAGCCAATGCGACCATCGATCGCGGCGCGCTCGATGAAACGCGGATCCGGCGAGGAACGAAGATCGACAACCTGGTCCACATCGGGCACAACTGCCAGATCGGCGAGGACGTCGTCATCGCGGCGCAGACGGGACTGTCGGGAAGCATTGTGATCGAAAACGGCGTAGTGCTGGGCGGTCAGGTCGGCATCGGCGAGCATGCGCGCATTGGTGAGGGAGTCATGCTCGGTGGCCAGGGCGGCGTTCTGCCCAACAAAGTTTTGCGCGGCAAGGGTGTGGCGTTCTGGGGAACTCCGGCGCAACCAGTGCGGCAATATCTGAAGCAACTGGCGACGCTGGCGCGGCTGGCGAAAAAGTGAAGAAGCTGGCTTCCGGCTCGCGCCGTCCGGCTTCCGGACTCGCGTCTTCGCCATCGCGTGGCGGTAGCTGAAAAGCAGTTCCCGAAAGCCGGAAACCTGCAGCCGGATGGCGGGAGCCGGGAGCCGTATTTATGTCCATCGTCGTCATTGGAGGACACTCACGCAGCGTGGGCAAGACCAGCGTGGTCGCGGGCTTGATCTCTGCTCTGCGTGATTTCAACTGGACTGCGGTGAAGATTACGCAGTACGGGCACGGCATTTGCTCGGCGAATGGCGAGGCCTGCGACTGCGCGACCGCCGATCATTCCTGGGCAATTTCCGAAGAGCGCGACCGGTCGGGGGAGTCGGATACATCACGCTTTCTCGCCGCGGGGGCAGTGCAGGCGCTGTGGGCTCGGACGGAACAAGGGCGGCTCGCCGAAGCGATGCCGGCATTGCGTCGGCGCCTGGAAGGCGCGCGCAACGTGATCATGGAATCGAACAGCGTGTTGAAGTTTCTGCCGCCGGATCTATATCTCACGGTCCTCGATCCCTCGACGGCCGATTTCAAGACCTCGGCGCGGGAGTTTCTGGATCGCGCGAATGCGGTGATTCTCCACGAAGGTCCCGGCGCGCTGGCGTGGCCGGCGGTTTCCCTGAAACCGGTGGCGCAGCGCCCCGTGTTCCGCATCGCCGCACCGAACTACGTAACTCGAGAAATTGTGGAGTTCGTTCGCTCGAACCTAAGGCACGACGCCTCGAGGAACAGAAGCTAAAAGCTAAAAGCTGATAGCTGATAGCTGATAGCTGACAGCTGATAGCTGACCGCTTCTTTTGTTATCCTTTCCCGTGCGGCAAATCCATTTCAGCGCCTGGCTGTTGGTCGGGTTATCGGCCATTCTTCAGGTCATCATCTTTCCCCTTCCCGGCATTTATGTTCTGTCCTGGTTTGCACTCACACCGTTGATCTTGGCGCTGCTGCGCGCCCGCCCGGCGGGCGAACTCGAGATTGCCGGTTCCGTCAGGCTGCGTCCCGCCACGCCAGGGCAGGGGTTTCTGCTGGGCTACGCGTGCGGAATCCTGTGGTACGCGGGGACGTGTTACTGGATCTACGACACCATGCGCCAGTACGGCGGTCTCAGTGCGCCGGAGGCATTGCTGGCTCTCTTTCTTTTCTGCTGCTATCTCGGGCTGTATCACGGGTTGTTCGGTTTGCTCGTGTGCTTGCTGGCAGGGTCGGGGCGCGACTTTCGGCCGCCGCTGGTGATGGCTCCATTTCTATGGGTCGCCGTGGAACTGGCGCGTACGCGAGTCACGGGGTTTCCGTGGAATCTGCTCGGAATCGCCCAGGTGGACAACATCGCTTTATGTCGCATCACAGGATGGACGGGGGTTTACGGGATCTCGCTTGAGATTGCGTTGGTGAATGTCGCTCTGGCTGCGGCATTTCTCGTTCCGCGGCAGAAACGTGGCGCGATGCTGACAGCCGCATTGGCCGCCGCAGCGGTCCTGCAGGCTGGGAGATTGGTCGAGGCTCCTCCGGCGAAGGCGGATCATGCCGCACTCCTGGTGCAGCAGAATGTTCCGGTCTCGGTCGAGTGGACGCCGGCCTATCTTCAGCAAACGTTGAATGAACTGACGCAGCTCACCGTAAAATCCGCGTCCAGTTCCCCGGCAAAAATCGATCTGATCGTCTGGCCGGAGTCGCCCGCGCCGTTCTTCACCAATGATCCGCGATTCCGCGAGGCGGTCAGCGCGATGGCTCGCGACACCAGGATCTGGACCGTGGCTGGTTCAATTGGAACTGGTTCAATTGGAACCGGATCGATCGGAACATCATCGGCCGCCGGCGCGGGTGGGCAGACTTCGCCCGTGTTTAACTCTGCCGCCTGGATCAGCCCAAGTGGCGACTGGACTGCGCGCTACGACAAAGTGCATCTTGTGCCTTTCGGAGAATATCTGCCGTTTCCGAGTTTATTTTCCTTTGCGGGAGGCTTGACCAAGGAGGTCGGCGAGTTTCAGAGCGGCGCATCGCGCCGGCCGCTGGACGGCGGAGACGAGCGACTCGGCGTGTTCATCTGCTATGAGTCCATATTTCCGGATGAAGTGCGGCAGTTCGCCCACCAGGGTGCGCAAGTGTTCGTCAACATTTCGAATGACGGGTGGTACGGCGACAGCGGAGCCTACGCGCAGCATTTGAACCAGACGCGCATGCGCGCTATCGAGAACAACCGCTGGCTCCTGAGCGCAACCGACACCGGGGTCACGGCTTCGATCGACCCGTGGGGACGCGTGGTGGCGCGAATTCCCCGCAAGGAGCGGACGGCTCTGGTCGCGCCCTACGCCCTTACTTCCGTCACTACTTTCTATACCCGCCACGGCGACTGGTTCGCGTATGCCTGTGCGATAATTTCAATAGCAGCGCTGTTCACGCGCTTCACGTTCTGGAAAAACCGTAAGAAGGTTGACGCGTCCTCATGAATCAAGAGCTAGTGTTGGAATACGAAAAACTCAGCAAGAAGGTCCGCGAACTTCGGGAGTATCTTTGACGCGGAGCGGGTCCGTCCGCAACTAGCCGAGATCGAAAAGCAGTCCGCCGACCCGAATCTGTGGTCGAACCCGCAGCGATCCCAGCAGGTGATGCGCGAAAAGAAGCGGTTGGAGCACGTGCTCACGACCGACGCCGACCTGGCGCGCCGCGGCGATGATATTGCCGCCTACTTCGACCTGTCCAAGGAAGGCGAGAGTGTTGACGCGGATTTGCAACGCGAAATCGGCGCGTTGCGCGAGTTGCTCGACCGGCTCGAAACCGAGACGCTGCTTTCGGGCGAGAACGACGCGCGCAATGCCATCGTCACCATTCATCCCGGAGCCGGCGGCACCGAGTCGCAGGATTGGGCCGACATGCTCCTGCGCATGTATCTAAGATGGGCCGAGCGGCAAGGGTTCGAGACCGTGCTCTACGACTACCAGCCGGGCGAAGAGGCGGGATTGAAGTCGGCGACGTTTGCGGTGAACGGCGAATATGCCTTCGGGCTTCTGCAGAGTGAGATTGGGGTGCACCGCCTGGTGCGCATTTCGCCGTTTGACCAGGCTAAGCGGCGGCATACTTCATTCGCCAGCGTTTATGTGTCGCCGGAGATTGATGACAGCATTGAAATCGTCATCAAGCCGGAAGATATACGCACCGATACTTATCGCTCCAGCGGCAAGGGCGGACAGCACGTGAACACAACGGATTCCGCGGTGCGCATTACGCACATTGCCACGGGCCTGGTCGCCAACTGCCAGAATGAGCGCTCGCAACACAAGAATCGCGAGCGCGCCATGAGCATGTTGCGCTCGAAACTCTACGAATTCGAGATGGAAAAGAAGCGCGCGGCCACCAAGAAGATTGAAGACTCGAAACTCGACATTGAATTTGGATCGCAGATTCGTTCTTACGTGCTGCAGCCTTACCGCATGATCAAGGATCACCGCACCAAGACCGAGGTCGGAGACGTCGACCGCGTGCTCGATGGCGATCTGCAGCCGTTCATTCGAGCCTATCTGCTGGCGCGGCGGGGGAAGAAGTAGTGAAGACCGTCGCGAAAAAACGGCAACCACAGAAGGCGCCCTTCGGCTCCGCTCAGGGCAAACTCCGGACACAGAAAGCGACGAAGCTTGGCCCGCGCTTCTTGCGCGCATTTTTATTCGCTGCGGAAAAGCATGCCGGGCAAACGCGAAAGGCATCGACCATCCCCTACATTGCGCACTTGATGGGTGTCGCGTCCCTTGTGCTCGAGGGTGGGGGCGACGAAGATCTTGCGATCGCTGCGCTGCTTCACGATGTCGTTGAGGATTGCGGCGGAGCCCCCATGCTCAAAGAAGTCCGCCGCCGCTTTGGCAAACGCGTCGCCCAGATTGTGGACGGTTGCACCGATGCCGACACCTATCCCAAGCCGCCATGGCGCGAGCGGAAAGAGACCTATATCCGGCACCTGAAGACCGCGGACGCGGATACGCGGCTGGTTTCGGCTGCCGATAAACTGAACAACGTGCGCTCCATTCTCAGCGATTACCGCGCGATCGGGGAATCAGTGTGGTCAAGGTTCAACGGCGGACGCGAGGGCACTCTTTGGTACTATCGGACTTTGCTGGATGTATTTCTCGGCCACAAGCGGAATCGGATTACTCGAGATTTGGAATTGGCCGTGAGCGAACTCGATTCGCTGGCCCGGGGAAAGGCGATTCTCGGCGGCACAAGTTCGCAACCGTTAGTCGACGCATAACGTTATGGCGCGAATCATCGATCAAGTCCGCGCTTCGAAGCTGCCATCCAACATGATGCAGTTTGCCGCCCGTGGCGCTCTCCAGGTGCCGGCGGCCGAGAACATCGAGATACTGGTCTATCTGGCGCGGCACAACAAGGTCTTTGGCGAACTGGCTCGCATGACCCTTGCCGGATGGGACGAAAACGCCTCGCACGCGGCTGCGGCCGATCCTCAGACCTCAGGAGAGGTGCTGGACTATTTCATCTCACCTGACAATTTGCGGCCGAAGTTGCTGCCCGCGCTCCTGGAGAATCCTTCGGTACCCGAGGGTCAACTGGTGAAACTTGCGCTCTCCGCTTCGCGGGACTCGATCGAAATGATGCTCAAGAGCACGCGGGTACGATCGCTGAGTGGCGTCCTCGAGGCTCTCAGGTCAAGTCCCTACCTGCAGAAGGAGGAGGCGGAAGAACTGGGGACGTTGTTGAACGCCGGCGAATCTTCCGCGACCGCACAGAGTGGCGAGCCTGTAGTCGAGCCCCCCGAGGCCACGACCGAAGGGCCAGAGTCGGCGAGTTCAGATGCTTACGAAGACGGTGCGGACGATGAGACCGTTTCCGCCTACATCAACGATCATATGCACGACATTGTGGCAGAGGGGGACAAGCCATTCCAGGCAATCGGCGGGATTGTTGAGTTGCTGGGACCGGATTACTTTCCGGTCATAAGCGTTGCGGAATCTCCTGCACTTGCCGCATCCGAACCGGCCAAATCCGCCGGGCCGAAAACTGTCGCGGCACCCAAGAAGCCGCAGGCTGACCCCAAGCGCGAAAACGCGCTTCAGAAAATCAACCACCTCGACGTGAAGGGCCGCATCCAACTGGCGTTGAAGGGCAACAAAGAGGAGCGCTCGCTTCTGATTCGTGACGGCACAAAAGTGGTGGCACTGGCCGTGCTCGAAGCCCCCAAGCTCTCCGACGGCGAAGTGGAAAAATTTGCCAGCCAGAAGAATGTGCTGGAGGCCGTGCTGCGCCAGATTCCACTGAAGCGGCGCTTCATGAAGAACTATAAAGTGGTGCGCAACCTGGTGGGAAATCCGCGGACACCGCTCGATCTTGGCCTGGGCCTGATGAAAAACCTGTTGGTCGCGGATCTGAAGAACCTTTCCGCCAACAAGGAAGTTTCGGAAACGATTCGCAAGCTCGCGATGAAAATGTACAAGCAGAAGTTGGACGCAGCGGCCAAGAAATAATCCGAAGGGCGCATGGCCTCCTTACCGCAATCCGATCCCATTGCCGCAGTGCTGAAGCGTTCCAAGACGATTGCCGTGGTCGGCCTCTCGGACAACCCGCTGCGGCCCAGCCATGGCGTGTCGGCGTATATGCAGACCCACGGATATCGCATCATTCCAGTGAATCCGCGGATCGAGGAGTGCCTGGGCGAGAGGGCTTACGCGTCTCTACTCGAGGTGCCGGAGAAGATCGACATTGTGAATATCTTCCGCCGCCCCGCGTTTGTCGAAGAGGTGGTTGACCAGGCGATCCAACTCAAAGTCCCGGCGATCTGGATGCAGGAAGATGTGGTCCACGAGAAAGCAGCGGAAAAGGCGCGCCAGGCTGGGATCTTCGTCGTGATGGACCGCTGCATCCTGAAGGAACATCGCGCCCGGATGCGATGAATTAGCGCCCGACCCCAACAAAGACCACACTGGCATCGTCGCGCTGATTGGAACCGTTGGCGAAAGAGTGCGCCGTGAAAAGGCGCTGGACTTCAGCGGGTGCAACTCCCGCCCGGGAACTGGTTCGCTCCACCCGGTAGATAGGATGAGAAGGTCGACCCCCGATCACGGATGGCGTTAAGCTACCG
>CABEEA010000350.1_pt1 | contig 138612 bp, 128 predicted proteins | sample 3423201 | NCBI WGS metagenome assembly CABEEA01 (sample SAMEA5534333, study PRJEB31848) | metagenome | biome: tundra; feature: field; material: soil | place: USA | collected 2013-05 | depth 0.15 m | reverse complement strand
CCCGAGCAGTACATACAACGAAAGATTCCGCAGCCTCGCGAAACAGAACAAAGTCGCTCCCCCCAGCAGGCAGAGTATCCATAGAGGAACGATAAAGAAAAAGGGCATATGTTAAAACAGATCAATATCCGCAGGCCAGAATTATCTACTTACTCTGACGGGCGGCGGGCTTTCCGCGGCTGGTGAATCGTCTCGTTCCTCTCCAGCATCTCGATAAAGTCGCGGATCTTTCGGGCTCGCGTCTCTGCCTTCTTCACCGTCTGAATGCGAAACAGCACCGCGTACCGATTCGCGCCATCGAGAGATTGAAAGAACTTCTTGGCTCGCGGACTCGTATCCATCGCCGCCTCAAAGTCCTCCGGGACCTTAGCGGCTTTGGGTGAGTCGTAAGTCGCATCCCACCTTCCAGCTTTCTTGGTGGCCTCGACTGCTTCCAAGCCCGCAGCGTTCATCCGGCCGCTCGCGATCAGTGCGACTGCCTTGTCGCGGTTAATCTTCGACCAGATGCTGTTTGCCGAACGCGGAACGAACCGTTGCAGCCACGCTTGGTCGCTGTCACCCCGCTTCTGCCCGTCGATCCATCGATAACACAAGGCTACCTCGAGCGCCTCGCCGTAGGTTACCGATTGAAGGCCCGATCCTTTCTTCGCCAGCCGCAACCACAGACCCTGCGAGTGGCGATGTTCTTTTTCAAGCCACGCGGCCCAATCGGCCTGAATTGCAAACAGGCGGACAGGGTCGTTCGCGTTGCCGATTTTCGTTTTCTTCGTTTTCAAAGTGTCTGCTCCGCCAGGCGCCGCAGAGCCTCATCGGTGAGAAGCACCGCCCGCCCGCCACTGATCGCGAAAGGTCGCACCCAACTGCTTGTAGAACTCGATGGCCCTCTTACTCCACTCGAGCACCTCCCAGTGTATTCCGGAGCAGTGCTCCTCGACGGCATTACGCGCGACGTCGGCCAGTGGTGCCTTCCGATGCCGCGCTTGCGAAACGCCTCCCGCACGAATAAATCATTCAGAAACAATCCGCGCCCCGCCCACGTCGAATAGTATCCAAAAATACGGCGTATCCCGCAGGCTGTCCGTCCCACTCGGCAACGAGTGCGCGGAAACGCGGGTTCTCACCGACGCTATCTTGCGCCAGATCTTCTTCTCCGATGGTCACAAGGGCGAGTTGGCGTTGATACTCGGCCAGTGACCGTGGTGCGGGGCGCGCCACATCTTGGAGAATTACAGGACGAATATGAAGCACGGCAGGCGGGAACTCCTTGATGGTGGCTGAGTCAGAACGGGGCATGCCGTTCGTTCCGACGTTCAGCGCGCGATTAGGGTGGCTTGGCTCGAGATGGCGACCCAACGGCCATTCTTGTACATCCATACATCAATGAAGCGTCCGCGCCGCACGTACGGTTTCCCGCCTTCCATTCCCTTCATCCTGAAGATCCCTGTGACGATCACGGTGTTTCCGTGCAGATTCGCCGTCATCAATTCCGGCAGAACCTGCTGCACGCCGGCCGATTTCACATCCACCAGGACTTCCGGCTTCGTCATGAGCCGGCCGTCAAAGTCGACATATAAGAAAGAGTTGTCGAGCAACGTGTCCATCGCTGTAACGTCTTTGATCTCTGCCGCTCGCGCCCACGCGTTCTCCAGGGCAAGAATTTTGGATCGGGTTCCGGAGTCAGAAAACTCGTCTTGTGCCCCGAGGGGCAGCAGCGCCGTGGCGGGTACCATCAACGAGCAGGCCGCGAAGTTTGCCGCACAGCGCCTCATAGAACCCGTATCGGCAGTTCGCGTCTTTGCTTGAGGGTTCCGGAACCCTTGCGGCCTGCACTTCATCTAAGATTGATCAGTGGGACTTCCACCCTGGAGGATCGTATGTCGCGGATTAGCCTGATTGCACCGGAGGCAGCCTCTCCCGAAGTGGAGGAGATTTACGACAAGGTACTGCGTGGCAAGCCGGGTAACGCGCAGAAAGCGCTCGCGCATCGGCCGGAGATGCTTAAGAGTTTTCTAAGCTTCTACGCCAGCGTGGGGCGTTCACTGGATCGCAAGCTCTACGAACTCATCTACCTTCGCGTCTCGCTGATCAACGGCTGCCATTACTGCACGCAGCACCACGTCGCGTCGTCGAAGCGGGCGGGGCTGAACGCGGAAGACTGGTCGGCGCTCAAGGCAGGAGACTACGCACGCTACCCCGAAAAAGAACGCGCCGCACTGATCTATGTCGAAAAACTGACGCGCACGCCGCACGACATCACCGACGGCGATTTCGCGGGTCTGAGCAAGCAGTTCTCCGAACCTGAAATCGTTGACATTCATCTGCTTACGGGACTGGCCAACCTCACCAACCGCTTCACTGACCCGCTGGGGCTGGAAGTAGAGTTTCCAGAGGAAAAGATCTGAAAAAATTGAAGAAGTTGAGTAATTTGGTAATTGAGCGATTGCGCCAGGGGTTTTCAATTACCAATTGCACAATTGCACAATTCTTAAAGGATTTCCCGCGCATCCCCGACGCGCTTGGTCACGCGCTCTCTGTCCAAATATTCGAGCAGAGGGATCGCGTACTTGCGACTGACTCCGGTCAACTCTTTGAACTTCGCCACGTCCATCTTCGGAGATTTGGCCTTTTGCGCCGTGACCAGGCCGCGCAACTCTTCCAGCGCGCTGCGGTGAAAGACAAGTTCTTCGGAAATTTTGACTAGCAGTTTATCCCGCAGCAGTAGCGTGACGATCTTCTGCGCACGAGTCTTATCGACCTTGAGTCCGCCGATCACCTCATGGAGTGCCGGAACTTTCAATCCCGCCGACGCGAAGGCCTCTTCGATTTTCTTCTTGGACTCGGCTTCCTCATCCTTCATGACCACGCCGTGGCCGGGGAGTCGCACCAGGTCGCCGGCAGCCTCGATATTTTTTTCACGAACGAGCAGATCGAGCGAGGCAGTGAACACTTCCGACGACGCTTTCACCTGCTCGCGTAGCGCCTCCCTGGCAATCCCGCCCACCAAGGAGTTGTTTTTGTGAAACGCTTCCACCGAATTGACAATGAATTGTTGCAGCCGGACCATTGCGAGCCCGTCCACGAACAGGTCACCGATCCGCAGCACTCGCACGTCTTTCAACGTTTGGGCGAGTTGACCTTCGACGGAGTCTCTGCTCCATCCGGTTTCGGCGATCAGTTGCGACATCGAGATTCCGGCGTGACCATGCCTTGCGATCCGGGCTCTCAGCATCGTTTCCGGGTTACCGCCAGCCAGTATCTGTAGGAAGCTTTCGTGTCCCGGCATGCGCGGGATGGGGGCAGGATCGAGCACGCCGCCGCCGCCGATCGTCACGACCGGAGAGAACTGCCGGATAATGAACCGGTCCCCGGGCAGCAAAAGTGCTGGCTCTGGAAGCTTCAGCCGCGCAAACGCCTCCGCACCCGCAGCAAGTTGTTTCGTGCCATGGAGCACGATCTCTGCCACCGTCTCCATCGTATTGGAATGGAAGTGGACTCGCGACCGATGCCTCAGAGCGCGCGAAGCTGAGGAGAGCAATCGCAACCGCACATCCACTCGACGCGTGGCTGAAAACATCGCCGGCGGCGCCAGCGTCATGCCCCGCGACAAATCTTCCGTGCTCGCCCCCGCCAGATTCAGCGCCGTGCGTTGACCAGCAACGGCTGCGTCGGAAGCTTGTCCGTGTACCTGCACTCCGCGCACCCGAACTCTTCGACCGGTGGGAAAGACTTCCATCTCCTCCTCGCGTCGAATCGTGCCCGCCACCAGGGTCCCGGTCACCACCGTGCCGAATCCCTTCATGGTGAACACGCGGTCGATCGGCAATCGGGCCAGAGCACGCGAATCGCGGGACCGCACCTCCGCCGCGGCCGTGATCATCGCCCGCTTCAGATCATCGAGCCCGGCGCCCGTCAGCGAGCTGACAGCCACTATAGGAGACTTAGGCGGCTCCAGAAATGTTCCGCGCAGAAATTCCTCCACCTCCAACCGCACCACATCGAGCATCTCGGCATCTACCGCGTCCGACTTGGTGAGCACCGTGATGCCGCGCTGCACACCCAGCAATTGCAGAATGTCGAAATGCTCTCGCGTCTGCGGCTTGATCGACTCATCCGCCGCGATGACCAGCAGCACCAGATCAATGCCACCGACTCCGGCCAGCATGTTGCGCACAAAACGTTCGTGGCCCGGCACGTCTACAAACCCGAGGTGCAGGGGCTCGCCTTTCGCATCCGGCAAGTCCATATGGGCGAAGCCCAGATCAATGGTGATGCCGCGGCGCTTCTCTTCCTCCAGCCGGTCGGCATCGATCCCGGTCAGCGCCTTGACCAGCGCCGTTTTCCCGTGATCGATGTGCCCGGCGGTGCCTACAATGATCGATTTCATTAACAGAATCGTAGCAGGAGAGGCTGGAATGTAGTCTCAACAGCTCTTTCCGGCGGCTCTATCCTCCCGCGCCCCGAAATGCGACAATAGAAGCTCTTCCCATGGCCACCTCTTTGACCTCTGCCTTTTCTCCGGAGACTCTCCGGCAGCATGGCCTCACGCCCGATGAGTACGAGAAGATCAAGCGACTTCTCGGCCAGCGCGAGCCTACCCTCACTGAGCTCGGCATCTTCAGCGTGATGTGGAGCGAGCACTGCTCCTATAAGTCGTCGCGTGTGCATCTGAAACGCTTGCCCACGCGCAGCAAACTCGTACTGCAGGGACCGGGCGAGAACGCCGGCATCATCGACATTGGCGACGGCTGGGCCTGCGCCTTCAAGATCGAATCTCACAATCACCCCTCGTTCATCGAACCCTTTCAGGGCGCGACCACGGGCGTAGGTGGAATTCTGCGGGATATCTTCACCATGGGCGCAAGACCGGTCGCGGTCATGGATTCGCTGCGGTTCGGGCCGATCCGTGTGGGTGCGGGCGACTCGCCCGCGCACGGCGCAACAACCCAGAAAGAACTCCACAAGAATCATTCCGTACTTGAGGGCGTGGTCAGCGGAGTTGCATCCTACGGCAACTGTTTCGGCGTGCCGAACCTGGGCGGCGAAACGAAGTTCGAGCCCTGCTACTCCGGAAATCCGCTGGTGAACGCTTTCGCTCTGGGCCTGGTAAGGAAAAATGAAATCTTCTACGCGCGGGCCGCAGGCGAAGGCAATCCGGTGATCTATGTGGGCGCGAAGACTGGACGCGACGGCATACACGGCGCGACCATGGCCAGCGAAGAGTTCAGCGAAGCCTCGGAAGCGAAGCGGCCCAACGTGCAGGTCGGCGATCCCTTTCTGGAAAAACTGCTGCTCGAAGCCTGCCTTGAAGCCATGCAGACCGGCGCGATCGTTGGCATTCAGGATATGGGCGCTGCGGGCCTGACGTGTTCGACCTGCGAGATGGGCGGGCGCGGCGGTGTGGGCATCGAAATCGAACTGGACCGCGTTCCGCAGCGTGAGACTGGCATGACTCCGTACGAGATCATGCTCAGCGAGTCGCAGGAGCGCATGCTGCTGGTGGCGCAAAAAGGACGCGAGAACGAGGTCTTCCGCGTTTTCGAAAAGTGGGGGCTCGACGCGGTCGAGGTCGGGAGGGTTACGAGCGGCAACACGCTGCGCGTGCTGGAGCACGGCAAAGTTGTGGCGCAGATTCCGAATTCGGCGCTGACTGACGACGCCCCGGTATACAAACGCCCGCTGGCGCGATGGGAACCGCCAGTGCCGCGCGAGATGCCGGAACAAATCAAAATCGGCGGGGCCGTCGACTTCACTGCGAATCTGAAGCAGTTGCTGGCAAGCCCTAATATTTGCGGCAAACGTTGGGTGTGGCAGCAATACGACCACATGGTGCAGACCAACACGGTTGAAGCGCCGGGAGCGGGCGACGCGGGCGTGATTCGCATTAAGGGCTCGCAGCGCGGGCTTGCGATGGCGCTGGATGGGAATGGGCGCTGGTGCCATCTGGATCCGCGGCTGGGCGCGATGCACGCGGTCGCGGAGGCGGCGCGCAAAGTGGCGTGCTCGGGAGCCACTCCTGTGGGAGCAACGAATTGCCTGAACTTCGGCAATCCCGAAAAGCCGCACATCATGTGGCAGTTCTCGCAAACGATCGATGGGATCACGAAGGCTTGCGAGGAATTGGAAATTCCCATCACCGGCGGCAACGTCAGCTTCTACAACGAGACGCTGGGCGAAGCCATTTATCCCACGCCCGTGCTTGGAGTCGTGGGGATTCTCGAGGACGTGCACAAGACCGCGAAAATGCATTTCGTCGCTCCCGGACGCACCATCGTGCTATTGCGAACGGGAGAAACGGGCGATATCACCGATGCAGAGAGCGAGTTTGGTTCTTCGGAATACGCCAAGGAAGTTCTGGGCTCGGTGTGGGGATATCCGCCGGAGCTTGACCTGGAGAAGGAAGCCGGGCTGCAGAAGGCTGTCATCGAATTGATTCAGCATGGCTTGGTCGATTCGACGCATGACTGCGCTGATGGCGGCTTGGCGGTCGCGTTAGCGGAGAAAGCATTGCCGAAAGGCGTGGGCGCGCGGGTGAATCTGGCATCATCTGGCGGCCTTTTTGCGGAATTCGCTCTTTTTGGCGAAGATGCGAGCCGGATCGTGATCTCTTGCGACCCGGAGCAGGTAGCTCGAATCAAAGAAGTAGCGGTGAAACACGGCGCTGCGGCCGAGGTCATTGGAGATACGATTCCGGAACGGTTAGAAATCTCGCTCGACGGCAAGCTCGTCATTTCGGCGGCGGTGTCGGAGTTGAGCGCAGCTTACGAAGGCGCTTTGGAATCGGCATTGCGCACGAATCCGGAGTTGGTGGCGCCGGACTGATTCAAGTCAAAAGCTTGAGCCAGAGGGCATGGTTTGGTTGTGCTAAAAGCTAAGAACCAAGGGCTAAGAGCTAACAGCCAGGAGCAAAATGCTTTCTTCTGACAAATTTCATGACGAGTGCGGCGTGGTGGCGATCTTCGCCCATCCTGAGGCGGAGAAGCTGGCGTATCTGGGACTGCACGCCCTACAGCACCGCGGTCAAGAATCCGCCGGGATTGTCACTTCCGATGGTCTGACTTCGCGAGCGCACAAGGCCATGGGCTCGGTGGCGGACATCTTTACCGAGGATGTGCTCTCGAAAATGCGCGGGACCCTGGCTATCGGCCATACGCGCTACTCCACGGCTGGAGACTCGGCGCTGCTGAACGCGCAACCGATCCTGGTGCAGTCGAACAAGGGATCGATTGCCGTGGCGCACAACGGCAACCTCACCAACGCGCTGCAGGTCCGCGCACGGCTGGAAAGTCAAGGCTCGATTTTTCAGACCAACAGCGATACCGAAGTCATCGTTCACCTGATCGCGCTTTCCAAGGAGCACACACTGCCGGAAGCGGTGGCCGATGCGCTGCGCCGGGTCGAGGGAGCATTTTCGCTGGTGATGATGAGTAACGACCGCGTCTTCGCGGTGCGCGACCCGCGCGGGTTCCGGCCTCTGGCCATGGGCCGTATCGCGGCACTGGAGGGTCAGAAGCACGACACCATCGTCTTCGCCTCCGAGACTTGCGCGTTCGACCTGATCGGCGCCGAGTACGTGCGCGATGTAAAACCGGGGGAGCTGATCCTGGTGGGGCCGGAGGGAATCAGTTCACGTTTCTATTCGACGGCTGCACCGCAATCGAGCTGCATCTTCGAGCACGTGTACTTCTCGCGTCCCGACAGCATCGTCTTCGGACGCGCCGTGCAGACCAGCCGCGAGGAACTGGGGCGTCAACTGGCAAGGGAAGCGGGGGTGGAAGCCGATCTTGTGGTTCCCGTACCGGATTCGGGTGTGACGGCGGCCGTGGGATATGCCGCCGAGAGCGGACTACCATTTCGCTTTGCGTTGATCCGCAATCACTATGTCGGACGAACGTTCATCGAACCCAGCCAGAGCGTGCGGGACTTTGGCGTGAAGCTGAAGCTGAATCCAGTACGCTCGCTGCTGCAAGGCAAGCGCGTAGTGCTGATCGATGACTCGATCGTGCGCGGCACAACCAGCCGGAAGATTGTGCGCATGATCCGAAGCGCGGGGGCGAAGGAAGTGCACATGCGCATCTCTTGCCCGCCGACGATTTCGCCTTGTTATTATGGCGTGGATACACCTTCCAAGAAACAACTCATTGCCGCCAATAAGTCGGTGGATGAGATTCGCGATTACATTGGCGCGGACTCGCTGGCTTATCTCTCGCTGGAGGGTCTCAAGAAAGCTTGCGGTGAAGGGGAGAAGATTTCGTATTGCTCGGCTTGTTATACGGGGAATTATCCGACCGATATTATTGATGTCGAGGAAATCCAACCGGCGGCGGTGGTGCGACACTAGGCCTCGGGCAGGCAGGAACAATAGATTCCTCGCTTCGCTCGGAATGACAACCAACCTAGAAGCAGCTACAAAAATTGGACACAAAGGAATCAGGGGCGGCCTTACGGTCGCCCTAAATGTTTCCCGGAATAACTATTCAGACTCTGGGCCGTCGCGCCTGCACAACGCGTGGAATGGACTGCAGATCGCGCATGATGCGAACGTCATCCCAAGAGTCGAGGAGTCGCTCAACCTTGCCAGCAATCGTTCCGCTGATTTCCAGGATAAGCCATCCGCCGGGATGCAGAGCTGCGTGGGCTTGGGGAAGCAGGCGTGCAATGACCTCGACTCCGGTAGGTCCGGCAAAAACAGCATTGCGCGGCTCGAATTTCCGGACCTCCAGTTGAACCTGATCTTCTTCCGTTTCGCCTACATACGGCGGGTTGGAGATGACAAAGTCCAGGTCGGTCAGATTGAGTCCTTTGAGCAGGTCCGCTTGATGGAAGTGAATTCGCTTCTCAAACTGATGGCGGGCCGCATTAGCGCGGGCGACTTCGAGCGCGGCAGCCGATATATCGGTGGCGTGGATCTCGGCGTTAGGAAATTCTGTGGCTAAAGCTAAGGCAAGGCAGCCCGAACCGGTGCCGACGTCGAGAATACGCAGAGGCATTGTGCGGGGCGGGCACTCTTGCCCGCCAGACTCCGTCTCATTGGCGAGAGCCAGCACGGTCTCAACTATGTGTTCAGTCTCAGGGCGCGGAATGAGAACCGCAGGGGTAACGATGAGGTCCATGCCCCAGAATTCCTGATGTCCTGTGATGTATTGAGCGGGGACGCCCCGGGCGCGTTCGGAGAGAGCAGCATCATAGCGGCTCTGCTCTTCGGTGCTGAGTTCTCGCTCGGGATGCGCGAACAGGTAGGCGCGGTCGCAGTTGAGCGTGAACGTGAGCAACAACTCTGCGTTCAGACGCGGGGAAGGAACTTGGTCTGCGATGAGGCGGGCAATAGCAGAGCCGAGAGATGCTTTTAGCTGCACCGCCAATTTTAACCACAGCGGACACAGGGGCACACGGAGGAAAAGTGTTTATTCAGGCGGGTCAACCTTCCTGCGGACTGCGGCGGACGATTTCAGCATTGAGAACTGTGGCGAAAGCAACCCAGGCTCCGTATGGGATGAAAGCGTTGGCGGCGGCGCGATCGACTTTCCTTGCGGCAGTAATGTAGGACGCGATCGTTCCTTCGAGCGCCAGGATGTCGGCCAGCGCGAGCTTGGGACGACGCTCCCCGAAGAAGAGTTTCGACCAGCGGGCGTTCGCGGCGAGTTGCGAAATCCACAGCCGCAGCGCGGCATTGCGCTCACGCGAAGGCGCCGCGCTCCAGATGCGCCAACCGGACCAGGCGATCATCGTGTAAAGCGCGGTCCATACCACGGGAAAGACGGCATCGGGCGGAGTGAAGCGCGGCTTGTCGAGTTCTCGATACCAGGAGTTGCGATTGCCGTTGCGGCTGTAGCGCGACCCGAGCCAGGCGGCGCCGGCGGTGGCCGCGCCGAAGCCTGCAAGTGCGAGCAGGGAGCGGGATTTCACTTTCGACATGACCCTTAGGTGACAGCCGAGGGGATGGGGTTGCCCGCGCTATTTCGGACTGCCTCCGTGCCGCTTCCATTCGTTACCGAGATAGATCATCTGGCCAATGTGGTGCTGCATGTGAGCGGCGCATTGCACGACCATGTCGAGGCGGTTCTGGGCAATCGCGCCGACACCTGAATACTCTCTTGACCAATCGTCAGGCGACTGGCAGTGGATGGTCTGCTGCACCATGGCAACGGCTTCGTCGAAGCGTTTCAGCGCTTCCTCTTTGGACGGAGGATTCGGGTCGTCGAATTCGCGTGGCCGGTCGCGGACGTAGCCCGTCTTCGCGATCTGCGCGCCAATGTAGTAGTTCAGGTTGCCGCTGAGGTGCAAGACCAGGTGGCCGAAGCTGTTTCCGAAGGGGAATGGCTTCTGCCAGAACCGAGTATCGGTAACGGACATGGCCAACTCGCGGACGCGGGCGGCATTCGCAGTGTAGCGGCCCGCGAGAACGGATGCGAGAGTCCTGTCAATTTCGGACATATTCTCTCCCACTTCGCGGGCAAGAACGCCCACGTTCTTCTCCTAAACCGCGGTGGCGGCCTCCTGCTTCAGCTTCTCGGCCTGGTAGTGCGTGGTTAGCGCCTCGATGAGCGGTTGGAGTTTACCGTCCATTACCGCTTCGAGTTGGTGGATCGTGAAGCCGATGCGATGATCGGTCAGACGGTTCTGCGGGAAGTTGTAGGTTCGAATTTTCTCGCTGCGGTCGCCGGAGCCAACCATGGCTTTGCGTTCTTTGGCCAAGGCTTGTTGCTGCTTTTCCATTTCGATCTCGTAGAGACGAGAGCGCAGCACGCGCATACCTTTTTCGCGGTTCTTGATCTGCGATTTTTCGTCCTGGCAACTGACGACCGTGTTAGTCGGAATGTGCGTGATTCGTACGGCCGAATAAGTGGTATTGACGGATTGGCCGCCGGGTCCGGAGGAGCAGAAGGTGTCGATGCGTAAGTCTTTGGCTTCGATCTTGATGTCAACGTCTTCCGCTTCGGGCAGCACTGCGACCGTGACGGCCGAGGTGTGAACCCGCCCTTGCTGCTCGGTCGCGGGCACGCGCTGCACGCGGTGGACGCCGCTTTCGTACTTGAGTTGAGAGAAGACGCGACTGCCCTCGATGATGGCGATGACTTCTTTCAGGCCACCGGCGGACGATTCCGAAGACGACAGTACTTCCACCTTCCAGCGCTGAGTTTCCGCGTATCGCGTATACATACGGAAGATTTCGGCGGCGAAGAGCGTGGCCTCGTCTCCGCCAGTGCCAGCGCGGATTTCCAGGATGATGTTCTTTTCGTCGTTCGGATCCTTGGGCAGCAGAAGCACTTTCAGCTCTTCCTCAACCGCTTTGACGCGACCTTCCAGTTGGGTGAGTTCATCCTGCGCGTAGGCGCGCATCTCGGGATCTTTTTCGTCGGCAAGGACGGCCTTGCTCTCCGCAATTCCCCTGGTCAGATCTTTGTACTCGCGGTACTTCTCGACCATGGGCGCGATTTCAGCGTGGGCTTTGGCGGTCTTCTGGTATTTCGCCGAGTCGTTGACGATCTCCGGCGACGCGAGAACGTTGGTCAGCTCTTCGTAGCGGACTTCGATTTGGTCGAGGCGTTCAAACATAGGAATCTTCCTAGAGACGTAGCTGGCTACGTCTCGGCTCACGCCGCAGCCCGTGATTGTGGGCGAAAGAGACGTAACCAGTTACGTCTCTACGGCATTGTAGTGTTGTGAGGAGGCGGAGAGAAAGTATTCGCGGCGGGACCGCTAGGCAATCACCAACTCGCCACCACGCTCTTTTTCGAGCAGCATGGCGTGGTCGAGGGCGGCAATGGCGCACTGGGCTTGCTCGTCTGACGGAGGCTTGGTAGTGATGCGCTGCAGCCAGAGGCCGGGAGCGGTCATCAGAGCGAACAGCGATCCGCGATGCTTGGCCGCGAAGCGGATAATCTCGTAGGAAACTCCAGCGATAACCGGCAGCAGAGCGATGCGCGAGGCGAAGCGCGCCCAGAACGTGGTGAATGGGACCAGCATGTAGAAACCGATCGAGATCAGCATCACCGTCATCAGGAAGCTGGTGCCGCACCGCGGATGATAGGTCGAATATTTCTGCACTGCCACGGTGTTGAGCGGGTCTCCGTTTTCGAAGGCAAAGACGGTTTTGTGCTCGGCGCCGTGATACTCATAGACACGGCGAATATCCTTCCAGAGCGATACTCCCCAAATGAAGAGCAGGAACAGCACGAGGCGGATACCACCATCGATCAGGTTGAAAACAATTCGGCCGCCCAGAGCGGGATCGATCTTCTTGAGTTCCGTCGCCGCTAGCAGGGGAATGTATTTGTACATGAAGATGAAGAAAGCGAGAGAGATCAGGATATTCACAGCGGCCAGCCAGTTGCTGATGGTGGCAGCCTTCTCGCGGGACTTGGAAGAATCCGCCGCGCTTCGCGCTGGCGGGACAGCCGAGAGCCCCTGAGCTTGTCGAAGGGCGGCTGTCGCCACATGATCCGTTTTCTCATCTTCCTGCATCATGTCTTCGATGGCGACATTGGCCGAGAAGCGCAGGGCGCGGTAGCCGAGATTCATGGCATAACCGAGTGTCATCACACCGCGCACGATGGGCCAGGCCATCCATTTATGTTTCTCTGAAGGGCGCTCGAGCGGTTCACTCATGGTGACGACTTCGCCGGAAGGTTTGCGGCAAGCGATGGCCCAGGCGTGCGGGGAGCGCATCATCACTCCCTCAAGCACGGCTTGTCCGCCGACCAGAGTTTCTTCCCCACTCTCGAGGGCGGGGAGAAGTTGCACGGCGGCGAGGAATCGCAGGTAATTTCTTAGTCTACGCACAACGGTTTAGATGCTCCTAACAAAAGACACGACGCAGCTACTAGGGTAACACAGGCTGGGAGTCGTTTAGGATTGGGATGCGTGCGGGCTAAGTTGAGGCAGGAGCGAGGGTTAGGTGATTGCCGAATGCGAGGGCTAGAGGGCCCTTCGGCAAGCTCAGGGCAGGCTCTGGCGACAGCCGGCGGGACGCCGGCGCTATGATTGGAGGTTCATGCGGCAGTTGGCGACAGCTTGCGAAGCAATTGCGGGGACGACAAAGAAACTGCTGAAGACGGGGATCGTTGCGGACTATCTGAAGTCGCGTACAACGGATGAGGCGGCCGTGTCGGCGGTCTTTCTTTCGGGGCGGGCGTTTCCGGCCTGGGAAGAGACCACCCTGCAGGTTGGCGGGCGGTCGCTTTGGCAGATTGTGGCGGCGTTGTCCGGGAGCCAGGAATCCCAACTGACAGGCGCTTATCGCCGGCACGGAGACTTGGGAGCGGTCGCAGGCGAAGTCCTTCCCCAACGCGCTGGTCAGGGTCTAGGCGTGTTGGAAGTGGAGGGGACGTTTCGTCAAATTGCGGCGGCGCGTGGTCCAGCGGCGAGGGCAGCCATGGTGCGTGATCTGATTTCCCGCGCCACGCCGCTCGAAGCCAAGTACATCATCAAGGTCATGACCGGCGATCTGCGGATTGGATTGAAGGAGAGCCTGGTCGAGGAAGCGATCGCCAGGGCCTACGGCGGAACGCTGGCGGATGTGCAACGCGCCAACATGCTCGTGGGCGATATTGGGGAGACCGTGCGACTGGCATTGAAGGGAATACTGTCTGCGGCAGAGATGCGAATGTTTCATCCCCTGGGATTCATGCTGGCGAGCCCCATCGAGTCGGCGGAGGAGGGACTGAGTTATTTCGGGGAAGCGGCGGTGGAAGACAAGTATGACGGCATCCGCGCGCAGGCCCATGTGGCGGATGGCGAGGCCAAGTTTTTCTCGCGCACGCGGGATGAGATCACCGAGTCATTTCCGGAGTTGCCGGACGCGCTGGCAGGCCTGCCTCAGGACGCCATTCTGGATGGAGAAATCGTGGCGTGGGAATATCCCAGAGATCTTTCCGACACGCGGCGAGTGGTGGATGAAGCGGCATCGGACGCGAGCGAGCAGAAGACCGTGAACCTGGGGCGGGCGCGACCGTTCAGCGTTTTGCAGCAGAGGCTGGGAAGAAAGAAAGTCAGCGACAAAATGCTGCGGGAGATTCCGGTCGCGTTCCTGGTGTTCGACGTTTTGTACGCGGGCGGGGAGCTAGTGATGGATCGTCCGCTGCGGGAGCGGGGGCGAATTCTGGATGAACTGCTGGCGGCGCCAAGGAAAAGCTTTAACCATAGAGGGCACGGAGGCTCACAGAGGAGATCGCCGGCTCAGGGAGCACTTGCCTTCGATGTGGAGAGGGAGCCACGCGATCCGATCGCAGAGGCGAGCATCATCCGCGCGCCGGCGTTTCGTGTCTCGTCGCCAGAGGAACTGGAAGAGCTTTTTGCGGTGGCGCAGGAGCGAGGGAATGAGGGGCTGATGATCAAAGATCTCGATTCCTCGTATACGCCGGGCAAGCGTGGGAAATCGTGGCTGAAGATGAAGCGCGAACTGGCCACCCTGGATGTCGTCGTGACCGCAGTCGAGTATGGACACGGCAAGCGCGTGGGCGTGCTCAGCGATTACACGTTCGCCGTGTGGCAGGCCGACAGGCTGGTGAACATCGGCAAGGCATATTCCGGTCTCACTGATGACGAGATCGCAGAGATGACCCAGTGGTTTCTCGATCACACCGTAGAAGATCAGGGATTCCGCCGCACGGTTGAGCCGAAGATCGTGCTGGAAGTGGCGTTCAACAACATGATGCAGTCCGACCGGCACGAGAGCGGGTACGCGCTGCGCTTTCCGCGCATTGTGCGCCTGCGGCCGGATAAGTCGGCGGAAGAGGCCGACACGCTTGAGCGCGCGCGGGAGATTTTCGAAAAACAGCAAAAATAGGGAGCCGCAGCTATTCAGTGGCTGTGGTGGTGATGATGCTCTTCGCCCTCCGCCACCGGAATGACGCACCCGTGCGCCACTTCGCAAATCACATGCTCGAACTGGATCGTCGTATGGTCGATGCGGAAGTCGTGCAGCAGGCGCTCCTTCACGTCGCGCAGGATGCGTTCGCTGACCGACGGAGGAATGTCGGCGATCGCAATGTGGCAGGAGAGCGCGTGGGTCTCTGATCCGATGCTCCAGACGTGCAGGTCATGGACTTCATTCACGCCTTCAATCGAGCGGATGACGGACTCGATCTTCTCCAGTTTCATGCCGCGGGGCGTGCCTTCCAGCAAAATATTGAGCGTTTCGCGCACGATACCGAAACCTGACCACAGGATCAGCACGCCGATGCCGAACGAAAGCGCGGAATCAATCCAGTAATCTCCCGTGACCAGGATGGCCCAACCACCGGCGATGACGGCCGCGGTTGAAAGCGTGTCTCCAACTTCGTGCAGCAGCGCGCTGCGAATATTGACATCGCCACCAGAGCCCCGGCTCGAACGATAGAGAAGCAGCGCGATGACTCCGTTCATCACCACGCCAGCGGCAGCAACCCACATCATCACGCCCGCCCGCACATGCTCCGGATGCTGCAGGCGACGGAACGCCTCGTAGAAGATGAAAAACGAAACTGCGACGAGAGAAGTAGCGTTGACCAGCGCCGCCAGCACTCCGGCGCGGTGGTAGCCGTAGGTCTTGGTGGAACTGGCCGGGCGCGACTGAAAGTAAACCGCGACCAGGGAAAGCAGCAGTGCGAGGAAGTCGGATAGATTATGTCCGGCCTCGGAGAGCAGCGCCAGAGAATGAGCGCGGATGCCGGCCACGACCAGCAGCACGATGTAGGCCAGGGTCACCCCCAGCGAGATCTTCAGCACCCGCGTAGGACCGCCCGCGCCATGAACGTGCCCGTGCATTCTTCCAGTGTACGGGTGGATAAGACGGGCTTCAAGCGTACTCGGACACGGAAGTCATGGCACCGGCGGGAGTTCAGTTCCAGGCGGAGTCTGGACTCTTACCCGGGCTTCCCACATTTTTCCCGCGGCGGTTCGGCCCTGATGAGACCGCCGCGAAATTTAAGTCGTCCGCGCGAATGCCGATGTGGTGTACAGACCGGAGGCCGGGTTGCGCAGACACGACCCTGGGTGCCGAAACGAAACCGCACATTGGCTCGGGACTTGCACCACAACCAGCATCCTCTCGGCAAAGATCAATTTATGGACGAAATCGTTAAAGATTTTCTCATCGAAAGCAACGAGAACCTGGACCGACTGGACCAGGAACTGGTGAAACTGGAATCCGACCCTTCCTCCAAAGAGCTGTTGGCCAGCGTTTTCCGAACGATCCATACCATCAAGGGCAGCTGCGGATTTCTGGGCTTCGCCCGGCTGGAAAAGCTGGCGCATGCCGGCGAAAACCTGCTCTCACGGCTGCGGGATGGCAAGCTCACGTTGACCGAGGAGGTCACGAGCGGATTGCTCGCGATGGTGGACGCGGTTCGCCGCATGCTCTCGGCGATTCAGACCTCCGGCCAAGACGGCGAGGAAGACTACGCTCCGCTTATCGAGCATCTGTCGCGCCTGCAGCAACAGCAGGTCAGTGAGTCTGCGGCTCCGGCTTGCTCCAATGCTTCCGCAACCCTCTCTGCCCAGCCGCAGGCAATGACGGGGGAAAATGCGGCAAACCCAGAGGCAAATTCCGAGCCATCGTGTGCAACAGTTACTCCTCCCCGCGAAGAAAATTGCGCAGACCCGGCAAAGATGGGCGGCCTGCTGGTCGAGCGAGGGCAGGTTCACTCCGAGGATCTTGCCCGCGCTCTGGAGCAGCAGGAACGGGGCCGCAAACGGATTGGAGAGATTCTGGTGGCGCAGGGAGCGGCCCAGCCGGAGGACGTACTTGCCGCGCAGCGGACGCTGGAGATCCGGACGCGGCAGTGGAAACCATACGCGTCGGCATCACCCTGCTGGACCGGCTGATGAATCTGGTGGGCGAGTTGGTGCTGGCGCGCAACCAGCTGCTCCAGTTCTCCAACAGCACCCAGGACGCCGGGTTTCAGGCCCTCTCGCAGCGCATGAATCTGATTGCCAGCGAACTGCAGGAAGAGGTCATGCGCACCCGCATGCAGCCCATCGGCAACATCTGGAGCAAGTTTCCCCGCACCGTGCGCGATCTGGCTCTCAATTGCGGCAAGGAAGTGCGGGTCGAAATGGAGGGCAAGGAAACGGAACTTGACCGGACCATTATTGAGGCCATCAAAGACCCGCTCACCCACCTGGTCAGGAATTCCGTCGACCACGGGATCGAGTCGGCGGAAGACCGAAAAAAGGCCGGGAAGGAGCCTACGGGCCGGCTGGTCCTGCGAGCCTTCCACGAAGGCGGGCAGGTCAACATCGAAATCTCGGACGACGGTGCCGGACTCGACCTGGAACGCATTCGGCGGAAAGCGATCGAGCGCGGCGTGGTCCCCGCCGACCAAGCGGCGCGCATGCCCGACCGCGACATTTTCAACCTGATCTTCCTTCCCGGCTTTTCCACCGCCGAAAAAGTGTCGAACGTTTCCGGACGCGGCGTGGGCATGGATGTGGTGAAAACCAACGTGGAAAAAATCGGCGGCACCGTGGATGTGCATTCCACGGCGGGAAAGGGCACAACCGTCAAGGTCAAGATTCCTCTGACCCTGGCCATCATTCCCGCGCTGATGGTGATCTCCGGCGGCGAGCGCTTCGCCATCCCGCAGTTCAGCCTGCTCGAACTGGTGCGGCTGGAGGCGGGGGGCACCGGCAAGGGAATCGAGATGGTCCACGGCACTCCCGTGTACCGCTTAAGGGGACGCCTGCTGCCTCTGGTCTATCTCAACCGCGAACTGCAGATCGTACCCGAGTCCGGGAAGGAGGCAGCCGGGGACACCGCCACGAACATCGTGGTGGTGCAGGCCGACGGTCGCGAGTTTGGCCTGGTGGTCGATGAGATCACCGATACCGAGGAGATCGTCGTCAAGCCGCTGGGCAAACAGCTGAAGGGGATCAGCGCTTACTCCGGCGCAACCATCATGGGCGACGGACGAGTGGCCCTCATTCTGGACATCCTGGGTCTGGCGCAGCGCGCCCAGGTGATTGGCAAGGCCCGCGAGTCCGCTCTCAAGGAGAAAGACAAGGCCAGCCGGAAAGAGGAAACGGCGACGGACCACCAAACCCTTTTGCTGGTGCAGTGCGGCGAGCAGGGCCGCATGGCCATCCCATCGTCGCTGGTGGCGAGGTCGGAAGAGTTCCCCATAACGTCGATCGAGCTCGCCGGGGCGCAGGAAGTGATGCAGTACCGGGGACAGATCATGCCGCTCATCCGCCTGTCCCGGATCGTTGCGGGGGCGGGCAAAGATGCCGCCGCCGCGGCGGGGGACGCCCGCATGCAGGTGGTGGTGTATTCCGAGGCCGGCCGCAGCGTGGGCTTGATCGTGGACCGCATCGTGGACATCGTGGACGAAAAACTGGTGGTGCAGAGTCCCGCCCAGCGCCGGGGAGTTCTCGGCTCGTCCGTCATTCAAAAACGCGTCACCGACCTGCTGGACGTGCCGAGCGTGGTGCGCGACGCAATTCCCAGCTTCGCCCAAGCGCCAGCGCCAGAACCAGAACCAGCACCAGCACCAGCACCAGCATAGGAGAGCGCAAGTCATGGCTTCATCGCAGCAGTTCTGCACGTTCTTTCTCGATGGACATTTTTTCGGGACACCGGTGCCGCAGGTGCAGGAAGTCATCCAGTACCAGAAGATGACGCGCGTGCCCCTGGCGCCCAACGTGGTTAGCGGCATGATCAACCTGCGCGGGCAGATTGTGTCCGCCATTGACTTGCGCCGGCGGCTGGGCCTGCACGACCGGCCCGACGGCCAACTGCCCATGAATGTGGTCGTGCGGACCAACGAGGGCGCAGTCAGCGTGCTGGTAGACGAGATCGGCGACGTCATCGAAGTCGAGGAAGAGACGCTCGAGAGCCCTCCGGAGACGCTGCAAGGCTTCGCGCGCCAGGTGGTGCGGGGAGTGTACAAGCTGTCTGGACGCCTGCTTCTGGCGCTCGACATCGACCGCGTCGTGGACCTTGGCGATCTGGCTAAGGCGAAAGAAAAACGGGAATTTTAAAATCAACCGATCACGGCTCCGCCGGAGCGCGGAGACTCGTAAGGAGAATGGCATGAACAGCGCAGGAGGAAAGAAAGCAACCAAGCTCGACCAACAGCGGATCAACGACGACCGGTCCGGCCAGATTGCAGCCATCAACAAGGCACAGGCGGTAATCGAGTTCAACATGGACGGAACCGTCATCACAGCCAATGAGAACTTTCTCAAGGCTCTCGGCTATACCCTGGATGAAATCAAGGGCAAGCACCATAGCCTGTTCGTCGACGAGGCTTACAAACAGAGCTCCGCCTACAAAGAATTCTGGGCCAAGCTGAACCGGGGCGAATACGACGCGGCCGAATACAAACGCATCGGCAAGGGCGGCAAGGAAGTCTGGATTCAGGCCTCCTACAACCCGATCCTCGACCTCAACGGCAAACCCTTCAAGGTCGTAAAGTACGCTACCGACGTAACGAAGCAGAAGCTGCTCAATGCCGACTACCAGGGACAGATTGCGGCTATCAGCAAGGCGCAGGCAGTGATCGAGTTCAATATGGACGGAACCGTCATCACGGCCAACGACAACTTCCTCAGAGCATTGGGCTATACCCTGGACGAAATCAAGGGCAAGCACCACAGCCTGTTCGTCGACGAAAACTATCGGCAGAGTGCGGACTACGCGGAGTTCTGGAGCAAGCTGAGGCGTGGCGAGTACCAGGCGGCCGAATACAAGCGCATCGGCAAGGGCGGCCGGGAGGTTTGGATTCAAGCCTCCTACAACCCGATTCTGGACCTCAACGGCAAGCCGTTTAAGGTCGTGAAGTATGCCACCGATATCTCTGCCCAGAAGCAGGCGATCAGCGCAATGATCGCTGATGCCGTGATGCTGTCGCAGGCGGCGGTGGAAGGTAAATTGGCGACCCGCGCCGATGCCAGCAAGCATCAAGGCGATTACCGCAAGGTCGTCGAAGGCGTCAACAACACGCTGGACGCAGTTATCGGCCCGCTGAATGTGGCTGCAAAGTACGTAGACGAGATCGCCAAGGGGGTGATCCCAGCCAAGATTACCGATACCTATAACGGCGACTTCAACACCATCAAGAACAACTTGAACGCCTGCATCGATGGTCTGGGCGGCCTGCAGGAAGGGACAGCCGTTACCCAAAGGATGGCGGCCAACGACTACACCAAACGGGTGGACGGGCACTATGTTGGAATCTTTGCCGATCTGGCGGGGGGCATCAACGGGGTTCAGGAACGAATCCATCACGTGATCGGTACCGTCCGAAGGGTATCGCAAGGGAACCTGGAGGATCTGGCGGAATACAAGAAGATTGGACGCAGGTCCGAACACGACGAACTCATTCCATCGGTGCTCGCGATGATGGACAGCCTCGGAGCGCTGGTGGCAGATGCCGAAATGCTGTCGGGGGCGGCGGTGAACGGCAGACTGGCCACGCGCGCCGGTGCCAGCAAGCATCAGGGCGATTACCGCAAGGTCATCGAAGGCGTCAACAACACGCTGGACGCCGTGATCGGGCCGCTAAACGTGGCCGCGAAATACGTCGACAACATCTCGATTGGTCTGATCGAAGCCAGCGAGATTTTGCAGGCGATGGCGGCCAAATGACTACACGCGCCGCGTCTCCGGCTCGGACCAGCGGGTCAAAATCACCGACGCTTACAACGGCGACTTCAATACCATCAAGAACAACCTGAATGCCTGTATTGAAGCGCTGGCAGGAGTGGGCACCGCCACCAACCAGACAGCGGACACGCTGCAGGCGAGCATGAAGTCGATCGCGCAGAACTCACAGGCGCTGTCGAGTGCTTCCCAGGAACTGGCGGCCACCAGCCAGCAAATGAGCGGAAACGCGGAAGAGACCTCGGCCCAGACTAACACGGTCGCCACCGCCACCCAGCAGGTGACCACGAACCTGAACAGCGTGGCTACGGGCGCGGAGGAGATGACCTCCACGGTGCAGAGCATTTCGAGCAATGCCGGCGAAGCGGCGAAGGTGGCGGGCGAGGCAGTCAAGACCGCGAACGCCGCCAATACCGGTCGCCAAGCTGGGCGAGTCCAGCGCCGAGATCGGACAGGTCATCAAGGTCATCACCTCCATTGCGCAACAGACCAACCTGCTGGCCCTGAACGCGACCATTGAAGCCGCCCGGGCCGGCGAAGCGGGCAAGGGGTTCGCCGTTGTGGCCAATGAAGTCAAGGAACTGGCCAAGCAAACCGCCAAGGCGACGGAGGACATCAGCCAGAAGATCACGGCCATTCAGGAGGACACCAAGCGAGCGGTGGAATCGATTGGGAGCATCACCGCCGTCATCAACCAGATCAACGACATTTCGAGCACGATCGCAACCGCAGTGGAGGAACAGAGCGCGACGACGAACGAGATGTCACGCAACGTGCAGGAAGCGGCCAAAGGGTCGGCCGAAATCTCCAAGAACATTCAGGGAGTAGCCACGGCGGCCGAGAGCACAACGCACGGAGCGCAGGACACCCAGAAGGCTGCGGAACAACTCACCGAAATGTCCACGCAGTTACGCAACATGGTCGAGCAGTTCAAACTCGAAGATGACAAAGAAGCAGGCAGTCCGGCAAAGACCAAGGGGGCTAAGGGCCGTGCGGCCCATGCTTCAGCTTAACTGATTCTCACGAGGCCGCGGAGGGATCTCCTGCTCCGGGGCCTCGGTTCCTTTCTTCTCGGCGGCGCGAAAGGGCGACCCAATACTTTTCTGGGGAGCAGGGCACAACAATTGCGGCAACCCACCAAGATGCGAGTGCTCATCGTCGACGACGCAGTCGTCGTGCGCAAGACACTCTCCGATGCGATCGGGCGCGACGCAGCCCTCGAAGTCGCCGGCACCGCCAGCAACGGGCGTTTTGCGCTGGCGAAATTTCCAGCCCTGAAGCCCGACATCGTCCTGCTCGACATCGAGATGCCGGAGATGGACGGACTGGAGACGGTGCGCCAGCTGCGCAAGATCGACGCTCGCGTTCCTATCATCATGTTCAGCACGCTCACCGAGCGCGGCGCCTCCGCCACGCTGGAAGCTCTGACGCTCGGAGCCACCGACTACGTTACGAAGCCCAGCAATCCGGACATGACGGAAACCCTGGAGGCGGTTTCTCGCGAACTGATTCCGAGAATTCGTGCGCTCTGCCATCTGCCGGAGGCCCACGCTGTGGTTGTGCCAAAACCGCCGACGCCGCCGGCAGCGCAGTGGAAGCAGCGCTTGCTGACGCCCGTCCAAGTGGTGGCAATCGGCGTTTCCACCGGCGGTCCGGACGCGCTGGCCCGGCTTCTGCCATCTCTGCCTGCGGACCTGCCCGTACCCATGCTCATCGCGCAGCACATGCCGCCGATTTTTACCTCGCTGCTGGCAGCACGGCTCTCGGCGAAGTCGGCGCTGCCGGTGCGGGAATGCAAGTCCGGGGAGCCGCTCCAGCCGGGCTGCGCCGTTCTTGCTCCCGGAGACTTTCACATGGTGGTCAGCCAAGAGGATGTGCCTCGCCTGCGGGTGCATCAGGGAGCGCGGGAAAACTACTGCCGTCCTTCAGTAGATGTACTTTTCCGCTCGGTGGCCCAGGTATACGGAGGGCGCGCGCTGGCTGTAATTCTCACCGGCATGGGGCAGGACGGGCTCAAAGGATGCGAAGCCCTCCGCGGACTAGGAGCGCGTATCTACGTTCAGGATGAAGCCAGCAGCGTGGTTTGGGGCATGCCCGGCTTTGTGGTCCGGAGCGGTCTGGCGGATAAGATCTTGCCGCTCGATCAGATTGGCGCGGAGATTGTTCGGGCGACCACCATGCAAATCGCTGCCCGAACTCAATCTTGAAGTGGGCGTGACGTTCCTGAGAAATCAGTTCTTGGTCAGGCTGTTGAGGTAGCGGTTGTTATAGAACGTGGTTGTCTTCTGCACGAACTCGAGAATCTTGAGCATCCGATCACGGCCCTCCCGGTTCATTTCCCGGAACTGTATGGCCAGTCCCGAGCCGGGATCGAGTCTCGCCACCACACCCTCGGCCGACAAGTTAGTATCATCCATCGAAAATCCCAGCTTGATTTTGCTCCCCGGCGCAAGAATAGTGCTGGTTTCGACGTAACACCCTCCCATGCTGACGTCGGTAAGGTTGGCGAACAGAGGAGTTCCACCTACCTCCATTTGCATTTCAATCGTAACCCGGCACTTCAGGCGCGGGTGGGAACGGCGGTCCTTATAAGAAAGCTGTTTCTGCTTTTCCAGATACATGCGGCGGTCGGCTTCGGCGAGAAGTTGCTCCGCATCTTTGCCGTCTTCCGGATAGAGAGAACGTCCCACGCTGAGCGAGAGAATATCTTCGCCGCAAACTTCGTTTCCCGCCTGCCTGGCCAGGGCCCGCATTTGCTCGGCCTTTTTTCCAGCTGCATCGGCCGCCAGACCGGGAGCGATGACCACGAACTCGTCTCCCCCCATGCGCGCAACGTAATCATATTCGCGGCAACCATCTTTCAGGGCCTGGGCGAAGAGGCGTAACACGCGATTGCCCTCAAGATGGCCGAAACGGTCGTTAATTTGTTTGAAGCCGTCCATGTCGGAAACCATCACGGTCAGCCCCGAGTTGTCGCGCTTGCAGCGGGCGAGTTCCCGGTCCAGTTGCAGAAAAAGAGAGCGCGCGTTGGGCAGCCCCGTGAGGTAGTCAGTGGTCGCCGAATTTTCCGCCTGCTGGTACTTGAGCGCGTTCTCGATGGAGAGCGCCATCTTGCCGCTGACCGCGAGCAGAATGCGCAAGTGATCGGAGGTGAAGGCGTCACGCCCGCCGCGGTAGAGTGCCAGAACCCCGATGACTCCAGAGATACCCTCCAGCGGCACGGCCAGCGCCGAGCTCAAGGTACTGAACTTCGAAGGATCGTTTAGGTATCCCGGTTCCACCGACGGATTGCCGTTAATAATCGGCTTCCGATTGTGCGCCACCCAGCCGGAGAGTCCTTGTCCAATCGGAATGCGTAGCGAAGAAAACAGCCGATAGTTGTCTCCGTTCACATATTCGGGGATCAGTTCGGCTTCGCGCTTGATGTAGATGGCGATAGCATCGTAAGGCACCATGGGCTTCAGCTTCACCGAGAACACAGAAAGCGTCTCGGTCAAACTGAGCGAAGCGCCCAGATCCTGGCTCAGTTCGAACAACGATTGCGCCTCCTGCCGGGCCGCCGCAATCGAAGACAGGAATGTGTTTTCGCGCCCCGCGTAGTCTTGCGCGGTGGCGTTCTCGAATCCGGCCGCCGGCTCCAGGCCGCGCTCGATTTTGATGGAGGTGGAGAGCGGACCACTGGGATCCTGCCCCGCTTTAGTCACCGCGAGCCGTTCCAGGTATTGATAGCGCTTTTGCAGGACATCGACGACCTTCGGATCGAACGACTTACCCGACTCGGCTGCCAGCTTTTGCATTACATCCCGCAGAGGCAGAGCGCGCCGGTACTGGCGATCGGACGCGAGGGCATCCAGATAATCCACAGCAGAGAGAATGCGCGCTCCAATAGGGATCTCCGCTCCCTTCAATCCCATCGGGTAGCCCGAGCCGTCCCACTTTTCATGGTGGGCGCGCACAATCGGCACGACCGGATAGGGGAAACGCACGCGCTCCAGAATCTCGGCGCCCACCAAAGTATGAATTTTCATCTTCTCGAATTCTTCCGGCGTGAGGCGCCCGGGCTTGGAGATGATGTGTTCCGGCACCGCAAGTTTCCCGATGTCGTGCAACAGCGCGGCGGCGTGCAAAGCCTCAAGTTCGGCCCCCTCCACCCCTAATTCTTTGGCCACTTCGATCGCATAGATGCGGACGCGCTGCAGGTGCTCGTGAGTCGTGTGATCCTTGGCTTCAATGGCCAGAGCCAGAGCCTCGATCGTGCGAAGATGCAGGTTCGCCATTTCCTCCACGTGGCGTTTCTCGTCCTCCAGTTTGCCGAGGTACAGGCGATACGAGCGGTAGATGAGATAAACCGCAGGCACGAGCAGCAGAGACGTTTCCCAGTTAAAAGTCTGGTTGAGCCACGTAATCGCGCCGGCGATTCCGGCTCCCACCAGATAGTAAGGGAACGACCAGAAGTAGCAATCCACCAAAATTTGCGTGAGAGGCCGGCGCTCGCTTAGCGAAATCACTGTCGCGATGGAGCCCGCGTTGGCAATGAAGTAAACCGTCGCCGCCACTCCCAGTAAAACCGGTTTGTTGCCGATCAGCAGGTTCGTCAGCCGATGGTGGTACACGAGATACGCAAGCGCCGTCGAGATGGAGCCCGCGCATACGTTGAACGTTACCTGAATCGCCTTGGGAGGCTCCGGGTGTAAGCACTGCGCCAGCATCGAGATCGCGCCCAGAATAAGCGTCTCGCTGAAGCTGAGTTCCAGAACGCCGATCAGGATGAAAAGAAAATTTACCGACAGGGTGCCGGTAATTCCCGGCAGGTTCACCTTGAGCCGCGAGGCCAGAATGGCGATGCCTAAATAGCAGATGAATTCAGCAATGTTCTTGCTGCTCTGGTGAATTGCTCCGTAGAGCAGCGTGCCAAGTCCCGCTATCACCACCAGACTGATGTACAGCTTGGCGAGTACAGACAGTCCTCTCCATGATCGCGAGTGTGCGGGCAGACCTCTAGCGACGCTGGTTGCGCCAGTCATTATAAGTAAACAGCTGCGGCCGGAGACGGGGATGCCCGGCTCCCTATGAATACCAGCTAACGCTTTTAGAAACAACGATTTGGATGATTTTCAATGCACTTCGGTAACTTGCGACAGGTACGGAAGAGTCTTCTTCAATTTGCAATCTGTTACGAACCGGATAAGTCTAACTGCCAGCAAGGTTTCTGCCGTTTGTGGCGCAGTTCGAATAGGCCCAGCCGAGGAAAGTCGGGCGCGGCAGCCTTGTTAGACCGAGTGAGAAACATCCTCTTCGGCGACATCCTGGTCCGTACCCGTCGTCGAGCCAGCAGCGGAAGCCTTTCCTCGCCGCATCGCTACAATCCCCGTCCGTACCATCTCCAGCACCCCGTAAGGGCGCAGCACTTCGAGCAGGCCATCAATCTTGTCTTCCGCCCCGGTGATTTCAATGGTGAGCGATTCGGGGGCGACGTCAACCACGCGCGCCCGGAACACGCTGGCCAGTTCCAATACGTGCGACCGCGCCTCGTGCGTGGCCGCGACTTTGATCATCGCCAGGTCGCGGACAATGGCAGGCTGGTCGGTAATGTTTTCCACCAGCAGCACGTTGACGAGCTTATAGAGATTGGCCTCGATACGGCGTGCCTGGTCATAGTCGGCGTCGACCGTGATGGTCATGCGCGAGACCTCGGGCTTCTCCGTGCGGCCCACCGTCAGCGAATCAATATTGAAAGCGCGGCGGCGAAACAGCGAGGCCACGCGCGTCAGCACGCCCGGTTTGTTTTCCACGTACACCACGTATGTGTTCAGCATGTTTTCTCTATTCGTCGGCAGCGGTCTCGACAATTTTACTGGGCCGCCGGATCATCTCGTGCAATGCCGCTCCCGCCGCCACCATGGGATAAACCGTGTCCTCTTGTTCCACCCGGAAGTTGATGAGCACCGGCCCGTCATGCTGCCGCGCCGCCTGCACTGAAGGCACTACCTGCGAGCGCTCGGTGACGGTCATGCTGCGGATGCCATAGGCCTCGCCAAGTTTGGCGAAATCCGGGTTGAGGAGCGGTGTCGCGGCGTAGTTGCGATCGTAAAAAAATTCCTGCCACTGGCGCACCATGCCCAGAAAACCGTTGTTGATGATGGCGATGTGGACTTTCAGCTTCTCCTGCACAATGGTCGCAAGCTCGCACAACGTCATCTGGAAGCCGCCATCGCCCACCACCACCCACACTTCGGCTTCCGGTCGCGCAACCTTTGCGCCGATCGCCGCGGGCAGGGCGAAGCCCATCGTCCCCAAGCCTCCGGACGTGATCAGGCTGCGCGCCTTCTCATGCTTGTAGTATTGCGCTTCCCACATCTGATGCTGGCCCACGTCCGTCACCACCACGGTGTCGCCGTCGCGAGTCTCACGCCAAAGATCGTTGATCACATGTGCCGCGTAAAGATGCCCGCTGTCGGGCAGGTTCTGGATGTCACGCACGGCGGCATCGCCTTTCAACTTATCGATGGAGTCGAGCCACTCGCTGCGGTCAATGGATTCGACATGCGGCAACAACTCATGCAGCACTTCCCGCAGATCTCCGACGAGAGGAACATCCACTTTGACGTTCTTGTTGATCTCCGCGGGATCAATCTCGATGTGAATCTTCTTGGCATTGGACGCGTACGTCTTCAGGTTGCCCGTCACTCGATCATCGAAGCGCATCCCGAAAGCCAGCAGCAGGTCGGCTTCCTGGATGGTGTGATTTACCCAAGCCTCGCCGTGCATCCCCATCATCCCGAGATTCAATGGATGAGACGCCGGGAACGCCCCTAGTCCGAGCAATGTGAGCGCGACTGGAATGCCTGCGCGCTCCGCAAATTCGCGTACTTCGTTCATGGCTCCCGAAATAATGATGCCGTGGCCCGCCAGGATTACGGGTCGCTTGGAGTTGTGAATTAATTCCAGCGCCTGCTCATATTCTTTCGGCTCCGGCGACAGGTCGGGACGATACCCTGGCAACTGCGGCTTGGCGGCTTCCCAGTCGAATTCGCAGGTCGTCTGCTGCGCGTCTTTGGTGATATCGACCAGCACCGGCCCGGGCCGCCCGGAGCGCGCGACATAAAAAGCTTCGCGAATGGTGCGCGCCACTTCGCTCGCATGGGTCACTAGATAATTGTGCTTAGTGATGGGCAGAGTAACGCCCGTGATATCGGTTTCCTGAAATGCATCGGAGCCGATCAACTTGCTGCCCACCTGGCCGGTGATGCAGACGATGGGCGATGAATCGAGCATCGCCGTGGCGATTCCCGTCACCATGTTGGTGGCGCCCGGGCCAGAGGTGGCGACGGCGACTCCCACCTGCCCGCTGGCGCGCGCGTAGCCGTCCGCCATGTGCGTCGCTCCCTGCTCGTGGCGCACCAGAATATGATGGATCTTACTGCCCTTCAGCGCGTCATATGCGGGCAGAATCGCTCCGCCGGGATAACCGAATACGTCGGTCACTCCTTCACGCTCCAGGCACTCCCACAGGATGCTTGCGCCGCTCATACTTTTGACGGTTATGCTCTTGTCAGTCGTAATTTTGTCAGCCATGGATGTCTTGTCCTTCCGGTGCCGCGCCAACTCTTCCTTTGGCCCCTAAAAAGCAAAACCCACCAAGCCAGCGTTTCTGGCGGGGCGGGATTCGGGAGCCTTCAAGATTTCTTATTGCTCAGCTCACTGGTTCCCTCCACACCGGAGAGGGTACAAAAACTCGTACCCCGCAGACTACAACACTGGCTCGGTGTAGATAGCGGTTATTCATAGTTGTACCAAGGATTCACAGATGGTATCGAAGCCAGGGGCTAGCTGCAAGTAGAAAGTCTCAGCAAGCCGCAGAGCGGCGCAAGAATACAGCCCACACGGCGCAAGCCGTGGTCGGGCAATTGGAAAATGAGCAAGCCCTGTAAGGAGGAAAGAAGGGCTAGAACGCAAACTCCGGATCCGCGGCAAGTTACCACGCACCCCCGTTACACCCGAAGAACTTGCTGTTGCACGTCCCGAGCCGCTTGCGCCACATTCTCAGGCCTGCCAAGATCCCGCCAATAAAACTCGTCCGCACGAAACGCAACAATTTTTTCTCCCTCGCCCGCCAACCGCAGATAAGAAGAAATAATCGAGAAAGCCCCGCCTTCCGTCATCCTCGCGAGAAGACGTGGAGAAATCACATGTACCCCGGAAAATGCCAGTGCCTGCGTTTGCGCTGCAGGCCGGACAATTTCGGGACTTTGATCACGCCCGGCTCGCCGTCCACATAATTGATTCCCTTCGTCAAACAACAGGTATCGGGAAGTCTCGCGTTCCTGCACCGCCAGTGTCGCGAGCGCCTGATTCTGCCGATGAAATTGCACCATGCGGGCCAGATCAATTGTGCTGAGTACATCGACGTTATGCAGAAGGAGCGGCTCTTCCGAATGGCTAGAGTCTTCGAGAAAGAACCACGCTGCTTTCTTGAGGCCGCCGCCGGTGTCGAGCAAAACGTCTTCGCGCGAAATTTCAATTCGCATCTCAAAGTCGTCGTACTTCTTCAGATAAGCAACAACCATGTCGGCAAAGTGATGCACGTTGACGATCACTTCGCGAATCCCGTAGGCGCGCAGGCGACGAAGCGTAATCTCTAACAGCGTGTGACCAGCCACTTCCACGAGTGCTTTAGGGCGTTCGTCGGTGAGCGGACGCAGTCGCGTACCGAGGCCGGCAGCCAAAATCATGGCCTTCATTGCCCGGCTCGCTCCGGCTTGGCTCGTTCCGGTTCTAGCTTCTCCGCTCCAGGAGCCTCCGGTTCCATCTTCTCCAGTTCACGATGCCTCACGACGACCTCGATGCCGTTCCGTCCTTGCAGGCGTTTCGCAACTTGCTCGGCCAAGTACACCGAGCGATGCTGCCCACCCGTGCATCCGAACGACACCATCAGGTTCTTGAATCCCCGGCGCTGATAACTGTTCACACTGGCATCCACCAGCGACATCACGCTGGCCAGAAACTGATGCACGCTCTCCTGTTGGTTGAGGTAATCGATCACCGGCGCGTCCCTGCCCGTGAGCATCTTGAAGCGCTCCTCGCGTCCGGGGTTGGGCAGGCTGCGTCCATCAAAAATGAATCCACCGCCATTCCCACTCTCATCTTTCGGCAGGCCGCGATGAAAAGAGAAACTATAAATGCCTACGATCAGACTGTCCGCATCCGACGCCAGACCCTGCAATTTCTCCGAAGCCAGCATGCTGTGGAAGGCGGCAGTCAGCGTCGGAAGCGCAATTGGCAGCGTGACATGGTGCAGCAGCCAGCGCAGGTTTTTCAGCGCGTAAGGCACACTCTGCAGAAAATGCACCTTGCGCTCATAAAATCCGCGAAACCCGTAAGCCCCCAGCGCCTGCATGATGCGGATATAAACGTAGGCGTAGTAGTGCTGCATGAACGTTTCGCGCTTCAAATCGACGAAGCCGGCCAGCGTCTCCAGATAATGATCGAGCAACTGTTGGCGCAGGTCCGGCGGCAGATCGGCCTTGGCGTCATACAGGAGAGAAGCGACGTCGTACTGCAGCGCGCCCTTGCGCCCGCCCTGATAGTCGAGAAAAAAGGGCTGTCCTTCGCGCAGCATGATATTTCTCGACTGGAAATCGCGATAGAGAAAATAGTCGCGCCCCGCGCTTAACAGGAACTTCGTCAGAACTCTGAAATCGTCTTCCAACGCCTGTTCGCTGAAGGGAATGCCCGCCAGCCGCAGGAAGTAATACTTGAAATAATTCAAGTCCCAGGCGATGGACTGCCGATCAAAACTCCCGCGCGGATAACACACCTTGTAGTTCAAGTCGCGGCCCGCCTCCACCTGAAACCGCGGCAATGTGGAAATAGCTTTCCGATAGGTCTCGACCGCTTGAGGAGCGATCTGCTCGCCGGCGCGATGCTTCGAAAGAAACTCAAAGAGCGACGTGTCCCCCAAATCCTCTTCGAGATAAGCCCCGTGATCCAGATCCTGAGCATAGATCTCCGGCACGGGCAAACCATACTTGCGAAAGTGCCGGGAGAATTCGAGGAAGGCGGCGTTCTCTTCCCGCACGTCGTACAGAATGCCTACGACGCTGATTTTTTCGCTGGCCAGCCGGATGATCTTGCGCCCCGAACCGCCCAACTGCCCTTGCAACGGCTGCACCCGCTCGACCGGCGAGTGGAAATGCTGCTCAAAGAGATTTTTTAGAACGTCCATGAAGTGTGCCCGCGGCTCGACGATTCACCACAAAGATATCATCGAAGCGCGACGCCATCATCGGGCTAAACGTCGGGAAGTTGCGCAAGCTGTGGAAAGATCTGGTGGCGGCGGTAGGACTCGACCCTACGACCTACGGATATGAGCCCTAAAGCGAGTGTTGAAAATGCAATGGCGATTTTGCAACAGTTATATGGGCGGATCCGTCTGGTCATCGAGTTCCTGTGGCGGCGACGAGATGGTTAGCAGTTAGCCGCCTCCGGCGCAAACCCAGCCTGCCAGACAGCCTCCTCAATGCCGCTGAATTACTCTCGTGATTCGCTCAAAGGCCCAGTCAATCTCCTGACGACTGATGATGAGCGGTGGTGCGATGCGAATCACTCGGTCATGCGTTTCCTTGCACAGGATTCCTTCCTCCTTGAGCGCCTCGCAGTAGGGGCGTGCGGGGCTTCGGAGTTCGATGCCGATCCACAAGCCTTTGCCGCGTACCTCTTTCAAGTCGGAACTGCGCAAGGTCTGCAGCAGGGTCAGGAAATAAGCGCCGAGCTCGGCGGAACGTTCCACCATTTTCTCCTCGATGAGGACGCGCAGCGCGGTCCGGGCGATGGCGCAGCCCATGGGGTTGCCGCCGAAGGTGCTGCCATGGTCGCCGGGCCTGTACACACCAAGAATCTCTCGAGACGCTAACACAGCCGAGACCGGATAGAACCCGCCGGCGAGCGCCTTGCCAATGATCAATACATCGGGCGTGATTCCTTCGTGCATGTAGGCAAAGAGCTTGCCGGTTCGTCCCAGGCCGGACTGAATTTCGTCCGCCATCAGCAGCACCCGATTCTGGCGGCAGATTTCCGCCGCTTCGCGGAGAAAGCCTGCGGGTGGAATGACGATTCCAGCCTCACCCTGAATGGGCTCCACCAAGAATGCGCAAGTGTTCGGAGTGATGGCTTCACGGAGGGCGGTTGCATCGCCGAATGGAATGACTTTGAACCCCGGAGTGAAGGGGCCGAATCCATCGCGATATTGTTGGTCAGTGGAAAAGCTCACGATGGTGACGGTGCGGCCATGAAAATTATTGGCGCACACAATGATCTCGGCTTTGTCCTGGGGAATGCCCTTAATCTTGTAGCCCCACTTGCGAGCCGTCTTAATCGCGGTTTCGACGGCCTCCGCACCTGAATTCATGGGGAGCACCATGTCGAAGCCAGTCAAGTCATGGAGTTCCTTACAGAGCAGTGGGAGTTGCTCGTTGCGAAATGCGCGCGAGGTCAAGGTGACTTTCCGGGCCTGCTCCTCGAAGGTTTGCAGAATCTTGGGGTGACAGTGTCCTTGATTCACGGCGGAATACGCCGCCAGGCAATCGAGGTAACGTTTGCCCTCGACGTCATACACCCAGACCCCTTCCGCATGCTCGATCACCACGTCGAGCGGATGATAGTTATGAGCGCCATACCGGTTCTCGAGTTCGACGAAGTCTTGGGTGTGTAAGGGTCTCGCTACGAGTTGCGTTGTCATAGGTTCCTTTCACCGGGCAGCTAATGGTTGGGTCCCGCGCACTTCGCGTTCATTCTCTTTCCAGCCACCAGGCATTTCCTCTGACTGCTTCTACTCCAGCAGCATAGTCAACAGCGCCATGCGTACGTAAAGTCCATTCATGGCCTGCCGGAAATACATCGCTCTAGGGTCGGCATCGACCGACTTATCTAACTCGACGGTGCGGGGCAACGGATGAAGGATCAGCGCATCCGCCTTCATGCGCTGCACGACCTTCGAATCAATGGCATAACCCTTGAGGCTGTTTACGTCCCGGAGTCGCTCCGGCCGGATTCGGGTCTGGTAAACCACGTCCACCTCGCTAATCACCCGGTCAATATCCGACTCCAGTTCGTAGCGGACACCATGCTCATCGAGATAACCCAGAATGTCCGCTTTCATCTGGAGGTGCGGCGGACTGACGAAGAACATCTTCACCCGTTCAAACTTGGCCAGCAGATACGCCAGCGATCTCGCCGTGCGCCCCTTGTCCAACTCCCCAATAATGGCCACGCTCAGGCCATCAAGGGGGCGCTGCCGGTAAATCGTGTAGAGGTCGAGCAACGCCTGGGTCGGATGCTGGCCACCATTTCCATCCCCGGCGTTGATCACCGGCACGGGCGAGACTTCCGCGGCGCGGCGCGCACCGTCATCTTCGGGGTGTCGGATGACGATCACGTCCGAATAACTGCCGATAATTCGGATGGAGTCCTCCACCTGCTCGCCCTCGACCTCCGAAGAAAACGCACCGGCATTCTCTGTGGATAAGACCCTGCCGCCCAGCCGATGCATGGCAGCCTCGAATGAGAGTCGAGTGCGGGTAGAAGGAGCATAAAAAAGAGCGGCCATGATTCGGTTCTGGTAATCGAGGGAGCCTCCACGCGCTACCACGCGCTCCATGCCTCGCGACCGCTCGAATAATTCCATGAGTAGGGGAACAGTGAATTGGTGAGATTCGACGACGTGTTTCAATGTCGTCCCACTTCTCAGCGGCGAGTCCAAAGTAGGAGACTGGTTTGGCTTGCGAGGAGCGATAGTCGGCTGGGGCATTAGCGTCCTCCCACCGGAAGTTCGATCTCTGCGCTTCGCTTGATTTCCACCCGGCCGTGCTCGGGGAATATATGTGTTCCTGCAGATCCCACGACCGACTGGCACAGATTTTCGCAAGAAGTAATGATGGCTTCCTTCCCGCCGTGTCTCAAAAAGCGCAATACGGATTCGATTTTGGGGCCCATGTTCCCGGGTGGAAAGTGGCCATCCTTCGCGTACTGCTCCAACTCAGCCGCGCCGACGCGACGCAGCGGAGACTGCTTGGGCTTCTTGTAGTCCAGGTACACATAGTCGGTGTCAGTGGAAATAACAAACAGATCTACGCCGAGGCGGGAGGCGAGCAATGCGGAGGCGCGATCCTTGTCGATGACAGCCTCCACGCCTTGCAATCTGCCGTTCCTCCAGACCACAGGAATCCCTCCGCCTCCGCACGCGATGACTAGCACGCCCTGCTTGACCAGATCCCGAATAACCTGCAGTTCAACAATGTCGATCGGGTCCGGAGAAGGTACCACGCGGCGATAACCGCGGGCTGCGTCCTCCACGATCTCCCATCCCAAAAGGCGTTGGCGCTCCTCGGCATCGGCGCGCGAATAGAAAGGACCGATGGGCTTGCTGGGGTGCTTCATCGAGGGATCGTCCGGCGAGACCAGGCTCTGAGTAAGAACAGTCGTCACCGGCACGTGCAGACCCGCGTGCTGCAGTTCGGTTTGCAGTGATTGCTCGAGAAGATATCCGATCTCACCCTGGGTAGAGGCGCCACAAACGTCCAGCGGGTGCCCAGGAACCTGGCTCGCCCCCCGTTCCGAGCGCAGAAGCTGTGCCCCGACCTGCGGACCATTGCCATGCGTGAGCACGAGCCGGTAGTCGGCACGAATCAAGCCGACAATCTGGGCCGCTGTTCGCTGGGCGTTTTCCCGCTGCTCGGCGATCGTGCCCTTTTCTCCCGCGCGAATCAGGGAGTTTCCGCCAACGGCAAGGAGCATGGTCTTCATAAGTTGCACAGTTCCTACGCGTGCATCAACTCTCGCAACTCGACCAGTCCCGGCAGTTTGACGAACTCGCCTTTCATCAGTTCCAGCATGATCGCCTTCTGTGCATGCAGCCGGTTCTCCGCCTGCTGAAATACCAGTGACTGCGGTGAGTCGATAACATCATTGGTGACTTCTTCGCCGCGATGCGCAGGTAAGCAGTGCAGAAAAATGGCATCGCGCTTGGCTCGGCGGAACAGAGTCGCGTCGACTTGGTATGAAAGGAAGACATGTTTCCGCGCCTCTGCTTCGGCCTCTTGCCCCATGCTTGCCCAGACATCGGTATAGATCACATCAGCGTCTGAAACCGCCTCTTCGGGATCATTGGTTACGGTGCAGGTGCCACCTGTCTCGCTGCCGCGCTCGCGAGCCCACCGCACAGACTCCGCGTCGAGTTCGTATCCAGGAGGCGTGGCCAGCCAGACATGCGCCCCTAACTGGGCTCCGGCAAACGTCAGTGAGCGCGCAACATTGTTGCCATCGCCCACAAATGCGATCTTCAGACCCTCGAGATTGCCTTTAGCCTCCCAAATCGTGAGGTAGTCCGCCATCGCCTGGCAGGGATGACTGTAGCCGGTCAGTCCGTTGATGACGGGAATGTTGGCGTAACGCGCCATCTGCACAACCACTTCGTGGTCAAACGTGCGGAGCATGATGCCCTGCACCATGCGTTCCAGGTTCTTGGCCACGTCGTACACCGACTCCCGTTTGCCCAGATTGATCTCAGCGGGAGAGAGGTAGAGCGAAAAGCCCCCCAGTTGCTGGATGCCGACATCAAACGTTACCCGGGTGCGTAAAGAGGGTTTCTCGAAGATCATGGCCAGAGTCTCGCGCCGGAGTGCCGTGCTATAGGCGGTCGGGTCAGCCTTAACCTGGCGGCCAAGAATGAGCAGGTACTGGATCTCCGAGTGCGAAAAATCTCGAATCGAGAGAAAATCCTTGCTGTTCATTTTCCGACTCCCGCCAGTGCTGGCTCGTGCTCGTGCGTGAACTTGGCAAGCAGTTCGGCCAAGCCGGGCTTGGTGAGTTCGTCTACTTCGTAGGTCACGCGGAGGTTCGGCTTGTCGAGTTTGATCACCCGCTTAAGGTCAATCGGCGTGGCGATCAGCACAAGATCGCACGGAGTGCGGCGGATGGTTTCCTCGAGTTCATGTCTTTGCATAGCGCTATAACCCATGGCCGGCAAGAGGTTCGTCAGGTGCCGATAATGTTCGTAGGTGCCACGGATCGATCCGACGGCATAAGGCCGCGGGTCCACCAGTTCTGCCGCCCCACACTGCCGCGCCGCCACCACGCCGGCGCCATAAGGCATCTCTCCGTGCGTGAGTGTGGGACCGTCCTCCACCACCAGTACGCGCTGTCCTTTCACGAGAGCCGGCTCGGGAACGGAGACTCGACACGCCATCTCAAAAACAACTGCCTTCGGGTTGTGGACCTTTATGTTCTGGCGAACCGTTTCAAGGTCACGCTGATTGGCGGTGTCCACCTTATTGATCACGATCACATCCGCGCGCCGCAGGTTGACCTCACCAGGAAAGTAGGACAGTTCATGCCCAGCACGATGCGGATCTACGACCACGATCTCCAGATCGGAGGCATAGAACGAAGTATCGTTGTTGCCTCCGTCCCACAGAATGACATCCGCCTCCTTTTCGGCCTGTGCGAGAATTTTTCCGTAGTCCACTCCCGCATACACCACGGTCCCTTGGGTGATGTGCGGTTCATACTCTTCGCGTTCCTCAATGGTGCATTGCTGAACGTCGAGATCCTCCATGGCGGCGAAACGTTGCACAGCTTGCGCCGCAAGGTCCCCGTACGGCATGGGATGCCGAATGACCACTGGCTTTCGACCGTGCCGGCGTAACTGCGCGGCGACCAGGCGCGAGACCGGGCTCTTGCCGCATCCAGTTCGCACGGCGCACACGGAAATCACGGGAACCGACGACTTGAGCTGCGTGCGCCCGGTTCCCAGAAGCCAAAAGTCGGCATCCGCCGCTACCGCACGGGAGGCGAGATGCATCAGGTTCTGGTGGGAAATGTCGCTGTAGGAAAACGCCACCGCATCAACCTCGTACTCGGCGACCAGATTCTCCAGATCTTTCTCTTCGAAAATAGGAATGCCTTCTGGATACAAGGTTCCTGCAAGCTCCGGCGGATAGCGGCGGCCGGCAATATCTGGAATCTGTGCGGCGGTGAATGCAACTACCTGGTAGGCGGAATTATCACGAAATAAGACATTAAAGTTATGGAAGTCCCTGCCTGCGGCACCAAGAATCAAGACTCTCTTCATGGGCAATCCCTCCAGCTGAGATTGTTTTGCTCTCTATGTTCTCGTTGGTGGACAGTGCCGGCTGTACCCCTGATCACAGCTAAGGGTGATTTGCTGGCACAACCAAAGCCGCTATGAAGAGAGGTCTGTTGCGGATTTTCTTGTGATCGCGATCACGTCGCAAGCGCTCGGGTCCGTTTGCCAGCTCCTGCCTAAGTCAGGCGATTACTGGAAATGGCTTCTGTGTTGCGGATCCGACCATTCTGGATGGTTGGTCTGGCAAACAGGAAGTAATGCGGTTCCTTCCGGTGGCCCGTGACTCGGGAACAATCGCTAAAGGTGACAGGGTGACCCAACTCTTCGGGGTCCTCCGCGGGCGTTCCCATGCGTATAGACCGGACACGCATCATAAGCCGCAGGAGCCCTCTCGTTTGTTCTCAAAAGAACTGGGGCCGATGTGATCCACACACCGGCCCCTTTTTTGCTTTTGGTGTTAGCCAACGCCTCAGGGACAGGTACAGCCGGTAATGACATCGGTGTCCAACGTGACTGCGCCATTCCGCGCCAGCGCTCTGCCTTCCAGATTCACGCCGGTGGTTATTGTGATCGATGTCAACGCCAGGATGTTTCCCTTGAATACAGAGTTTGTTCCCAGGGTCGCTGAGCTGCCGACCTGCCAGAAGACGTTGCAAGCCTTGGCGCCGTTGGCCAGGACGATATGGCTGCCGCTCCCCGTGGTGAGCGTGGACGAGATCTGGAAAATGAACACCGCATCCGGATTGCCCTGAGCGTCGAGAGTGAGGTCGCCGGAATTTGCCAGCGACGAAGTCGATGTATAGATACCAGTGGTGAGTGTCCGCCCGACTAAATCTCCGGCCACCGGAGTACCGCCGGTTCGTGCGGCAGCATCGACATACCCAGCAATCAAAGCGGCCTGGGCCAGAGCGGCGGCACCGTCCGCAATGTGGATTGTTCCGCTTGCAGACCCCGGCGGAAATCCAGTCACAGACGTACCCGGACTTAATCCAACATCCCCGGACACCACGGTAGAACCTGTGTTGGTAACAGTGCTTCCAGCGAGTACCGAGAAATCTCCTATGTTAGGACAGAGAGCTATTGGCTGCGTTCCAGCGCCCTGGCACGGACCGGTTGTAAAAGTCTGTTGAATGGCCGCAACCGGCACTTCGCCCATGTCCTTGGCTCCGGCGGTGACCATAATGGTGTACTTTGTATTCGCTGCCAGGTTAGCCGAGGGCGTGAGCGTGGCCTTTTGAGTGACCACATCATAGGTCACGGTGGAGGTCACACCTACAATGAAAAATGTGCTGGGATTGATGGTGAGTGAGTCCATCTGCTCGTCAAAAGTGGCCGAGATCTTCTGGTTCTGCGGCACGCAAGTGGCACCTGCGACAAGATTGACGGCAATAACATACGGGGCAGAAGTGTCTGTGGTTGGGCGAGTCGTGAACGAGAAATCGAAGGGCGTGGCCAGTGGAGTTCCGCTCGAGTCCTTGGCCCCCACGGTGATAGTCGCGTTGTACATAACATTGGCGGCGAGGTCAGGGGAGGGTCTGAATCCACCAATCTTATTGATTGTGTCGTAGGTAACTGTGCCGGTAGCACCCGCGACCAAAAAGGTACTCGCGTTGATGCTTGCCGGATCCATGGGCTTGCTGAACACCACAGCAATCTCACGGTTAGTGCCCACTCCGTCACTTTGGGGGACTACCATCATTATTGTGGGAGCGTCGGCAACGACCGAAGCTGGTGGGTTGGCAACACTGCTACAGGCAACAAGAAAAGCCAATACCAGAAGGGCAGTTGAGCCCTTGGAGAAACGCCGGATTGACATACGATTCCTTTCACGGTACCTCGGCGACTTCGGGCGGAAACACACTAAGCAGCCAGAGTCACGCTTGTAAGCGCACGATCGGAGCCGAAGTAAGCGCGCAAACAAAAACTCGGGGCTCATCTGAAGCATGAGCCTTCCGCATATTTACGGAGGGATTATCCCGCCTGACAGCCTAATCTGTCCGTTCAGAATCGCTCACTTTGCCGTTTTGTATCAGGCGACGAGGATTAGCTGCTCCGTGCTGGGAACTACTAAGACCTCTCGAACCGAGCCGCAGAGTGACTTCGGCGGTCACGCCTGCACAGGCAATAAGATGAAATCGGTGCGACGAGTAGCGCCGACGGCGTCTCGCTAATCAGAACTTAGTCGAAATTGCCATCACCTACTGCTGGAACCCGCGATGGCAAATACCCGGGGACGCCATCAGCCTCCACACCGACAGAAGCACGGGGCTCTGTGCGGCACGTCACAGACGGAGAGATCCTGGAGAAGTAGCTTTATCCTGCTAGTCAGTATTCGTCCGCTTGTGCGCCCCCATTTATTGGGCGCCATCGTGCCGTGTTCGTCCTTCACGGCACGAAGAGGAGGTAGTCCCATGCCCCTTGACAGTCTGGAATTCCGCACATCTCTTCAGAAGTTGCTCGTCGGGCTCATTTTGATTCTTGTTCCTCTCACGGTTTTTGGCTTCTATGTGGCAATGCAAGGAGACGGCCACATACGCCAGGCGAACGGTGAGAACTTTCGCTCGCTCACACTCACCGCGGCAGAATCTACGTCTGAGTTCATGGCCAGATGTGTGACGGATGTCGGTGTGATCGCCAACACCCCGGGTTCCGTGCAGGCAGTTACTTTCGCGAACCGCCAATATGAGCGCCTTTCGGAGGAAGCTGTTCGCGCTAAGATCGATGCCATTGAACAAACTTGGGAAAGTTCGGAGACGGATGGATTGTCCGCGAAGATCCTCACCTCTGACTTGGCCCACCAGTTACGGCGTGCGCGTGAACTCAATCCTACGCTGCTGAAGATCACGGTCGCTGATGTCACGGGAACGACCGTCGCTGCGACCGATCGACCGGAACATTACTCTCAGACGGACCGGGAATCCTGGCGCGTGCTCGTCTCCGGGGGCAGTGGCGCAATCAACGTGTCGGATCTGCGCTATGACGATCAGAGCCGTCTTTACTACGTCAGCATCGCCTACCCCATCCTGCAAGAGGGAACCGGGAGATTTATCGGTGCCGTAACCACCACGGTCGACGTCTCGCCGCTGTTTGCCCAACTCAACCGCCGGCAGATCGGCCGCACCGGCCGATTGTTCCTGGTGCGCGAGGACGGAACCGTGATTGAGGCGCCGGGTGTGACTCCTTCGATGAAGATCAAGTCGGAAGAGTACGCTGCCATCCGTGACGCCCTCGGAAGCTTGCGGGGCCGCGAAGCCGGTTACATCTTCGCCACCCTGTCGAATGGCGAGTCTTACCTCATCGGTTTCGCCGATACCGGTTTGAAGGACGCCTACCCGAGTCTGCCCTGGACCGTGCTGGCCAGCCAGGAAGCCAGAGAGGTTACCGGCCCGGTCCGCAACATGACCGCTTTCGCTCTGCTGGTGATGATCCTGGCATTGTTGATGTTGTCACTTCTCGCTGCCTATGTATTTCTGCATCGCAAGCAGGAACTGGAGGATATCGAAGCACCGGAGGATCTGGCGCGTCCCGAGACCACGTGACCGCCGGGGCAGAGGCTGCATAGTACGCTCTGCCGTGGTTTCTGTCCGAGCCGAGTTGTTTTCTTCAACGGCGAAGTCGAAACGTGGAACAGTTCCCATTTTATTGGAGAAGTATGTGGTGACTGCTTCAGAGCTAGCGCAAGGATATCGTCGTCCGAGTCGAAGGGCAACTTGAGGACGGGCGCCCGCGGGACGCTCGTTTCCGGCGTCGCAACCGAACGCAACTGGCCGCACCCGGCCTGGAAGGCAAAGCTTGTAGACGATAGAAAGTATGGTGGCGGCGGTAGGACTCGAACCTACGACCTACGGATTATGAGACCGTCGCTCTAACCACCTGAGCTACGCCGCCACTTGCCTGCAAATCGGGGAGGATGGACGAAAGGAACCATGGCGCCGGTACGCCATTCGCAGCACGGCGCATCGAACCCGGAGCGTTACATCCAATGCTCAATTCTAAGAGCGGCTGGGAAATAGGTCAAACACCGGCCCATCAACCCGGATATACTCTGCGGCATGTCGCGCGATGCGGAGAGCGAGTGCGATTGACTAACCTGAAATAATCCGAGCGTCCATGAAAGCGATTGCTGTCATCCCTGCCCGCCTGGCCTCCGTTCGTCTACCGCGCAAGATGCTGCGCGAGATTGCGGGCAAGCCGCTGATTGGAGTGGTCTACGAAGCCGTGCGCTCCTCGCCGCTACTGGCGGAGGTCTTCATCGCCACCGACTCCGAAGAGATCGTAGGAGTCTGCCGCGAACACGGTTGGAATGCGCAGATGACTTCGCCGGCGCACCGCAGTGGCACCGAGCGAGTGCACGAGGTGTCCGCTCGCGAGACGGCCGACGTCTACATCAACGTCCAGGGGGATGAGCCTCTCACTCGCCCAGAGCACATCGCCACTTTACTGCAGGTCATGCAAAATCCTGCCGCACAGGTAGGAACGCTGATGACTCCCTCAGCCGCGGTCGATATCTCGAACCCGAATGCGGTGAAAGTGGTGACGGATCTTAGCGGACGCGCTCTGTATTTCTCCCGCGCCACCATACCTTTCGATCGCGAGGGCGCGCGGCCGCCTTACTTCAAGCACCTCGGGCTCTACGCCTACCGCAGAACGGCTCTGGACCGGTTTGTCAAACTCCCGGAGTCATCGCTCGAAAAAAGCGAACGTCTGGAGCAACTGCGCTTTCTGGAAAATGGCATCCCGATCTTCGTGGGCCAGACTCCGCACGACAGCGTTGGGGTTGATACCGAAGAAGACCTGCAGCGTGTGATCGAGATCCTGGGAAGACGCTGACCCGCGGAGCTTCAAACCTGCGGATTCATGTTATGCTTTCGGCCCCATTCCTTTGCCGCTGCCAGACGCCTGGAAATAGCAGGATGCGAATGGAAAAACCATTCCACCCACTTCGAAGGCGTTCGCTCCGCGAGGTTCTGCTCCGCCAGTTTGTTCATCGAGGTGATGAACGGGTCCACGCTTGAGATGGACTCGAAGGCATACCGGTCCGCCTGCCGCTCGTTGAAGCGCGAATATGCATTGAGCGCAGGCATCAGCACGAGTGAAAGAGCCACGGAAACCAGCGCCAGCAAGGGCATGTTGGCGAAGTCAGACAGTTCCTCGAACATGTGCTGGTCTACCGCGTAGTGCAGAACCCAGTTCGCCGCCCAGAAACCGAACAGCGTGATCCCGGCCTGCACAAAAATACTCTTCAGAATGTGGCGATGTACATGGTGCCCGAGTTCGTGCGCCAGCACCGCTTCGATCTCTTCCGGCGTGTAGTTGTCGAGTAGCGTATCGGCCAGAATGATGCGGCGGGTTGCGCCCAGCCCCGTAAGAGCCGCATTCGCCTTCTTGCTTTTTTCCGAAAGTTTCCAGCGGTACACGCCGCGCACCCGCGTCCCGGCGCGCTCGCTCAGCACCACCAGACGCCGCCTCAGGTCCTCGTTATCGAGCGGCTCGAACTTGTAAAAGATAGGAAAGAGTACGACCGGCGCCAGTTGAGCCAGAACAATGAACAGGCCCATGAACAGCGCCCAAGCCAACATCCACCAATGTTGCGGCCACTGCCGGATCGTTAAGTACAACACCTCCACCACTACGCTCCCAAGCACGAGTCCGACCAGAAAACCCTTCACCTCATCCCATGCCCAGGAGCCAAATCTCTGCGTCGAAAGCTTGAACCTGCGCTCCAGCAAGAATCCGTAGTAGTCGAGACCAATGCCCAGCGCCTTGCTGATCAACAGCAACAGCAGCAGATACATGAAAAGCGACAATGAATAATTCTGAAATCCAAGACGATAGGCCAAGTCGCGCAGCCAATCCGACCACCCCGTGACCAACAGGACAATCAAAAACACAAACCCAATCACAAAATCGGCAACGCCCAGCCACCGCCGGATGCGATTGTAGAGGCGGGCCTCAGGCGAATCGGACTGAACCGGATTGGGATCGTCTGCCATAAAAATCTTACTGCCGATCGATTATTTGCTCCTCACGAAGCTCTCGCCTGTGGCGAGTAGTTCGCTGACCAGTTCGGGCGACGACGCTTCGGTGTAAAGCCGCAATAGCGGCTCCGTCCCGGACGCGCGGAACAATACCCAAGCTTCCGCTCCATTCCCGTTGGTTGGCGCATCCAGGAAGAACTTTGCTCCATCGAGGTGCTCCTTCTTGAGGACGCGGTAGCGCCCCAGAGTCTGCGTGCTCTCCGCGCGAGCCCGCTGAATCGCGCTCTGCTTCATGTCTTCGGGAATGTGCAGATCGAGACGCCCATAATAATGTGGGCCAAACTCGCGCTGCAGGTCTGCCACCAACCGCCCCAGCGGCTTGTCTTCCTCCGCCATCACATTGGCCAGCAGCAGGCAGTTCAGCACACCATCGCGTTCAGGCAGAAAGCGAGAATAACCGATGCCGCCCGACTCTTCTCCCCCCATCAGGATGTCGCCCTCCATCATCAGATCGGCAATGTATTTAAACCCAATGGGAGTTTCGTGCAGCGTGCGCCCATATTTCGCGGCGATGCGGTCGAGCATGCGCGTAGTATTAAAAGCTCGCACCACATCCCCCGGCCATTTCTTGCGGACCAGCAGCCAGCGCAGTAAAACGCAGAAGATCTTGTGCGAGTCTACAAAGCTGCCGTCTTCGGCAACCGCTCCGATACGATCTGCGTCACCGTCTGTAGCCAAGCCGGCGTCGCACTTCTCGCGAACCACCGTCTGCTGCAGCATCGCCGTATGCGGTTCAATCGGCTCGGGATTGATCCCGGGAAACAGCGGATTCAGTTCCTGACGAATCGCCACATACTGCACTCCGCGCTCGGCAAATACTCCAGGGAGCACGCCGCGTCCCGAACCATACATCGCATCCACAGCAAACTTAAACTTCGTTTTCGCGATGAGGTCCAGGTCGGCAAAACTGCAAACGGCTGCGACGTAGGGCTTCTTGAGGTCGACTTCCTCAATGGCGGCCTTGCTTCCTTTCGGCGCAGCCCCGGAAGCAAGTTCTTCCTCGATCTTTTTCATGATTGCGGGCGTAGCCGAGCCCCCGAATTTGCCCTTGAACTTTACCCCGTTCCAGTTCCACGGATTGTGGCTCGAGGTCACCATCACTCCGCCCGCCGCGCCTTGATGTTTCACCGCGTAAGAAACCGCGGGCGTGGGCGTGTAATCGTTGGCAAGCTTCACCGGGATCCCGGCAGCAGCAATGACTTCGGCCACAACTTGCGCCGCGCGAGGTGAGGCAAAGCGCGCGTCGTATCCCACAAACACTCCGCGTTGCGACTCCTCGTATTTCAGTACGTAGGAAGCAATCGCGCCCGCAACCCGCCGCACATTGTCGAAGGTGAAATCATCGGCAATGATTCCACGCCAGCCGTCGGTTCCGAATTTGATCTCTTGCGCCATGGTTGCCCAGTGGTTAGTGGTTAGTGGGTCGAAAAGACAAGTCGGGACCGATCCTAACTGGCCACGAATCACTAGGTCACTTCACTACACCAACTTATGCAGCTTTTTCTCGTCGAGGTACTTTACAACTTTGCCCACGTCCTGCGCGTGTTGCCGGGTCGTGATCAGCAGGGCATCCGAAGTTTCCACCACAACCAGATCGCTCACGCCTATCGCCGCAACGAACTTTCCCGGAGCATGAATGTAGTTGCCGCGCGCATTCAGAAGAAAAACGCCAGAACTCGCCACCAGATTCCCTTCCGGCGGACGGCTCTTGGCGGTGTGGTGCTCATGCAGCGCAGTCCATGAACCCAGATCGTTCCAGCCAAAATCAGCCGGCAGGCAGAAAATGTTTCCCGCCTGTTCGCCCTTGGCCGATCGCGGTTCCAGCACCGCATAGTCCACGCTGATATTTTCGCACTTGGGATACAGCTTGCGAAAAGTTGCGGCGAACCTGCGCGTACCGAAGGCATTGGCGATTTCTTCCAAAAGAGGCGCGGTCTTGGGTAGATGTTCCCGCAGCGCATCGGCCAGCGTACGCGCACTCCACAAAAACATTCCGCTGTTCCAGAAAAAAATCCCGGCGGCGACAAATTCTACAGCTTTTTTCGCGTTGGGTTTCTCCGTAAAGCGGCGCACGCGCAGGGCTTCACCCTGAAAGGCGCTTCCAGCCTCGATGTACCCGTACCCGGTTTCCGCGCGATTCGGTCGGATGCCCAGCACCACGATGTTCGCACCAGCCGCCGCAATCTCGATCCCACGTTCCAGAGTCTCGCGATAGCGTTCTTCATCGGCAATCACGTGATCGGATGGGAACAAGCCAATCACCGCCTTGGGATCTTCCCGTAAGAGGAGAAATGCCGCCAGTCCAATCGCCGGAGCGGTATTCCGTCCAACAGGTTCGGCGAGCACCTGCTCCTTCGGCACTTTCGGAAGTTGCCTGGCGATGGCGGACCGCAAATCTTCGTTGGTGACGATCCAGAACTTTTTTGCCGGAGCCAGCGGCAACAGGCGTGCCACGGTCTGCTGGATCATCGTCCGCTTGCCGTCGAGCGCCAGCAATTGCTTTGCGCACTTTTTGCGGCTGAGCGGCCAGAAGCGCGTACCGCGCCCTCCGGCTAGAATTACGGGATAGAAATTCAAGTTCTTAGCCACGATCTTGTCCACAAGTTTTTGGCGAACGCTGGAATTTTAGAAATCAGACTTCAGATTTCAGATCGTTCCATTTTCAGACTTACGCCGCTCGCCCCACTGAATTTCATGTCATCGCACGAAGAAATCTAAAATCTGAGATACTCTCCTACATTCTCGTTTCCGGCTCGGGAAGCGGCTTTCCGGGCACATAGGCCCGCAAAAACTCCAGCGTCCACTGCGGCCGAACCCCGAATTTGCTAACACAGGCCGGAACCACGACCGCGTCACCCTTCGCCAGCGTAACCGGATCCATCCCCGGCGCCTCGATCGCTCCACAGCCCTCGACGGCCACCAGAATCTGCACCGAACTCCGCCCTGAATCGTCGCGGGTCGCAAGTTCCAGAGGTTCCTTCACCTCGAACATATCCACTACAAAGTACGGCGCTGCGACCAGCGGTGCATGCCGGTTCTTGCTGCCACGAATCTGCTCCGGCGCCGGGCGCACCACCTTCCCCGATTTCACCTTCTCCTTCACCGCCGCCATGCCATCTTTCAGATGCAACTCGCGCGGACGCCCGTAATCATACAGGCGATAGGTCGTATCGGATTGCTGCTGCGTCTCCACCACCACCGATCCTGGCCCGAGCGTGTGCACCGTGCCGCCGGCGACATAGATCATGTCTCCCGCATAAACATTGATCCAATTGAGAACTTCCTCCGCCCGCGTCTGGTGTATCGCTTCTTCCAACTGCGGTGCGGTAACACCCGGTTTAAGGCCCAACGCAATTTGTGCACCCGGCTTCGCGTGCGCGATGTACCAGCACTCGGTCTTGCCCCAGGGCTGGCCCACGCGCCGGGCTTGCTCATCGTCGGGATGAACCTGAACCGAAAGTTTTTCGTGGGGAAAAAGAAACTTGAGCAGCAATGGAAACCGCTTGGAATCGCGCGCCGCCTCGCCCACCAGGTCCCGCTCGTGCTCCTTGCTCAACTGCGCGAGCGTCTTCCCGGTGAGCGGTCCATTGGCCACTTTGCAATCGTCTCCGCTCAGCCAAGCCTCGCCAATCTTCTCCTCGAACTTGTGGTTCGGATAAATCGGCGACAAATCGTGCGTGCCCCAGGGACGCGGATCAAAGCCCGGAAGCATCAACAATGGATAAAGATTTCCCATACCAAACTTACGCCCACAAAAAAGACCGCTCGCAAACGGAACGGCCTCCTGCCGAACCCAATGACCACAACACCAACCTGCCCTACAGCGCCGCGAAGAACTTCCGCATGCGTTCCAATCCCCGATCCAGCTCAGCGTTCGAAGTGGCGTACGAAACGCGAATGTGGTCGTCCGTGCCGAAGCCCTCGCCGGGAACCGTAGCGACGTGAGCCTCGCGCAACAGGCGCCCAGCCACGTCTGACGCGGACTTCAGCCCACCCCGCCCCAGGAACGATGAAATATTCGGATAGGCATAGAACGCGCCTTCCGGCAACGTGCAAGCCACGCCCGGGATGGAGCGCAGCCCCTTCACCACATGGTCGCGAAGCTGAATGTACTCGCGCCGCATCTGCTCGACGCACTCCTGCGGTCCCTTCAGCGCGGCCACCGCGGCCTTCTGCACAATCGAAGTCGAGTTCGACGTCGACTGGCTCTGCAGCTTCGCCATGGCACTCACCACCGCCGTCGGCGCCAGCGCATATCCCAGTCGCCATCCCGTCATCGCGTAAGTTTTCGAGAGCGATCCCAGCACCACCATTCGTTCCTTGTATTCGCGCAGCGACCCCACGGAAAAATTCTTGCCCGTGTAATTCAGATACACATAGCACTCATCCGACAGGACCCAAATCCCCCGCTGGTGCGCCAGACGAATGACCTCGGTCATATCTTCCGCGCTCATCACCGCTCCCGAAGGATTCGACGGCGAGTTCAGGATAATGACCTTCGTCCGCGGCGTGATCAGCCTGGCCACCATGTCCGCCGTCACGCGAAATCCCTGTGCCTCGTCCGATTCCAGCAGAACGCAATTCCCGCCCGCATAGCGAATAATGTCTTTGAACGAAACCCAGTACGGGACCGGCAAAATCACTTCATCGCCGTGATCCACCAAAACTTGGACGGCATTGAACAACGCATGCTTGCCGCCGGTCGAGGCAATCGCTTCCTCGCGCCGGTAATCGGAATCGAAATCCACCGCGTGGCGATGGACGATGGCATCGCGCAGCTCGGGCGTACCGGCCACCGCAGTGTATTTTGTGAAGTTCCCTTGAATCGCGGCAATGGCGGCGTCTTTAATATGCTGCGGGGTCGCGAAGTGCGGCTCACCCGCGCCAAAATCGACCACGTCGATCCCCTGCGAGCGCAGCTTGTCCGCCTCCGCCACCACCGCCATGGTGGCGGAGGGCTCGATGCGGTTGATTCTTTCCGTGAGTCTTAGAGCTTCCGTCGTTGCCGTGGTCATGCCTTTTTCTTCCTTTTCCTCGGTACTTCCACCAGTCGCGTGTCCCGAAGTTTGTATGCGGGCTCCAGTTTCTCCCGCAGTTTTTTTTCTACCACATCCGGCACGAGCCCGCCCACCGGCCCGCCCACTTGCGCCACTTCCCGCACCAGCCGCGAACTCACATACGAATACTTGTCGGCTGGCATCATGAACACCGTTTCCAGTGTCGGCTCGAGCTTGCGATTCATCAGTGCCATCTGCAGCTCATATTCGTAGTCGCTGATCGCGCGGATGCCCCGCAACACGCATTTCGCGTCGATGGACTTGGCGAATTCCACCATCAACCCGTCGAACGTATCCAGGCGGACGTTTTTCAGGTCGGCCGTCAACTCTCGCAGCATCTCCAGCCGCTCCGCCACGGTGAACATCGGGACCTTCTCCGAGTTCCGCAGGATCGCGACTACCAGTTCTTCAAAGATCTTGCTACCTCGTTCAATCAGATCGAGGTGCCCGTTGGTGGGCGGATCAAACGAACCGGGATAAACAGCGATGCCCTTATTCAATCGTCCTCACTGGAAGGCCGCGGGTTGAGCACTTTGCGCAACAGAGAAGCAATAGGAGATTTTATGCGGGTGGGAGCAACAATGGCAATCGTGGAACGAAAAAGTCCGGGCAGCGGACGATAGGAGAACCCGGGCGCGGCACCAAGCACACCGCGCCCGGAGGCAACGAACCTTAGCGCTTAGCCGCCACCGGCACCTTGACCGGCTCAGCGGGAGCGCTCGGCATGGTCGTCACCCGCGCGCCCGAAGGCGCTGCGGTCTGGGCTGGTACCGCCGCCGGTTGCGCCGGGCCCTGAGTCAATCCCAGCGCCTTGCGTACCTCGATATCCAGTCTTGCCATGACGTCCTTGTTGTCTTTCAGAAACTGGCGGGCATTCTCACGGCCTTGGCCGATCCGCTCGCCCTTGTAGCTGAACCACGAGCCGGACTTTTCGAGAATATTGTTGTTCACCGCGATGTCGAGCAGATCGCCCTCGCGCGAAATGCCTTCTCCGTAGAGGATGTCGAACTCCGCCTCGCGGAAGGGCGCTGCAACTTTGTTCTTCACCACCTTCACTTTGGTTCGCGACCCGGTCACTACGTCGCCTTCCTTGATGGCAGCAATGCGGCGAATGTCGACACGCACCGAAGAATAAAACTTCAGCGCGCGTCCGCCGGTGGTCGTTTCCGGATTGCCAAACATCACCCCAATCTTCTCGCGAATCTGGTTGATGAAGATCAGGCACGTTCTCGACTTGGAAACCGTCCCCGTCAGCTTGCGCAGCGCCTGCGACATCAACCGCGCCTGCAGACCCATGTGGCTGTCGCCCATTTCACCGTCAAGTTCGGCCTTGGGCACCAGTGCAGCCACCGAATCCACCACCAGCACGTCGATGGCGTTTGAGCGCACCAGCGCTTCCGTAATCTCCAGCGCCTGCTCCCCGTAGTCGGGCTGCGAGACCAGCAGGTTGTCGACATCCACGCCCAGTTTCTTGGCGTAGCCGGGATCGAGCGCGTGCTCGGCGTCCACGAATGCGGCCATGCCGCCCATTTTCTGCGCCTCGGCAATTACCTGCAGAGTAATCGTGGTTTTGCCCGAAGACTCCGGCCCGAACACTTCCACCACGCGCCCGCGCGGAAAACCGCCCACCCCCAAGGCCGCGTCAAATGAGATCGACCCGGTCGGGATCACCGCGATCGGCACGATCGCTTCCTTAGACCCCAACCGCATGATCGAGCCCTTGCCGAATTGTTTTTCAATTTGTGCAACCGCCAGTTCAATCGCCTTGCCCCGTTCATCCGCCATGGGAGTGGCTCCTTTAGAAATGCTCATGAAGTGAATCTGGCCGGATTATACATACAGATCGAAGCGAATAAAAGGCGAATCTTGATAATAAACAGTGAAAATCGTCCCGAAATGGGCAATCGCAGGGCACCGCTGTCAGCCGGAGGCAGCGAAGTCCACTAGTCGTCGTTCCCACCATCACGCGAGAGCAGGTCAAGGGCGCGCTGTTTGTTGTACGGAGGAAGCTGGCCGTGTTCCTTCTCAAAAGCAATTAAGGAGATCAGCCTCCAGCCTTCTAGCGGCGGGTCCCGAATCAGAGACAGTGAAACCAATGCGCAACGCGCAACCGAGCGCGTTGAGACGTGAGCGCATGGCGATGTTGGTACTCTGCGTTGGTCCTGGATGGAAATACTGCCGCACTCGACCACGAAGCCCGCCGCGATTGGTTGCCTTACCGATGTACGCAATATCTGACGCGCCAAGCCGGCAAATTGCGTGTTTGCCCAGCAAGATTACGTACACACCCATCGCGGACGGCAGATTAGCGAGTACTGTTGGCTCAGTGTCGGAGGTGAACGCCATCCACGAACCAACACCTCGAGTCTGTATGGAGGCTGAGTCCATAGCTCGCACCTCGGCACGCTACCGCTGCAGTAAATCCACCGGCGCCGTCACATCATGCACCCGGAAATACTTCGCCAGCGCCGGATACTTCCGCGCCACGGCTTCATACATCGCATACGCCACGTTGCGATAAGAGACATGCCCTGCAGGCGTAGTGCGCAACTCGGAAATGTAAACCGCCTCGGCAAAGTCCATCTTGAACAGCGCCCGCTTGCGGAACGCCAGCGGAATCGCATACTGCGAATTCTCCTCCGCCTCCGGAGTGCCGCGCCCAGCCAACTTCTCAACCGCCGTTTGCACCCGCCGCATCGCCGCGTCGAACCGCATCCGCATCCCAGCATCGTCCACGTCGAGCAGCATCTCGTACCCATGCTGCGTAGTGAATCCCTGCATGACCTGAATGCACCGCCGGTGCCGGTGCATGTCGCGAAACCCGCCCGTATCCATCAGAATGTCGAAGCGGAACTGCTGTCCCGCACGAAATCCGCGCAGCATTTCGTCATGCTTTCCGCGATGCCGCAGCCCCAGGTCGATAATCTCCCGCCGGCGTCTCTCGCCCGCGACCTGCACTGCCTGCCGAATCTGCCGATAAGAGTGGTGGCAATGCTCATACAGGAGCGTCGTCGCGATTTCTACTTCGAGCGGCTCTTCATCGAGCAAATCGACGATCGCCTTCGAAGGCGCAAGCGGCTCCGCAGCCATCAACTCGCGCGCCGCCTGCCGCAACTCGCGCCGCGTTTCCATCTCATACACGTTCGGATCGGCATACTTCACCAAGGTCGGCGCCACCCGCACCTCGCGCAGCAACTCCTGTTCCGCCCGCGCACCGAGTTCAGGATTCACCGCCCGAATCTGCTCCACCAGATCACGCCATGAATCCGCGTTGACGTTGTATGCCGCACCCGTCGCCGCCTTCTTCAGCGACTCGCCCAGAACCCGCACTTCCTTGTGCGTATGCGAGAGCAGATGCGCCACCTGCGTCTCCAGCGTGCGCGCATTGACGATCTCGCCCAGCGAAGTATTCGTCGCCAGCGGCAGCAGATAGCGCGTGATATCAAACGATCGCGCCTTCAAAGTGCGCTCGTACCCGTCCTGCTTCATGTCGGCAGGCTTGGCCGTGATGCTGATCAAATACTGCGTCATATGCGCCGAAAGCGCCTCATACTCAGCGAACAGAAAGTCCAGAGTCTCGCGATAAAGCTTGCGCGCTTCGTCGTCCGTGCCGAAGTCGGGCGTGAAATACCCACTCTTCTTGAAATCCTGATAGCGCGTCGACCGCTCCTGCCCGTCCCAGCGCTGCTCATCCGCCAGTTCGATAGCGGCAAGAATTGACAGTCTCTCGACCGCCAGCGCGATATGCGCCAAGTCCGCAATCGAGCGATGCCCGTACTGAAAATAAAACGTGTTAAGAAATTTCTCCGCCTTTTGGGTGCTGATCTCGCGCAGCGATTCCTTCATAGAAAGCGCCGACCGCGAATACTTCGCCATGGCATAGGCCTGGATCTCCGGCTCAACCCCGAACACCGCGAACACCTCGGTAGAAGGCGCGTCGGCAAAGAGCTTTTCGGGTGGCGCCGCCTGCGCAGCAGCCGAAGCCCGCTGCGTCGAGCGGTGTCCCGAACCAGCGGAACCCGCATCTGCCGCGGATGAATTCTTGTTGGAAGGTTCGGGCATCACGATCACATTGTTGGTTAGAGTCTGAGGCATGAGTGTGGGAATGTTACTCGGCGACCTTGTGGAATAGCAATGCGATTCGTCGTAGTGCGTCAGTTTACCCCTCGTGGCTCAGTATCTCTTTTGCGGTTAAAGTCTTTTCTGTGCTGCAAAGTTCTCTACGCAGGGAAAAACCACACCTTGTAACGGAGTCGCCGATTCGTCACTCGATTTTCTGCCCGCGCCCCGACGCGTATAATTCGGCCTTCTACCGCGATCATTCAACTAATTTGGGAGAACTCCTATGTCTCTTTCAGGACGGGTGGCGCTGGTCACCGGAGCGTCGCAAGGCATCGGACGCACCTGCGCCCTGCGCCTCGCCAAAGACGGAGCGGCGGTGGCGGTGGCGGCTCGTAATCAGGAAAAGCTCAACGAGTTGGTCGGCGAAATCACCAACGCGGGCGGAACGGCAGCCGCATTTGCTCTCGACGTCGGCGACGAAAAGCAGGTCAAGTCCACCCTCAAGTCCGCCATCGCTCAGTTCGGCAAAATCGACATCCTCGTCAACAATGCCGGCATCACTCGCGACCAACTGGTCATGCGCATGAAGCGCGCCGACTGGGACGCCGTCCTCCAAACCAATCTTACCTCCTCCTATCTCTGCATCCAGCAAGTCATCGGCTCCATGCTCAAGCAACGCTGGGGTCGCATCATCAACATCACCAGCGTCTTCGGCCAGATGGGCCAAGCCGGACAGGCGAACTATTCCGCTTCCAAGGCCGGACTGATCGGCCTCACCATGGCCATCGCCCGCGAAGTCGGCTCGCGCAACATTACTTGCAACGCCGTCGCCCCCGGCTTCATCGAAACCGCCATGACCGCGGGCCTGAGCGACGAATTCAAACAGGCCGCCGTCAAGCAGATTCCGCTAGGCCGCGTGGGATCTCCGGAAGATGTAGCCAGCGCCGTGGCCTTCCTGGCCTCTGACCAAGCTTCCTACATCACCGGCCACGTCTTGAACGTGAACGGCGGCATGCTGATGGGATAGTTTCCAAAACGCCAACCACAGAGGACACGGAGGAAATGAAAACCGAACATACGATTCCTCCGGCTTCCTCTGTGGCCCCTGTGCCCTCTAAGGTTAAGGGTTTTACGGTTGCGCAAGCCGAGTCGCCAACCCAGATTGCGCAAGCCCGCGAGCTCTTCCTCGAGTACGCGCAGTCCCTCGGCTTCAGCCTCTGCTTCCAGAGCTTCGACAAGGAACTTGCCGCGCTCCCCGGCGACTACGCCCCTCCTCACGGCCGCCTTCTGCTTGCAGAGTACGAAGGTCAACTCGCGGCATGCGTGGCACTGCACAAGCTCGAGCCCGGCATCTGCGAAATGAAGCGGCTCTATCTGCGACCACAGTTTCGCGGTAAAGGATTAGGCCGCGCGCTCGCGAACCGCGTCGTCGCTGACGCGCGCCTCATCGGCTACCAACGCCTGCGCCTCGATACTGTCGAGCCAGTCATGAAAGATGCGGTCGCAATGTACCGTAAGATCGGCTTCCAGGAAATCGCGCCCTATCGACCCAATCCAATCGACGGCGCACTGTACATGGAGCTGCAGTTATAATCCTCCGCACGCTTCGTCCAGAATGTCCCCTGTCAATAACGGAAAGGAACCACCATGAACAAAGTCCCGGCACTCGCGCTCGCTGTTCTGCTCGCCACCGCATCCGCCTTCGCCGCCGACGGCAAGCCCGTCTCCTACAAAAGCGGCGACGAAAGCGTGCAAGGCGTTCTCTATACACCTGCTGGCAAAGGGCCGTTCCCTGCTCTGGTGGTCGTTCACGAATGGTGGGGCTTGAACGACTGGGTCAAAGATCAAGCGTCGAAGCTGGCCGACCAAGGCTACGTCTCGCTCGCCGTCGATCTCTATCGCGGCAAAGTCGCGACCACTCCCGATGAAGCGCACGAGATCATGCGCGGCGTCCCCGAAGACCGCGCCAAGCGTGACCTTCACGCCGCCGTCGAATTTCTCAAATCGCAGTCCACCGTGAGGAAAGACCGCATCGGCTCGATTGGCTGGTGCATGGGCGGAGGCTATGCGCTCGACGTGGCGCTGCAAGAACCCGATCTCGCCGCGACGGTCATCAACTACGGCCATCTGGCCACGGATCCCGAAGCGTTGAAAAAAATCAACTCTCCCATCCTTGGCCTTTTCGGCGGCCAGGATCGCGGCATCACCCCCGACGACGTTCACAAGTTTGAACAGCAGCTCAAGCAACAAGGAAAGAAGGTCGACATCAAGATCTACGACAACGCCGGCCACGCTTTCGAAAATCCTAACAACAAAGACGGATACCGCGCCGCCGACGCAGCCGACGCCTGGAAGCGCACCGTCGACTTTTTGGCCATGACTCTGAAAAAATAGCGGCGAAATTTCCGCGGTCGACAAGGGCAGCCGGACGCTGGGTTCAGCTCGCCCGCTTATTGCTTATACACTGTATAAGCAATAACCATCCCTGCAGATCGACGGCGCGATTTTCCTATGGCACCGATGTCCGGTTCATGGCACGAATTTCCCACTTGCCAGAAGATACTGATCTGGTTACTATGACCCATCCTGTCATGCTCCCTACCATGAATATCGGCGAGACCATCCGCAACTACCGGCTTCAGAAAGGTATGTCTCAGGGCGACATCGAAAAGCGAACCGGCCTTCTGCGCTGCTACCTCTCGCGCGTCGAAAACGGCCATACCATCCCTTCGCTCGACACTCTCTCGAAGATCGCCGGTGCCATGGAGCTCCCGTTGTCGCAGTTTTTCGCAGAGCCCGGCCACACCAATGGTTCCAAGGGACTGCCGCAACTCTCCGACGACGAAGTCCGCTTCCTCAGCCAGATCCGGCGCTACTCCACCAGCCTCAACGACAGCGACCGCAAGCTGGTTCTCGCCATGGTCAAGAAAATGGCGTCGAATTCAGGAAAATAACTCTCAGCCGTCAGCTCTCACCCATCAGCTAAACCGGACGGAAGTCATCGTACTTCCGTGCCCCCAGCACTCCCGCCATTTCAAGGGCAGTCTGGTTTGACTGAAAGCTGACAGCTGCCCCTTACTTTCGTTCCATTCCCCTTGGTGACCCACAGGCACCTCGCCCTCGCCTCTCCTCCTCACTACACTGTGCATGGAGACACCTGTGACCACTGACGAGGAACTGAATGTTCTCGACTCACAACTGCGCCGTTTAAAGATCGAGTACGAGATCTACTTCAGCAATCCGAACAAAAGGCCGCCCACCGACGTGGAGTGGAAGGTTTTAAGCCTTTTGCGTAAATTTTCCGACGGTGGCCGCATGAACTTCTCCCAGCGTTACCGCTACAACGAAATGGCCCAGCGCTATGCCGTTTACAGCGACCTGTGGCGCAAGAAGTCCCGCATCCGCGAAGAAGGTTATCGCCGTCCGCAGGACGCACTGCTCTCCGTGCAGGGAGTGCGGATCGCAGAAGAAGAACACAAGCCGCAACATCACCCAGTCTATGGCGTGAGCCACGCGGCCGCCGCCGCGGCCGGTGGCGCGGTTTCCTCCCAACACTTCACCTTGCACAGCGTCGACCAGGCGGAGCGCGAGCAGGTCGAGCGTCTCTACAACACTCTGGTCGCCGCCAAGAAGAAAGCCGGCGAGAATGTCTCTGGCAACTTCGACTCTTTCACGACGTTCGTTCAGAAAAAGACGGAACAGATCCGCAAACAGTATCACTGCGAAGACGTCGAATACTCCGTTGAACTTACCAACGGCCACGTCAAACTCAAGGCCAAAGCGAAAACGTAAGAACCGCCAGTCTTAAGAACCGCCAGTCATCGTTCGTCGTTGGCGCCCTCTCCGCACCAGATCCGGGGTTTTCTCAGCGTCCTTTGCGAGACCTTCGCGTTCTTGGCGGTTCGATGCCGTTTCTTAAATTGCTCAGAACTTCTCTCCCCCGATTTGGACCGAGTCCGAACAACCGGCCACGAGTTTGCTGATAGAATTTTCAGTCACTCTCACCCATTTGATTCCACTCTGAGGCCATCATGCCCCCCGCTTCTCAAAAGATCCAGCGCGCCATTCTCAGCGTCACCGACAAAACCGGACTTGTCGACTTCGCCCGCAAACTCTCCGCCCTCGGCATCGAACTCATCTCCACCGGCGGCACCGCCAAGCTCTTGCGCGATTCCAGCGTGACCGTCAAAGATATCTCCGAACTCACCGGATTCCCCGAAATGCTCGACGGCCGCGTCAAGACGCTGCATCCCAAAGTGCATGGCGGCATCCTGCATCGCCGCGATGATCCTAAACACCTGGCCGCCATTGCCGAGCACGGCATCGCTCCCATCGACATGGTGGTCGTGAATCTTTACGCCTTCGAGAAAACCGCAGCCAAGCCGGGCGTCGCGTTCGAAGAACTCATCGAGAACATCGACATCGGCGGCCCGTCCATGATCCGCTCCGCCGCCAAGAATTTTCGCGACGTCGCCATCGTAACTTCGCCCTCCGACTACGACTCCATCGCCGAAGAGATGTCCCGCTCCGCCGGCGCGCTCTCGCAGCAAACCAAGTGGCGTCTCGCGCAAAAAGCCTTCGCCACCACGGCCGCCTACGATTCCGCCATCGCCTCCACGCTCGAACGCATTACAGCAGATTCCTTCCAGTTGCAGCCGCCAACAGGTGCGTTTCCGGCAACGCTACGTTTTACTTTCCACAAAGCGATCGACCTGCGCTACGGCGAAAACCCGCATCAGCAGGCCGCCATGTACTCCGACGGATCGGGTGTGGGCGTGGCCAATGCCCGGCAACTTCAGGGCAAGGAACTCTCCTACAACAACATCGTCGATCTGCAAGCCGCGTGGGATCTCGCCCAGGAATTTAACCAGCCCGGATTCGACGACGCGGTCTGCGCCATCATCAAGCACACCAATCCGTGCGGAACCGCCACCGGCAAGACTCTCGCCGAAGCCTACAAGCGTGCCCTGGAATGCGACCCCGTCTCAGCCTTCGGCGGAGTGATCGGCGTGAATCGCCCCGTTGATGGCGAGGCCGCTGAAGAAATGCACAAGCTCTTCCTCGAAGTCATCGCCGCGCCCGCCTTCGATGAGGCCGCCAAAGCCAAGTTCGCTTCCAAGAAAAACCTCCGCCTCGTGCAGGTTACCCCAGCCAATCAAAAATGGGTTCTGAAAAATGTTTCTGGCGGCGTGCTGGTGCAAGACGCGGACAACCGCCCCTTGCAAGACGCTGATCTAAAAGTCGTAACCAAACGCGCCCCGACTCCCGAAGAAACCCGCGCCCTGCTCTTCGCCTGGAAGGTCTGCAAGCACGTGAAGTCCAACGCCATCGTCTACGCCCGCGACGGCCAGACCGTCGGTGTCGGCGCCGGCCAGATGAGCCGCGTGGATTCCGCCAAGATTGGCGCGATGAAAGCCCAACTTCCATTGCAAGGGACCGTCGCCGCCTCCGACGCCTTCTTTCCTTTCCCGGATGGCGTAGAAGAAATCGCCAAGGCCGGGGCCACCGCCATTATTCAACCCGGCGGCTCGCAGCGCGATCCCGAAGTGATCGCCGCCGCCGACCGGCTGGGACTGGCCATGCTGTTCACCGGTGTCCGCCACTTCCGCCACTGAGTAAATTGGTGATTTCCTGATTGTCGATTGCCGATTGTAAAGATATCTATCGGTAACCTAAAAACTTCCGGGTTTCCCTCAGCGATCAAGAATCAACAAGCAACAAGCAACAATCAGCAATCCCCCACGGTCCCTGTCCTTCCGGTTCCTCCCAGCTTCGCGCCGCCAGCAGTGTTTTTTTCCATCGCACCGATGCTCAGGTTAGAATAAAAGCACCTTTTCCCCGGCGGCTTTGCATCCAAATGAGCTGAGGTTTCGGAAACGCGCTTCCAGCGCAGTCAGGTTAAGAATGAATCGAATTTTTCGCGCTTTTTTGATGATCTCGGTGGCCGCAACCGCCGCTGTAAGCCAAACCAGCCCATCCGCTCCCGCGGAATCCAATCCGACCGATGCCAAGACCCAGTCCTCGCCCCGCAAATTCGACCGCGCCGCGGCCTATTACCATTACACCCTCGCCCACATGTATGAGGAGATGGTCACAGCCTATGGCCGCAGCGACCTGGCCGCCAAAGCGACCGAGGAATACCGTCTCGCCATCGATGCCGATCCCTCGTCGGAATTCCTGACCTCCGGCTTGGCCGAGCTCTACGTAAAGACCGGCCGCATCGCCGACGCCGTGAAGGAAGCGCAAGACATCATCAAGCGCGATCCCAAGAATCTGGAAGCCCACAAACTGCTCGGCCGCATCTATCTGCGCTCCCTCGGCGACATGCCCGGCGGTTCCGGCTCCGACAACATCCTGAAGCTGGCCATCGACCAGTACGAGCAGATTGTGAAACTCGATCCCGAGAGCGTCGACGATCATCTCCTGCTCGGCCGTCTCTACCGCTTGAACAATGATCTTCAGAAGGCCGAAGGCGAACTCAAGACCGCCATCAAAATCGATCCCAGCTCGGAAGAAGCCGTGACCACGCTCGCCATGCTCTACACCGACGAAGGCGACACGGCCCACGCTCTAAAAGTTCTGGCCTCCATCCCCGACTCCGCGCGTTCCGCCAAACTTTATGCCGCCCTCGGCGCGGCCTACGAGCAGCGCAAGGATTACAAGAGCGCCATTGATGCCTACCGCCATGCCATCGTTCTCGATCGCGACAATCTCGATGCCATTCGCGGCCTCGCCGAAAACCTTTTGAACGACGGACAACTCGACGCGGCACTCGAACAGTACAAAGTTATCGCCGACTCCAATCCGGAAGACGCTCAAACCTATGTCCGCATGGCCGAGATTTATCGTCGCCAGGCCAAGTACGATCTCGCGCTCGAGAATTTGAAGCGCGCCGACACCCTGGTTCCCGACACCATGGACGTTCCCTACAGCATGGCCGCCGTTTACCAGGCGCAGGGTCGCTACGACGATGCGGTCAAGCTGTTGCAGGGTCTGCTGAAGAAAACGGAAAAGAGCGAGACCGGATCGAGCCAGGCCGACCGCAACAATCGCGCCATCTTCATCGAGCGCCTGGGCATGGTCTACCGCGAGCAGGAAAACTACACTGCCGCGGTCGAGACCTTCCGCAAAATGTTAACCCTGGGCGATGAAAACGCCCGCAGCGGCTTTCAGGAGATTATCGACACTTACCGCGAAGCCAAGCAGTGGCCGCAAGCCACCGCCGTCGCCCGGGAAGCGGTGCAAAAACTGCCAGACGATCGCGACCTTCGCATGGTGCTCGACGCGCAATTGGCCGACATCGGCGAGTTCGACAAGGCCGTCGCCGACATTCGCTCCTTGCTGAAGGGCGGCCCCGAAGATCGCGAGGTCTATCTCCGCCTGGCCATCGTCTACACCCGCAGCAAGCGCTGGAACGAAGCCTTAGAAGCTCTGGCCAAAGCCGAGCAGCTGTCGACCAAGCCCGACGACAAAGCCTACGTCAGCTTCCTCCGCGGCGACCTCTATCAGCGCCAAAAGATGTTTGAACAGGCGGAAGCTGAGTTCAAGAAGGTCTTGGCTACCACCACACCCACCGATCCGCAGAGTGCCGCTACGCTCAACTATCTCGGTTACATGAATGCCGATCGTGGCGTGAAGCTCGACGAGTCGCTCAACTTCATCAAGCAGGCTTTGACCTTCGAGCCCAACAACGGCGCCTATCTCGACTCGCTCGGCTGGGCCTACTTCAAGCTGGGCAAGTACGATTTGGCCGAAGAAAATCTGACCAAGGCCGAATCCCACATGGGTACCGATCCCACGGTGCAGGAGCATCTCGGGGACCTTTATCAAAAAACCGGACGCCTGAAACTCGCTGCCGCCCACTGGGATCGCGCCGTTCAGGAGTGGAACAGAACGGTCCCGGCTGAGATCGACACCGAGGCCTTCGCCAAAGTCCAGCAAAAACTCGACGCCGCGAAAGTTAAACTGGCTAAAGAAGAATCGAGCAAACAGTAACCGCCCTTATCAACCTTCATCCTGAGCGAAGCGAAGGATCCCGGGCAGATCAGCGCGACCAGCGGCCTCAAGAGGGATTTCCACCAATTGCTATGAGGTTCTATTCCTCATAGCCCGGCAGAAATTGCCAGCTTCCGATTTCTCTCGGCACTCGGCGATCGCAACCGCGTACTCTGCTAAACTCCGAACATGCTCGCCGGCTACGCGGTGCACGTCGAACGCTCCCGCGGACGCCGCTTCCCTGAACCACCCCACCCCTACCGCAACGACTTTCAGCGCGACCGCGATCGCGTCATTCACGCCCGCGCCTTCCGCCGCCTCGAAGCCAAGACCCAGGTCTTCACCCGCCGCTACTCTGACCACTTCCGCAACCGCCTCACCCATACCCTGGAAGTCTCACAAGTCTCTCGCACCATCGCCGGAGCGCTGGGCCTCAACGTCGACCTCGCCGAAGCTCTAGCCTTGGTCCACGACATCGGCCACCCGCCGTTCGGCCATGCCGGAGAAAAAGCGCTCAACGCCGCCATGCACGAGCACGGCCTCATCTTCGATCACAACCTGCACGCCCTCCGCATCGTCGAAGATTTCGAGCAGCGCTACGCCGCCTTCCGCGGTCTGAACCTCACCTTCGAGGTCCGCGAAGGCGTCATCAAGCACTCGCACGACTACGACGCGAAACAACATCCGGAACTCGCCGAATACTTGCTCAATCAGCGTCCTCCGCTCGAAGCCCAACTCATCGACCTGACCGACGAAATCGCCTACAACACCGCCGACCTCGACGACGGATACGAAGCTCATCTGCTCTCGCTCGGCGAAATCCGCGAAGGCATCCCCGCCTTCGAACGCTTCTACCGCGAAGTCGAGCAGATCTACCCCGACGCCCCCGACAAGCTGAAATTCAACGAGGCCCTCAAGCGCGTCCTCAATCGCTTCGTGGACGACCTGATCACCCACACGCGGGCGCGCCTGCATCAAGCTGGAATCCAAACCCTCGACGCCGTCCGCAGCCATCCCGACCGCCTCGCCGCCTTCAGCCCCGCGGTCGAAGCCGAACGCAAGCAAAGCAAGGATTTCCTCTACGATAATCTCTATTACAGCTCAGCCCTGGCCCAAGAAAAAGACGACGCCGAGCGCGTCGTCGGCCAGCTATTTACCTTCTGGATGAACCATCCCACGACCCTCCCGCACAACTACCAGGAAAAAGCCCAAGAAGATCCCCTCCCGCGCGTGGTCTGCGACTACATCGCCGGCATGACCGATAACTTCATCTTCGAGCAATACGAAAAACACTGCGGAATTCGTTGACTGAGGTTTATGTGGGCACAGCGAGTAAGGTTTATGTGGGGACAGCCGCCCTCGGCTGTCCGCCGGGCGAAGCCCGGCTGCCGGACGTCGTGCACCTAGCCCTGTCATCCTGAGCGAAGTCGAAGGATCCCTACAGTACCAATTGCATGATCGTTCCGATTCAGGGGCTCTAACGACCGCTCATAGTGACGAGTAGGCCGATGAGCGCTATCGCCTTGTTAACAAAAGCGACTCCTGTTTAGTCCATCGTCAGCAATAAGGGATCAGGCCTAGAGAACGTCATTCCCCCTAGCAAAATCTGCACTTATGGGGTGCTACACTTCCTGCAAAGTGTCCCTTGAAAGGGGCTATTATGAAACACGGTCTTCTGGGCATTTCCTTTCTCGCATGTCTTCTGCTTCCGCCCGGCGCCTCTGGTGACCCACGCCCAGACAATCTTCTATTGGTTGCGAACCAGATGGAGCACAGCGTTTTGCTTGTGGATCCTATATCCAAACAGATTCTGGCCACGGTGGGAGTTGACATTAACGGACACGAAGTCGCTGTCTCACCGGACGGTCGCTTCGGCTACGTTCCCATCTACGGAAACACATGGGTGGGAAAGCCCGGCTCGAACGGAAGTACGATTCAGGTCGTCGACCTGCGCCGGGCGAGGACCGTTGCCGTCATCGATCTCGGCAAAGAAGTTCGTCCGCACTGTGCGCACTTTGGGCTTGACGGACTGCTGTATGTTTCGGCGGAACTCGCCAATGCCATCTACGTCGTGGACACAAATACTCGCTCTCTCGTGGGCGAGATTCCTACTGGGGCCAGCCATACCCACATGTTCGTGATCTCTCCTGACGGCCGAAGGATCTACACTGCAAATAACGAAGCGGGCAGCGTGAGTGTTCTCGATTTGCGAGCGCGGACTTTGCTCGCGACGATTCCAATCTCTAAGAGAGTGCAGCGCATCTCGATTTCACCCGACGGCAGGTTCGTTTTTACGCAGGACCAGGAAACACCACGCATCGTAATCATCGATACTGCGAACAGCTCGGTCGTCCGATCGATTTCCCTCCCGAGGATTGCGTTCTCTTCCATAATCACAAAAGACGGCCATTGGCTCCTTGCCAACTCCGAATCAGGCAAACTCTTCGTCGTAGATCTGGCCAGTGGAGCAGTTGCAAAAACGTTCGACACTCCGGATGTGCCCGTTCTACCAACCCCAGGAGAATTCGCGCTGGCGCCAGACGGCATACGCGCCTACGTGACCTGTCCGCAGGGCGGCACGATCGAGGTCGTGAATCTTAAAGATTCGAAGATGGAAGAGCCCATTCGGCTCACAAAAGGCGTGGACGGTATGGCTTGGGTGCCTTCGGATGCAAATTGATCTTCCGGGAAGCAGATCTACCAGATTGTCATCAACCCGAAAACTGGGAACCTGACGCGTAGTTCACGTTAACATCGCCATCTCAACCAATTAAACCGCCGTTTCGCGCACTTGAATCTAAATCTCCCACCCGCTTCACCGCTCCGCCACCGCCGCCACCACATCAAACAAAATCCGCGACCCCCGCCGCACTTCCTCCACCCGAATCCGCTCATCGTTCCCGTGCTCGGTGTTCCCCTCGTCCTCCGTCGCCGTATATGGATTGAACCCGTACGAATTAATCCCGAGAGGCCGGTACCGCTGATTCTCCGTGTACCCGCTGGTAATGTGCGGCACCACCGGCGTCCCCGGAAAATACTTCTCCGACACGTCCCGGATCGCCGCAAACAGCGCATTATCCGTCCCTGAATAATTCGCCACACGAAACTCCGCATTCAGCGGCTCCACGCTGACGTTTGGATCGTTGACCACCCGTCGCACGGCGGCCAGCACCGCCTTCGGATCGCCTCCCGGCAGAATCCTCACATCCAGATTCGCCCACGCCTCCGGAGGAATCACATTCGTCTGCTCCGATCCTCCCATCATGGTCAGCGAAATCGTGTCGCGCAAAAGAAAGTTCAGCGACTCATCCTTTTCCACCTCTTCTTGAAATTTCTTATCTTCAACCGCCTTCCGGATATTGCGATACTCCTCCGCCCGATCCGCCGGTTCTTGCGGCGCCATGTCGCGCAAAAACTCATCCACCACCGGCAACACTCGCAGCGGCGTCCGATAAGCAATAATCCGGTCCAACGCCCGCACCAGCCGGTTCGGAGCCGAATCCGGATTCGGCCGCGACCCATGCCCCGGCCTCCCATGCGCCACCACGTGCAGCCAGTAGGTTGTCTTCTCGCCCACGTCGACTCCCACGTACTTCACCTTGCCGTTCTCCAGCAGGTTCTCTCCACCTTCGTTGATCAGAAACTCCGCGTTCTCCAGCAGGTCGCGCTGATGTCCGATGAACCAGTCGCTCCCCGTTCCATCCGCCTCTTCATCCGCGACGGCAAGAAAAATCACGTCGCGATCCAGCGCCACTTTCTCGCGCTTCAGCATTACCATCACCACCAGTTGCGCCAGCCCTTCATCCTTCATGTCCTGCGCCCCACGTCCCCACAGATAACCGTCCTTTATCTCCCCGCTGAACGGAGGCACTTTCCAGTGCGCTGCATCGCTGGTCACCACATCCATATGGTTCAGCAGAACGATCGGTCGTTTCCCTTCACTAGTTGTGTGCGGCAACCGCGCCCAAAGATCCCCCCGCCCCGCCGTGTATTCGAAAACGCGATTCTCGATCCCTTCCTGATCCAGAATCTTCTTGTAGAACGCTACCGCTTTCATTTCGTTCCCAGGAGGATTCGTCGTGTCAATGCGCAGATACTCCTGCATCCACGTCACTGCCAGGTCGGAATACTGTTGTAGATGGTCCGCCGGAATGTGCGACGAGGCCATCCCCGACCCCTGGCCCCAGATCGGTCCACAAGATACTAGTAACGTGACCCCCAGCAATACGCCACACCGGACCCAGTTGTCTCCCAAACGTTCCTCCCCCAAAAAGTCGATTCCCACGCAGTTTTTATATCAGGTTTGCCAAAATTACCCTGCCTTCCGCGCCCAGCCTGGCTTTCCCGCCGGAGCGGTACTACAATGTCTATAGATATCAAGCATTTAGCCCTTCAACCTTAGGGCCCGATTTGGCATCCCACATGTAGTAGGAGAGACAGGCGCCACCGTAGTGGGCGCCGAAAGGTTTAAGGCCGGGTGTTGCGTCAGCCCGGGCCTATTCCGCAAAACCTGTGGCTTTCTTTTATCGTCAGGACGCAATCGAATTCAAGCACGCCTAGGCGTGCCGGAGTGGAGCTCAAAGCTCCCCCAAACTTGGAGGAAGTCCTTTATGAATAACCGTTTACTCTTCGCCCTGCCCTTGGCTGCTGTACTTGCTTTCCCCGCCCTCGCGCAGACCACATCGTCTACCTCAGATCAGACTCAGCAGCCCGCCGCCACTCAGTCGACCTCGACTGACAATAGCAGCGCGAGCGGCAAAGCTCCTCTGGCAGCGCCGTCCCGCGAAGGCTTCTGGGGACGCGTCAATCCCTTTGCCCGCAAAAACTATGTGAAGCGGCAGACCGAGCCCATCCGCGACCGCGTCAATGAACTCGATGAGCTGACTTCCGCGAACGGCAAGGCGATCAAAGACACCGACGCCCGCGCCCAGGCAGGCATCAAGCTCGCCTCCGACAAGGCCAACGAAGCCGACCAGCACGCCGTCGACGCCGGAAACAAGGCCACCGCGGCGCAGCAATCGGCGCAGCAGGTCACGGCCCGCGTCCAGACCGTTGAGACCGTGGTTGGCAACATCGACCAGTACAAGGCCTCGAATCAGACCGAGATCCGTTTCCGTCCCGGCCAGACCATGCTGAGCAAGAACGCCAAGGATGCTCTCGACACCATGGCCACCGGCGTCAAAGGCCAGCGCGGCTACATCATTGAAGTCCAGGGGTTCTCCTCCGGCAAGGGCCAGACCGCAATCTCCAACTCGCAGAAGATGGCCGAGTCGGTCGTGCGCTACCTCGTCCTCAACCACGAGATTCCCGTCTATCGCATCTACCTCGTTGGCATGGGCAATGCTCCCGCTCCCACCGCGACGGATGAAACTGCCAAGACCAAGCGCCTCAGCGGAGGCCGCGTCGAAATCAGCCTCCTCAAGAACGACCTGGAACAGCTCTCCAGCAATACCGGAGCTCCTGCCACCACCGTCGACCAGCAACAGCAGCCGAAATAAGTTTGGGACCAACGGGCGCCTCGCCCAAAGTCCCTCCCCCGGAAAAAGCCTCTCGCGTAAGCGAGGGGCTTTTTCTCGTTACCACCCCTGCTCACACTTCCGGTATTCTCACGTCCATACTCGGCAGGACCTATGCACGATTTCAAACTTGCGCTGCGCCAATTTCGGAGGTCGCCGGGCTTCGCCGCCGCGGTCATCCTCACCATCTCGCTCGGGATCGGAGCGAACACCGCCATATTCACCCTGGTGCACGCGATTCTGTTGAAATCTCTCCCGGTCGCCAATCCTGCAAGTTTGTACCGCATCGGTGACCTGGACGACTGCTGCGTGAATGGCGGATTCATGAACGATAGCGGCGATTTCGACCTCTTTTCTTACGATCTGTATCGTCACTTCCAGGGGTCCGCGCCGGACTTCGAACAACTGGCGGCCTTCCAGTCCGGACACAACAGCATGAACGTCCGCATCGAGTCCGGCACAGCGAAAGCAGAAACCACCGAATATGTATCCGGCAACTACTTTTCCACCTTCGGCCTGGGAGCATATGCCGGTCGCGTGCTTCTGGCGTCGGACGACAGTCCAGGCGCAGCGCCTGTCGCGGTAATGAGCTACCAAGCCTGGCAAGCCGCCCACGGGGCCGACCCCGGCGTGATCGGCGCCACCTGTTACATCCAGAACCAGCCGTTCACGATTGTTGGGATCTCGCCTCCTGGATTCTTCGGTGATCGGATCGACAGCAACCCACCCGCCCTCTGGATTCCGCTCAACGATGAACCCATCCTGGAGCGGGAGACCAGCATTCTCAAACAGCCAGACACCAACTGGCTCTACGTTCTGGGGCGCGTCAGGCCTGGGGTCAATCCCGGCAGCCTGCAGGCCAAACTGTCCACCACCCTGCGCCAGTGGCTGGCCACGCAGACGGCCTACACCATCAACGGAAATCAAACCCAGATTCCTAAACAGCACGTCGTACTGACTCCGGGCGGCGCTGGGATCCAAAACATGCAGATGGAGACCAGCAGCGGCCTCCATCTGCTGATGGCCCTCTCTGGCCTGGTTTTGCTCGTCGCCTGCGCCAATATCGCGAATCTTCTGCTGGCCAAGGGTGCGACCCGTCGCGCCGAGACTTCCATCCGCATGGCTCTGGGCGCGGCGCGATCCCGGCTCATCCGGCAGATGCTGGTCGAGAGCCTGCTGCTGGGCTGCGCAGGCGGAGTCCTGGGCATCGCGCTGGCCTATGCCGGAGCGCGGATGATCCTGGCTCTCGCTTTCCCCGACTCGCCTCAACTGCCCATCCATGCCAGCCCGTCTCTGATCGTTCTTGGCTTCGCTTTTGTCCTGTCGATGCTCACGGGAATCGTATTCGGGATTGTGCCCGCATGGATCACCTCCCACTCCGATCCCGCGGAAGCTCTGCACGGGGTCAACCGCGCAACCCGAGATCGGGCTTCGTTGCCGCAGAAGTCGCTCATCGTGTTTCAGGCCGCACTTTCACTGGTGCTGCTGGTCGGCGCAGGCTTGCTCACACAGAGCCTGCGCAACCTGGAGCGTCAGGACTTCGGCATCGCCACCGCGAACCGGTACGTCTTCCACTTTGATCCCGCCGGCGCCGGCTACACCGTCGCCACAATCTCCGCGGCCAATGAGCAACTGGAGCGCGAGTTTTCGGCTCTTCCGGGCATCCAATCCGTGGGCCTCGCCCTCTACAGCACGCTGGAGGGCAATAACTGGGGTGAGGGTGTTTATGTGGAGGGCCGTCCGGCACCGGGTCCGGAGGCGCAAAACGGCTCATCGTGGGATCGCGTGAGCCCGCATTTCTTTGAGACCATCGGCCAACCCGTCCTTCGCGGCCGTGACTTCACCCAGCAAGACACGGCCACGTCTCGCATGGTTGCAGTCGTGAATCAAGCCTTCGTCAAGAAGTTCTTCCTCAACGAAGATCCCATCGGCCGACACTTTGGAACCTTCGATCAGAAGTATGCCGCCGACTACGAGATCGTCGGCATCGTCGCCGACGCCAAATACACCAACCCGCGCGATCCGGCGCGATCGATGTACTTCCGCCCGATGACTCAGTTGAATACGACGATCAAGGAGCGCAGCGCCATCACCGCGGAGACTCGCTCGCTGTTCCCCAACTCCATGACCATCCGCTTTGCCGGCGATGCCGCAGGCCTGGAATCACTGGTTCGCCGCACGCTGTCAAGTATCAATCCCAATCTCACCATTCTCGATTTCAAGTCGCTGGACTACCAGGTCGCGGGAAACTTCAATCAGGAAAGGCTCATCACGCGGCTGACCGCTCTGTTTGGATTGCTGGCGCTCGTGCTGGCCTCAGTGGGGTTGTATGGCATTACAGCCTACTCCGTGGCCCGCCGCACCAGCGAAATCGGCTTGCGTATGGCTCTCGGCGCCAACCGCGGTAACGTTGTCGCCCTCGTCCTCCGGGGCGCATCCTGGCAGGTGGGACTCGGGCTTGCCATCGGTATCCCGGTCGCGCTGCTGGCTGGGCGCTTGATGGCGAGTCAACTCTACGGCGTGCGCACCTATGATCCCTTCACGCTCGCGGCCGCGGTTTTGATCCTCTCCGCGTTCGCGGCACTCGCCGGGTTCATCCCCGCAAGACGCGCGGCCAGCATTGAACCAATGAATGCCCTTCGCACCGAATAGTACTCGCACCAGAGGTGCCCGGCGTGCGAACTCCGCGGTTGAAAAAAACTGTGTGAACTCAATGTCGGCAGGAAAAATGGAAGCGGCCCACGCACGTATCAGGGCCGTTCATCACCTGCTTATACTCGGTCGCCTCCCCAGCCGCAAAGCAGCGAAAGAAATGCAGCCCACGCCGCAAGCCGCAGCCAGCCCCAGAGGGGCGGAAGACGACGCAACTTCGAAATGCTGCGTCAAGGAGCCGTGAGAGATCTCGCCGCGCCACCGCTAGACTCCCGAGCCACCGCCCCCCGCACTATGCTAAGCTCGTCCGTCCGAGGAGGCGTAACCGCGAGTGGATCTCTACCGCTGGCTGCCACCCGATGCCGTCAAAATCGTCCTCGTTCTCTTCCTGTCCTTCCTGATTGGACTGGAACGCGAGGAGCACAAAACCGCCGCCGGTTCCTACTCCTTCGGCGGAGTCCGCACCTTCCCCCTGATCGGATTCATCGGCTACACCATCGCTCTTCTAGCCGGTACCCAGCTACTCCCCGTGACCCTGGGCTTCCTGGTAGTCGGCGGCTTCCTGTTACTGTCCTACTGGCACAAGCTTTCCGGCGCCGAGGCCGCCGGGGTCACGTCAGAGATGTCTGGCCTTACGACCTACCTGGTCGGAGCCCTCGTCTACTACGACCATTTCTGGATCGCCACCGCCCTAAGCGTAGCCAGCCTCTTACTGCTGGAACTGAAGGCGGCTCTCGAATCCCTCGCTACCCGCACCGCTCCGCAAGAAATTCTTACTTTCGCCAAGTTTCTGCTACTCTCGGCGGTCATTCTTCCGGCACTCCCCAATCAGGAGTTTGGCCGCTTTCACATCAACCCCTTCAAAACCTGGCTCGTCGTAGTCGCCGTCAGCACGATCTCCTATGGCAGCTACGTCCTGCAGAAAGTCACAAAGGAACGCGGCGGAGTGGTCCTTACCGCCTTTCTCGGCGGAGCCTACTCTTCCACCGTGACCACGGTAGCCATGTCGCGCAGGGCCGCCCGCGAACACCATCCCCATCTCTTCGCCGGCGGCATTCTGATCGCGTCGGGAGTGATGTACCTCCGCCTGGTCGCCCTCCTGACCCTTTTCAATCGTCCCCTGGGCGCAATGCTGGCGCCAGCGTTCCTGGTTCTCGCCGCGGTAGCCATTGCCGCCGGATGGTTGTGGTCCCGCAGACCAGATCCAGATGCCTCCGAGCTCAAGCGACAATTCGAGCCCAGCAATCCCCTCGAACTCCTGGCCGCTTTTCTTTTCGCTCTTTTCTTTCTTGCAATGCTGGTGGCCACGCAGTTGGCCGTCACCTATCTCGGCCGGGCCGGCGTTAACATCCTGGCCGCCATCATGGGAGTCACCGACGTCGACCCCTTCATCATGGGAATGACGCAGGCCGCCGGCTCGCTTACTCCGCTCCAAGTCGCCGCTACCGCCGTGCTGATCGCCGCCGCCAGCAACAACCTGATCAAAGGAATCTACTCCTACAGCCTGGCCGACCGAAAAACCGGCATCCAAAGCCTGTCGCTCCTGATCGCCCTGGCAGCCGCCGGCCTCATCCCTTTGTTGTGGCTCTAACCACGCTCTTGCTCCCGCCACACTACGTTTTGTCATTCCGACCGAAGGGAGGAATCCGCTTTCCTCTCCATCACAACCTGACGTCGAGGTTCTGGGATATTCCAGCGCAATTCTTTTGATACCGGACGAGCTAAAATACTTGTTTTGTTGGAGTTAGGGTCGCGCGATATGGGCGTCGGTCTGCAAAATATTGGATCATAAGGACTGACTTACATGTAAAAATATTGTGGAATAAAGAGTTAGCTTTAGAAGTTGGTGGGACGAAAGCGGAGGTCGCGTTGCTGCTCGGTTTCTGATTCTCGCGCACAATGCAAGTGTGCGCTTCCTGTTTTTCTCGGTAAAGGTTGTTCGTCACAGGAAAGTGCGATTTGGCTTGTGGAAGACTGTGGATAAGTGCAGCAGTCTGCTTGCCCTGCGGTTGATGAGACGAGCAAACTCCTGGCCTTTTCAGTTGCGATGAGCGTAGAGGAAAGCAGATTCCTCCCTTCGGTCGGAATGACAAAACCAAAGCAGATTCCTCCCTTCGGTCGGAATGACAAAACTAAAGCGGATTCCTCCCTTCGGTCGGAATGACAAAACTAAAGCGGATTCCTCCCTTCGGTCGGAATGACAAAGATCTTGGTGCGCTAGATCTGCGAGATCCTTTCGACACCGCGACGCCGGGACGCCGGGTTGACCCCATCAGTCCCCATGACTAGAATCCGGATCACATCACTCGCGGGGTCCGTCATGAAACGCCTAGCGTGCCTTCTGCTATTCGTCTCCCTCGTCACATTCGGCGCCTTTGCCGACGACGATCACGACCACCAACATCACGAAGATCTCACCGAGACGCAGCTCGGAACGGTCCACTTCCCGGTCTCCTGCGCGGCGTCCGTGCAAAAGCCCTTCGCCCACGGCGTCGCACTGCTGCACTCGTTCTGGTACGAGGAAGCCGAAAAGGAATTCGTGCAGATCGCCAAAGACGATCCGCACTGCGCCATGGCGCATTGGGGAGTCGCCATGAGCATCTGGCATCAGCTGTGGAACGAGCCTGATGCCAAGGTCATTGCGCGCGGGTTGGACGAAGTGAACACGGCCAGGAAGTTGGCCGAGAAGGCCACCCCGCGCGAGAAGGCCTACATCGCCGCCATCGTAGCGTTCTACTCCGACGCGGAGAAGCTCGACCACGCCGCCCGCGCTAAAGCCTATTCCGACGCGATGAAGAAGGTCTACCAGTCCTATCCCGACGATCACGAGGCCGCCACGTTCTACGCGCTCTCGCTGCTCGCCTCCGAGCCGCACAACGACGAGAGCTTCGCCAACCGCAAACAAGCCGCCGCAATTCTTGAGAAGCTCTTCGCCACTGAGCCCGATCATCCGGGCGTTGCGCACTATCTGATTCACGCTTACGACAAGCCGCAACTCGCGCAACTCGGCATCCCGGCCGCTCGCCGCTACGCGCAAGTCGCGCCCGCGGCGCCCCACGCGCTGCACATGCCCTCGCACATCTTTGCCCGCGTGGGCCTCTGGCAGGACGACATCAACTCGAATCTGGCCTCCGTCGCCGCCACCCGCAAAACCGCCGCCATGGGCATGGGCGGCGAAGGTCACCAGTTCCATGCCATGGACTTCCTTTTCTATGCCTACCTGCAAAGCGGCCGCGAAGCCGACGCCCGTGCGCTGATGGATGAAGTCAAAGCTATGCCTGAAATGCACGACATGTATGGCGTAGGGTTCGATCCGCACTTGGCTACAGAAGCGCAATTCGCGGCGCTGTATCCACTCGAGATGCGGGACTGGACAACCGCAGCGTCGCTCACGCCGGCCGCAGTTCCGGGAACAGCCCAAGATTCGACGGGCTATTGGGCAAAGGCGATCGGCGCCGCCCACCTGCATCAGACGGAGGAAGTCAAAAAGGATGTCAGCGCGATTGAGGCCATCCATCAGAAGTTCGTATCCGAGAAAAAGAAAGACTTTGCTGAAGCGACGGAGAACGATCTGAAACAAGCCCAAGCGTGGCTGGCTTTTGCCGAAGGCAAGTATGACGATGCGGTCGAGACTCTTCGCCCGGTGGCCGACAAAGAAGATGCGCTGGGGGACGAACCGCAAGGCATTCCTACGCGCGAGATGATCGCCGAGATCCTACTGGAGGCGAAACGGCCCCAGCAGGCTCTGACGGAGTATCAAACAGACTTGAAATTCAATCCCAACCGCTTCAACGGCTTCTACGGCGCAGCCCGCGCCGCCGAAGCCGTGGGCAAGCAAAGCGAAGCAAATGAGTACTACGCGCTGCTGTTGAAAGACTGCGCTGGTTCCAACTCGACGCGTCCAGAACTGAGCCGAGCGAAGGAGTTGCTGGCGAAGAGGTGAGCCTCAGCGAAACAGGATCATCTTCACCACCAGCGCCCCCAGCATTGCGAATGCGCCGAGCAGCGCGTTGTATTCGCGATGCTTCAAATAAAGATCGATGGAGAATCCTGCCGGCACTTCGTCCTTCGCTACGGACCGCGGCGCGATTCTGGGGAACATCCTGGGCACTCGTCGCGCATACTCGTCGAATTCAGGAAACTTCTGCCGCAGAAATGCCTCCTCATCGCGAATCACTGGGAGATAAATGGCAAAGAACATCACCACCAGAGCAACGCCCACCCACCAACTCCGCGCCGCGACGGCGAAACCTATACCGATCAACAACGAACCGAGATAAAGCGGGTTTCGCGTATAAGCATAAGGGCCGGAAGTCGCGAGCGCCTCGTTTTTCCGCACGTGGCCCGACGCCAGCGCGCGAACCAGAAGTCCCGGCGCAATCACGATCGCGCCGAGCGCGATGAAACGCCACGTCGGCCGCGCCAGCCAGAAATACAGCACTGCAAACACGAATCCCAGCGGCACCCGGATGCGGCGCGCGACGCGCGACCATTCAGCCATGAGCGCCCTCGGTTGCAGCATCCGCAAGCAAGCGGCGAGCCGCGTCCACGACCGCGTCGGCGGTGATCTCCAGCATCCCCTCGTCCGGCGCCGATCGGCGCGCATGTGTGGTCGGGCTCACCGGATTGCGCAACACCATGCTGCGCGTTCCATAAGGCCCGTTGCGCGCCGGATCCGTCGGCCCGAAAATCGCCACGACCGGCACCTGCAATGCCGCCGCCAGATGCAGCGGCCCCGTATCTCCTCCGATGAATACCCGCGCCCGCCGGGTAAGTGCGATCAACTCGGTGATCGAACATCTCATCGCCTTCGCCGCACCCTCACTCGCAGCCTCAGCTTCGCGCGCCAGATCCTCTTCTCCCGGACCGCAGTTTAAAATCGACCGCACTCCATCCTCGGCCAAAGCGCGAGCCACCCGCCCGTAACGCTCGGCCGGCCATCGCTTCGCTCCCCACCCTGCTCCCGGATTCAGAATCGCGAAGCCGCCGACTGCCGCGTCCGCCAACCGCTGGTCAATCCTCCGCTCCTCATCGACATCATGAGGGAACTCCATGCGCGGTAGGTTCATCTTCCTCTGAGCAACTGCCTCAGCGACAGACAGACTCTGCTCAATCACATGCGACCCGCGCGGAATCGCCCGGCGCGTGTACCAAAGGCTGGCGGGAGATTCGCGCGGCTCGGCGGTGCCATAAACCACCCGGGCGCCCGACCAGCGCGCCAGCACCGCGGACCGAATCGCCCCCTGCAGATCAACCGCAACGTCATAGCGCGCTGCGCGAACATCGTTCCAAGTTTTCGCTATCTGCTGCACAGTCGAAACGGTAAACAGCGACTTCCTCCACCCTGTCAGGTTGACGGTATGAATCCAATCCGCCAGGGGCCGCTGCGCCGAGCGCGGTCCCCGACGCGGCGCCCCGGGTGCACACAGAAGTTCGGCCCATCGCTCTTCGATCAGCCAGCCAATCATCGTCTGCGGAAACGCCTGGCGCAGAGCCTGAGCCGCAGGCAGGGTGTGGATTACGTCGCCCATAGCGCTCAGGCGCACGATGAGCAGGCGGTCGATGTTCTTACGGCTTTCCGCCGCCACAATCAAGATTTCCTCGGCGAGAGCCGCGAGCGGATGATCTCGCTGGTGGAGTGATCTTTGGGATCGCCGACGATCTCGACGCGCCCGCCGTACTCCGCAACGGCGTCACGCTCTGGAACCGAGTCGGGAGTGTAATCGGTCCCCTTGGCCTGAATGTCGGGCCGGATCTCGCGGATGATCGCTCGCACATCGAGTTCAGGAAAAATCACGACCGCATCCACGTCGGCCAGAGCGGCTACAATTTCAGCACGCTCTTCCGCGGGCATGAGGGGCCGCCCTTCGCCCTTGAGGGCGCGCACCGATTCATCGGAATTAATGGCGACCACCAACCTGCCGCCCAGTGCCTTCGCTCCGCGCAGATAGCGGACGTGGCCCACATGCAGCAAGTCGAAGCCGCCATTGGCCAGCGTGATGCGTTCGCCGGCGCGCCGCCATCCCTCCACGCGCTCGCGCAGTTCTTCACGACGCAGGATTTTGTTGGATGCTTTCAATTATGTGCGTTCAATGATGCAATCTCAATGAGGTCGTGTCGCCGGCGGCGTCTGCTCGATTGCGTGCAGCAACTCTTCCCGCGAAACGGTTGCCGTGCCGCGCTTCATCACAACAACTCCGCCCGCGTAGTTGGCCAGTTGCGCCGCCTCTTCCGTTGTCGCTCCGGCAGCGAGCGCAGCGGTAAACGCCGCGATCACCGTGTCGCCGGCGCCGGTCACGTCCGCCACCTGGTCGGGGCCGAAAATCGGAATGTCCACCGGCTTGTGCTTGTGATCGAAAGCCACCATCCCATCGCGCCCGCGCGTGATCACCAGGGATTGCAGCTTCATGCGCGCCATTATCTGCTCCCCGGCGGCGATGACCTTGTTCCAGTCTTGCCCGATGCGAACGCCGAGAGCCTCTTCGACTTCGGGTTCATTGGGAGTAGCCGCGGTTACTCCCGCATATTGCAACATCCGGTAGCGCGAATCGAGGACAATCGGCACCGATCCCAGCTTCCCTTTGTTCCGTAGCGTGTTCACGATTGCGGGAGTGGCCGCGCCATATCCGTAGTCCGAGACCAGCAACGCGTCCGACGCATGCGCGTAATTCCGCGCCGCCAGGTATAGTTCCCGCGTCAAATGAGGGTTCGGGGCTTCCTGCGGCTCGCGGTCGACGCGCACCACCTGCTGGCGCGCCGTATGCGTCATGCCTGCCAGAATGCGCGTTTTCGTGACCGTCGTGTAACTCTTGTCCTTGAGCACGCCGCTGACGGCGATCCGCTTATGGCGAAAATATTTCAGCAACATCCGCCCAGGTTCATCGTCCCCCACAATGCCAACGGGGAGGACATTCACTCCCAGATCCGCCAGGTTATTCGCTGCGTTGGCTGCGCCACCGGGTGCAACGGTTCGCTCGCGGTGCTTCAGGATCAGGACGGGAGCCTCGCGCGACACCCGCGAAATCTCGCCGAATACAAACTCGTCCGCCACCAGGTCTCCCAGCACCGTCACGGTGAGGTTGGGGAAGGCTTCGACAATCTTTTTCAGCCGGTCGGACTCTTTGAGATGTTTGGTCATGTTGAGATGAGTCTGCGCCTGCAGCGCCAGCCTTTCGTCCAAGTGCGTGGGCGAAACGGCGCTACGAAGACAGATTCTCTCATGCGCGGTGCTTTCGCTCGTCGATCTTGTGCAGCATGGTATCGACGGCGTTAGCTGCATCCGAGAGTTCCATTTTTACGGGTACCACCGCGAGCGGGGCGAGAGCGGATAGACAGCCTCCCAGGTTCACCGCGTCTTTCTCGGTGGTCACGAAGCCACCTGCCTCGCTGCGCTGCTTGAGTTCAAGCAACTCGCGGATATCCTTCTCGCGGTAAGCATGGTGGTCGCGGTAGAATGCCTCGGCGACGGGCTCAATATTTGCCGATCGCAGTTGCAACATAAAATTCTGTGGCCGCGCTATGCCGCAGAAAACCACGGGCCGGAGCGGAACATTCTGTGGCACAATGCCACGCCGCACGCGCCATACCAGTTTTCCCTCGATGGGAAATGACTCCGCCGAAGCACCACTGGCTAGCACAACCGCATCCGCGCGCCGCAAAGAACTCAATGTCTCCCGCAAGCGTCCAGCAGGGAGCAACCGGTCGCTCGTATCCTGCGGCGTGACCAGAACAATATCGAAGTCGCGAGCCAATGCGCGATGTTGAAAGCCGTCGTCAAGCAGATGAAGTTGCGGTCCGAATTGCGATTCGGCGAAGCGCCCTGCCTCGTACCGATTCACCCCGACGATTACCGGCGCCTGCAGCTTGCGGGCAATCAGAAGCGGTTCGTCGCCGAACTCCTGCGGCAGGCCCGCGGGATCGACCAACCGCACGCCCCTCGAGCTGCGCCCGTAGCCGCGCGACAGGACATCAAACTTGATGGCGCGCGCCTTGAGCAACTCGCCCAGCAACAGCACAAATGGAGTCTTGCCCGACCCGCCAGCGGAAAGATTGCCAACGCTGACGACCGCACCTTGCAGCCATCGCGCCCGGAGAACTCCCCGATCATAAAGCGCATTCCGCGCTCCGACCACGCCGCCGTAGATGGCTGAGAGGGGATTCAATCGGTGTGCGCGGCCTGAGCCGATGCCGGCAGAGGATCGCGACCGTCCGACATCAGAGTCTTCAGCGCTTCCAGCGTCCGCAAAGTCGCGCCCATCTGCGACCGCATCGTTTCTTCGGCGCGCCGGCCAAGAGCCCGCCGCTCGGCGTCGTCCGCGAGCAGTTGCATCAGAGTCAAGGGCAATTCCGCCAATCCCACGATCCGCACGGCGTCCCGGCTTTGAAACAGGGTCACAATGTCACGAAAATTTTCCGTGTGGTTCCCGGTCACGATCGCGACACCGTGTTGCGCGGGTTCGATAATGTTGTGTCCGCCCCGCGGCACCAGGCTTCCGCCGACGAACGCAACATCGGCCAGAGCATAGAGCGCGGCCAGTTCTCCGATGGAATCCACCAGCAGCACTCCGCCGGCGAGCGCTTCTCCCTGCCATTGCGATCGCCGGAACGACGGGATGCCCAACTGCTGCAGGAGGATCGCAACCTGATCGAAGCGCTCGGGATGCCGCGGCGCCAGAATCATCATGGCCCGCGGATGCCCCACCCGCAAGTTCTCAAAGGCCTTCAGCAGCGGTGGTTCTTCGTCTTCGACCGTACTGCCGCAAACCAGCACAGGACCGGCGCCTTCTGCCGCCAACGATTGGCGGAGGCTCTCTACAATGGGCGGAGAGGAAGGCAAACTCATGTCGAACTTAAGATTTCCCGTGACGTGCACGCGCTGCGTTTCGGCGCCGATCGATTGCAGCCTGACGCTGTCTTCTTGCGTCTGCGCCAGAAACAGGTCGACGTGCACCAGCATCCTTCGCAGGGCCCAGCGAAAACGGCGGTAGTTCGGCCATGACCGGTCGGAGATGCGCGCATTCACCACCGCGATCCGCGCCCCGCTGGCATGCGCCAGGCGCAGAAAGTTTGGCCAGAATTCGGTTTCGGCGAGCACCACTAACTCCGGTTGCAGAACTCGCAGATAAGGCCGGATCGCGAATGCAAAGTCCACCGGGAAGTAGAAAACGTTCGCTTCGCCAAAGCGCTTGCGCGCGAGCGCTTGTCCCGTGTCGGTGGTGGTCGACACCAGCACTCGATGATTAGGGAAAGTTCGTCGTATCTGCTCCACCAATCCGCTGACGGCGAGCACCTCGCCGAGCGAAACCGCATGAACCCAGAGGACGCGATCTGGCTGCGAGCCTGCGCCAGTCGCAATCAGTCGCTGCGGAACCCTGCCCATGCGTTCGACAAGTCCGCTTCGATATTTGCCGTGGCGCAAAATCTGGTAGAGCCAATATGGCAGGCTCAACAGCATACCGAGCGCCAACACCAGACTGTAGAGAAGATAGCTCAAGCTGAGCCATTCTAAACCGCCTCATGGGCGGGAGCACCTTGCGCTCTATAATCGTATCTATGCAGTCCTTGCGATTCACTTGTCGCTCCGTCGTCCTGGCGCTTTGTTCTGCGTTGTTTCTGCTGGTCTTGCTGGGGGCCAAGAGCTTCGTGAAGCCGGTGGCGCGGGCCGCCATAAATTATCCCGCACACGATTTCCATCGCGACTCGAAAGTCGCCATCGCCGCCGACCCCTACGACACGCCGGAAAAGGTGAAGATCTTTTCCGTGGATTTTGCAGCGCACGGGTTCTTGCCCGTTTTTTTCGTGGTGACCAATGATGGCGACCAACCGATCTCCATCGTCAACATGGAAATCACGCTGATCACGGGCAATCATTCGAAGCTCACACCGATCTCTCCGGACGACCTCTACCGGCGTCTTTCGAATCCCCAGGCCAGTACGCGGCCGCGCCCTGTCCCGTTTCCTCTTCCGCGCAAAGTGAAGGGCGCGATCAGCAAGAAAGAAATGGATGAGATCGAGTCCTCGCAATTCGCGGCCAAGGCGGTTGAGCCGCACGGCACGCAATCGGGATTTCTGTTCTTCGACGTGGGCGGGATTTCTTCGCCTCTGCCGGGCGCGAACATCGACATCACCGGAGTAGCGGATGCGAAGGGGAACGAACTGATGTACTTCGAAATCTCAGTTGACAAGTACTTGAGCGCGCCGTAGAAAACGAATTAAGAGCCATCTGGGAACGGCAGCCATGCAATTCGAATTAACCGTAGATTCGAACGGAGATCGGCGTTAATGTAAAGGCGTTGAGCAGCAACGGGAGGGTCTCATGAGCAAACATAAGTCGGACAAGTCATCCAACCGGAATCGGCGAGACTTTCTTAAGACGGGCGGCTTCCTGACTGCGGCCGCGCTGGGCTCGGCTGCCTTTCCGGATGTTGCACGCGGCCAGGCAGGTCCGGTCGCCAGTTCTCTACCCTCCAATTCGGCAACCACAAATTCCATGCCGACGCGGAATCTGGGGAAGACTGGATACAAAGTCGGCATCTTCAGCCTGGGAGGGCAAGCCTCACTCGAGAAGGCCAACAATGAAGCGGTCGCCGTACCTATCATCGAAAAGGCTCTCGACCTTGGCGTGAATTACGTCGACACGTCTTCAATCTACGGCGGCCCCGATCGCTGGAGCGAGCAATATGTCGGCAAGGTGATGAAACATCGCCGCAGCGACGCGTTGCTCGCGACCAAGACGAAAGAGCGGACGCGCGATGGGTCCCTGCGCATGATCGAGACCTCGCTCAAGCTGTTGCAGACGGATCACGTCGACTTGTGGCAACTGCACGACATCGGCACGATGACGGATATAAACGAAATTTTCGCCAAGGGCGGAGCCATGGAAGCATTGATCGAGGCTCGCGACCAGAAGATCGTGCGCTATCTCGGCATCACGGGGCACTACCGACCCGACGCGCTGATCGAGGCGATCCACCGCCATCCCTTCGACACGATCCTGATGGCCGTCAATGCCGCCGATCCGCATCACTACAGCTTCTCCGAGCAACTGCTGCCGCTGGCGGTGGAGAAACAGATGGGAATCATTGGAATGAAAGTCCCGGCGCGGGGACGCATTCTATCGTCGTGGACGCCGCCGCCCATCGAGCAGCAGAAGCATTCGTGGGAGGGCATGGTGCTGGCGCCGACCGCGGGCACGCTGGATATGCGGCAGGCGATGTATTATTCGCTTTCGCTGCCGGTCAGCACGGTTATCATCGGCTGCGATTCCATTCCTCAGCTGGAGCAGAACGTGCAACTGGCGCGCGAGTTTACTCCGCTCAACCAGCAACAAATGGCAATGCTCACGGAGAAGGCGCAGCCGGTGTCGAAGCAGTCGCTGTTCTTTCGGTTTTACGAACGGGCGTAGGGACGGGGGAGAAAGCGTTTCCGATTTACAGACAAAATGGAGATCTCCATATCTGGTCTTTCGAATCCTGCCACACATATTTGCCCGAGTGGTCAATCACTCCATGTTTGCCTTCATACCGTTCGGCACGGCACATGCCCGTATCAGGACCTAAGCGGCGGAAGGTCTCAACCTTAGCCAAGCCCGCACAGAACGGCATAGCGGCACCGTAGATGGGGGGCAGGGCGACCATGCCCGTTTTGTCGATGTACCCCCACTTCCCGCTATCGAACTGTACTGACGCCACGCCTTCGTTGAACATGTGAGCAATTCGATACTGAAGCGGTACCACCACCCTGCCGCTCTTATCAATGTAGCCCCATTTGCCTCCGGAGGACACGGGCGCAACGCCATCTGAAAAAGAAAACGCATCCTCATAGGAGGGCTTCACAACGATCGAGCCGGTTGCGTCCATGAAGCCGACCTTGCCCCCAATGCGAACTGCAACCAAGCCCTCCGAAAAGTCGATTCCGCTCGCGCCTTGATGGATCGGGGGTAGGACAAACGTCCCGTCGCGGCGTATATATCCGATTTTATGATCAACCTCGACTGCGGCCATACCCTCACTAAAGTCGAAAGCGCCATCGAATTCAGAAGTGACCTTCTGTCCCTCGCGATTGATGAAAAAGTACTTACCTCCCCGGAGCACCCGCGCCATGCGTGTGTCAAACTCTCCTGCATAGCGGAACTGTAGGGGAATGACAACTTTGCCGGAAACATCCGCATAGCCCCATTTTCCGTCTTTTTCGACCGGACCGATTCCGTCGGAATACCAGGTGGCCACCAGAGATGCGTGCGGATCACGAACTTGAAAAACGAATTGCCCCTGGGTGATGATCACTCCGCATCCTTCTGCTGTACATACAGTGGCTAGACCTTCGGAGAAGGGCCCAGCGGATTTGAACTGCGGACGAATAACGATTCCCGAGACAGTCAGGTACCCCCACTTGACTCCCTCGTTGAAGGGAACGGGCGTTCCGCTATTGCAATCTGGGAAGATCTGCGCTCGTTGAGCGGCTGCAACGGTCGCGAGCGGCATGGCGCCCGCGAATAACCAGAGCCTTATCTTGATCATTGCCTCCCCACTCAATCGCTGATTGTACTCCGGGCGTCGAAGGTGCCTTCAACGCTACCAGCGAGCCATGAATCGTCTCGGCAACTTACGCCGCACCATGAAAGAGCGTACTCCGGCCCGCGCAGAAGTGCTCCGGTTCTCTGCCGCCCTTTATAATCACTCCCTATGGTCACTACGACGGCCGATTCCATTGCCGCCCACGCCACGTATGAGCCGGTCATCGGACTGGAAGTCCATGTTCAGCTGCTGACGGCGACCAAGATTTTCTGCTCCTGCTCGACGCGATTTGGCGCGCCGCCGAACACGAACGTCTGCCCGGTATGCCTGGGGATGCCTGGGGCGCTGCCCGTGCTCAACAAGAAAGTTGTGGAGTTCGCCACCCTGGCGGCGATGGCGCTGCAGTGCCGCATCAACGAGACTTCCATCTTTGCGCGCAAGAATTATTTCTACCCCGACCTGCCCAAGGGCTACCAGATTTCGCAGTATGACAAGCCGCTGGCCGAGTTTGGCTTCATCGAGGTTCCCGCTGGCGGCGGCAAGAACCAGGGTAAAACGAAAAAGATCGGCATCACCCGCGTCCACCTCGAAGAGGATGCCGGTAAGAGCCTGCACGAAGGCTTTCCCGACGCGGCGGAGAAGACGGCCATCGATCTCAACCGCACTGGCGTGCCGCTGATCGAAATCGTCAGCGAGCCCGACATCGCCTCGCCCGACGAGGCTTACGAATACCTGACGCGCCTGAAAGAAATCATCCTCTACACCGGCGTCAGCGACTGCAACATGGAGGAAGGCTCGCTGCGCTGCGATGCCAACGTCAGCGTGCGGCCGCGCGGGCAGAAGGAATTCGGCACCAAGGCCGAAATCAAGAACGTAAATTCGTTCCGCTTCATTCGCGAAGCGCTGGAATACGAAATCAGGCGTCAGGGTGACGTCCTCGAATCGGGCGGCAAAATTACCCAGGAGACTCGCCTGTACAACGCAAATGAAGGCAAGACCTACAGCATGCGCTCGAAAGAGCAGGCGCACGATTACCGCTACTTCCCCGAACCGGACCTGCTTCCTCTGGTCGTCGACGAAACGTGGAAGGCCGAGATCGCCCGCACCCTGCCCGAACTGCCCGAGGCGCGCCGCGCGCGCATGGTGAAGGACTACGGCATCACCGAATACGACGCGCAGGTGCTGACGTTTTCGAAATCGCTGGCCGATCAGTTTGAAGAGGCAGCGAAGGCCGCAAAGAATCCCAAGCGCGTCGCCAACCTGGTGCAAAGCGAATTGATGGGCCGCCTCAAGGCCAAGGGCATCGAAATCGAGCAATCTCCGATTTCGATGAAGGGAGTAGCGGCATCGGCCGATCTGGTCGAGGCCGGCACCATCTCTGGCAAGATGCTCAAGGATCTCTACGATCTGTCTTTCGAGCGCGGCAAGGATTTCCCCCTGGTCTATGAGGAAGAAGGCCGCCCACAACAGTCCACGGACACCTCGGCGCTGGAAAAGATCATCGACGAAATTCTGGCCGCCAACCCCAAGCAGTTGGAGCAGTACCGCGCCGGAAAGAAAACCATGCTGGGATTTTTTGTCGGCCAGGTGATGAAGGCGTCCAAAGGCCAGGCCAGCCCGCAGATCGTGAATGAACTCCTGGCGAAGAAACTGAGCTAGCTTTAATTTCTGTTCCTAGAGCACTGAGAAAGCTGCGGACTGGCTCACAAGAGATGGAAATTCACAACCAAAGTCAAGAGCGGCGCGGGAGTGTCCGCCCTAGACAGTCACATGAGGCGCGCACTTTAGTCATCTAACGCACTCTCTGCCTTCCCGATACCATGACACTGGGTCTGCCTGTCTTCGGTTGACCGCTGGGGAATTGCCATGAAATTCAAGCTCGACCGCATCATCAGCATCGCGACGCTGGTGGCCTCGCTGGTGGCCATTATTCTGGTCCTAAAGAAACCGGCGCCGGTGGCTCACCCGCAGATTCCCGCTGCCATCGCTGAACACGCCCAGTCATTTGACCAGAAAATGGCCGAGTTCCAGCAGGCTACGCAGCAATCGCCGCCGAGCGTTTCCTACGGGACTTCGAAACCCGAGGCCGGACAGGCCGCACCGCCCAGCCCCAAGGCTGAGGTACACATCAATTCCGAGGAGATCAGCGCCGTGCTTGCGCAGTCGCTAGGCAATGCCGCCGGAGCGTCCAACCTTTCTCCCGACTCCAACGTAGGCAGCGTTGCGCCCACAATTAAAGATCAGCAAGTCAGCTTTGACGGCGACCTCGTGCACGGCCAATTTCTCACCGAAATTGCCGGCAAAGACGTGTGGCTTACGATTTCGGGGCACATCGGCGACAAGGATGGCTACGCCACGTTCGATCCCACGGAATTCAAAGTCGGCGACCTTAGTGTGCCCGTCTCGCTGGTGAATCCGGCTCTGCAGAAGAAACTGGGCGAGGAGCGCGACCGGCTGAAGCTGCCGGACAACGTGGGCGCGATGAAAGTGGAGAACGGCGAACTGGTGATGGAGCAGAAATAGCTGGTTGTGTGGAACCGGGTCTCAGGCCCGGTCAGGCCGCGCCAGCGGCCTCTGACTAGCCAGGCAAAGCGAAGATTGCAGATTGTAGATTCCAGATTTGACCGAAGCTAGCTTTCAATCTGCAATCTGAGGCCTGCAATTTGCCACCTCCATCGACTTCACTCAGAGTGAACTCCGATCCGGTGCCATACGATTCTCAGCGGCCAGCTTCGCGTACCAGCGGCCCGAATCCTTGATCGTTCGCTCCTGTGTTTTAAAGTCTACGTAGGCCAAGCCGAAGCGCTGGCTGAAACCTTCCGCCCACTCGAAGTTATCCAGCAGGCTCCAGGCGTGATATCCGCGAACATCGGCGCCATCGGCGATGGAGCGAGCCAGGGCAGCCAGATACTCGCGATGGTAACCGATGCGGCGGCTGTCGTGAACTACTCCGCTCGCGTCCGGCCGGTCGTTATACGAGCATCCGCTCTCGGTAATTTCAATCACGGGCCGGTTGTAGTCGCGCGTAATGCGCAGGACCATGTCATACAGCGCTTGCGGCCAGACTTCCCATCCGAAGGCGGTCTTCGGCCCCTGTTGTCCGCCATCCATCTTCACTGGAAACAGCCACTCTTGCGTGTGCGCGACGCGCTCCATCGCCCCCGGTGCCGAGGCGATGGTCCGGTAATAGAGATTGATGCCGATGAAATCGAGCGGCGCCTGGACCTTTTCCATGTCGCCCGGCTTGATCCTCATGGCGGTCTCCGGCAGAAAGGTAAGAGCTTCGGGATAACGGCCGCGCAGCGCAGGCTCCAGGAACCAAGCGTTGGTGATGGCGTGCGCGCGCGCTGCCGCCAGCTTATTTTCCTCGGAATCGGTGGCAGGCTCGCACGGCGACATGCTGAAAGCGGTGCCCACGCGCGCTGCCGGACGGGCCGCCTTGAGCGCGCGGAACCCCGCGCCCTGCGCCAGGTTGACCACGTGCGTGGCGCGTAGAAAGTCGAGCAGGCTCTTGCGTCCGGGAGCGTGCGTGCCTTCGAGGTGGCCCAGATCCACAAACGCAGCGGGCTCGTTAAAAATCATCCAGTCGGAGACGCGGTCGCCCAGCGAATGCGCGACCAGTTGCACATAGTCGGCAAAGCGGGCCGCGGTATCGCGATTGCTCCATCCGCCGGCATCTTCCATAGCCTGGGGCAAGTCCCAGTGATAGAGCGTGACCAGGGGCCGGATGCGCGACTCGAGCAACGCATCCACCAGGCGGCTGTAATAATCGATCCCTTTGGAATTCTCCGCGCCCGACCCGGAAGGCTGAATGCGCGGCCAGGAGATGGAAAACCGGTAGCTGTTCAGGTTCATCGCCCGCATCAGGGCAAGGTCTTCGCGCCAGCGATGATAGGAATCGCAAGCCACATCGCCCGTGTCGCCGTTCTTGATCCTGCCCGGAGTGTGCGCGAAGCGGTCCCAGATCGATTCGCCCTTGCCGTCTTCGTTCCAGGCGCCTTCGATCTGGTAGGCGGCGGTGGCCGTACCCCAAAAAAATCCCTTCGGAAATGTGACTTGGGAAGATGCGTCGAATTGCCGAGCCGCCGTGATCCTCGAAGTTGCGGTCCTCGCTTTGGAAGATCCACTGCACCCCAAGAACGCAGCAGGCAGTCCCGCAGCCGCGCCGGCTCCGAGAATCGATTGCACAAACTTGCGGCGTGTCAGACGCAAACTAGGCTGGGTCTCCTTTACCGATCATGTTCCCTGGGGCCTTCAATTGTGCTTGATGAACTTTCCGTTCTTTTGTCCGGTAAGCGAGTTATAGAGCGTTTCCAGAAACGCATCCTCGCTGATGAAGTCCCCAGAGTACTTCTTCCACGGATCGAGGAGCTTCGCCTGCTTCATCTGATCGAGAGTCTTGCCGTCCGTGAGCGCCTTCGCGACTACCTGGCGTGTCGCCTTCAGCATGGTCAAGTAGGCCCGTACGTCGTCCAAGTTCGACACCGGCCCATGCCCGGGAATAATCTTCACATCCGGTGGCAGTTGCGCGATCACTTTCTCCACCGCGTCAATCATCCCGTTGATGCTGCCCCCGCTGTCGACGTCAATGAACGGAAAACCGTAGGTGACGAAATCGTCGCCCATGTGTACGACATTCGACTTGGGAAAAAAGATGATCGAGTCGCCGTCCGTGTGGCCAGCCGGAAAGAAGAGAGCGCGGATGTCTTCGCCGTTGAGATGCACGGTCACATCGTGATCGAAGGTAATGATGGGCAGCGCCTCCCTGGCAGCGGGCTTGACGTCCATGTGGACGGAACCGCCATTGCCTGCCGCGCCGCCGCTCTCCAGGCGCTTACGCACGTTGTCGTGCGCGATGATGGGCGCCTGCTTCTGGAAGTAAGCGTTTCCCCCGGTGTGATCGCCGTGATAGTGCGTGTTGATGATGAATCGCACTGGCTTTTCGGTGATCCCTTTCAACGCGGCCTGGATCTTTTCGGCGAGGGGGGCGTATTGATCGTCCACAATCACAATGCCGTCGTCGCCGACAGATGCGCCAATGTTCCCTCCCGCGCCTTCCAGCATGTAGACGTTGCCGGCCACCTTGGTGACCTTCATCTGCACTTTGCTGAAATCTTCGTCTTGGGCTGCAGCCAGCCCGAACCCAAACAGCAGACTCACGGCCAAAACTAACCCGCTACGCATAGTCAGGCGCCCCCTCACACGAGAACAGATTCTAACGGAAAATGGTGAATCGTCACTCAAGCCAGATGGACTCTAATCCCCACACAGGGCGCGGCTTTCGTCCGCGCCCTGCCTGCAGGCTTCTCGCAAAGGCTCACGCTTGCCGGGGGCCGGCCCCATTATTCCGGGCTCAAACTGTCAAACATCTTCCACAGCTTGTCGACGGTGGCGCGATAAAATATCCAGCCGTTGCCATTATCTGAAATTTCTCGGAAGAGCAACTCGCCGCGGCCATCGCCGTCGGCATCCACGGCGTCAACCAATTCGAGGCGTGGCGTGATGTCGAGATGATACTGGTCGGTGACCCCGACATAGAGCTTGTGCAGATTGTTGTAGATATCCGGATGGGCCACCAGCAGGATCGAATACTGAAGGTCGGAATCGGCCGCAGCATGCGGACTGCCCGCGGGCGGCGGAGGCATGTGGGCTTGGGCAGTGAAAACAAGGACCGGTTGGTCGTTGGTCCACAAGTCGTAGGCCTTCATCTGCGCGTTCTCGAAAATTGGCTCCCCGGTTTTAGAGGCCGGTTTCTTCGATGCCGTAGCATGCCGCGCCGTTTGTGGGCTCGCCGCCTTTGGCGTGGGGATGATCTTTGCCTTAGCCTGAGCGTCCACATAAGCGCGAACCTGCTCCTTCGCCAGCGTCGTCATCTGCTGAAGGCGTTCTCCCTCTTCGTCCTTGAGCCACTCGAAGGCGAACGACCGGGGCTCGGGCCCGCTCGCATCAGAAATTGCGGGAATCAACTGGACGGGCCCCTTGTCGGCCGTTTGCTCAGAAATCTTGCCGGCATTCGCCGGGGAGGCAGCGGACGCCACCGCGCCAGGCTTGCTGTAGCCAGGCACTTCATCTTCGGGCAACGGCTCGACGGGCTTCCCGCGCCGCAGTCTCGGCCGGTTGGCTTCGTCGGCTCCGCTGTCGGACGGTGGCGTCGACGGGCGATCGGCCTGCTTGGCGTCACTCGGCTTGGCGTCGATGGGCTTGGCGTCGCCCGGCGCGGTAGGCGCGGACGAGTTTGGCGCAGGCGGACTGGGGCTTGTGGGACTCGATCCGGTCTGACTCGGGCTCGTCTGACCTGATCCCGCAGGTTCCCCTGTGCTCTGCGGCGGCGCAGCAGCCGGGATGTTGGCCGCAGGCGGCGTCTCTTTCGGCGCGCTTCCGCTCCTTGCAAGCCGAGGAGGTCCGTCGCCGGTGTCGATTCCTACCGGTACCGTCTCCGCTTTGAGCGCCGTCTTCGGCTTCTCGGTTCCTGCCGGAAGCCACGTGCCCGTCCCGAGCCATGGAGTCTGCACATTGACGGCGTTGCTGTGCAATGCGCTGTTGACCGTGAACAGGCCCAACGAACTACCTGCGCGTTCGCCCTCGTAGACCGTACCCGGCTCGAGCGCCATTGGGATGGGCGTGGCCTTGTACGCGGTCGCGTCCCAGAACTTGCCGCCGACCAGAATCGCGATCGGCACCAGCGACGCCTTGCCGTTCGCCGTGAGTTGGACCACCCCCACGGCCCGCGGCCCCGCGTCTTTCTTTCTGGGGGCCTTCCGCTCCCCGGGCGTGATCTGGGGCCGTTCTTCCTGCGCAGTCAATATGACGGCCGCCCAAGCTACACAGACGAGCAGCGCGACGAAAAACGATCCCCGGTATAAAATCTTCTGGAAAGCCACTTTGCCGGATGCCGATTGCTCAGCATTTACGACATTCGACTTCGACTTGCTCGGAGAAACTCCCATGAAGGTCAATGATAAGGCTCCTGACTTTGCTTTGCAGGACGAGAACGGAAAAGAAATGGCGCTGAAAGGCCTGCGGGGCAAGACCGTCGTTCTCTACTTTTATCCCCGCGCCGACACCCCGGGTTGAACTATCGAAGCTCGCGGGTTCCGCGACACATATCAAAAGATGCAGAAGACGGGCGCGGTGCTGCTCGGCATATCGCCCGATACTCCAAAGGCGCAAAAGAAATTTCAGGAGAAGTTCGATTTGCCCTTCACTCTGCTGGCCGACGCCGACAAGAAAGTTGCGGAGGCGTTCGGCGTCATGAAAGAGAAGAATATGTATGGCAAGAAGGTGATGGGAGTGGCGCGGACAACGTTCATCATCGGCCCCGACGGGAAGATCCAGCATATATTCGAGAAGGTGAAGCCCGAGGGCCACGCCGAAGAAGTGCTGGATTATCTGAAGGAATCGGGCAAGGGCGCGTCCTAGGAAGAGCGAAGGGGCCGAGGAACTATTCCGCCATGTGCTGCGTATCATTAACAGAGGCGGTGTGTTTCACGCTCCGCCGGTCTCGGAGGAACTTATGCGCGGTCTCAACAGAGTCGTGGGAGTTTCTGGAATCCTGTTGTTCGCTGTCGCCGGCGCTGTCGCGAAACCGGTTCCTTCGCCTGCGGACGATCGCAGCTCCATCGTGATCGTCTTCAAAGACGGCCACCGCCAGAGCTTCGCCATGGCCGAGATCGCGCGCATCGACTTCAAGGCTCCAGCCGTGATCGTTTACAAGGATGGCCACCAGGAGAAGGTTTCCCCCTCCGACATCGCCCGCATTGAATTTGGAAATTCATCGGTCGGCGAAATGATGCCCGGACGAGGTCACTTTGTTGGCAAGTGGGAAGTCGGCGAGGGCAACGGCGGGAAGTTCTTCATCACCCTCGACGCAGACGGAGGAGCCAAGAAGACGCTCGGCCCTTCGCACGGAACGTGGACCATGGTCGATGGAGAGGCTCGGATCAGCTGGGACGATGGCTGGCACGACGCGATCCGGAAGGTGGGAACCAAACACGAGAAGCTTGCCTACGAACCTGGCAAATCCTTCGACGACCCGCCCTCCAACGTCACCGCTGCAAGAAACACGCAGCCCAAACCGATCTAGCCCGCCGCGCTGCGGTTAAAATTTCGCTTGATGCGCAAGTCGCAGGCCTCCAGGCAAACCCGGCAGATTCGTCCGCTGGATCGTGCTTTTTTCAGCCGCGATCCGCGCCGCGTGGCGCGCGAACTGCTGGGTAAAGTGCTGGTCCGGCAGAGGGAGCACACAGACGTCCGGCAGGCAGCGGGCGCGCGTCTTACCGCCCGCATCGTGGAAGTCGAAGCCTACCTCGGTGCCGAAGATCCCGCCGCCCACGCCGCCGCCGGCAACACCGCCCGAACTTCCGTGCTGTTTGGGCCGCCCGGCCACGCCTACGTTTACTTTATCTACGGAAACCACTACTGCCTCAATGTCTCCTGCGAGCCCGAAGGCCGTGCCGGATCCGTTCTTATCCGCGCCCTGGAACCGCTCTCCGGCATGGAAGAAATGGCTAAAGCCCGCGGGATCGAAATCCACGGTCCTAAAGACCTGCTCAAGCTAAACAGCGGACCGGGACGGCTGGCGCAGGCTTTCGCCATCACCCGCGATCTCGACAACGGGTGCGATCTGACCTCCGTAGCCAGCGGCCTGTGGATCGGCGAAGACGGATATCGCCCGCACGGCGTCCGTATAACCCCTCGCATCGGCATCACCAAGGCCGCGGACAGACCTCTCCGCTACATGCTTGCGGGAAACACCTTCGTCTCCGGGCGGAAAATACGATCCCAGTAGATGGTCTGACTCCGCTTTCGCGGACTGGAAAGCCAGCGGCCTTTCAGGCTGCATGACCGGGTCAGAGACCCGGCCCCACGCAAGCTCCGGCCAGGTCCTTTCCTCTGCCCTCAACGGCGGCGGAACGGCGGCGCCCAGCGCTTGACACATGGGTGTAGACTTGCCTCCGGGTTCGAGTAGTCGAAGAACCTTGCTGGCAAAGGCCTTTCGCCCGCCCTTGTGGACAATTTTCCGCAACCCCTGCAGCGGTGCGAATCATCTGAAGACTCGGGAGCCCGCATGCCTCGCCTGGCGCGATGTCAGATTCTGGTTGCGGCGCTTGTGATCTGCGCCGCGGCGAGGCCATTGCTCATGGCCGCCGACGGTGCCATTGCCAGTCGGCCTCCCGCAACAGTCTCGTATATCCTCGTCGGTTTTGCGGGCGGCTTTGTGCGCCACGATAATCCCCACCACGGACCCGTGCGGCTTGCGCAGCGCATTCGACAGAATCTTCCGAAAGGCGACTCAATCCAGGTCTTTGAGAACCGCCATAGAAAAGCCGCGTACAAAACCATTCTTCGCCTGCTCGACAGCAATCACGATGGCGTCCTCAGCAATCAGGAAAAGTCGCAGGCGCGAATCATCCTGTTCGGCCACAGTTGGGGAGCGTCGGCCGTGGTGCTGCTGTCCCGTGAACTGGATCGCGCCGGAATCCCCGTGCTGCTCACCGTGCAGGTGGACAGCATAGCCAAGCCTTGGCAAAGCGACAAAGTCATCCCGGACAATGTTGCCGCGGCGGCCAACTTCTATCAGCCGCATGGCCTGCTCCACGGCCGCGCACAGATCACAGCCGACAACGATTCGAAGACGCAAATTCTCGGAAACTACCGTTTCGATTACCAGAAAGAGCCGGTGCAGTGCGTGGGAGGATCATGGTTCCAACGGGTCTTCACCCCCAGCCACCTGCAGAGCCAATGCGATCCCCGGCTGTGGACGCAGGTCGAAAGTCTGGTGCGTCAGCGCATGGAACCTCAACCCGGCATCGTCGCAGCCCTTCCCTAGCCGCAGGGATTTCGGCGAGATGTCAGCAGCGCGATTTTCTTCGAGTTTTCCAGGATATTTTCTGCGCTTCGTTTTCAATCTGATTTCACTACGATGGCAACCTGCAGGTGCAAACCGTGGGCCCGGCTGAGGTCTTACCCCTCAAATAACGTCGTTTCACTCGATATATAACCCCCCGCGCCTGATCATGCATCCGTTAGGTTGCTTTTTAGTATTGCCTACGCTAATATGCAACCCAGAGGTTGCGTAACATGAACAACTCTATCGAGAAGCGCATTGAGCTCAAGGCTCCGATTTCGCGGGTCTGGCGTGCGCTCACGGATTACCGTGAATTTGGCGAATGGTTTCGCGTGAAACTAGACGGACCCTTTGTACCGGGTCAAGTCTCGCGCGGCCAGATTACTTATCCCGGCTATGAGCACGTCAAATGGGAAGCGGTCGTACAGAAAATGGAGCACGAGCGGCTCTTTTCCTTCACTTGGCCCCATCCCAAGTCCTTCGAAAAAGGGGACTATCCACTGGACCACTCAGAGGAACCGACCACGCTCGTCGAATTCAGGCTAGAGAAGACCGCCAGTGGTACGTTACTGGTGCTCACCGAGTCGGGCTTCGATAAGCTTCCCGGTGACCGCCGTCTGGAAGCGTTCCGAAGGAACGATGGCGGTTGGACAGAACAAATGAAGAACGTCGAGAACTATGTCGCGCAGAAGCCATAACAGTGTGGCCGCCAAACGAAGGACGCACGCGCTCGTCTTTGCAGCTCTGGGGGACGCAACCCGGCTATCGCTGGTTGCAAGGCTCTGCAAGGGACAGCCACGCTCGATCTCTCAGTTAACGGAGCGTACCAAGCTGACTCGGCAGGCGATTACCAAACATCTGCGCGTATTGGAGAGTGCCGGAATCGTGCACAGCGTCCATGCTGGCCGCGAGAGCCTGTTCGAATTCGACCTGGAGGCTGTTGCAGAGGTCAGGGAATACCTTGGTCTCGTCTCGGAGCAATGGGATCAGGCATTGTCAAGACTAAAGTCCTTCGTAGAAGACTGAACGCTTGGAATGTCCTTGGGCGCGCGCGCAGCTAGGAAAGAAACTTGTTTCTTGCCCGGCGGGGCAACTTCCGGCTTGGAATGAGAGTCCAAATAGCGGTAGGATTAATAGAGGCAGGTTGCCCTCCCGGGCAGCCAACCGCCGTTGGGTGGAGGGAACGGAAATGAGGAAATCCACCTTGCTGAAAGCTCTTCTTGTAGGTATCGCTTCTGTCACCCTCGTCTGCGCACCCATACCCGCGCTTGCCCAACATGGCGGCCACGGTGGAGGTGGAGGTTTCCACGGTGGCGGTGGTGGTGGATTCCACAGCGGCGGCGGCTCTGGCGGCGGATTCCATGGTGGAGGGTATTCCTACGGCGGCTCACGCGGTGGTGTGTACGGAGGTGGCAGCCGCTACGGACGGATGGGCGGAGGATCGCCATCGGCACGTAGTTCCGGCGCATCGAGGGCTTGGTCGTCGGAGGGCGGAGGTTATCGTAACGCCTCGCCTGGCTGGCATTCGTTTGGACGATCGGGAAACAGCGGGGGCATGGCTGCATCTCGCGGCACCGGTATGGCTATGGCGCACAGCGCGGGTATTGCCGACGGTCAGTGGCACTCCTTCGGAAGCGCCCACGGTGCGGCTGCACCGGCGCTAGCGTCGAACGCGCGATCCGCGGCGGGCACGTCGTTCAGCCATGGTGGCTTGCAATCCGGCAGCTCTGCCTGGCACGGCGGCTATTTCGGCGGCCGTGGTTATTACGGCTGGCGCGGCGGCTATGGCTGGGGCCTTGGCTGGAGTCCTTTTTGGTATTGGCCATCGTACTGGTATAGCCCATGGTGGGGCGACGACTATTCTGCGTCCAGCTACATTTACCCGGATCCTTACTAAAAGGACGCAGGTCTCGACACAGGCGTAATTGGCAGCCTCGGGACACGGAGCAGGATGTTGTCGATCAGCCGCGTGCTCCCGACAAACGCGGCCACGGCTGCGAGCGCGCCACCGGAAATATCCTCGACGGGATCCAGCGTATCCGGGTCCACGATCTCGAAGTAATCGAGACGCACGGAGCCTTCGTCGGCAAATTCCTCGCGTCCCGCGGCCACTAGCTTGGCCGCTTCCCGTTCGCCCGCTTCCGCCAACCGCTGCACGCGCAACAGCGAACGATGCAACACCAGCGCCCTCTTCCGTTGCGCGGAATCGAGATAGGCGTTCCGCGAACTCATGGCCAACCCATCGGGCTCGCGCACGATCGGGCAAACCACAATCTCTACCGGTAGATTCAGATCGCGCACCATGCGCCGAATGATCGCCACCTGCGCCGCATCTTTCTGCCCGAAAAACGACACGTCCGGTTCCACGACGTGAAACAGCTTTGCGACCACCGTGGTGACCCCGCGAAAATGTCCCGGCCGCGAACGCCCGTCCAGCTTGTCACTCAGACACTCCACCGTGACCCAGGTCACCGCGCCTGCCGGATACATTTCTTCCACCGACGGCGCGAACAGCAATTCCACGCCTTCGTGCTCCAGCAGTTCCCGGTCGCGGTCCAATGATCTCGGATATTTCGCCAAGTCTTCGTTAGGGCCAAACTGCATGGGGTTGACGAAGATCGACGCCGCCACTACGTCGGAAGATGCGTGGGCGGCCCGCACCAGCGACAAGTGCCCCTCATGCAGCGCCCCCATGGTCGGAACAAATCCCAGCCGCTTGCCCGCGCGCCGGACGGCACGAGACGCAGCCCGCATTTCGCGAATGGTAGTGCAGATTTTCAAGGATGGATCGTGCGACTGTGACCGCGCTTCACGCCGAAGGCACCCACTTCACCGCGATATGCGCGCTCTCCAGTATCCCGCCTACAATGCCTTTGGTGCGGCGAATGGCGACGCCATCCTGATCGGAGGGCTTCGTGGTGTTTTCCGCAGCCGCCACAACGCGGCCGTATGGCCAATTCGAAGCGGGCAAGGCCGCCAGCGCCGGAAGCAACTCAGCCGGCTTCAGTATGATTTCCGCGTTATCGGCAACATCGAGCAATGCCACCCCGTCCGGACGGACGATGAGGTAAGGGTTGCGCCAGGTTTTCATGTCGTGGATGCGCTCGAACTTAGCGGAATCCGCCGCGGGAATGGCCTGCAAAACAACTTCAGGAGCAGGTGGTTGCGCGGCATTCTGCTGCGAACACGCCACCAGAGAAATCCCCCACAGCAAAATCAACCACATCCGCATGGACAGAGACTTGCCAATCACGGGGCCGACGTTACCTCACCATCGCAGGAACGTCGTTTTTGGCCGCCCACACCAGCGCCACGATCCATCCGATTACGCTCCATCCCAGAAACAGATTGAGCAGGAAGATCGAGAGCAGGTCCCGCTTGCTTCGGGCCAAGGCAATGATCGACGGCAGAAAATACATCAAGAACGGCAAGCCGAGGAGTGGGAAGAACAGAAACATTGACAGAATCATGAACGGCCTCCCTTTCTATAGCCTAGCACTATCGAGGCCATGATGCAGCCTCCGCAATACCAACGCCTTTTTTGTACTTTCGAAATCCCGCGACGAATCCCGGGCACTGGAAGATACGCAGGACCTCGGACCTAAGTTCCCTGGCACTATCAGTGCCGATCCGTGCGCGGCAAAGAATTTTACCTTAGCGCTGCATTGCCCGCTTCCGCGAAAGAACCGCATCCAGCCCGGCTCCGGTTTCCTTCGGGAGATGATACGACTCGTCGTCCGCCGGGTATTGGTGCGACCGCACGTCGGCGCGAAATGCCTGGACGGCGTTCGTGATCAGCGCCGCCGCATCGCCGTAGCGCCGCACAAATTTTGCCGGAGGCCCAAATGTCAGATTCAAAATGTCATGAAACACCAGCACCTGTCCGTCGCACTCGGGCCCGGCGCCAATCCCGATGGTCGGAGCGCTGATTTCGGCCGTAATCATGGCCGCCACTTCGCGCGGAATGCCCTCGAGAAAAAGGCACGCCACCCCGGCGCGGTCCAGGGCCACAGCATCGCGCATGAGCTGTTCAATGCCGCTCAGGCTCTTTCCCTGCACCTTGTAGCCGCCCATCACATTCACCGACTGCGGGGTCAGGCCGATGTGCCCAGCCACTGGAATCTCGGCGTCAATAATCTGGCGGATCAGGTCGGCGCGCTTTTCCCCGCCCTCGACTTTCACCATCTCGGCGCCGCCCTCCTTCACAAAGCGAGCCGCGTTGCTGACGGCGGTTTTGGGGTCAATCTGGTATGACCCGTAGGGCATGTCCGCGACCAGCAGCGCGTTCTTCACGCCGCGGCGCACTGCCTTCACATGGTGCAGCATCTCGTCCATCGTGACCGAGAGGGTGTTCTCATAGCCGAGCATGGTTTGGGCAAGGGAATCGCCCACCAGCACCATGTCGATGCCGGCCTGGTCAACCAGGCGCGCGGCGGCGTAATCGTAGGCGGTTAGGCAAGTGATGGGTTCGTGATGGAGTTTCTGTTCCCGCAGAGACGCGGTCGTGATCTTATGGCCGGAGCCGTCAAGAAGACGCCCGCCAATCGGGGTCAAACTCATGATGTCCTCCAGTGCCCCTCCGCCTCTGGCGGATAGAGCCTGTGCATGCATCGTGGCGTCTACACCTTGGATGACGCTGGGGTTATTGTAGCTGCAAAAAGGCGGCCAGTCGATGCCCTATTTATGGGTAATGTTCTCAACGGTTTTGGGAAGGGCCCGACTTCAGCCGGGCCGCCAGTACCGCACCATCCGGGTCGGCTTTCAGCCGCTGAGGGACCCCGCCAAGGAACCTAACTCTTTCCTCCTTAGCCTTGATCGCGTCCTCATCCCGCAAAGTAAGACGCATTGTATATCATCTTACCTTCTGGTAAGATTGCCGTATGTCCACTTACCGAACCGTGATCAGCTCGAAAGGCCAGGTCGTCATTCCCGCCGAACTGCGGGAGCAGCTTGGTCTGGAGAAGGGCACGCCCGCAACCTGGACCGAAGAGAAGGGCCGCCTGGTGCTGACTCCCATCACGGAACGTCTCCTCGACGAGATCCAGGGATTTCTGAAGCCCCGTCCAGGTGAACCCTCGATGTTTGAAGAACACTTCAAGGAGCGGGAACGCGAGCGTAAGAGAGAGAAGCAGTGAACCCTGCACTGACTCGCAGCAAGGCCCGGCGATATGTTCTCGACGCCAATGCGTTCATTGGATTCCTGGAAAATCGTACGGGTCCGGCGACGCGGGTCCGGCATCTACTGGAAGAAGCTTTTCGACAGGAACTGCCGCTCTTCCTGTCGGCGGTCAATTGGGGAGAGGTGTTTTACATTGCGTGGCGACTGCACGGTCCAACTAGAGCCTATGAAGTGGAGACGCGGCTGCGGCAACTACCCGTCACGGTCGTAGCCGCCGACCTCGACCGCGCAACCCGAGCCGGCGCTCTGAAGCAAAAGCACAATCTGAGCTACGCCGACGCCTTCGCTGCGGAGCTCGCCTTGGAGCGCGGTGCATGGCTGGTGACTGCCGATCCGGAATTCTCAAAAGTTGGTAAAGCGTTGTCGCTCTACCCCCTTCCGCGGCACGAAAAGTAGGCAGCCCTCACACGCCCACCGCGTCCTGCCCGCCCAGCGGGAGGAAGTACTGCGTGCCCTTGATCGGCTCCGTCACCTTGCGAAGCAGCTCCTGCAAGTCTTCGTTGCGATCGACGAAATCAATCTCCGACGTATTGACGATCAGCAGATCCGACGACGTGTAGTGAAAAAAGAAGTGCTCGTAGGCCTTGATCACTTCTTCCAGGTACTCGTCGCTCACGGCCCGCTCACCCGGAGCATTTTTTTTCTTGAGTCGCTTCTTCAGCACCTCGGGCGTAGCCTGCAGATAAATCACAAGGTCGGGCGTGGGCAACTGCTCGCGGAAGTGGTTGTAGTAACGGTTGTAGGTATCAAGCTCCTGGTCGGTCAGATTGAGGCAGGCAAATAGCTTGTCTTTTTCGAAGATGAAGTCCGAAACCACGGTCTTCTGCGATCGCGCACCCAGATCGAGCGCCTGCAACTGCTCGAAACGCCGCACCAGAAATGTAAACTGCGCCTGAAACGCCGCCCCGCGCTCGCCTTCGTAAAATGAGCCAAGAAACGGATTCGCCTCGGGTTCCATCACCCGTTGCGCATTCAGCCGCTCGGCCAGGATGCGCGCCAGCGTGCTCTTGCCAACGCGGATGGGGCCTTCCACAGCAATGTACCGGGGCAATTCGAAAAGATTGGCCATGAGTTCGCGCGATGTTCTCGGAATTGGCAGGATATCTCGGTTGCGCCTCACTGGCAATTGCGGGATGAGTTAACAGGACCGATTGGGGTAATTGCGGAATTGAGTAATTGGGCAATTGAAACTCTTCGCACTTAGGGTTTTCAATTAACCAATTACAAAATTTCCCAATTACTCAATCCATTACAATCCCTGCATGCTCAGCCTTGCCCTGACCGGAGCCGCCACGCTCGGCGCTGTTGCCGCGGGATATCAATCGATGGCGCCCACCGGACAGTGGTACGGCCGGACCTTTACAGGTCTCGCCCGCGGGACGAAACAACTCGCGCTTACCTACGATGACGGCCCCAACGACCCGCACACGCTGCGGTTGCTGGAAGTTCTCGCGGGACACGGCGTGCAGGCAACTTTTTTTTTGATCGGACGCTACGTTCAACAGCGCCCCGAGATCACCCGCCAGATTGTCAACGCGGGCCACATCGTCGGCAACCACACGTTCACCCATCCGCTGCTGATCTGCAAGAGCGCGAATGGAATTCGCCAGGAACTCTCAAACTGCCGCTCCGCGCTGCAGGACGCCATCGGCCAGCATTCCAATCTGTTCCGCCCGCCGTTCGGCGGACGCCGCCCCGCGGTGCTCCGGATTGCGCGTGAGTTGGGTCTTGAGCCAGTGATGTGGAATGTGACGGGCTACGACTGGAACGCACCTCCGTCCGCGGTGATCGAACAGAAAGTCGGGGAGCAGATTCGCGGCGGCGACGTGATCCTCTTACACGACGGCGGCCATAAAGAGATGGGCGCCGACCGCTCCCAAACAGTTCTGGCCACAGATCGGCTGATTCCGCGCTATAAGGCAGAAGGCCGCGAGTTCGTCACCATTCCGCAGATGTTGGAAGGAAAAGCCTGAGAGGCAGGATATCGGCCAATATCTGGCCGCCTATCATCCGCAGGTGGAGTGGGACTCCGCCGATCGCACATCCTGGTTCTATTTCTACAGGGACGATACGCGCGAGTGGATCTTCTACACCGACAAACGCGGGTTCAGGAGCGGCTCAGTCTGGTTCGCGAGCGCGGCTTGCAAGGCTTCTTTTCGTGGGTGCTCGGCACCGAAGACCCCGAGATATGGTCTCGGCTGCCCTCTCACAAGTGAGGTCCGATTCAGCCGCGCATCGCAGCAAACGCCTGCTTCGCCGCCGCAATTGTCCGCTGAATATCTTCCTCCGTGTGCGCCGCTCCCAGAAACGCCGCCTCATACTGCGAAGGCGGAAGGTACACGCCACTCTCGAGCATGCTGCGAAAGAATTTCCCGAACGCCTCCGTGTTCGACTTCGACGCCGAATCCCAATCCGTCACCGGCCCCGGGTTGAAGAACCAGGTAAACATCGAGCCCACGCGGTTATGGCAAAGCGCGACGCCGGCTTCCTTCGCGGCCGCCGCCACGCCTTCCACCAACTCGCCGCTCAGCTTCTCCAGCCGCGGATAAATCTCACCCTTGCGATCCCGCAATTGTTTCAACATCGCGCACCCCGCGGCCATCGCCAGCGGATTCCCCGAAAGCGTCCCCGCCTGGTACATCGGCCCCAGCGGAGCCACCAGGTCCATAATCGCTTTGGGTCCGCCGTACGCGCCCACCGGCAATCCTCCGCCAATAATCTTTCCCATCGTCGTCAGGTCCGGGCGAACGTTATACAGTTCCTGCGCTCCCCCGAACGCCACCCGAAATCCCGTCATCACCTCGTCAAAAATCAGCACAGACCGTTCGCGCTCGGTCAGCAGCCGCAGCCCCACCAGATAATCGTCTGCCGCAGGAACGCAGCCCATGTTCCCCACCACCGGCTCCACAATCACGCAGGCAATCTGGTGCTTGAATTTCTGGAACGCATGCTCGACGAGGGAAAGATTATTGAAGGGCAGAGCCAGCGTGAACTGTGTGAACTCCTCGGGCACCCCGGCCGACCCCGGAATCCCCAGCGTTGCCACGCCAGACCCGGCCTTCACCAGCAGAGCATCCGCATGCCCGTGATAACAGCCTTCGAATTTCACTATGTATTTGCGTTTTGTGTAAGCCCGCGCCAGCCGGATCGCCGACATGGTCGCCTCCGTCCCGGAACTGACGAAGCGGACTTTCTGCATGTGCGGAAATGCCCCCAGCACCAGTTCCGCCAGATCCGCCTCCGACGGGGTCGAAGCTCCAAAGCTGGTGCCGTTACAGGCCGCGCCCACAATCGCATCCAGCACATTCGGCTCAGCGTGCCCCAAAATCAGCGGTCCCCACGATCCGATGTAGTCAATCAATTCGTTTTCGTCGGCGTCCCAAATGTGCGATCCTTTGCCGCGCACGATAAATCGCGGATCTCCACCCACCGAGCGAAATGCCCGCACCGGCGAATTCACGCCTCCCGGAATCATGCTCTCCGCCCTCAACTGGAGGCGGCGCGACTGTTCGGTTTTACGCGATGGAGTGGACGGCATCGAATCCTCTCGACGTGGAGAAATAAGATGTCAACAGATCGAACCCCTGCAAGCGACTACTATAGCAGCGCGCCGAAGCCAGAATTCATCCGATATTCATCGTTCTGCAATCCCTTTGCAACATGGCGACAGTACGGTGGAGTCATCAAGTCGCCCTTCTAACCGGGAGGGTTTTGAGGGACAGTCTCGGGGGCTCCGGACTGTCCTTATTTCTTTTCCTCGGACTTGTGCGGGCCAGGTTATGCTGGGTTGTCTGTGTGGGGCTGGGTCCCTGACCCAGCTGCGGCGCGCAGCGCTGCTGGTTCTTTTCCCTTCTGCTATGAGCTTCAACTGAAGAAAACCCAGCAAGTGCCCCGCGTTAACCACAATTAATCCGTCATCGTATAATCATTCCCGATGATTACCGTCTCCAAGGAGGACTACCTCAAGTCGATCCTCGAAGCGGAAAGCGAGGGCGAAGCGGTCATCTCCGCGCGCCTCGCGGACCTATTGAAGGTCTCCCCGCCCGCGGTAACCATGGCGCTGCGCCGGCTGAAGAAAGACGGCCTGGTGCGCGTCGAGCCTGGCGGCGAAGTGCGTCTGACCGCGGCAGGCCGCAAGATCGCCCGCAAGCTCACTCTGCGCCATCATCTCATCGAACGCATGCTGTCCGAACTTTTTGGCATGGAGTGGTGGAAGGTCCACGACGAAGCTGAGCGCTTGGAGCACGCCGTCTCGCCCGACTTTGAAGCCAAACTCCTGGCGAAATTGGGCTCCGGCGGAGCGTGCCCGCACGGAAATTTGAGTGAACTCGAAGGCCCAGCCAGCCGCCGCCGCCGGGGACTGGTCCTGCTTGCCGACGCCCAAATCGACACTACCTACACCGTCAGTGGAATCTACGAGCGCGACCGGCATCTGCTCGAGTTCTTGGAGCACCGGGGCGTCCGTCCGGGTGCGAAGTTGCGGCTCGTGGAGCGTAATTACGACCAAACCCTGACCCTCTCCACCCCCTCAGGAACTGTCTCTCTAGGCCCTGCCGCATCCGAGCGAGTGTGGCTCGCTCCCGCTAGTCGCCAGAAACGCTGATGCACGCTACCGCCCACCGCCGCGCACAATAGTTAACTATAGTTCATCTCTTGTTATATACTTCTGCTAACAAACCGGGGAGAGCAGTGCCATGGGCCTCGCTGGAACACCGCTCTGCTAAATGCCTGCTAGATGAACGAGCCGAAGACAACATCGACGCCTCCCGGGGAATTGCCGTCCGACGTCTCGGACGGAGGGCTGATTGCGGCCCGCGGCGTCGTCATTACCCACGAAGATATCGACCGGGCCCACGACCGCGAACGCGTCTTGGCCACCCGTACGCAGCACGGCCCGTGGTCACGCGCGAGACTGCTCTGGCTGCTCATTGGTCCCGGCATCCTCGTCATGCTGGGAGAAAACGACGGCCCCAGCATGCTGTCGTATGCCGCTACCGGAGCCCGCTTCGGCATCGGCTTCTTCCTCCCCTTCGTAGTCCTCACTTTCCTGATGGCCTGCGTTGTTCAGGAGATGACCGTCCGTCTGGGAGCGGCCACGCACCGCGGGCACGCCGAACTCATCTTCGACCGCTTCGGACCCTTCTGGGGATGGTTCTCGATGATCGACCTCATGGTCGGCAACTTTCTCACTCTGGTCACCGAGTTCATTGCCATCCGCGCCGGCCTGGGATTTTTCGGCGTGCCCCCCGCCGTCTCCGTCCTCGGTGCATGGATCGTGCTCTTCGTCGCCTTGATGGCCCATCGCTATTGGACCTGGGAGCGCATCACCCTCGTCGCCGCCATGTTTAACCTGGTATTCATCCCTGTCGCCCTGCTGAGCCATCCCCACTGGGGAGCCATCGGCGGCGCGCTGTTCACCTGGAAACCGCTTCCCGGTGGACTCACGCAAGAAACAGTTCTCATCCTGCTCTCCAATATCGGAGCTACGGTGACGCCTTGGATGCTGTTCTTCCAGCAGAGCGCCATAGCCGACAAGGGCCTGACCACGCACGACATCCGCTTCGGCCGCATCGACACCGTGCTGGGTGCGGCTTTGGCGGCACTGGCCGCACTGGCCACGATCGTAGCTACGGCTCCGCTATTCGCCCACGGCATGTCCACGGGCAACTTCGAAGGCGCTGAGTTCGCGCAAGCCCTCCAGCCCTTCGTTGGCCATTGGGGTTCCGCGCTCTTCGCTCTCGGCATTTTTGAAGCCGGCATGGTCGCTGCGGTAACCATTTCAACTTCGTCGGCCTATGCCTTCGGAGAGGTTGCCCACAGACCCCACAGCCTGAATCTTCCCTTCCAGCAGGGAAAATCTTTTTACCTCGTCCTGATTCTCGAAGCCGCCGCTGCCGCCGGACTGGTCCTGATTCCCGGCATCCCGCTGGTCTACATCGTGCTAGTGGTCAACGTAATCGCAGTCCTGGCCATGCCCCCCGCACTGCTGTTTCTCTACATGCTGGTCAACGACCGCGAAATCATGAGAGACCTCGTCAGTCCCATGTGGGCAAACATCCTGGCGCTAGGAGTGGTAGTCGTACTGGTTGGAGCGGGAGTTCTGTTCGGAATCAGCGTAGTCGCTCCGCACGCCTTGTCATTGATTGGAGGCAAGTAGATGGACCCAGAATTCGATTCCGCGTCGAGCGCTGAAATCAGCGGGGAAGATCTCGCCAGCATAGTTGCGTCCCTGGAACCAGACCAACTCATTTCCGCCAAAGAAAAACATCACTGCCCTCGCCGCCAGCTCACTCGCACTGAAATGATGCTGTTCTGGGCGCTGCGGTTTTATCTGGTCTTCATGTTCGGAGTGGTGATCTATCAAGTCTGGACGAGCGTCCGCTAGTTCGTCGCCTAGGCCGGGCGATCCGGGTAAATCGCTTTTTGGAAAGCGAAAGTGGATGAGCAGTGCACCCAGTTAAGGAGAACGACCAAGGCAAAGATGCTGCCTTCCGGTCCCGCCGAGGCTCCCGTGAGCCAGTTCGGTCCTTGCACAGAGGTGTTCAGGAATCGGCCAGTGCCAGGAAGGCCGCCCTCGGGCGTGCCGTAGAAAAACGTCTCCGCCCAGTCCCAGGCCGCATGGAATCCGATGGCGAACCAGAGGTTACTCGGGCGACGAATCATGAGACAAAAAAGTAATCCGGACGCGATCACCTGCAAAATGCCAAGCACGTTTTCTTCCGAATGCCTGGTGCAGAGGAATAACAAATCCTCTGCGCTGCGCAAGGCTGGGCTCTTCTATCTCGTCTTCGTGATGTTTTCCTACACGACAGGCGGTCCCTTCGGACTCGAGGACATGGTGACGACCTCGGGACCGGGGATGACGCTGCTCTATCTGCTGGTGCTGCCGTTTTTCTGGTGTATTCCGGTGTCGCTGGTTTCGGCGGAACTGACTACCGCCATGCCGGTGGAGGGCGGCTTCTATCGTTGGACGCGTGCGGCATTCGGCGACTTCTGGGGATTCCTTGCCGGATGGTGGAACTGGTCCGCCTCGTTTCTGCTGGGCGGGGCCTATGCGGTGCTGTTCACGGATTATCTGGTGTACTACTTTCCGAAGATGACGTGGTGGGAGCACTACCTCGTCTCCGTGGCGCTGATCGCGCTACTGACGTGGATCAACGTGCGCGGCATTCAGATGGTGGGGCAGGTCGCGACCGCGCTGGAGATTTTCATTTTTGTGCCGGTAATGACGATGATCGTCATCGCTCTGTTCCACTGGCATCATAATCCGTTTACACCATGGGTGCCTCGTCATCAGCCCACGTTCAAGATTTTCGGCGTGGGGCTGGCGCTGGGTTTGTGGCTGTACTCGGGTTACGAACAGCTCTCGACGGTGGCGGAGGAGGTTGAGAACCCGCAACGGGCTTATCCGCGGGCGCTGGCTTTGGTGGTGCCGCTTTCGATTGCGGCGTACTTTCTGCCTACGTTGGCGGGGCTGGCGTCAGCGGGAAACTGGGAGAAGTGGCATACCGGATTTTTCTCGGATGCGGCCAGGATGATTGGGGGGCCGTGGCTGGGCACATGGATGACCCTGGCCGCGATGGTGGGCAACGTGGCTTTGCTGAACAGCACAATTCTGACGACGACTCGCATGCCGTTCGCCATGGCGGAAGATGGATATTTGCCAGGGGCGCTCACGCGCACGCATGCGCGCTACGGAACACCGTGGCTGGCGATCGTGGTGTCGGCGATGATCTATGGTCTGCTGGCGTGGCAGAGCTTGGGGCAACTGATTTCGGTGTACATCTGGCTGCGGTCGGCGACGACGGTATTGACAGTGCTGTCGGCGTGGAAACTCCGGCGCACCCAGCCGGAGCTCAAGCGATCGTTCACCATTCCCGGCGGGCGGACGGGACTGCTCTACGTGGTGGCCGCGCCAGTGGCAATGGCCTTGGTGGCGCTGTTGGGCAGCGACCGGTTTGGGATGATCGGCGGCGCGATTGCGATTGTGGTGGGGCCGCTTGTATACGGGATTGTTGGACGATGGAATTCGGCTAACGCGGGTGCGAAGTAATTCGCGGAAACACCCATGTGGGGACGCCGCACTCGGCTGTCGGGTCGGGCGAAGCTCGACAGCCTTGGCAAGCTGAGACCGTACGCGCCCAGAGTTGCGCCAACGTCGCATTAGATATACAATAAGAATGTATATCCGTGGAGGTTCCATGCGAGTCGCGAAATGGGGGAACAGCTTGGCCGTCCGCTTGCCCGCGGCGGTAGTCGAGGCGCTCGAATTGAAAAAAGGCGACAGCATCGAAATTCGGGTCGCGGGGAGCCGCGCTTTCGAAGTCAGCCGCGATCAAAGCCGGCAACGCGCCTTGGATAATCTGCGCAAGCTACGGCGTCCTTTCCCTCCCGGATTCGTCTTCGACCGCGAGGAAACGAATGAGCGATAGGGCGTTTCTCGACACGAACGTCTTTGTGTACGCCATCGTCCAGGATGATCCGCGCTCTCACGACGCGGAAGAATTGATTGCTGAAGGTGGAAAGGTCAGCGTGCAGGTCTTGAACGAGTTTGCGGCAGTGGCACGTAGGAAGACAAACATGGCTTGGAGCGAAGTTCACCTCGCCCTGGAGAACATCAAGATCCTCTGTCCCGACCCGCTCCCGATCACACTTAATACTCTCCAAGAGGCATTAACAATCGCGGAAAAATATGGCTATAAACTTTATGATGCTTTGATTGTTGCCTCTGCTCTAGAAGCGAGATGCACGATCCTTTACTCGGAGGATATGCAGGACGGGCAGGTGATTGAGACGAAGCTGACTATCCGGAATCCGTTCCGATGAGGGTTTGCGACTTCAACTCGCTCGCACTTATCCCTCCGTCCTGCGAGGAAAAGCCGAATAACTTCACGCATCGCGGATGTTGATCCAAGGAAGAGTTTCCCGTTAGCTCACCCAATCCAAGACTTTATACCAAGCGCCCGCGAACGGCAGGAACCAAGGCTTCCCGTTGTACAAGCCGAGCGGCGCGCCGGGGAATGGAATGCCCACAAACGGATTCTCCGGCTTGTCGCCTGCCATGAGTTCCGCAATCTTCTGGCCTTGATAGGTGGCCATGGCTACGCCGTGACCGGCATAGCCGACGGCGTAGTACATGCCCTCGAGTTGCCCGGCGTGGGGCATGATGTCGAAGGCAAAGTCGAGCGTCCCTCCCCACACGTAGTCGATCTTGGCGTCGCTGAGTTGGGGATATACATCGATCATGCCGTGGCGGAGGATTTCGGCGCTCTGGCGGACGGTCTGATCGGTCTCCGGGAAGAACGCGGCGCGGCCGCCGAAGAGCATGCGGCAATCCGGCGTGAGGCGGTAGTAGTACAGATAGTTCTTCGAATCGTAGATCATGCGGTTGCGCGGGCTGAGTTCGCGCGCCAGCTTTTCCGGCAGGATTTCCGTAGTGATGATGAACGAGCCGATGGGGATAAGCTTCTTTTGAAGAGCGGGAGTGGCCTTACCCGTGTATCCGCTGGTCCCGACAAAGACTTCGTGCGCCCAGACGCGGCCACGCGAGGTGATTAAGTTCCAGCCCGCTTCGCCCTGGCGAGAGTCGCGCTGAATGGTTTCGACGCGAGTATGCTCGCAGATCTGTGCGCCGGCTCTCATGGCGGCGCGGGCGAGTCCGGCAACGTAGCGCGCGGGATTGGCTCCGGCGCTGACTTCATCCACCATCCCACCGTAATAAATGGTTGATCCGATCTCGGCACTCAACTCGTGCTTCTGGACCACCCGCAGCGTGTGGTTGAATTCGCGGGCAATGACTTCCGCCTGGCGGGCGTAATCGTCGAAATGCTTCTGCTTGCAGGCGACTTCGAGATGTCCGCAGCGTGTGAAGTCGCAGTCAATGGCTTCTTCTCGGACAATCTGTTCGACGCAATCCAGGGAGGCGAGCGAGGCGGCATACATGCGCTGGGTACGTTCGCGTCCGTACATGGAGATGAGCTGGTTGACGCCGAGCTTCATCCCGGTGAGCACCATGCCGCCGTTGCGGGAACTGGCGCCCCAGCCGATGGTTTCCGATTCCAGCACCGCAACTTTCGCGCCGCGCTTGGCGAGTGAGCGGGCGGCAGAGAGGCCGGTGAAACCTGCCCCGATCACAGCTACATCGACAACCTCAGGGATCGGTCGCGAATCGTCAACCGTAGGAAATTTGGCGGTGGCGAGCCAATAGTTGTGTTCTTGCAGGGGCATAGGGTGCAGATCCAGCAAACAAAACCCTTAACCACAGCGGCAGAGGAACACAGAGCTACTGGGTTCGGGGCGACCGAGCATTTTAGCCCAGCCGCGCCCGGTGGTACATGTACCCGCAGTAACCTGTTCGCGGGCCCTCGGTCCCCCACGGTAATCTTGCCCCAGTTACCGGCTCACCCTAGTCTGAAGGAGCATGGCCCTTCGTTGCCTGTTGTTTTCCTCAGATGAGGGAACGGCTGAGCCTATTCGCCAGGTGCTGGCCGGTCTCGGTGTGGAGGGAGAGCACTGTTCCGAGGGGGTGGCTGCGGTCGAGAAAGTCACCCATCAGAATTTTCAGATCGTCATTATTGATTGGGATAAACAGCCGGACGCTGGACTGCTGCTGACGACCGCCCGCGAACGCAAGGCCGCCGAACGGCCACTCACGCTGGCGATTGTGAGTGATGATCTCAGCGTTCCGAAGGCGCTGCAGGCGGGCGCGAATTCGATTTTGCGCAAGCCCATTCTGGTCAACCAGGTCAGAGATACTTTGACAACCGCCCGCGATCTGCTGCGCGCGAAGCAGGAATCGGCGGCAGCTGCGGCGCAAGCGGCCGCCGCAGGGGTTTCTGCGGGTTCGTCAACCACGCTGCCTGCCAGCCGGGAACAGCGGGAAGAAGAACCTCTGCGGGCGCGAGAGTTTCTGCAATCCCCTTCGAGTCCGGGAACGCATTTCGTTCCCAAGTCGCATGCGCCTGAGTTTGTCTCGGCCCTCGAGCCGGTGAATTCACCAAGAGATTCGGAGCCGGTTGCCGCGTCGGTGGCGGAGAAGCCCGCTCGGCCTTCACCTGCTCCGGCTTCACCACTTCCGCCCGATGGCCCCCGAGGCTTGGAATGGTATTTGAAGACACGGGCGGGAACGTCCACCACGATTCCAGCAGATGCGCAGGCTCCTCCGGTTCCCGCGAAACCCGAATTACTAGGCTTTGACCAGACGCCTTCGCGCTCCGCGGCGCCTGCGAACTCGGACGACGTCGCGCGAGGAATCGTTCCCGAGCCCAAGCCAAGTGAGCCCGGCATCCAGGACCGCAAGAAAGAAGCGGAACTCTTCGCTTACATGGCGGGCGAGACGAGTGAATCGGAGGAAGTTTCCCGGCCAAAGTCCAGGCTGGGAAAAGGTGCAATCATCGGCGCCCTCGTTCTGGCCGGCTGCGCGATTCTGGCTGCGCCGCAAGCGCCATGGCACTCAAAAATGCGGGGGATGTGGGCTCGCGGGCAGCAGGCGATGCACGGCTGGCTGAATCCACAGCTGGTCACGCCAACGCAGGCACCGGTGGCTCACGAAGACTTTGGTCGCGCCGGGGATGAGTACAAGTTGCCGGTCGGAGAAAATATTCCGGACGCCACGACCGATCCTTCGCAAATTCAAGTCGTTCCGATGATTGATCCGACGGCCAAGAAGACAAACAACGACACGCCGAATCCAGACCAGCCCGCAGCGCAGCCAGACGGAGCGGGCGCCACTACGAACGGTCAGCCGCCAACTTCCGCGGTGCAGGTCCCGGAAAAACAGCTTTCCCCGTCTGAGACGGTGCCCCCTGCGAGTGGACCAGCTTCGGCCGGAAGCTCTCCATCGTCCGGTTCGACAGTTGTTCCGGCGGCTGTTGCGCCGGCACGTTCTGATTCACCGGCGACGACTGCTCCAACTTCATCCTCCGTGCCTTCGGTTCCAGCGCAACCCGTACCGCCGAAGAATCGGCCACCGCACGATGCATCGTCTCCTGGCAATGTGCCATCAAGTCTGAAATCGCAACTAGCCTCGATGGCTCCCGATGCGAGCGGTAACAAGGCGCCCGAGGCTGCCATGCCTTCGATTGAGCCGGTTGCTGTTTCCGAAGCTACCGAGCGTGCCCTGCTGACCGAGCAGCCTGCCCTCGCCTACCCCGCCAGCGCCAGGGGACAGCAGGGGACAGTTATCCTGCAGGTTCTGATTGGCCGCGACGGCACCGTGCAAGACGCAAAGTTCCTGCAAGGATCTCTGGCTTTTGCGCGAGCCGCGATCGACGGCGTGAAGCAATGGAAGTTCAAGCCCTACACCATGAACGGGCGAGCGGTATCGGTCCAGACGCTGCTGACAATGACCTTTAAGCCGACGCCGTGAAAGTAAGTTGTTTGTTTTGTTGAAGACGGCGGCCAGCGATTGCGTCCCCACTCCAAGCTCCCATGGAAAGCCAGATAACCGATCGCAGGCTTCCGCGTCTCTTAAATGCCCCGCGTTACCGAAGAGGCTCAAATCAAGCAGCCGAGGGCTCGCAAACTGCATCTACAGAGATATAATCAGGAGAGTTTCTCAGGAAGTAGCTCCTTCCAGAAGAAGACCAAAACTGATGTCCATGAAAACCAAAGCAGCGATTCTCGTCACCTCCTTTGCCGTATTACTGTTCGTCGTTGTGGGTTCTCTAGGAGGCGTGCACGCCTCCTCGAACGACGGCTCTTACCGTCAACTGCAGGTTTACAGTGAAGTGCTCTCGCGCGTGCGCAGTGAGTACGTGGAAGAGCCCAACATCCCAAAGGTGACGGACGGCGCGCTGCATGGACTTCTGGAGTCGCTCGATTCCAACTCCAGCTACATGTCGGCCGACGCCTACAAGGCGTACAAGACTCACAAGACAGAATCCAGGGGCGGGATTGGCGCTGTGATCTCGAAGCGATTTGGGTATGCGGCCGTAGTCGCCATATTGCCCGGGTCCCCCGCGGAGAAGGCAGGAATTGAGCAAACGGACATCTTCGAATCGATTGAGGGACAGAGCACGCGGGAAATGTCGCTGCCCGAGATTCGCAGCCTGCTTGCCGGCACACCCGGATCCACCCTGAATGTTGCCGTGGTGCGCGCGCGCAAGGCAGAGCCGCAGAAAGTCGTGATTACACGCGATGTGGTGAGCATTCCTCCGGTGGCCGACAAAATGATGGAAGACGGCATCGGCTATGTGAAAGTCGAAGCCCTGACCAAAGGCAAGTCGCAGGAGATTGCCTCGAAGATCAAGTCCCTGGAGAAGTCGGGAGCGAAGAAGGTGCTGCTCGATCTCCGGAACTGCGCCGAGGGCGACGAGAGTGAGGGCGTCGCGGTGGCGAATCTGTTCCTGAATCACGGCACGATCACTTACTTGCAGGGGCAGAAGTTTCCGCGAGAGGCCTTCAATGCCGACCCGGCAAAGGCGATCACGAGTCTTCCGGTTGCTGTTCTGGTAAATCGGGGAACTTCGGGTGCGGCTGAGATTGTGGCAGCTGCGATTCTGGAGAATGCGCGCGGCGACGTGGTCGGCGACAAGACGTTTGGCGACGGCTCCGTGCAAAAGACGATCGACCTGCCCGATGGCGGCGCGTTGATCCTCTCCATCGCGAAGTACTATTCACCCAGCGGAAAAGCCATTCAAGACGCGGCCATCACGCCCAACGTTCTGGTGGCTGACGTCCCAGACGATGCTGCGGGTCCGGACGACGAGGATACTCCGGCCACTCCGGAGCAGGAAGCCAAGCCCAAGAATACAGTGGATGATCAGTTGAACAAGGCCGTGGAAGTGCTGAAGAGCCGAGCCAGCTAACTCCGCGTTTCCGGTGGTTTATTTGATCGCGCGCCCACGGGCGCGCGATTTCTTTTGTGCCGTCAACCCCTAACGAGGGAAGACCCCACGAAATGCTATTCTGACCTCGACCATTGATGATGTCTCTCTACGAAACTCTTCCACCCGTGGAAATCGGCGGGCGCAGGCTGGTGGGCCGCGTGCTGTTCGGTCTGCTTGTGCTGATTTCAATCCTGGTGGGCGCTACGGCTGGGCTGTTGCTGGTGTACACAACCGACCTGCCGCAAGTCGATGCGCTGGAAGCTTACCGGCCCAGTTCCATTACCGAACTCTACGACGATCACGAGCGGGTGATTGGATCGTTCGCGCTGCAACGGCGTGTGGTCGCGACCTACGACGATTTCCCTCCGGTCTTGCGCGATGCGCTGGTCTCGATCGAAGACAAGGATTTCTACCGGCACTCCGGAGTGAACTTCTGGCGGATTGTGGGCGCAGCCTATCGCGACATTGCATCGGGCGGCCGGGTGCAAGGAGCGTCGACGCTGACCATGCAGTTGGCGCGCAATCTCTTTCTGTCGCCGGACCGGTCGTTCCATCGCAAAGTGCAGGAAACCATGTTGGCCATCCAAATCGAGCGGCGCTTCACCAAGCCGCAGATCTTCACCCTTTATGCGAACCAGATTTTTCTGGGGCACGGTGTGTACGGGTTCGAGGCCGCGTCGGAGTTCTACTTCAGCAAGCCGGCGAAGAAGCTGACTCTGGAGGAAGCGGCTTTGCTCGCGGGGTTGCCAAAAGGCCCGACGGTGTATTCGCCCATCAACCGTCCAGACCGCGCTCAGAAGCGGCGCAATCTGGTGATCAACGCCATGCTGGAAGACGGCAAGATTACGGCCGCGCAAGCTGCCGATGCGCGATCGGCGCCGCTGGTGCTGCGGCTGGCGCACGACCCAAATTCGCTGGCTCCTTATTTTGTGGAGGAAATCCGCCGCTATCTTGAGGGCAAATACGGAACTGATCAGGTGCACGAGGGTGGCTTGAAGGTTTACACCTCGCTCGATGTGGATCTGCAGAGGGCCGCGAATCAGGCGGTGCTCGACGGCTTGGCTGCCTATGAACGGCGCCATGGGTGGAAGGGACATTTGGAAAACGTCGTGGCCAACGGTGTGGTTCTCGACAAATATTTTCATTCGGACTGGGACGACGAACTCGAGGTGAACGGATACATTCACGCACTGGTGACCTCTGCGGGAACTGGCATCGCGACTCTGAAGTTCGGAAGATACACCGCGGCTCTCGGACAGGCCGACGTTGCCTGGACTCAACAAAAACTGGCGGCCATTCTCAAAACCGGGGACGTCTGCTACGTCAAGATTCTCGCGCTCGGCACGAACGGCGCGGCGCGCGTCAGCCTGGAGCAGGATTCGGGAGCGCAAGGGTCGCTGCTGGCAATCGACAACGCAACCGGCGGAATCAAGGCGATGGTGGGCGGCCGCGATTTCAGCGAGTCGAAGTTCGACCGCGCCACCCAGGCCATGCGGCAGGTGGGGTCTTCTTTCAAGCCGTATGTCTACACGACGCTCATCGACCAGGGCGCCAGTCCCGACGATACGGTTCTCGATGAGCCCATCAGCTTTGAAACCCCCTCCGGGCCTTACTCTCCGCACAACTACGACGAAAAGTTTGAAGGCATCATTACGCTGCGGCGCGCGCTGGCCCAGTCCCGCAACATCCCGGCTCTGAAACTGGCGAACAAAGTCGGCATCAAGAGTGTGATCGATTATGCCGGACGCTTTGGCATCACGGCGAAGCTCCCGCCCTATCTGCCGGTGGCGCTGGGAGCAGCGGAAATTACATTGATGGAGCAAACCTCGGCTTACAGCGTTTTTCCGAACGACGGGGTGCGGGTGATCCCGCGCTACATCACGCGCGTGACCGATTACGAAGGACGCGTGTTGGAAGAAGATTTTCCTGAGGTAAAGGATGTGATCAGCGAGCGCACAGCCCGCATTATGACCTCGATGCTGCGGGAAGTGGTGCTGCACGGTACGGGGATCGCGGCTGCCAAGTTGCCTTTTCCGGTAGCGGGCAAGACCGGGACGACCAACGATTTCACCGACGCCTGGTTTATGGGATTTTCTCCCACCATGACTTGCGGAGTCTGGGTAGGTTACGACGAGAAAAAATCCTTGGGAGCCAAAGAAACGGGAGCACATGCGGCGTTGCCGATCTGGATGAATTTCATGACGGTAGCGATGGCAGGAAAAGACGCGGGCGATTTTCAACCGCCGCCCGTAGCGCCGCATGCGGTCGCTCAGAAAGTAGATACACCAGACGCGGCCCCGGCCGCGGAAGAAGCGCACTAACGCGCCGGAGAGGAATCATGAATAAGAGGACCTTCTTTAGCCTGCCGATTCTGTTCCTATTTGTCGCCCTTGGCGCGGCTGGGCAAACGACTGGGAAAGAGACGACTCCTGTAGATGGTAAGGCCGCCGTCGAACACGTCCTGCGCGCGCAGCAAGAAGCTTGGAACCATCACGACCTTGACGGCTTCGTGGCCGCATACTGGAACTCTCCGGAACTGACTTTCTTTTCTGGTGCCAAGCAGACCGCTGGCTGGCAGGCGACACTGGATCGCTACCGGGCAACCTATGCCAGTCCGGGGCACGAGATGGGGACGCTGGAGTTCTCCGAGTTGCGCATCGAGATGCTGGGGCCGGAGGCCGCATTCGTTCGCGGAGCGTGGCATCTGACCATGCCGGATGGAAAGACTCCGCACGGCCTCTTCACGCTGATATTTCGCAAATTTCCTGAGGGCTGGAAGATCGTGCACGACCACACTTCAGCGGCGGAATAAATTGCTCATGGATTCTTGCGAGAGCCGCTCTCATAAACGGAGCTTGCTAAGGCAGGGTTTGGGAGGGCACGACTTTAAGAGGTTGCAGAAAAACTACAAATGTGTGCATCACCGTGGAAGAGCGGCCCTTACAGGGCCGCGTAAAGCATGTGGAATCAGCGTGGGCTTCAGCCCCTGTGGTCGCTGTTCCTCGCAAAACCGCGCTTTTCCGCAGCCTCTTTAAGTCGTGCCGCTAGAGACCGCATAAACGCTGGGCTTTAGCCCCTGAGGTTCGCTTTTTCCCCTTCCCGCGGACCATCGATGAGACCACCTCTCGCTCATTTCTTTACGCGCAACTGCACTCGCGTTCCTTCGGGGAGAGTACCGTTCAGCATCTCGACAGCGCCGTTGCGTACGATGCCTTCGAATTCCTGCTGATTCGAAGACCGCGCGGCCGCGGCGGCCGCGGCTACATGGGTCACACTCCGCCCCATGCCCTTGTCCATGGCGTCGTTGGCCAACTGGTCCGCTTCCTGATTGTGCTCGCGCAGGGCGTGTCCGATCGAGAACCAATCGAGTTGCGCGATCAATTCCTTGGCGCGGCCGTGCAGTTCTTGCAGGGTCGCATTCTTCACCTTGTAGATACCCTTGATCTGCCGCACCAGCAGTTCCGAATCGCTGATCAGCTTGAGTGCCTTGGGGCCGTGCTTAAGCGCGTATTCGAGGGCGGCGATCAGTCCCTGATATTCGGCGAAGTTATTGGTCTGGTGACCGAGATATTCGCTCAGGGCGGCGACCTTGCGTCCAGATTCGTCCTGGACGACCACCCCATAACCGGCCGGGCCGGGATTCCCTCTCGCACCGCCGTCACTGTGCGCGATCAGATAGTGCTCGGGAGGATTTTCGCGGGTTTCGAAGAGGTGCTTGGTTCCGGAGCTGCGGGAAGAATAAGAGGGCATGCCCGAGTCTACAACGGAGACGACGATTCGATATTCACAACCATCCCGCTTGACGAAGTGACATCCAACCTTGTCCTCCAGATCAAGAAAGCGGGCCCGCTTTCCAGAAACGGAACGCCGGTCAAAGCGCGGTCAACGGCGAGTCATTGCGATATTTTTGTAGGAGATTTCCACAGCCTGATAGGCGTGCACTCAGCGTCCGGCGGCGAGGCGCGTGGCCAGGCGCGTTGGCAGATTCGCGGCGAAGATTCGATCCTGCGCTTCTTTCAGATTGTAGGGCGTACGGTGGAAGTGAACGACCAGCGCATCCGTGTCGAAGAGCGCGAAAGCTGCGCGCCAGTCGCCGTCCCGTGGCTGGCCCACGGAACCGGGATTGATCAAGTATCGCGCGTCGGGCTTCAGGTGCAACGGGACCGATTCGGCTTGGCCTACGGTACGATACTCCGGACGGAAACCGTCGGCGGAGGAGTCGTTGACAAAAAATCCACCCTGCAGATGCGTGTGTCCAAAGAAAGTTAAGGGAGTGGTCAGGGTGATTAGCGGCGCGAGGGCGTCCCCCAGCGAAACAATATATTCATCCTCATCATTGGGAGAGCCGTGGACCAACTGCACTTGGGGGAAATCCGGCAGGGGAACGGGGCCTTGCGGCAGGGCGCGGAGCCAGCCGAGATTTTCAGGCGTCAATTCGTTGCGAGTCCAGATGGCGGCAGACGCAGCCATGGGATTGAAATTGTCGAGGTCCAAGAGGCCGGTGACGGCTTTGTCGTGATTGCCGCGTACGAAGATTTCCCCCAAGTCACGAGAACGGGCGGTCACTTCATTGGGACTGGCGCCGTAGCCGACGATGTCTCCGAGGTTTACCACCGCGTCGAACGAGGGGGCGGCGGCGAGGCTGGCTTCGAGAGCTTCGAGATTTGCGTGGATGTCGCTCAGCAGCAGTATTCGCAAGGATCACCGGACAAACTGCCGATTATAGACTAACGTTTGGCACTAAGATGCCCTGCGCGGGCGCGAGGGAGAAGACACTATGATGGGGCGCGGATTGTTTGGCTGGCGATTCAAGAACAGAACGCCTTTATGGTTCAAGGTTATTGTGGCGCTCCTGATGGCAGACGCCTTGCTGCATTTTGGACTGCTCTCGACGGTTTCGAACTGGGCACTGCCCTCGCCAGACCATTTACATCCGTATCGCGTGCCTTTCCGAGACGGAAATATCTATTTCGTCCAGTCGTGGCTGGGTAGCTACCTGGACGCGTGGTGGATCGGGCCGGGGCTACTGGCAATATTGGTCTTGCTCCTCTTGCGGAACCGTGACCAGCTCGAGCGGGTCCTCTGATTTTCTATTGCATCAATCCTTTGCAACTAAGTGTTCACAACCGGGCAGCGGGCCCAGTGCCCGGCCGAGACCTGGACCAACTGGGGAAAATCGCGCGCGCACCCGGGAATGCGAAATTCGCACCGGGGCTCGAATCCGCAACCCGGAGGCATCGCTTGTAATGCGGGGACTGTGCCTTCAATCGTCTGCAGTGGACGGGCACGGTCGGTCCTGAGATCGGGGACAGCGCGGAGCAAGCCGCGCGTGTAGGGATGCGCTGCCGCCTGAAAGATGTCTCGTTTCTCGCCAAGTTCCACCAGGCTGCCGGCGTACATGACGGCGACGCGATCGGCAATCTGCGAAACCACCGCCAAGTCGTGAGAAATGAAAAGCATTGCCAGTCCGAACTTGGTGCGCAGTTGCGCGAGCAGTTCGAGAATTTGCGCCTGAATCGTGACGTCGAGCGCCGTGGTCGGTTCGTCGGCGATCAGCAACTGCGGGCGGTTGACGATTGCCATGGCGATCATAATGCGTTGGCGCATGCCGCCGGAGAGTTGGTGAGGATAGTCGCGGGCGCGGCGCGCGGCATCGGGGATAGTGACGTCGTCCATGGCATCGACGGCGCGCTGCCAGGCGTCATTTTTTGAAATGGAGTTGTGCGCAACCACCGCTTCGGCGATTTGCTCTCCCACGCGCATGACCGGGTTGAGCGCGGTCATCGGTTCCTGAAAAATCATGGCGATGCGAGAGCCGCGCAACTGGCGCATGACATCCTCATCCAGCGTTGGCAGATTCCTGGGCTCGGCGGCGCTACTTGCGAAGAAGATTTCACCAGAGACTCGAGCCTGCGGTGGCAGCAGGCGCATGATGGCGAGGGAGGTGATCGATTTGCCGGAGCCGGATTCGCCGACCAGCCCCAGGACTTCGCCGGGTGCGATGGAGAAGCTGAGGTCGCGGACTGCAATTAAGGATCGTGCGGGGCCAGTCGCCCCCGGCTGTCCGGCTGGCCGCAGGGCAGAGGGAACCTTCTGTCCGGGAAATTCGACGTTCAATTGGCGGATGTCGAGCAGTGGCTGCACGGTTTCATGGTAGCAGCGCGGGCAAAAAACCGTCGCCCTTGGGGCGACCGGACAGCCGAGAGCGACTGTCTCCACATGAGCTTTCTTTATTAGCTACTGTCCCAAAATCAGCGGCAGGCCGTTCTTATTATTGCCGATCACAACCACCTTGGAGTTGGGGCTCTTGGCCAGGTTTTCTGTGGCTTCGATTCCCTTCCATTCGAGTAGCGAGGGCGTGATGCCTTGGGCAACGATCTGCTGGAAGTCGCGGACTCCGGCGGCTTCGATGCGCTTGCGCTGGGCTTCCTGCGTTTCTTTTTGCAGGCGGAAGTTCATGGCCAGCGACTCTTGCTCGGCCTGCTGCTTGGCTTCGATGGCGGACTTGAGCGTGGCCGGCAACTGAATGTCGCGCAGCAGCACGTTTTCCACGGTCAGCCCGCGCTCTTTGAGTTGCGTGCTCACCTGATCGTAAATTTGCTTCGCCACCATCTCACGCTCACCGGTGTAGAGAGCGTTCGCCGTATGAGACGCCGTGGCTTCACGGATGGCCGAGCGCAAAGTGGGCTCGACAACCACGTTCTCATAGTCGGCGCCGATCTTCTGGAAAACTTCCGCGGCGCGGTCGGGATTGAGGTGGTAGATGAGTGAAGTGTCGAGGCTCATCATGAGTCCTTCGCTCGAAGGGACACTGGCGGATTCTTTGAGCGTCTGCGTCTGGATGGAAAGCTCGTTATTGGTTTTCAGCGGATTGATGAGGTGGATGCCCTCACCCAGAGTCCCGTCTGTCTGAACTTTTCCGAAGAGTGTGAGAACACCCACGTGTCCGGTTCCCACCCTGGTCACGGCGCTGAAGAACAGGATCACGAGAATGAATGCGGCGATTCCCAAGCCGATCAGGCGAAGCAGGCTGCCGCCGTGGCCGCCGCCGCCGTCAATGATTCTGCTGCGAGCTGGATCAAAAATCGTCATCGTTATTCTCCCTGTTCTTTCTCAGAGATTCTAAGTGGCGAAAGAAGGCGAAATAAGTGGCTTCTGGGGCTCGGGTCGTGGTTTGGATGTTATGTCTTTAAGGAGTGCGGCCTTCGACGTTGGGCCTCGAGTCTAAAGGCCAACCCAAGACCCAAGGCCCGCTCTCCTGAATCTTGCTGCCCGGTTGCCGCATCTCTTACAGTAAGTCCATGAGCAAAATTCACATTCCTACACCTCTACGTCAGTATGTTGGCAAGCAAGCCTCGGTGGAAGTATCCGGGGCGACCGTTGGCGAAGCGATGAGCGCTCTGGTGGCGCAGCATCCGGATCTGCGGAAGCATCTTTACACCGAGGAAGGCAAACTCCGGGCCTTCGTCAATCTCTACGTCAACGACGAGGACATCCGCTACCTGCACAAAGAAGCGACCGCGCTGAAGGAAGGTGATAACATTTCCATCGTGCCTTCCATCGCCGGAGGCGCGATCTGACTGGAGATTCTTGAACCGCGAAATGGGAAGTCTGGAATTGAAGCCTGCCGCCGAAACGCGCTGTCGTATGTCTTGCCCTTCCTGGTATTAGTGTCTGGATTGTCGATGCGCAGTGCGTCGATTCCGAAACTCAGCAAACTGATCATTCATCCGAGGACTTTATGGCCACCACCACAGAAATTCCAGTAACGCTCAGCAAGGACGAAATCCTGCGCTACTCGCGCCATCTGATTATGCCCGAAGTCGGCATGGAGGGGCAGCAGAAGCTGAAAGCGGCGCGTGTGCTGTGCATCGGCACGGGCGGGCTGGGATCGCCGATGGCGCTGTATCTGGCCGCGGCGGGCGTGGGCACTCTGGGTCTCGTGGACTTCGATGTAGTGGACTACACCAACCTGCAGCGGCAGATTATTCATTCCACGGCTGACGTGGGGCGCAAGAAGCTCGATTCCGCGGCGGACAAACTGAAGGGAATTAATCCCTTCCTGAACCTGCGGACCTTTGACATGCGATTGAGCAGTGCGAATGCGATGGAGCTGTTTCGCGACTTCGACATCATCGCCGACGGCACCGATAACTTTCCCACACGCTATCTGGTGAATGACGCGTGCGTGCTCTCCGGCAAGCCGAACGTCTACGGATCGATTTTTCGGTTTGAGGGGCAGGCGAGCGTATTTGCCACCGAAAATGGGCCGTGCTATCGCTGTCTCTATCCAGAGCCGCCACCGCCGGGATTGGTTCCCTCGTGCGCGGAGGGTGGCGTCCTCGGTATCCTTCCCGGCCTCGTGGGCGTGATGCAGGCGACCGAAGTCATCAAACTCATTCTTGGCATCGGCGATCCGCTGATCGGGCGATTGCTCCTGATTGACGCCCTGGGCATGAAGTTCCGTGAACTCAAGTTGCGCAAAAATCCCGACTGCCCGGTGTGCGGGACGCATCCGACCGTTACCAAGCTGATAGACTACAACGAGTTTTGCGGCATTCGCGGGGAGGAAAAAACTGTGGCCAGCGGAGTTCCGGAAATTCAGGTGGAAGACTTGAAGCGGCGTTTGGATGCCAAGGACGACCTGTTTGTGCTCGACGTGCGCGAGCCCCATGAATATCAGATCTGCAACATCGGCGGATATTTGATTCCGCTGAACGATCTGCCCAAGCGCGTGAGTGAACTCGATTCCAGCCGCGAAATTGTGGTCCACTGCAAGATGGGCGGGCGCAGCGCCAAGGCAGTCGCATTTCTGCAGCAATCAGGCTTCGCGAAGGTGCACAACCTGGCCGGCGGGATTACAGCCTGGTCCGACCGCGTGGATCCGAAGGTGCCGAAGTACTGAAGAGCGGTGGCTAGTTGCTGGTGTGTAGTTGTTCGTCGAAAGGGAGCGCGAAAGCGCTCCTTTTTTTGTGCGTCGGATCATTGCCGAGCTGCCCTTGTAGGCGCATAATGGCGAGTTCCTAGACCCGCTCCCCCATTCCCTGATCTGATCAGGACGGGAGATTCCGTGAAAACATTTCTACACTTGTCAGCCTGGTTGATACTGATATCTCTCATTTAAACGCGGAGTTGGAGAGGCTAGCGACCCAGTAGGCGACGGCGCTGCACGGATATTCGATGTGATAAGGGGGAGCACGCCCGTGCTTCCCCTTATCACTTCGTAATCCGGTTGTAATTTGCGTTGATGTTTACTTGCTGGATCCCGCCTGCATCCCGTCGCTGGAGTCACCCAGTTCGAGGGCGAACTTCTTACGCTCGAAGCGAACTGCGGAGAGCGTGGTGGTTCCATCGTCGTTGCGCTTCAAGACGGCGGCGTTGTTTTGCGAGGGAGCGTTCAAGTCCACGATTTTCGCCGGTACTTTGGCGAGCACCGTCTTGCCTTGGATGATACTGACTTCCACGTTGGGACCGCTGCCTTCCCACTCGAGTTTGTAGTCGCCGGGTTTGAGTTTGGCTCCGTTGATGGTCGCAGAACTCTGCAACGTCAAACTGGCTTTCGTCGCTGCGAACGCGCTGGAGGCCAGCAGCAGAGCCAACCCCATTACCACACTCTTTGAAACTGTCGCGAACTTCATAGCTGCTCCTTTTTTCTTTCCCGAAGTAACGTCGGGAAGCGGTTGGGGCGGCCCGGTTCACGACCAGCGCGAGAAAACACTTGTGTTTCCTCACGAATCGCCTACAATGCTGCCGCCGGGGTTGTGCAGACAAGTCACAAGCTTGCTCTGCCGCGATGGGGGTTTTCTCACCTGGGCCGCCAAACCGAGTGTGAGAGAATCCCCAGACCCCGCAGAAAATGTCGGATCACTGACCAGCGTCACCCCTGCGCCAGCCCTTTACCCACTCCGAGAAACTACGCATTCGCCCCTGTCGAAGTTCCTTTTTTTATGTGCGATGTCATCGTACTTTCTTGGACGCTGGCCACTTCTTTCCGGTAGCAAGAAATCTCGCTAATCCACTGTCAGCAAAGGAACATCAGGCGGGTGTTTTGTGAAGTTGCTGGGATGGGAGCGCGAGATGGCTGGTGGGTTGCAGATTCGCGGGGATACACAATTCGCGAAAGCGCTCACGAGGGGAATTGCTGCAGAGTCCGCGGATGAATCAGTCCGCGTCGCCGTGCTGGCGCTCGACGGACCAAACGCTTGCCTGATTCTTCTCGAACGGATAAACGTGCACCATCCAGTTGAAGATCACGGGATGAAATGTTCCACCGGCCGCTTCGCAGGCTTCCTGCGTGGTGATGGATCCCCGCAAACCGAACTGTGGATGCGGCGCCAGAATTTCCTTTCTGCGGTCAGCCGGAGGGGCGCAGAAATTCACGTGCTCGTGCCACTGCGCCACACTGAGCGGGATGCGCTCGTCGAGTTGATCTTCCGTGTAACGTTTGGGCGCGGTGTACATCACGCCGATAAGCTTGTAATCGTCGCCGTGCTTTTCGTAAAGCAGTGACGTTGGGTGCTCGGGATTGAAGCGGAAGGCCGCTTCCATGGCATATCCGTAGTTGGTGAAGTGATACATCTTCTGCGCAACTTCCGGATGGAAAATCTTGTAACCGTCGGCCAGAGCGGTGTGATAGTCCGTGTATTTTTCTGAGGCCTTGTGCGCTTCGTCTGCCACCTCGTGGGCGCGCGCCGCGTCACCCGGTTTGGGCTGGCGCAAGGCTGTCATCTTCATGTGCGGGCCCATGTCCATGTGTCCTTCCATGGAGTTCATGACGTGAGCGCTGGCATCGCTGTCGGCATCTTTATCGCCACCCATGGGCATGTCTTTCATATGCATGTTCGACATGTCGTGACCCGACATGCCCGGCATCGACTGCTGGCCGGCGGGCTGCGCACCACTTGACGGCGTGCCCGGGGTTTGCCCCCAGGCGATGCTGCACATGATGCTGCACATCAGGATGGCACTGAAGATCACGATTCGATTCGGCATAGGAAAGTCCCCCACGTCTCAGTGATATTAACCCTGCCGCAAGCGGGATGTTTCTGCCAGATATCCCGGGTTACCTGCGATTACAGAGGTAATCGGACTTTCTGAAGTTAGGCGGGATGCTCCGTTCTGCGCGCAAACCCCTTCCTTCCGCCTGAAAACGGCTACGATCAGGATGACTCCTATGGAAACGGGAACTGCCAAGACTCAAATGGGAGCACTACCCGATGTTGCGCTGATTGGCGGCACGGCTGAGTTTCTGATACACCTGATTCCTTGACGCTCGAATCCGCTATCCTTCTCTTTTTCGCTGGAGTGCTCGGCGGAGCCCTGAATTCCGTTGCGGGAGGCGGCAGCTTCATCGCATTTCCGGCGCTGCTATTCACGGGCGTGCCTCCCATTCCCGCCAATGCCACAAACACGATTGCGCTGTGGACTGCAGCCGCGGCTAGCGGAGGCGCATATCGCAACCAACTGGATGTTCCGCGTCGCGTGATGATTCCGTTGCTGGCCGCGAGTATGGTCGGTGGGTTGGCCGGAGCGTTCCTGCTATTGAAGACGCCGGCTCACACGTTTATGCGAGTGCTGCCATGGCTGACGCTGGGCGCGACTTTGCTTTTTGCCTTCGGCAGAAAACTTGCGGCCGGGCGCAAGTCCGTGATTGAGCACGAGGCTTCGACAGCGGCGCTTGCGGGGACCACACTGTTTCAACTGGGCGTCGCCGTCTATGGGGGCTACTTCGGTGGAGGCATGGGCATCGTGATGCTCGCCATGCTGGCCACGCTGGGCATGACGGACATTCACGCCATGAATGCGCTGAAAAGCGTGCTGGGCTTCGTGATCAACGGCGTCGCGGTGGTCACTTTCATTGTGGCCGGAGCAGTGTATTGGAAACACGGCATCGTGATGATCGTCGGCGGAATTGTGGGCGGATACCTGGGCGCGCACTACGCGCTGAAGATGCCGCAGTCGTGGATCCGGATGTTTGTTGTGCTGGTGGGCGCGGGCATGACCGTGTACTTTTTCTGGAAGTCGTATTGACGAAATTAGCCACGGATCAACCTGAAGGCTGGGCTTGATCCGTGGCAGAAGTTATTACTGCAGAGGCGCGGAGACGTGCTCGTGGACAATGAGCCACTTTCCGTCTTCGTTTTCAAAAATCACCGTCCAGCGGAAATTGCCCATCTCGACTTTTCCTGCTTTGGTGGTCATCTCTTCTTTCAGCGTAGCCGTGGCCCAGACCAAGTCACCGTGAGGATGAATGCTCACGTCGTCGTTCAGCGTGAACTTCGCGCTCTTGTAGCCGGAGACGACATTTTTCACGCCCTTCTCGTATTCCTCCCAGCTGTCGTATTTCACCGGGGCAATGTCAAAAAAAGTGTGCGGACCGGTTGCGTAGAATTTCGCGACGTTGGACGTATCGAGGGTTGACCACCCGTCCCAGATCTTCTGCAGGTAGGCTTTGTCGGGAGCGGGCCCAGCAGCGGTCTTCTTCGTCGCCGGCTTCTTCATCTGCGTGAAGCCGGACAGGGTCAGGGCGAGCAGACACAGCGAAACGGTGATAAAGCGCTTCGACATTCGTATTTCCTCCAGGGAATTCGGCGGAATTCTCGCATAAGAGCAGCAAAACCGTAAAGAGGGCGTTGACACGACGCCAACCAAATCACGCACCCGCCCCCAATTCCGTTTGACCGATTTCCACAGCACACGTTAAAATGGTTGAGTTTGCCTGTACTCGCCGACCCGTTCTGGGGACGCCTGCCTTGGCTGCTGAAGCGCCGTGGCGGAAAACACAGCAAGCACAGGAAATCAGCAAGCCCCTTGGTTGCGCCCGTGTGCGCCCGGGGTCCGTTTGAGAGTTCCGTTTCACGAGTTCCAGATACGGGCTGAATTTCACGACATTTGACGGAGGCATACGTATGTACGCGGTTATCCGCGCCGGTGGAAAGCAGTACCGGGTGGCGCCCGGCGATGTAATTCGAGTGGAGAAAGTGGGCACCGGCACCGACGGACTGGTGGAGTTCCCTGTGCTGGCGGTTTCCGGCGAAGAAGGCAAAGTGGGCCAACAAGCGGATGCACGCGTGGTCGGCGAGATTGTGGAAGAAGGCCGCGGCGCGAAGATCCTGGTTTTTCACTACAAGCGCAAAAAGCAGTACAAGAAACTTCGCGGGCACCGGCAGGCGTATACGGCAGTGCGCATCTCCGAGATCGCTTTTGACGGGCAGAGCTTCAAGGCTCCCGAATTGCCCAAAAAGGAAGCGAAGCCGAAGAAAGTGAAAGCTCACGAAGCTCACGAGCACGAGTCGCACGAGCACGAAGCGCCGGCGGCGCACGCGAAGGCCAAGAAGGGGTCGGCCAAGAAAAAGGCTGCGCCGAAGAAGGCAAAGAAGAAATCGCACCCAAAGAACAAGTAAGAACTAAAGAGTGAGGGCAGGATCGCCTCACGAACGGCCGGCAGGCGCTACTTTCCAAGGAATCTCTTATGGCACATAAAAAAGGACAAGGCACTTCACGAAATGGCCGCGATTCGAACGCGCAGCGGCTTGGGTTTAAGGCATTCGGCGGGCAAGTCGTGCCCGGCGGCACCATCATTGTTCGGCAGCGTGGCACGCGCGTGAAGCCGGGCTTGAACGTTGGCCGCGGCAAAGACGACACTCTCTTCGCCAAGATCACCGGACGCATCAAGTTCCTGAACAAGGGATCCATGGGCAAGTTCGTGATGGTCGAGCCTATGGAAATGGAGTAGCGGCTCCGCTGTCGGAAGGTTCGCGGGGCGGGAGCGCCCGCGTCACACAGCCTCGCCTTCGGGACGAGGCTTTTTTGTTGGCGCGCTCCGCGATGCATAACGACGAACGACGAACGATCGAAACTAATGTTCATCGATGAAGCCAAAATTCGGGTTAAAGCGGGAGATGGCGGGAACGGTTGCATGGCCTTCCGGCGGGAGAAGTTCGTCCCGCGCGGCGGACCGTCCGGCGGCGACGGGGGCAAGGGCGGCGACATCGTGATGGAGTCCAGCGAGCGGCACAACACGCTGGTGCATTTCCGCTTTAATCCCGAACACACGGCGCAGCGCGGACGCCACGGCGAGGGTTCGAACAAGACGGGACGCGACGGCGAGGGCATCGTCCTGAAAGTTCCGGTCGGAACGATTGTGTTCGACGACGAAACCGGCGACAAGCTTTTCGAGTTTACGCAGCCCGACCAGAGCTTTGTGATCGCTCGTGGAGGGCGCGGCGGACGCGGCAACGCGCGCTTTGCAACCTCGGTACATCAAGCCCCACGCGAGCATGAAGAGGGGCGTCCTGGCGAAGAACATACTTACCGGCTGGAACTCAAGCTGCTGGCCGACGTGGGGCTGGTGGGATATCCCAACGTGGGCAAGTCCACGCTGATCTCGCGCATTTCAGCGGCGCGGCCCAAGATTGCGGATTATCCCTTCACCACGCTCGAACCTAACCTGGGAGTGGTTGCCGTGGGCGATGCGAAAAGTGAAGTCAGCTTTGTAGTCGCTGATATCCCGGGGCTGATCGAGGGGGCGCACACGGGGGCGGGACTGGGCACGCAATTCCTGCGGCACATCGAACGCACTCGCCTGCTCGTGCACTTGGTCGACGTTTCCGACGCGAGCGGCCGCCCGGATGTGACCGCAGATGCCGAAGTGATCCTGGGCGAACTGGGCAGCTTCGGGGCGTATCTCGACGAGAAGCCGATGATCATGGCGGCGTCGAAGATCGACGTTGTTAACAAAGATAAACTGGCCGACCTGAAACGCTACTGCAAGAAACATAAGCTGAAGCTGTACGAAATCTCAGCGGTCACGGGCAAGGGAATCGAGGAATTGAAATACGCGATGGCCGCTGCAGTGGAAGAACTGCGCGAGAAAAGTTTACAGCAAGCGTCCGAGCGAACACCGTAGACCGCAAAGACCCCTGAAGCCCCGTGAACACGCGCAGCAAACAATGAAAGAAAAGGCAGCCCGCTTGAGCTGCCTTTTCCTTTTGAACCTGCCGCAGCTTACGCTCGCGTGGGCATCGGGCCGTGCTGGAAGTGATACTGCAGAATCCGCGCAGCCAAAGCGGGACTCGGAACTTCTCCGCTGCTCTGAACCGTACGCACGACTTCTCCGCGGCATACCACTTCCGTATCCGAGAGTCCGGCAATTTCCGCCGGGAGCACAAGATTGATTTCCAGTTGAGCGCTGGGCTGCAATAATTCGTCGGCCTCAAAAAGCATCCCAGACCGACTGATATTCTCGGTTGTGCCTACATGCCATTGCTTCTCGCCGAGACGGCGATAGCGCAGAGGCAATTGAATGTGAAATCTTTGCGCGCGAGCAGGCGCAGTTTCCCTGGCTCGCGCGACGTGGAGTGGTGCAGCGGATTGCGTGGACATGGCGACCTCCGGGGGAGTTGGAGTTGCATCGAGCACTTCGCGCACTTTGCTTTTCAGATCGCGAAGGTTAAAGGGCTTCTGGAGCAGGCGTACGCCGGCATCCAGCATGCCGTTGTGTCCGATCACGTTTTCGGTATAACCGGACATATAGAGTACTTTCACGTTGGGGCGAATTTCGCAGATGTGCTGGGCCAGCTCGCGGCCATTCATGCCGGGCATAATGACGTCGGTGAGCAGCAGGTGGATTACTTTTTCATGTGCCACCGCAATTTGCATGGCGACGGCGCCGTCGGCCGCCTCGATCACCTTGTAGCCCTGCTTTTCAAGGTACTGGCGGGCGAGATAGCGCAGGTTAGCCTCATCTTCGACCAGCAAGATGGTTTCGGTGCCGGGTTCGACTTTGCGGTACTCGACGGGGGCGGCGACCGGCATGGCGGTTTCGCCAGGTGAGGCGACGCGGGGCAAGTAGATTTTGAACGTCGTTCCTCTCCCCACCTCGCTGTGCACCCAGATGTATCCTCCACTCTGCTTGACGATCCCGTATACCGTCGACAAGCCGAGGCCGGTTCCTTTCGTTCCCTTGGTGGTGAAGAAGGGTTCGAAGATGTGCGATTGAGTTTCGTTATCCATGCCGTTGCCGGTATCGCTGATTGCGACCATGACGTAGTCGCCGGCGGGCAAAGGCGCGTGAATCCGGGCGTAGTCTTCATCGAGCGACACATTGGAGGTCTCGATGGTGAGCTTTCCTCCCGAAGGCATGGCGTCCCGGGCATTGACCGCAAGGTTCATGATGACCTGCTCGATCTGTCCGGCATCGGCGCGTACCGGCCAGAGATTCGGGCTGGGAACCATCACCAGGTCGATGTCCTCGCCAATCATGCGGGTCAGCATTTTGATGTTTTCCGTCGCCACGTCGTTCAGGTTGACGATCCTGGGGGCCAGCATCTGCTTGCGGCTGAAAGCCAGAAGCTGCCGGGTCAACGACGAAGCGCGTTCGGCGGCGCTGGCGATTTCCTGGGCTGGACCGCGCAGTTGAGGCTCGGCCCCGAGGCGTTCGAGGAGGAATTCCGAGTAGCCCGAAATCACCATCAACAGATTGTTGAAATCATGCGCAATGCCGCCCGCGAGACGGCCCACGGCTTCCATCTTCTGAGACTGGCGCAATTGTTCCTCGAGGAGACGGCGTTCGGTGACGTCTTCGGCAAACAGTTCAAACACGACCCCGCCATCCCCGCCGTTGGTGACCGAGCGGCCGGAAATGCGAACCACGGTAGTAGTGCCGTTCTTGCGTTTCCATTCCGCCGTCAGTCCCTTGAAGGGTTCCGCGGAACGGAGAAAATCGGCGAGCTCGAACCACTGGTCGTTATCCGCATAGAGGCCAAAAATATGCTGTCCAATCAGTTCGCGGGTCGAAGCGTTGCCTAGCAGCTGCAAAAACGCTGGATTTGCATCGAGAATCTTGCCCGTGGAGTCACACCGGCAGATGCCATACGGAGCGTTCGTCACCAAAGATCGGAAGTTCAGTTCAGAGCGACGCAGGTTCTCTTGTGCGGCTCGCAAGGCCGCGTTGAGCCAGCAGATCAGCATGGCCACAAAAAAGAACAGCGAGAGGCGAATGATGGCCGTGCGCGACTCCGCCGGACTGTGCTGCCCGGTGAGCGAGTAGTAGGCGCTGACGGTAAGGGCGAAAGCGGTGGCGACCACTCCGGGCTTCCAGCCCCCATACCAGGCGCTCACCATCACGGCCACACCGAACAGAGCGAGGCGGCTTTCGGACACATCAGCCAGCAGCACCGTGGGAATCAACGCCAGGGCCGTGCTCAACACAGCGACCCCATACCGGAGTATGGGCGCACGTGCCGGAGGAATGCGGAGTAGGGGGAGGGTTACTCGCATAGGACTAATCCTAGTTCCAAAATGGGAAACAGGATAGTTACAGGAGTTCATTCCTTCTCTGCGGCCGGCCCTGTGTCACAATGGCCCATCACCTCTCGGAAAGATGGCCGGTTGGACCATGGCAGAATGATTCGGCTTGCATGTAACGCCGGGAATCTGGACACTAGGCGGGCTGACCACATTCCATGAACATTGGACTATTTGGCGGGACCTTCGATCCAGTTCATCGCGGACATCTGGCCATGGCGCGGGTGGCGCTGGATCAGTGTAAACTGCAGCGGATTCACTTTGTGCCGGCGAACATTCCTCCCCACAAACAGCGGCAGCCGCTTTCGCCTTTCATACACCGGTTTGCCATGCTGGTTCTGGCCACCGCGCAGGAGAAGGCCTTCGTGCCTTCGTTGCTGGAGGCTCCGGAAGAGGGGGCGGCACCAGTTCGAAAAGATCACCAGGAAAAACCGAACTACACGATCGACACGATCCGACGACTGAAACAATCATTCAAGGCGAGCGACAAACTTTTCGTCCTGATCGGCATGGATGCGTTTGCCGATATCGCCAAATGGCACCAGGCCGAAGCGCTGTTCCGCGAGTGCGAGTTCGTCGTAGCCAACCGCCCGGGATATTCGCTGGCCGACGTGGCAAACGCCCTGCCCGCGAGCCTGCGTCCGCGGCCCGAAGTGACTAAGCCGTTTCATAAGCACGCCGCCACCGGCGATCTGGTTCTGAAAGGAGCGACCATCCATCTGCTCGGAGATCTGCATCAACCGGCCTCGGCCACGGCAATCCGTCAGGCGGCGGCGGCCGGCAAGCCGCTGGGCCGTTTTGTAGACGCGCCCGTGGCAGAATACATCAAGAAGATGGGGTTGTATAAATCGTCGTTGATCGCTGGTCGTTAGGCGTTGGCCAAGCCTGCGACATGATTTGTCGCGCGGTGACCGGCACTGGTTTGCGCCGACTGTCAGTTACAATGGAATCGAGCTAACAACGACGAACCACCAGCGACTGATCCCTGAATGAAGAAGAACGAACTCAAAAACCAAATCGCAGCCGCTATCCAAGCCTGCCTCGAGAAAAAGGCCGAAGAACTCAGCATCCTGGAAATGGAAAAAGGGTCGGGAGCATTCACCGACTACTTCGTACTGTGCAGCGGAACCAATCCGCGGCAGGTCCAGGCCATTGCCGACGAAGTGGAGCTGCGTTTGAAGGCCGCGGATTTGCGCCCCGCGCATGTCGAAGGCTACAAACAGGCAGAATGGGTGTTGCTGGACTATGTGGACTTCGTGGTGCACGTTTTCTCCGAGAAGGCGCGCAAGTTCTACGATCTGGAGCGGCTGTGGAAGTCGGCGAAGCGCCTGGAACCGTCCGACTTGAAGACCGCTCCCAGGAAGCGAAAGGCTGAGGCTAAGCCGGCCGCGCCGAAAAAGAAAAAGATAAAAATAAGGAAAGCCTCGTAGTTCTTCTCTGGATTCTGAAGGTTCCCCATGACATCGCACCCAGACTCCAAGCCGGATTGGGGAACTCAGTATCGCCTGGTTGCCGCTGAGAAGTGGAAGACCAAGTCGGCAGCCATGGGCCAGTCGGTGACCGATGCGCTGGTGGAATACGCGCAGCCGGCGCCGGGAATGCAAGTGCTGGATTTGGCAAGCGGGTCCGGTGAGCCTGCAATTAGTCTGGCATCTCGTGTGGGGAGGCATGGTCATGTCACCGCGCTCGATCTGAGCGCGGATCTTCTCGAAATCGCTGCCAAGCGCGCACGCGCTCGCGAGCTCAACAACTTCACCACCCAGCAAGCGGACGCGCACAGCCTGCCTTTTCCGGACGACAGCTTCGATCTTGCAACCTCGCGCTTCGGCGTAATGTTCTTCCGCGATCCCGGCCTTGCCTTCCGCGAACTCCGGCGCGTTTTGCGGCCGGCGGCGCGGGCGTGCTTTCTGGCGTGGGGACCGTTCGACCAGCCTTATTGGCAAAGCATGATGGGCGTGGTGCACAGACACGTGGGCGGCCCTTTGCTGCAGCCCGGTGGGCCAGATCCTTTCCGCTTTGCCGCGCCCGGCAGCCTGTCGGAAATTTTGCGCAGTGCGGGATACAACGCGGTTGAAGAAGAGACCAAAACGCTGCCCTGGACGTGGCCTGGCCCCGTCGAAGAAGTGTGGGAGCAGGCGCAGGCGGTGGCGGTTCCATTTCGTCCCATGCTGGAGCGCGTTCCTGAGGATCAATGGCCGCAAATTCACGCCGAGGTGCACGCCGCCGTGCGCCCGTACTCGGACGGGGAGAAGATCGCCTTCGGAGCGTCGGTCGTGCTGGCCTCGGGGAAAAAGTGAGGCAGTGTTCGCCCGTGAAAATCAAGATTGCGTGGATCGGGAAGACGAAAGAACCAGCGATCGCATCGCTGACGGAAGAATATCTCAAACGAATTTCTCGCTACGTGTCGGTCGAAGGACTCGCGCTGCGCGACGAAGCGGCCTTGCTCGAAATGTGTGGCCGGGCGGCGGGGTCGAAAGGCGGAGCGAAGTCTACTCTGGTACTGATGGATTCGCGCGGTAAGGAGTTTTCATCCGAGCAGTTCGCCAAGTTTCTGGGAGACTATCAGGACCGCAATCCTTTGCCGCTGGTCTTTGCCGTGGGCGGGGCGGATGGCTTCGGCGACGCGGTGCGAGTGGCTGCGCAGCACACGATCTCACTCGGGAAGATGACTCTGGCCCACGAATTGGCGCGAGTGGTTTTGCTGGAGCAGGTTTATCGGGCGTTTACGATTCTGAAGGGGCACCCCTATCACTCGGGGCATTAAGTCGAATCGCTGGTTCTCTTGCGAATTCTGCCGTCACGGTTCTTAGTTGGCGCTATGACTTGGTCTCGCGACTCCTAATTGGTGAGATATCGCCATAGCAGTCACTGAGGGGTTTGGCGCCTCACTTCTTCACCGCGTTTCCTGTCCCGCCAACCAGCACCTTCAAAATCTCCTGGGCCAGGTTGCCGGCGTCCGCGCCTTCCATGTTGGTGAGGACGACCACTCCCGCCCGTTGCGCCGGTGCGATGGTAAACGCAGTGCTCGTCCCCTGCTGGCCGCCGTTGTGACCCACGGACGCGATGCCGCCCTCGTTGCCGTTCCCCCAGCCGAGCCCGTACTCATCCTTCGATCCATCCGAGGGCTTCAGCGGCGTCCACATCAAATCGCGCGTGGCGCGCCGGATCAGCTTCTCATTCAGGTTGGCCACCTCGAATCGCGCCATGTCTTCCGCCGAAGACAACCAGCCGCCTCCCGGAATCTTGTAGCTGGAGTCGAGGAAGTCGGCATTCTGCACGGTGCCCGATTCCGCTTGCTGATAGAAGCGGGTGCGATAAGGAATGATGGCAAAACGATTGTCGACTTGCGTGTGCTCCATGCCAGCGGGAACGAAAACGTTTTGCCGCACGAAGTCCACGTACTTGCCGCCGGAGGCCCCTTCGATGACGCAGCCCACCAGCGTGTAGCCCTGGGTCGAGTAGTGAAACTGCTTTCCAGGCTCCGAGAGCAAAGCATCGTTCTTGAAGAAGTCGAGCCCGGCCTGGATCGGATTCTCGAAATGCTTCGTGTTCCCCACTTCAGGATCGTCCTGAGAACTGCCTTTATAGTGCCGAATGCCGGCCAGATGTCCCATCACCTGGCGCGTGGTGATCGGCGATTGCTTCTGCGGAAAGGCCGAGCAATATTTCTGCACGGGCGCGTCGAGATCGAGCTGTCCCCGCTCCCACAGTTGCATCGCGGCTGTGGCCGTGAGTGATTTGGAGATGGACGCCAGACGGAAGAGCGTATGTTCGCTGGCGGGCGCATTGTTCTCCACATCGGCCAAGCCGAAGCCGCTGGCCCACTCGTACTCTCCGTTCTCGACCACCCCTATTGAAACTCCCGGGACGTGGGTAGAAGCCATGAACTTGGAGACGGCAGCTTCGATCTGGGTACGCTTTTCCGGAGAGAGCTGGTGTTCCTGGGCTTGGGAGTATCGGCCAAAAGCCGCGCACAACAGCACGGCTACGACCAGCGATCTCAGGGCGCGTGCCGGTCGCAGCGAGAACATTCCATTGGAGGTCATGATTTACCTTCCGATAAAGTTCTCTATTGTAGGCCAGCTACGCGCAGCCAAACCACAAGGACTCAGGGCGCTCGGCCGCTGATCCCCCTTTGGCCCTACTGCGTCACGGTGGCCTGATAGCTCACCGCCTGCCAGTGCCCCGTACGACGGACCCAGACCCGGGTATAGCGGTAAGGGCCGCTGAAATCTTCACCCAGTTGGTGGCCCTTCACATCGGCGCGGGCGGTGACGATAGCGGTGTCGCCATAAAGTCGCACAACCATGTCGCTCACGTTGATGGTGTCGTAACGAAGCTGGCCACTCTTGCGAGCGGAAACCGTGTCCTGCTTCGTGGTGACCTGGCCTAAAGGAGTAATCGCAACATAGTCTTCGGCAAGTGTGCGCTGAGGGAAGTCAGGGTCGCGGTGGAGACTGGCTTCCTTCGCCTGCCGCTCCATATCAACGATCTCGCGAATCGTGGACTGGTCAGCTGGGTCGATGGAGGGCCTGGGGTGAACCGCCACATGCTGGGCCGAGAAGGCCGGCAGGGCCAAGAGTACGGACCACAATAACACTACACACCTGTTGATCACGATGAGACCTCCGCGGTTTGCGAGGGGACAGAGATCCGCCTGACCGAGCTACGCAACTTTGGATGCAGCAGTTCCGTGGAAAAGTACCCGACCGCGATATTTATATCGACATCTAGAGCCTGCGAGTATTCACCAGTCATGCTGGAACCTCTCTCCCTAAGAATGCAGACTGTGCCGCGGCCTGGATCATTTGCATTTTTGGAGATACCGAGCGGACACGTGTCCCCTTAGGAGGCTGCCCCACTACAAACAAGTCACTGCAACTCGCCTTCCATGCAGAGTACCGCCCAAATCCTTGACAAGATGGAGCCGACCGCTCTCGGCACCCGATCCTGTTTTGTCCACTCCGGGACTGGACTGTCCAGTATCGGACAGGAGTCGTCCAAGCTAGTCTCCGTCTCGCCTCGATCGTCCCAGTGATGGTCGGCATACAGGCGAGGGGCAGCATCTAGTAGAATCAACCTCTGATCCAGGCATGGCTGACATTCGTCGTGGTCTGATCATCGTGAATACCGGGCCGGGTAAAGGCAAGACCACGGCCGCCATGGGAACCGCGCTGCGAGCCGTCGGCCAGGGGATGCGGGTTCTGATGCTGCAGTTCCTGAAAGGCTCGTGGCACTACGGCGAGCTCGATGCCGTCCAGGCCTTCGGCGACAAGTTTGTCATGAAGCAGATGGGCCGGGGCTTCGTGAAAGTAGGAGCGGAGAAACCCGATCCGGAAGATGTGCGCATGGTCGAAGAAGCCTGGACCGAGGCCGATCGCGCCATTCAATCCGGGGAGTGGGACCTGGTCGTTCTCGATGAAATTAACTATGCCATCAGTTACGGCATGCTCGATCCGGCCAAGGTGGTCGCGAGCCTCCATCGGAAGCCAGAGATGGTCCACGTCATCTTGACGGGCAGGAACGCGCACCCCACAATTGTCGAGGCCGCGGACACGGTCACCGAGATGCGCCAGGTCAAGCACGCATACGAAAAAGGCGTGATGGCGCAGAGAGGAATCGAATACTGATTGGGTAATTGTGTAATTGTGTAATTGAGCAATTTTCTGGAGGCTCCAGGTTTTCAATTACCCAATTACAAAATTACTCAACTACAAAATTCCTATGGCTTGGTTTAAACGCGAATCCGGCGAGCTCGACACCTCGGGCGAGAAAAAAGTCCGCACCGAGGGCTTATGGGTGAAGTGTGAGGGCTGCCGCCAGATCATCTGGAAAAAGGACCTGGAAGACAACATGAACGTCTGTCCGAAGTGCGACAAGCACTTCCGGATTGATGCCAGAACCCGCCTGGCCCAGTTGCTCGACGACAACCAGTACGACACCTTCGACGGCAATCTTTCATCGACAGACCCGCTGAAGTTCGTGGATCTGAAACCTTATTCATCGCGACTGAAACAGGCGCAGAAGGATACGGGCTTGAAAGACGCCATCATTAATGCTCAGGGAAAGCTGCTGGGGCGACCTGTGGTGGCCAGCGTGATGGAGTATGCCTTCATCGGCGGCAGCATGGGCGCGGTCGTGGGCGAAGCGATTACGCGCGCGGTCGAGCGCGCGGCCGAGAAGCGCATGCCTCTGATTATTGTGTCCGCGTCAGGCGGCGCGCGCATGATGGAAGGCGTAATCAGCCTGATGCAATTGGCAAAGGTTTCAGCGGCGCTGGCACGGCTGGATAAGGCCAAGGTTCCTTTCATCTCGCTCCTGACCGATCCCACTACAGGCGGCGTGACGGCATCGTTCGCCATGCTCGGGGATTTGAACATCGCGGAACCCGGAGCTCTGATCGGATTTGCCGGTCCGCGCGTGATCGAACAAACAATCCGCCAGAAGCTACCACCCGGCTTCCAGCGCAGCGAGTTCCTGCTCGAACACGGAATGCTGGACGCAGTGGTCCCTCGCAAGCAACTCAAGCCCTACATCGCGCGCGCGCTGGAGTTTATGGTGGCGTAAAACAAGCCGTCAGCCATCAGCGAATGCAATTACGTCCATCGACAGATGTAGCTTGGATTCTGTAATGCTTCACGACCACCGAACTTCCCGCTGCCCGCTCCACAACATTTTTCAGTCGTCCGTAAGACTGGTAATCTGAGTGTTCCAGCTGAGAGCTGACGGCTGAGTGCTGCTCCATGTCTTACGAAACCGCAGTCGCGAGCATGTTCGCGCTTGGGCACGAGCTGGCCCATACGCCGTCGAACAAATTCGACCTGGAGCACATGCGCGTACTGCTGAATGCCATGGATCATCCCGAGCGAGCGTTTCCCGCCGTGTTGATCGCGGGGACGAACGGGAAGGGCTCGACCGCGGCGACTCTTGCGTCGATCCTGGGGGCATCCCGCTTGAAGACGGGCCTCTATACCTCGCCGCATCTCATACGGATCAATGAACGCATCCGGGTGAACGGAGAAGAAATCCGCGACAGCGATTTTGCCCGCCTGCATGGCGAAGTGAATCGCGTGGCGGAGCGACTGGTCGAGTTGGCAGAGTTGCCCTGGCATCCCAGCTTCTTCGAGATGATGACGGCGATGGCATTCGTTTATTTCGCGCGCGAGCGGGTGGAAATTGCAGTGCTCGAAGTGGGCATGGGTGGGCGGCTGGATGCGACCAATGTCGTCGAGCCACTGGTCAGCGTGATTGCCGACATCTCGCTCGACCATCAGAAGTTTCTGGGCAACACAGTAAGGGAAATCGCGCGGGAAAAGGTGGGAATCATCCGGCCCGGCGGCGTGGTCGTGACCCTGCCGCAACAGGCCGAGGCGAACGACGTGATCGGCAATGCGATTCTCGACTTGGCAGCGCGGGGGGTCAGCGCCGTGCAGTATGTGCCACCGGTGTCGCCGGGCAGTACCGAGTACCTGGTACCGAGTACCGGGAAAGATCTCTCTAACGCGAACGCCGCAGAGGATCGCAAGCCACCGTTCACTTGCCGGTACCCGATGCAAGTAATGGGGAAACAGATTCTCGTGGATACGCCTCTGGTGGGACGGCACCAGTTGCGAAATGTGGCCCTGGCTGTGGCTGCGGCGGAGGAGTTGACCAAGAGCGGACTTCCTGGAATCACGCCGGAATCGATTGAGGTGGGAATTCGCCAGACGCGGTGGCCAGGGCGCTTTCAAGTACTCTCTGCCCAGAGCGGTTGGCCGGAGATTGTCCTCGATGTGGCGCACAATCCGGCGGGAGCGTGGGCCCTCCGCTCCGCCCTTTCGGAGCGCTATGACAACCATCCGCTGATTTTCGTTTTCGGAGCCATGCGCGACAAGGCAATCTCAGAGATGACCGAAATCCTCTTTCCGTTGGCCCACAAGGTGATCGCCACGCGGCCGGAGAATCCGAGGTCCGCGTCCCCGGAAGAGATCCGGCAGGCCGGGAGCCGCACCGGATCTGAGATTGAGGCGGTCGCCGAGGTGGCGGTGGCTCTGGAAAGAGCTCGCGGCGCCTCGGGGCCGGGCACGGTCATTGTAGTGACGGGTTCGATCTACCTCGTCGGGGAAGTGATGCGCCTCCTGGGAGTGAGGACTTGAGGCCCATCCAGGCGGTTATGTATGTATATTTATGTATGACAAACGTTCCTGCAGGAACACTGTGGAAATCTTTCGCTCTCCCCGGACGGACAACCAGAGCCTGCCCTGAGCGAAGTCGAAGGGCGGCTGTCCCCACGCGTGCCGTTTCGCCTAGAATGGAAGTGTGCAGGAAGTGAATTCATCAGTCGATCGGGTGGAAAACGGCCAGTCGGAAAGCGGCGTGCCCCGGCCGGTTCCAGTCGCCTCTCCGCGGCGCAGTCCCCACGCCATTCCAGGGTCGGAGCACGGCTGGCTGAGTCGACTGCGGTCGTATTTCATCTTCGATCCGCTGATTTGGCTCTACACGCTGGTAATGGGACTGCTGGCCCTGCCGGGCGGCCTATTCGACCGCAGCGGACGGCGTCTGCACTGGTTTTCTACAACATGGTCGTGGCTGATCATGAAGACGATCGTTTCGCCCGTGACCGTGACGGGGCTCGACAAGATCGACACGTCGAATCCCCACGTCTATGCGGTCAATCATGCATCGGCGCTCGACATTCCCGTGCTCTACGTGAATCTGCCGTTTCAGTTTCGCATTGCCTTCAAGAAAGAACTCCTGTCGTACCCGGTGGTGGGCTGGCAACTGAAACGGTCAGGGCAAGTCTGCATCGATCAGCAGAATCCATCCCACTCGGTCAGCAGCATCCGCGCCGCGCTGAAGGGTCTGAAAGCTGGGCTGCCGCTGGTGATTTTTCCCGAAGGTGGCCGCACGCCCGACGGCGAGATCAAGCCGTTTCTTCCAGGGGCATTTTTTCTGGCGATCAAGGCGCAGGTGGATATCGTTCCCGTCGCGCTGGTCGGAACCTACGAGTTGCTGCCGATGAACACTTATCACATCAAGTCTCGTCCGCTGGAAATGCGGGTGGGCGAGCCCATCTCGACGAATGGATTAAAAGGGCGCGACTTGCAAGCGCTTTCAGCTCGAGTGCAAAAGGCCGTCGAAGATTTGTACTATAAAAATTGAAGCCGGACTCGAAGTCCATCCTCTACCGCGGATCTCCGCTACGCCGCCTTCTGCTTTTCATCGCAGAGTTGTTGATAGTAATCCCGCCCGCGCTGGTAGCCGCGCGTAAACGCTTCTTCGACGTCCACTCCGGGGTGCTGACGCTGAACATCTTCGAGAGCGGCATTCATCTCGCCCGACACCTGATCGAACTCCATGCATCGCGTTTTCGCATGCAGCGCCGCCTGGAAGCCGAGGCGATAAAACTCTTCATCATCGGCAAAGTTCTTGCCCGATGTTGAATAATGGCTCTCCTCGGCGCTGTGCAGGCCGATCCACCATTGTTCGCGGGCAGCGTCCACCGACTCCGCCCCTTCTCTCTTCATCAGTTCGCGAAGCAGCGATGCCGATTCTTCGTTCTCTGCAAGCGCAACCACCACGCTTCGGCCTTGGCGTAGAGCGTCTTCATAGACGAAGATTTCATCTTCCGGCAGTCCTTCAGTGGTCGACTTCTCCACCTTGTCACCCACGGCCGCTCCAACCGTGGCGCCAGCCGCTCCCACGATTGCCGCACCCAGTAGCCCGAGTGCCGTGATTGGCCCAACGCCGGGCACCAGAGCGATCAGCAGCGAGCCTCCTGTAATTCCAACCCCGCCACCTAACAGGGCACCAATTGCCTTTCCCATGCCAGGCTGCTCGGCGGCGTCCGTGGGAACAGACTGCATTTCCTTATCGACCTGGTCCACGCTACCGGGGGTCAGGAGCGTAATCTTGTCTGCCGGAATGCCCGCCCCGCCCGCGTCCTGCACGGCGCGCTCGGCAGCCGCTCGGGTTTTGAATACTCCACTGATCGTTTCCATAAGTCACCTCGTCAACGCTTTTCAAGCGCGAATATGTATCGGTACGTCCTGAATTGGCGCGGCGTACATAGCACCGTGCACACGAAAACTAGGACTTTTGATGCAGAAAGCCAGGGAGACGCCACTTGGAAAACAAGTGAGTTGAATTTTTTTTTGCCCGTAACCTTTGTCGTGGCCACAGCGTTACCCTTAATGTAAGGCCAGACCGCGGAGAACTCGTTGAAGGCTCTGAAGAAAGAAGCGGACGAGCGGCTTCTGATCGAAGCTGCGCAGCAAGACCCCGCCCGCTTTGCCGAGCTCTACGAAATCAACTTTGAGCGCGTGTACGCCTACATTGTGAGGCGGGTGGGAAACCGGGTCGAAACCGAAGACCTGACATCCGAGGTATTTCACCAGGCATTGGCCAACCTCAAACGATTTGAGTGGCGCGGAATTCCGTTCGCCGCATGGTTGTTTCGCATTGCCGCGAACCTGATTTCGGATCGCTGGCAGCGCTCCGGGCGGGAAGTCCCGGATGATTCGGGACATATCGAGTCCGCGCAGGTTAGCCCCGTAGAGATCGAAGAAGTCGAGCGGCGGGCCACGTTATTTCGTCTGGTGGACGCTTTGCCGATCGAGCAGCGGCGGGTTGTTGTGCTGCGGTTTGTCGAGCAGAAAAGCATTAAGGAAGTAGCGCGTGAAATTCGCAAGACCGAGGGGGCAGTGAAGCAGCTACAGTTCCGCGCGCTCAGCAGTTTGCGGACGCGCATGGAGGGTGCCGATGCCTAAGCGCTCTCTGAACCCGGGAAATAACGATACGAGGAAGATCGAGCGGCTCAACCAGGCTGTAGAGGCGATGCTGGCTCGCACGGACGGCAAGGCTCCGAAGGTCACGGCCGGGATTGAGCCATTGGTGCGGATCGCCGCCGGTCTGCGAGACTTGCCGCGCGAGAGTTTCAAGGCCCGACTGAAGTCTGAATTGGAAGGGAGAAAGACTATGTCTGCTGTTGCTGAACCCGCGGTAAGCGCTCCGCCGGTTGCGTCGCCGAGTTTGACGTTCAAAAATGCCGCCAAGGCCATTGAGTTCTACGAGAACGCCTTCGGGGCCAAGGAAGCATTCCGGTTTGAGGCCGGAAGGCACATCGCGCATGCCGAGATGACGATCGGCGACTCGGTGATCATGCTGTCGGAAGAGTGGCCGGAGGGCAATCGGTTCAGCGCCGAGACGCTGGGCAATTCTCCCGTCAGCCTGGTGATCCGGGTCAGCGATGTGGATTCGTTCGCGGAGCACGCGGTCGCCGCCGGTGCGAAGGTGATCCGCCCGCTTAAGGATCAATTCTATGGCTACCGCGATGTGACCTTTGCCGATCCCTTTGGATACAACTGGACCGCCGTCACCGTGACGGAGGAGATGTCGGTCGAGGAGATGCACCGCCGCATGAAGGGGATGACGACGGGACCGGAAGGTGGGCAGATGCCGGCGCAGAAAGGAAAGCGGCCGGCGGTGAATCCGATCCCTCGCGGCTACCGCATGGTCACGCCGTACCTGGTCGCGCAAGACGCCAACGCCGTGATCGATTTCGTGAAGAAGACGTTCGCCGGCGAGGAACTGTTCCGTGCCGTTGGATCAGCTGGCGGTTATCACTGCGAAGTTCGGGTGGAAGACTCCATGCTGATGATCGGAGGTGGTGGTCCGGGAGTCGCCTGGAAGGGTGACTCAATGTTGGGCGCGTTCCACGTTTATGTTCGCGATTGCGATGCGGCTTACAAGCGCGCCCTCGAGGCAGGCGGCAAGGCCCTCTCCGCGCCAGCCGACCAGGAATATGGAGAGCGTAGCGCCGGCGTTATCGATGCCGCCGGCAATCACTGGTACGTTGCCACGCGCAAAGCGGGGAACTATAAGTGGGAGGGTGCGCCGACAATTCAGCCCTACA